>Ga0247841_10003893_pt1 | contig 26717 bp, 38 predicted proteins | sample LaCruzMarch2015__2_FD_192410 | JGI IMG/M metagenome (GOLD analysis project Ga0247841, IMG submission 192410) | Freshwater microbial communities from meromictic Lake La Cruz, Castile-La Mancha, Spain - LaCruzMarch2015_18m | ecosystem: Environmental > Aquatic > Freshwater > Lake | place: Spain... | reverse complement strand
ATTACCATTCAATCTGCTTGTATTACTACTTTTTGGCACGACCATCGTTTCAACATTATTGATACTCCTGGCCACGTCGATTTTACCGCCGAGGTCGAAAGATCTCTCCGTGTTCTCGATGGCGCCGTCATGGTTTTTGATGGAAATGCCGGTGTTCAGGCACAATCTGAAACTGTCTGGCGTCAAGCCGACAAATATGGTGTTCCTCGAATTGCCTTCATCAACAAAATGGACAAAATCGGTTCCGACATGGACATGGTTTTGAAATCTATTGCCGACAAATTACGTGCCCCTGTTGTTCCTATGGTTTTCCCAATCGGAAAAGAACATGAATTCGTTGGTACCGTTGACCTCATTACCCGCAAAATGCATATTTGGGATAAAGATGAACAAGGTATTGAATTCACAACCAAAGATTTAACCGAAGAATACAAAGAAAGAGTCGAAAAAGCCCGGGCCCATATGGTCGAACTTATTGCCGGTCAGGATGAAGTTTTGATGGAAAAATTCTTAAACGATGAAGTTATTGAAGAAGCTGATCTCAAAAGAGTTCTGCGCCAAGCAACTATAGCCCGTAAATTATTCCCAATTTATTGTGGTTCCAGCTGGAGAAACAAAGGGGTTCAACCCGTTCTCGACGGTATCGTCGATTATTTACCTTCACCTTTGGACTTACCTCCAATCGAAGGTTACGATATCAACACCCAAGAAGTAATTACCCGAAAACTTAATCGAGATGAACCTTTAGCCGCGATGCTTTTCAAAGTCCAAAACGATCCCCATGTCGGTACTTTATCCTATGTTAGGGTATATTCCGGTGTTTTGAGATCGGGTACCGAAGTTTATAACCCAACCAAAAAAACCTCTGAACGTATTGGTCGTTTACTTTTGATGCATGCCGACAAAAGAGAAGGCATCGAAGAAGGTTTTGCCGGAGAAATCGTCGCTTGTATTGGTTTGAAAGTTTCCACCACCGGCGACACTCTTTGTGATCGCGAACATCCACTTTCCTTGTCTCCTATTCAATTTTCCGATCCCGTTATTTCCCTTTCGATTGAACCAGGAACTGCCGATGATCAGGAAAAAATGGGCTCTGCCTTGAACAGACTTGCCGTTGAAGACCCAACTTTTAAAGTTTCCTATAATCACGAAACCGGCCAGACAATTATTGCCGGTATGGGTGAACTTTATCTCGAAATTATCGTCGATCGTCTTAAGCGCGAATTTGGCGTTAATGTCAAAACCGGTCAACCTCAAGTTGCTTATCGTGAAACTATTTCGGCTAATGCCGAAGCTGAGGGTAAATATATCCATCAATCCGGTGGTCATGGTCAATATGGTCACTGTAAAATCAGAATTGAACCAAAAAATAGGGGAGAAGGTATCGAATTTGTTAACGGCGTCAAAGGTGGTGCCATTCCTTCAAACTTTATTCCTGCCATCGAAAAAGGTGTCAGAGAAACTCTCACCAAGGGTATTATTGCCGGTTATCCTTGTAATGATATCAAAATCACTGTTTATGACGGTACTTACCACGAAGTTGATTCGAGCGAAATGGCTTTCAAATTGGCCGGTTCCTATGCTATCAAGACCGCTTTTGAAGCTGCCAAACCTATAATTCTCGAACCAATCATGAAAATGGAAGTCGCCACTCCTTCAGAGTTTTTGGGCGCAACTATCGGTGATTTATCATCTCGTCGCGGCCAGATCAACGGTACCGAAGAATCATTTGGTTTTACCACTATCAATGCCTTCGTTCCGCTTGAAGCTGTTCGTGGTTATGCCACCACTATCCGATCATTAACTCAAGGTCGCGGTTCATTCTATATGGAACCGGCCCACTATGATCCCGTCCCCCGCGACATCCAGGAACAATTGACTTCTCCCAAAACCCCGGACAAGAAGTAAAATACATCATGTATCCAAAGAAGCCCTACTTCATTCGGATAGATGTTACTTCAAGGTGTAATTTTAATTGCCCTGGTTGTTATCGTTCGAAAACTCAACCAAAAGATCTCTCTACCGAAAAAATTTTTCAGGTAATTGATGTCATAAAAGATTTTGGTGTTAAATCAATTTTATTTAGCGGCGGTGAACCATTTTGTCGTAAAGATTTAAAAGATATTATAAAATATGCCGATAAACAGGGAATAAAATGCAATATCGTCACCAATGGTTTTCAATTTGATGATTTTAAATTTCTAAAAAAATATATCAAAATCTTAAGTATTAGCCTTGACGGACATACAGAAGAAACAAATTCCAGGATAAGACCAAAAAATACTTTTAACAAAATTATTGATAATTTACATAAATTAAAAGAAAATAAAATAAAATTTAATCTAATTACAACTTTATCCAAGCAAAATATTGAATATTTAGAAGAAATTATCAAATTTGGTCAAGATATTGGTGCTATCGATCATACATTTGTCAGGTTTTTACCTCTTGGCCAAGGTGCGAAATTTAAAGATTGGTATATTGAAGATCTTGAATGGCAAATAATTTTAAAAAGACTTCAGCAAGACGACCGTTTATTATTTGACGAAAAGTATTTTACTCATGATTGTGGTTCAGGCAGAGAATATCTTTACATTCTAGGCAACGGTGATATCTCCATTTGTACCAAAGGTAATCATCCTATCGGCAATATATTTGAAAACGACATAAAATTTCTTTGGAACAATTCCCCACTTCTCAAAACATTAAGAAACACAAAACACCATGATTGCCTCCATTGCAATTACGGCAACTAATACCCACCTTCACGTATTTTTCTCTTATTTCCTCGCATAATCATATTATATTACTTTCCTCAAATATAATCAAATTAGCCACGACTCTTTCCCTTCGGGGAGAGAGGCAAATTTTTCCCCTAATTTTATTCAATTCAGTACAGATTGTTGACTAACCGTCAAATTAGTATTACTATCGGCTATGGCACAAAAAAATCATGAAAGGTTTCTGGATGGTCCGCGTGGGGTTACAGATAAGCACTTTTTCCTTAAATACAGGCTGGAGGCAGACAAAAAAAAGAAGCTACAAGAGCTGCTTTTGACACACAAAAAAAATGAAAATCTCAAAACAGCCATCGATTCCAAACACCGCCCATATTTGTGGAATTTCTATACTACAGTCTATGAATCGGATCCAGCTGGCACCTTTGCTCCTGTTCCAGTTTGGGGTGATACCAACTTGGCAATAATCTCTGCAGATGGACTTTTTGATATTACTTTTCCAAATTTATTTGCAAAACATGGACGACGCGCACTAGATGGTCATGAATTAATTGCCACTTTGCCGGACAAAAAAACATTTTTTGAAGTAATTCTTGATCAAGCTGAATTAAATGCAAAACAAGGAATTTTACACCAAAAATACGAAGATCTGGGACTGATTAGTGGAGTACAATTAAAGGCTGTCTTTTCGGCAGAAATTCCAAAACCAGGTGATCGTCTTTACAAGGACATTGCCAAGATAAGTAAAGGTAATTTCGTCCACAAAAAATAAAGCGTTATTCTCTCTCTTGCATTACTCCCAATCTACTGCTACAATTCTAAAGTCTTTTAAGCTAAAATATAGCTAATTATTATTCGTTAATTTAATAAATCCGCCAGCTGGCGGAAAAAAAATTATGGCTGCTACAGTTTTTCAAAGAACAAAACCACACGTTAATGTCGGTACAATTGGTCACGTTGACCATGGTAAAACCACCCTTTCTGCTGCAATTGCAAAGTGTCAAGGAAATCCTAAATCTTACGCTGATATTGCCAAAGGCGGTACCGTTCGTGACGCTTCCAAAATCGTTACTATTGCTATCTCTCACATCGAATACGAATCCGACAAAAGACACTACGCTCACATCGATTGTCCTGGACACGCTGACTATGTCAAAAACATGATTACCGGTGCTGCTCAGATGGATGGTGCTATTCTTGTTGTTTCCGCACCAGACGGCCCAATGCCTCAAACCAGAGAACACGTTTTGCTTGCAAACCAAGTTAACGTTCCCGCTATGGTTGTTTACTTAAATAAAGTCGATTTAGTTACCGATCCTGAATTTTTGGATTTGGTTGAAATGGAAATCCGCGATTTGTTAACCAAATACGGTTTCCCAGGTGAAACTACCCCAATTATTCGTGGTTCCGCTCTCAAAGCCCTAAATGGTGAAGCCGAAGGTGTCGAATCCATCAAAAAATTAATGGAAGCCCTTGATAGCTTTATCCCTGAACCAAAAAGAGAATTAGATAAACCATTTTTGATGCCTATTGAAGATGTTTTCTCTATCAAAGGTCGCGGCACAGTCGCTACCGGTAGAATTGAACGCGGCAAAATCAAAATCAACGAAGAAGTCGAAATTGTTGGTCTTCGAGATACCAAAAAAGTTGTTGTTACCGGAGTCGAAATGTTCCACAAACAACTTGATGATGGTCAGGCCGGCGATAACGTTGGCTTACTCCTTCGTGGTATTGAAAAAGATGATATCGAACGTGGTCAAGTTCTTGCTAAACCGGGAACCATCACGCCTCATACTCAATTCAAAGCTCAAATTTACTTATTAAAAAAGGAAGAAGGTGGTCGTCATACCCCAGTCTTCACCGGCTACAGACCTCAGGTCTTTATCAGAACTACTGATGTTACTGGTGATATCAAACTTCCAGAAGGTACCGAAATGGTCATGCCTGGCGACAACGCTGATGTTGAAGTCACTTTGATCAAACCGGTAGCTATGGAATCTGGTCAACGATTTGCTATCCGTGAAGGCGGTTTAACCGTCGGCGCTGGTGCTATCACCGAGGTAATTAAGTAATCCTTAATTTTGCACATTAAAACTATGGCCAAAGGCAGTCGCATCCGAATTAAACTTAAGTCGTTCGATCATCGAATTATCGATGAGGCGGCCCTTAAAATTGTTGAAGCTGCAGTTACCGCTGGTGCCATAGTTCAAGGTCCAATTCCTTTACCAACTTCTCGCAAAATCATTACTGTTTTAACTAGTCCTCATACCGACAAAAATGCTCGTGAGCATTTCGAGGTCTTGACTCACAAACGTCTCATCGACATTTCCAATACGAGTCTTCGCACCGTCGATTCTCTCCAGCACCTTGATCTTCCATCAGGTGTCGAGGTTGAGGTAAAGATGTAATTATGATCTCTGGATATATCGCCCAAAAAGGACCAATGACCAGTATCTTCGATAAAGATGCCAAACGTGTTGGTGTTACCACCCTAAAAGCCCTACCTTTAACTGTTACCAAAATTCTTGGTGACAACAGAGTTCAGGTCGCATATGGCAAAAAACATCACAAAGAATTTACGATAACTACCGATATTGCCCCAAAAGTAGGCGATATTATTACCCCTGATTTGGTTTTTACCGAAGGTGAATCAGTCATGGTTTCCGGTACTTCAAAAGGTCGTGGTTTTGCCGGTGTTATCAAACGCCATGGTTTCAAAAAACAACCTATCAAAAACGCTTCCGATCGCATTCGTGCTCCAGGTGCCGTTGGTGCTCAAACGCCAAGCAAAATCGTCAAAGGTAAAAAAATGCCTGGTCATTACGGCAATAAAACAAAAACCATCGAAGGTTTAAGTATTTTTTCGCTTTCCAAAGAAAAAAATGAAATTATAATTTCCGGATCTATTCCTGGCGCTCCTAATTCCTGGGTTCTCATGAGGAAAAGATAAATAATATGAAATTACCAATATACAACATCAAGGGCGAATCCGTCGGCGAAATGACTCTCCCAAAACTATTTAGCACTACCTGCAGTGAATCATTAATTGCCCAAGCTATTCGTGTTTATCGTAATAATCAACGCAAATCTCATGCCTATGCCAAAGATCGTGGTGATATTAGTGGTACCAGTGCCAAAATGTGGCCCCAGAAAGGTACCGGCCGTGCCCGTCACAGTACTGCTAAAGCCTCACAATTCGTTGGTGGTGGTATTGCACATGGACCAACCGGTGATCAGAATTTCAAACTAGAAATCCCCAAGAAACAAAAGAAACTTGCCATCAATGCCATTTTGTCAAAATTTGCCAAAAATAAACAAATTATTATCGTTGACGATCTCAAAGTTTTGGATCCAAAAACCAAAGCCGCCGACAAGTTTATTACTTGCCTTTCTGCCCTTGATGAAGTATTATCAAAAAGCCGTAGAATTGGCATAATCAGCAGTGAAGTCCTGGATAATGCCAAACGTGCCTTTAACAATTTACCGGGAATTGAAATGTTAAATCTTAATTCTCTAAATGTTTTCAATATTTCAAACAAAAATTGTCTAATATTTACAAAAAAAGCTATCGATGATATTAAATAAACCAATTATTACTGAAAAATCACTTGCCGGCCAAGAAAAAGGCCGCTATACCTTCAAGGTAGACATTAAAGCCACCAAAAGCCAGATAGCTGCTGCCTTTATGCAGGCTTTCGGTATTAAGCCCCTCAGTGTCAACACTCATAAGCAAAAAGGAAAAGTAAAGACCGATTGGAAAAAACGTCTTCCTGTCAAAAAACAAGACAAAAAAATCGCCATTATCACTCTACCCAAGGGTAAAACAATTGATTCTTTAAGCATCAAAACCAAATAATATGAAAATTAAACACTTATTAACCATTAAAAAGAAACAAAGCGGCCGCAATAATACCGGTCGCATCACGGTTCGTCATCGTGGCGGAGAAGAAAAACGTTTCTTGCGCGAAATTGACTGGACCAGGAATATGGTCGATGTTAAGGCAAAAGTTATCGAAATCGGCTACGATCCTAATCGCACTGCTCCTATCGCTTTAATTTGCTACGAAAATGGTCGCAAGGCTTACATTTTAGCCCCCAGTAACCTAAAAGTCGGTGATTTTATCGTTTCTTCCGAAAACGCACCCATCAAAGATGGTAATTGTATCTGCCTCAAAAATATTCCCGTCGGTACTCCGATTCATGGTTTAGCTTTTGAAATCAACAAAGCCGCTCAGATTATCAAAAGTGCCGGTTCTGCCGCCTATATTCAGTCAATTGAGGGCGACAAAGCTATCGTAAAATTACCATCTGGTGAAATCAGAATCTTTAATGCCAATACCAAAGCCACTATTGGCCAGGTCGGAAATATTGATCACTCCAATGAAAAAATGACAAAAGCCGGTCAAAGCCGACACAAAGGTATTCGACCCGGCGTTAGAGGTGTGGCTCAACATCCTGATTCTCATCCACACGGTGGTGGTGAAGGTCGATCCAGCATCGGTATGAATCCAAAAACTCCTTGGGGTAAGCCGGCTATGGGCAAAAAGACCCGTCAAAAGAAAAAACGTTCAAATAGATTAATTGTTTCAAGGAGAAAGAAATAATATGTCCCGTAGTTCCAAAAAAGGTCCCTATATCGATCCTAGACTCTTAGAAAAAATCGCCAAGAATCCTACTGGTGTTATTCGTACCTATTTCCGATCTTCACAAATTGCCCCTGAATTTGTTGGCAAAAACTTCGAAGTTCACAATGGTCGCAAATTTATTCCGGTTTATATTACCGAAGACATGGTTGGACATCGCCTCGGCGAATTTGCCCTTACCCGCACCTTCAAAGGTCACGGTCGTGTCGTTAAAAGAGTTATTGAAAAAACCTAACCTATGGCTATCAAAGAAACAAAAAAAACTACCATTGCTAAAGTCAAAGCCGTTAAGGCTGTCAAAACAGTCAAGCCGCTTGAAACCAAAAAAACCGAAATTGGCACTGCCTTATATTTCAATAAAGACATCAAGATCGTTCCTCGTAAATTTCGATTACTTGTTAACGATATCAAAAAACTTAATCCTTTCGTTGCTCTCGAAAAACTTCCGTTTATCAATAGCAACGCTGCCAGATTTTTGATTAGAGATATCAAAAATGCCATCGCTAACGCCAAAAACAATTACCATTTAAATCCCGACACTCTCAAATTCAAAGAAATTAGAGTCGATGAAGGGACCAAAATAAAAAGAATGGATAAAGCCCATGGCTATCGTTTTAGCCGTGGTGTTATCATCAAACGTCACAGCCGATTAATAATTACTCTTTCTGGCGAAAAACTAGAAATTAAAAATTAAAAAATATGGGACAAAAAGTAAATCCAATTGCCTATAGACTGGAAACAGTAAAAAATAGCCCTGAATGGCTTTCAAGCTGGTATGCCGGTAAGAAAAAATATCCTATTCTGCTTCTCGAAGATAAAAGAATTCGTGATTACATTCAGAAAAAATTAAATGCTGCTGGTATTGTCTCCACTCGTATCGAGAGATCCAATAAAAAAATTAAAGTCATCATCGTCGTCTCCCGACCCGGACTTGTTATCGGTCGTGGCGGAAAAGAATTGGAGATGCTCAAAAAAGAATTACAGAAATTAATTTCCAAAGCTAATGGTAAATTAAATCTCGAAATTCAGGTTGAAGAATTCAAACACGCCGATCTATCGGCCAAATTAATCGCCGAAAAAATCGCTTTTCAATTGACCAAACGTATGCCTTATCGTCGTGCCGTTTTGTCCGCTATCGAAAAATCGATCGGTGCCGGTGCCAAGGGTATCAAAATTGTTCTTGGTGGTCGTATCAATGGTGCCGAAATCAGTCGACAGGAAAAATTCTCCGAGGGCAAAGTCCCTCTTTCTACCATAAAAGCTCACATTGACTATTTCGAATGTCCGTCTCTGACCCGTTCGGGTTATGTCGGAGTTAAAGTTTATTTAAATTTAGGCTAAATCTATGTTACAACCAGGAAGAACAAAATACAGAAAAGCATTCCGCGGCCATATGGGCGGTGCTTCCAAAGGCAATCTTGTTGCCTTTGGTGAATATGGTCTCAAAGCCACTGAATGTGGTTGGGTTTCTGCCAACTCTCTCGAATCAGCTCGTCGTGCTATTGCCCATGCTACCAAAAGAAATGGTCGTATGTGGTGTCGAATATTTCCCGACAAACCAATTACTGCCAAAACTGGACATATGGGTGCTGGTAAAGGCGATGTCAAAGGTTATGTTGCTGTCGTCAAACCCGGCAGAATTATTTTTGAAATCTCTGGCGTTTCAAAAGAAGAGGCCACTCGTGCCTTTTATCTAGCCGCTGCTAAATTACCCGTAACATCAATTATTGTTAATAAGTTATAGGGGTAGATTTTATGAAAAAAACTGCTAAAATTTCCTACAGGCAAAAAACAAAAGTAGAACTCGAGAAATCACTTCTGGAGGCCAAGAATAAATATTTGGAAAATAAGTCCAAGTTTGCCACCGGCAATTTGAAAGATACTTCTATTTTTAAAAAAATTAAATATGAAATTGCCTTAATTCTTACTTTATTAAAAGAAGGAAAAAATGAAAAGTAAAACAGGAAAAACATTTATTGGAAAAGTCATTTCCGATAAAATGCAAAATACTATCGTCGTCGAGCTTGAGTACACCAAAGCTCATCCTTTGTATAAAAAAATTGCCACTCACAAGAAGAAACTTTATGCCGATAATAATTTAAAAGCCAAAACCGGTGATACTGTCAAAATTAGAGAAACTAGACCAATTAGTAAGTTAAAAAGATTTACCACTGTGGAGATCCAAAAATAATATGTTACAACTTCGTTCGATTATCAAACCTGCGGACAATTGCGGCGCCAAATCCCTTATGGTGATGCACATCTACAAGGGATCTTTCCACAAGAAAGGCACTATTGGCGATACCGTCATGGCTGTCGTCAAAGAAGCTATCCCTAACGGTTTGGTCAAGAAAAAAGAAAAAGTCAAAATGGTTATTGTCCGAACCCGTAAAGAATTTGGTCGCAAAGATGGTAGCTATATCAGATTCTCCGATAACGCCGGCGTCGTTATCGACAATACTGGTGCTCCACGAGGTACTCGTATTTTTGGACCTATCGCTCGTGAAATAAAAGATCTTGGTTTTAATAAAATTGCCTCAATGGCCAAGGAGGTCTATTAATATGAAAATTATAAAAGGTGATAAAGTCCAAATTCTAATCGGTAAAGATAAAGGTAGGAGTGGTGAAGTCCTCGTTTCTTATCCCAAAAAAAATGAAGTTTTGGTTAAAGATATCAATAAATATAAAAAACATGTTAAATCCACTAAAGATCAAAAAGGCGGTATTATCGAAAAAAACAAAGCTATTATGGTTTGCAAAGTTGCCTTAATTTGTCCTTCTTGCCAAAAACCCACCCGAGTCGGCTATCAAATCGACAAATCCGGCGAAAAATATCGAATCTGTAAAAAATGCAAGGCCCTTATTGGTTTACCCAAAAAATCATGATTGACCAAAAAGATCTTAAATCAAAATTAATTGAAGCTTTAGGCAAAAAAAGAAATATATTTTCTTTACCTTCATTAGAAAAAGTCGTTATCAATTACCGTGTTGCCGAAGCCCGTGAATCACAGGAAGCTCTTGGTGTTGCCACTGAAGAAATTATGGCCATAACTGGTCAAAAACCAAAACTTTGCAAATCAAAACAAGCTGTTGCCGCTTTCAAACTACGTGCCGGTGAACCTTTGGCTATTAAAGTTTCTCTTCGCGGTCATCGTATGTACGATTTTGTCGAAAAATTATTTTCTCTTGTTTTACCCCGACTTCGTGACTTTAAAGGTATGTCGCTTTCCGCTTTTGATGACAAAGGTAATTACAATTTAACCCTCAAAGATCAAACTTATTTCCCGGAAATCAATTTAGACAAAGCCAACAAAATCAGACCAATACAAATAACCCTAAAAGTGCGTGCTTCTTCCAAAGACGAAGCAAAAATGTTATTATCTGCGCTAGGCTGTGCCTTTGAAAAAAAATAATATATGGCTACACTTGCAAAAGAAGTTAGAGAACTAAAAAAACTAAAATATAAAGTTAGGTATCATAATCGATGCCATCTTTGTGGGCGTCCACACGGTTTTATTCGTTTATTCGGTATTTGCCGACTTTGCTTTCGCAAGTTAGCTCACGTCGGTGCTCTACCCGGAGTCAAAAAGGCCAGCTGGTAACAACTATGATACATTCACTCGTCAATGACTACTTAATCAGACTAAAAAATGCTTCACACGCCGAAAAGCGCGAAGTCATTAGTCCTTTTTCCAATCATGTTAAAGATGTTGCCACTCTTCTCAAGAGATATGGCTATGTCGACACCGTTGTAGTTGACAAAAATAAACTAATTACCAAAATAAACAAAATTGATAATGTTTCACTTTTTTCTACTCCTGGAAGAAAACTTTATACCAAATCAACCCAAATTCCTTGGGGAAGCAACAAAACCTCTTTAATAATTATTTCTACCAGCAAGGGACTCATGGGCCAAAAAGAAGCCGTCAAAGCCTGCATTGGTGGACAACTAATCGCTGAAATTAACTAATTATGAGTAGAATCGGAAAACAGCCAATCACTATCCCTACTGGAGTTTCTATTACATTAACTCCTGTCTTGATTACCGTTACCGGTCCCAAAGGTACTCTGACTCAAATTATTCCTACCAAAATATTTGTCGAAGTCAAAGATGGTATTGTTTACGTTACCCGAAAGACAGACGAAAAACAGGTTCGCGCCAATCATGGTACTATTCGTGCCCACATCAGCAATATGATCAAAGGTGTTGTTACTCTCTGGGAAAAGAAATTAGAAATTCGTGGTACCGGTTATAAGGCTCAGGTCAATGGTAACAAAATAAAAATTTGGGCTGGTTACATTAACCCTGTCGATATGGATTTACCAGAAGGCATTTTTGCCGTCGTTGCCGAAGATACAAAAATAACTATTAGTGGTACCAACAAAGAAGTCGTTGGTCAGGTTGCTAGTAATATTCGAAAAATCAGAAAACCTGAACCCTATAAAGGTAAAGGTATCCGCTATCAGGATGAATTTATTAAGTTAAAAGCTGGTAAAAAAGCTAAAGCATAATTATGATAATCAAAGATCACAAAATTAGACGTTTAAACCGAGTCAGGGCCAAATTAGCCCAAAACATAGGTATTCCTAGACTTAGTGTTTTCAGAAGCAATCAACATATTTGGGCTCAGATTATTGACGACAAACATGGCCGTACCATTGTTTCCTTCTCGACTAAAAAATTAAAGATCCGCCAGCCGGCGGAGAAAGCGACCAAAACCGAAAAAGCCTTTATGGTCGGCGAAGGCATTGCCGCTTTGGCTCTCGAAAAAAAATTACATCATATTAGATTTGACCGTGGCTTATACCTCTATCATGGTCGAGTCAAAGCCCTGGCCGAGGGTGCCAGAAAGGGAGGTTTAAAATTCTAATTATGTCATACGATCCACAAAAACAAGCAATGGAAAAACCGGTATCCGAATTTTCCGAAAAAGTTATTCAGATTAAACGCGTTTCCAAAAAAACCAAAGGTGGTAACCAGATTCATTTTACCGCCCTAGTTATTTCCGGTGACAAAAAAAGTCGTGTTGGTATTGGTCTTGGCAAAGCCAAATCGGTTGCCGATGCCGTCAAGAAAGGTACCAAGAAAGCTCAAGCTTGCATGATTACTGTCCCGATTATCAATGGGACTATCCCTGGATCAGTCAAATTGAAATTCAAAAGTGCTGTTATTTTACTTCGTCCAGGTAAAGCCGGAAGCGGTATCATTGCCGGTGGCCCTGTCCGTGCAGTTGTTGAATTAGCTGGTATCAAAGATATCGTCAGCAAAATCATTGGTTCCAAAAATAAATCATTAAATGTTTGGGCTACTTACAAAGCTTTAATCAATTTTGCCAAATAATTATGTCTATTCTTAGTACTCTAACCAAAACCGTTGACAAACCTGCTCGCCGTCTTGGCCGTGGTTATGGCTGCAAAAAAGGTGGTCATACCAGTGGTCGTGGCAACAAAGGTGACAAAATAAGAGGTTCTACCGGAGCCATGTTCGATGGCACCAAAAACAAAAAAGGTTTTGTCAAAAGATTACCATTTTTGCGAGGTAAACATCGTGTCTTGGCCAAAGCCAAACCTCAACCGATCAATTTGGATTATTTAGAAAAGAATTTCAAAGAGAACGACATCGTCAAATTTGATTTTCCCGTCAAAATATTAGCTACTGGTAAATTAACCAAAAAACTTGTTTTTAAAAATATCGCCATGTCGGCAACTGCAAAGAAAAAATTAGAGGCTGCAGGTGCTAAGATAGAGTAATGAATAAGTTGATTTCTGCTTTATCAATATACTGGCAAGCGCTCCAAACCCCGCTTCTTCGCAAAAAAATTCTTTTTACTCTCGGTATTTTGGTTTTATTCAGGTTAATTGCCCACATTCCCGTTCCCGGTGTTAACTTAAAACTTCTTCAACAATTTTTTGCCCAAAACCAAATCTTGTCTTTGATAAACATTTTTTCTGGTGGTACTTTAGCCAATTTTTCTGTCGCCGCCCTTGGCTTAAATCCTTACATCAATGCTTCTGTCATGATGCAATTACTCTCACTTGCCATCCCTAAATTGGCCGATTTACAAAAAGAAGGGGAATATGGCCGTGCCAAGATCAATCAATATACCCGTATTGCCACCATCCCGATAGCCATAATCCAAGCTATAAGCATGTACGGTATTCTTCGTTCTCAACAGATTATTGTTAATTTTTCCATTTTTCATCTTATTGGTTTGATTACCAGCATGGTCTGTGGCACGATGATTATGATTTTCCTTGGTGAACTTATTAATCTCTATGGTGTCGGTAATGGTATTTCCATGCTTATTTTTGGTGGTATTATTTCTCGTCTACCGATCAGTTTTTATCAGACTTTCACTTTGGCCGATATGTCCAATTCTCAAAATGTTTTTAACATTATTATGTATTTAGCTCTGGCTCTAATTATTATCATGGGTATTGTTTTTGTCGAAGAAGCCGTCCTCAGGATTCCGATTCATTATGCCAAAAGGGGACAGTCAACATTTTTGCCGATCAAAGTCGATACTGCCGGTGTTATGCCTATTATCTTTGCCGTTTCCCTGGCCACCATGCCCTCACTTATCGGTCAGTTTATGAGCCGGCTTCCTGGTGGTTTTGGCCAGTTTGGTACTTCCATGGCCCATCTTTTTAGAGCCGACAGTGTTACTTATATGATTTTCTATTTTTTAACAGTTATTGGCTTTACCTTTTTCTATACTTCGGTTGTCTTTAAACCAAAAGATATTGCCGATGAATTACGCAAATCCGGTGCTTTCATTCCCGGTATTCGTCCCGGTGTTTCCACCCAGGCTCGTCTCCAGTACTTAACTACCCGTGTCATTGCCATTGGTGCCGTATTTTTGGGCCTTATCGCCGTCACTCCCTCGATCATGCAGCGTGCCACCGGCGTCACCACTCTGACTATCGGCGGTACCAGCATTCTCATCATGGTCTCCGTCGTCATCGAATTAACCAGAAAAATTGAAAACGTCGTCCAAAGTTATAATTATGACAAACTAACATATTAATATGAATCTCTTTATCATCGGACCATCCGGCTGTGGAAAATCTACTCAGGCCAAATTAATTGCCGAGAAATACGGCCTTAACCATTTATCCATGGGCCAGCTTCTCAGGGACGAAATCGCTGCCAAAACCGAACTTGGACTTGAAGCTCAGGCATACGTCGACAAAGGTCAATGGGCTCCCAATGAACTTGTTTTCCGCATATTAACCGCAAATCTTGAAAAATTCAACAATGAAAATATTATTGTCGATGGTTTTCCTCGTCAAGTTGACCAAATGAAAGACATGGATCAATATTTTGCCGAAAAATCAAAAACAGCCGATCTTATCATCCATCTTGATGTCACAACTCAGGAAATTATTGATCGCCGCCACAAAGTCGCGCAAGCTGGCGGCGTTTTCCAAGAAGCCAGAAACGATGAAACACCCGAAGCTATCGCCAGCCGTCAAAAATCCTACGATGAATCAATCGGTCCTATTTTTGAATATCTCAACCAAGACGCCCGCTTATTTAGGGTCAATGGCAATCGTCCCATTGAACCAATTTTTGCCGACATCTGTGTCGCTCTCGACAATATAATAAAATAATGATCACTATACCAAAAAATATCAAAGAACTTATCGAAAAATCACTCGTCGCCTTCGCTACCTGCGACAAGCTGATGAGACCAAATGTTATTGTTATTGGTGGCGTTACCGTTGTTAGTCCAAATCAGCTTTTACTTACCGACAATCAAATGGACAAAACCAAAAACAATCTTTTGGTTAATGGACAGGTCAGTTTGGCTGTATGGCAAGGCGAAGAGGCTTATCAACTCAAAGGCAACGCCCAATACATTACTTCCGGTCCTTGGAAAAAAATAGTCGATAAGAATCCCCGCAATAAGCTTTTTGATCATAAAGCTGCCGTTTTAGTTACCATTACCGAGATTTGGGACCTAAATAATGTTAAATTAATTCTTAAAGATAATTATTAATTAAGCAACAATGAAAGATATAACCGTCAAAGGCTTTGTCACTGAAGTTTTACCAAACGCTCTATTTCGCGTTCAATTGGAAAATGGCAACCTAATTATTGCCTATTCTGCTGGAAAACTCAAAATGCATCACATCCGCATTATTGCCGGTGACACCGTCTCTCTTGTCCTTAGTCCTGAAGGTGACAAAGGCCGCATTGTCTACCGTGGCTAGTTATAATTTACTCTTTGATATTCTGCCGATTTTAGGTTACAATATCCAAGTCGTCTTATGAAAGTTAAATCCAGCATCAAAGCTCGCTGCAAAAATTGTAAAGTGGTTATCCGCCGCGGTATTCGACGTATTATCTGTTCAACCAAAAAACATTCCCAAAGACAGGGTTAATTCAAAATGAGAATCTCAGGTGTAGAAATTCCAGACAATGAAAGAGCCGAAATCGGCTTAACTCGCTTTTTCGGTATTGGTCGTACCAATGTCGTGCAAGTCCTCAAAAAATCAAAAATATCTCCTGATACTCGCATCAAAGATCTTTCTCGTGATGACGTTTCTTCACTTATGAAAGTCCTGGAAGACTTCAAGGTTGAAGGTGACCTCAAGAAAGAAATCAGAGAAAATATTGATCGTTTAAAAGCAATTAAGAGTTATCGTGGTATCCGACATATCGTTGGCCTGCCGGTTCATGGTCAAAGAACTAAATGCAATTCTCGTACCAGAAAAGGTAAGAAAAAGACAGTTGGTTCACTTACCAAAGAAGCTTGGGCAAAAATTGAAGCCTCTCAACAGCAAAAAACCAATGCTACCACTGAGGCTCCCAAAAAATAATTATGAAAGACAAAAAAGAAATAACAGAAGTAAAAAAGGAATCAAAACCTAAAAAAACTTTAGGAAAAAAGAAAGTCGCCAAGAGTTTCGCCGAAGGCCGACTTTATGTTAATTCTTCTTTTAACAACACTATTATTACCGTTACCGATCCCAAAGGAAACGTTTTAAGTTGGTCATCTGCCGGTCATTGCGGTTTCAAGGGTGCCAAAAAATCCACTCCTTATGCCGCTTCCACCGCTTTGGAAAAAGCTCTCGAAGCCATTAAACCTATTGGTATCAAAAAATTGTCAGTTTATTTAAAAGGACCTGGTGTTGGTCGTGATGCAGTTTTACGATATCTTCGTACCAAAAAAGATTTTGATGTCGAAGAAATCGCCGATATCACACCGCTTCCACATAATGGACCACGTCCGCCAAAAAAGAGGAAAGTATAACTATGTCAAGAATCACCCTTAACTCAAAATGTAGATTATGCCGTGCCGAAGGCCAAAAGTTATATATCAAAGGTATTCGATGCGATGGTGCAAAATGTCCTATCGAAAAGAAAGGTGCCGTCAAACCCGGTATGCATGGTGTCAAAAACTCTTCTAAACCATCGGAATTTTGTATTCAGCTTCGTGCTAAACAAAAAGCCAAACGTCTTTATGGTGTTGCCGAAAGACAATTCAAAAATTATTATCAAAAAGCCAAAAATGAAAAAGGTTTAGTTGGTGATAATTTACAGATTTTACTTGAACGACGCCTAGATAACGTCATTTATAAAGCCGGCTTGACTACTTCTCGCTCACAAGCTAAACAATTCATTAGCCACAACCACATCTTAATTAATGGTAAAAAACTAAATATCTCTTCGTATGGCGTAAAGATAGGTGATATAATATCACTTGATACTTTAATGGCCAAGAAATACGGTGAAGAATTGCCAATTAGTGGCAAAGATTTTAAGGCCCTCCGTTGGCTCGAAGCTGACAAAGGAAAATTTACCGTCAAGGTCACTTCCTATCCGACAAAGGAAGACATCAATACAGGTATCGATATTAATTTAATAATTGAATTTTATTCAAGGTAAAACCTATGATAGACACAAGCAAATTTAATATAAAAACCGTAAAACAAACCAAAACTTACGGAAAATTTGAAATGAGCCCTTTAATGGGTGGTTTCGGCCACACATTAGGTAATTCTCTTCGAAGAGTTCTTTTTATTACTGTTCCCGGTGCTGCTATTACCAAAATTCGTGTTGATGGTGCCAATCATCTTTTCACTACCTTACCTGGTATCAAAGAAGATCTCGTCGAAATTTCTTTAAATCTCAAAAAAATTAAATTTGCCTATAAATCCGAAGAACCAGTCGTTGTTCGTCTCGAGAAAAAAGGTCTTGGGCCGATTACCGCTGCCGATATTATCGATAGCGATCTTTGCAAAGTTGCCAATAAAGATCAATTCATTGGTACCATTACCGACAAAAAAGCTTCTTTAAGCATCGAAATTACTGTTGAATCTGGCGTTGGTTATACTATGGCCAAAGAACAAAAGACTGACGTCGTCGGCGAAATTATTTTGGATGCCGCCTTCACTCCGGTTACCAAAGTCAATTATGCCGTTGAACCTACCCGTCTTGGTAAAAAATCAAACTACGATAAATTAATCATGGAAGTTACGACTGATGGTTCCATCGAACCACTTTCTGCCATAAAATTTGCTGCCAAAGATTTAATTCACTCTTTTTCTCAAATTGCCGATCCCAAAGAATTTGATGATGAAGTTGTTACCTTGGCCAGTAATCCTGCTGCTGTTGGTGCCGATATCTCTATAGAAGAAATAGAATTACCACTTCGTGTTACCAACGCTCTCAAAAAAGCTGGTTTTGCCACTATTGACAACCTTGTTCGTGCTGGTCGTCTTGAAGTTAGCAAATCCAAAAATGTTGGTGAAAAATCATTAAAAATTATTGATGCCTGGCTCAAAGAAAAAGGCTTTAGCTGGAAATAAGTAGATGAAACATCGGATTCTCGGCAAAAAATTAGGTCGTAATTTCAACGAACGCAAATCTCTCTGGAATAATCAGGTCAGAAGTATGTTTATCTATGGCAAAATCAAGACCACTTCTGCCAAAGCCAAATCTGTTTTGCCTTTTGTCGAAAAAATTGCCTCAGACATAATTTCCAAGCCGGAACTTATAGCCCGACGTGATTTATTTAAATATCTTCAAAACCAAACCTGGGTCAACAACGTTTACACCGAATTCAAAAAAGTTTTTGGAACTCAAACCTCAAACTTTACCACGATTACCAACATTAAACGACGTTTCGGCGATGATGCTTTGATCGTTGAATTAGCCTTCGTTAAGCCAATAACTTTTTCTCAAATAAAAAATCCGCCAGCCGGCGAAAAAATCCGCCAGCCGGCAGTTAAACCTGCACGCCCCAACGCAGGTGGGCCCGCCGCAGGCGTCAAAAAAATAATAAAGAAAAATCCGCCCACTGGCGGAAAAAAGGAGACCAAAAATGTTAAATAATACCACCATTACCAAAGGTAGCACCGTTAATAGAAAATGGCACTTAATCGATCTCGAAGGCAAGACACTCGGTCGTATTTGCACCGAAATTGCCGACAAATTAATGGGCAAAGACAATCTCACTTTTTCCTATCATCGTGATGATGGCGATTATGTAGTTTGTATTAATTCTAACAAAATTGTTACCACCGGCAAAAAATTAAAAGATAAAATTTATTACTGGCACACGCCTTGGTCTGGTCATTTAAAATCGCTTACCCTTGCCGAGCTACTTCACAAAGACTCCAGAAAAGTTATTACCATCGGCGTCTCCAATATGCTTCCGAAAAATAAATTGAGAGCCCTTCGTTTAAAAAGATTATTCGTCTTTACCGGTTCAGAACATAAATATAATGACAAATTCTAAAAATCCTATCATCAAGAAAGCTACTACCAAGACATACACCTATGCTATTGGTCGTCGCAAGGCTGCCATTGCTGCTATCAAATTATTTAAAGGTAAGGGCGAATCTATTATCAACGGCCTTGCTATCGAAAAATATTTTCCCTTAATATCTGATAAATTAACCCACAATAAACCATTCGTTACGACCGGTACTGTCGATAAATTTTATTTTGAAGCCAAAACCAGTGGTGGGGGAAAGGGCGGTCAATTGGAAGCCGTTACTCTCGCTGTTGCTAGAGCTCTCAAAAAACTTGATGAAAAATTTGGTCCTATGTTACGCAATGTCGGTCTTTTGACCGTCGATTCCCGTGTTCGTCAACGACGTATGGTCGGCAAGGGTGGTAAATCCCGCCGCGGCAAGCAATCTCCACGACGTTAAGTTATACTAATTCATGAATTATATTCTTGGCATTATTCAAGGCATATCTGAATTCTTACCAATATCTTCTACTGGCCATCTTAATTTAGCCCAATATTTATTTAGGCAACCCGTTTCTCTTTCACTTGACGTTTTTCTCCATCTTGCCACCTTATTTTCAGTTTTATTCTTCTTTCGCAAATTTATCAAATATTTTTTTGATAATTTAATTTACATTATTATTGCCTCAATTCCAGTTGCCATCATCGGCTTTTTATTTCAAGACAAAATCGACAATATTTTTTCCGATATAAAATTATTGCCTTTATTTTTCTCAATTACTTCGATTTTTGTTTTTTCTACCAAATATCTCAATCCGCCAACTGGCGGAAATAATACTAAATTAAATATAAAAAATGCCCTGATAATTGGTCTATTTCAATGTATTGCCCTCTTACCGGGTGTTTCACGATCGGGAACAACCATTATGGCTGGTCTTTTGATAGGTTTATCGCCCCTGGATGCCTTTAATTTCTCTTTTGCCCTATTTATCCCCGCTACCATCGGTGCCGTCCTCCTCGGCCTCAACAACTTCTCCTTTACCCCCAGTCTAATTCCCGTTTTTGTACTAACGTTTTTAACCGGCCTTTTCGCCTTAAGCATCCTCAAAAAATCCCTTTTATCCAAAAACTTTTGGAAATTCAGCATCTACACTTTTATCCTCGCTATAATATTATTTTTATATATTTAATCCAAATACATATGAATAATGACTATCTGGCAAATATAGCTGAAAATGAAATGAAAAATGGAAAAACTAAAATATTAAATAATCAAAAAGACATTGATAGATATCTAGACTCAATTATTTCAAAACATTAGCCTGAGAGTTAATAGTATGGGCGAGGTCGCCTCGCCCTGTTTTGCCAAATAGTGTATTATATCTTACTTGACAACACAAATCTAAGATCTATAATACGTGCTATATGAAAAACAAAGTAGAAAAACCATTAGTTCTATTTGTTAAAGACGGTGAAGGTTTTAGACCAGTAACTGCGGCTGATGCAGTGAGACCTTTTGACACTAGCATGGTAGATGTTGATAGAGTTGGAGAATTATGGAAAGAAGTGTGTTCGGTAATTGGTAGAAAAAAAGAAACTTTTATGATTGGAGATGTTAAAGTTTCTCTTAGCAAGATTACAAAACCTATTTTAGATGAGAATCATGATGATATATACTTGATGAAGTGTAATGGTGAAAAATTTTATTTCACAGAAGAGGGTTTTGGTGATCGAGCAAATTTAGAATTTAAAGGAAGCACTGGACGAGGTGAGCTTGATTTGCTTGATTATATTTGGGTTGCCAATACTTTGAAATTGTTTCTAGAAAAAAAGAAAATAGATGAGAGTGAGAAAGTTTAAATCTCTCCTGACAGAAATTCTTTCCAAATCTTGTATAACTCGTTTGTTGCCACCACATCTCTTGAGACATAATCTGCAATTTTGTTGTATTCTTTGGCTTTAAATAAATTATTTACATCACCACCATGTACTCCCTCAGCTTTTGGATTTTTGACCCCAAACGCCTTACAGATCATTTCCAATTTATAACCTCGATTATTTTGATTTAATTTTGTCATCAAGTCGATATGATCATTACCATATTTTTTCATTTCAAACGGAATTTTCACTCTATTTACTCCCGATCTTACGGTCAAATATGGAAAATCAAAACTGGTGCCATTATAAGTTACAAACAATTCATATTTTTCTGCTATTTCCCAAAATTTCGTCAATAAATCTTTTTCATTCTCAAATACATGATATTTAAAATCATCATTTTCCGGCATAATTTCACCCTTTCCCAACACCAAAGCAAATCCCTTGCCAAGATTAGTATCGAATCCACCGATGGCGCAAATCTTTCCAAAAATCGAATACAATGCAATTTTCCCCTTCGCTTCCTCCTTATTTTCTGTCCCTTTTTCCAAATTATTCAATAAATAATCCTGTTCTTCACTATCCAATTCCTCAAAATCTTTTCCGATTGTTTCCAAGTCAAACACTAAAGTCGGTATATTTGGCCTAAATTCGGCCATATTTTCGCTATTCATCAAAACAGATTTATTTATAATAATACTAACTTTTCCATTATATTCTTGCGTTAAACCATTAATCTCTACAATTTTTCCCACTTCAAACTGACAATTGGGAATTGCGTTATTCCAAATCTTTCCCGCAATTATGCCCGTATTATCCGACAATTCCAAATCATAATAAATATCGCCATTCTTTGTTGATTTTTTATCGATTTTTCTAATTAACAAGTGCAAATCACTTATCTTCTCCCCAGCTTTTATTTGATTGATCATAAGCTATTATAGTCCACCTCTCTCACCACGCAACAACTATTTGTGATATCGTGTTCATTAAACTCAAACGTCTTCTGTAATTTGATTGGTTCTTTACCAGTAACATATTTTTCAATCACATAATTTGTTACACCTGCATAATTTGAAATAGTTCCATTAGTTGGTGCAATAATTATTTTTTTAACATTTCTTTCCTGGGCAGTTACTGCTAATTGATCAAAAAATTTCTCAACAAATTGACCGACATTAATTCTATTTTCCAAATTTGGGATGTTTAAGGCTCTAACCAACAAAACAGGAACACCATCTTTATCTTTTTCTTCAAAAACCAAACAAGATCCAGCCACTTCTGTCGAATTATTAATTGGATCCTTTGTTATAAATTTATAAGGAGTCAGATTTTCGTATTGTTTCAACAAAGGGGATACTTTTGTATAACAAGCATTTCCAATATATCCAGATAATTCCCCAATCAGCCCTCCGTCTGGAATTGATTCAATCTCTGTCTGATCATCAATCTCACTATTTTCACGAATATATTTATCTATCCTATCAAGCGTTTCAATTGTGCCCCCAATATTTAATTTTTGATTTAATTTAACACTTTCTTTTATCGCAATTCTAGTATTCGTATCCCAATAATCCTCATCTTTCATCGCGTGATCTTTTAGGTAGTTCCTATACATATCTCTTAATTGTTGAATTTTTTCTATAGTGATCTCGTCATTTGATATATCCAGCTTATTTTTTATTCTTTCGATAAAGCCTTCTGAAATTTTTTCACGACTAGTCAAAATCTTTTTGAAAAATAATGAACGAGTAATACTTGCAATTTTTGCATCATCTTTACCTATTTTTTGTTTTAAAACATCCAGAGCCACTATCATCAAGGAATCAATATCGGTAGCCCTTTCGATTTTATCAGCAATATTTCTCAGCTTAGCCATATTTTTCTCTTTTATATTTTCTGGCATTTTATCAAAATTCATATTTTTTGAATAATTATTGTATATCTCCTTCAAATTACTTTTTAATTCTGAAATATCACTTGGATTTTTAGTTGCCTCAACCACTTCTTTCAAGGCCTCAGAATAATTATTTTGCTCTTCCTCTGTCAACGGTACGGAGCCTTCAAATTTCATCGTATCAACTTCAAACTTAGTTGCTTTATGGCCAAATAAGTATTCGCTATTTTTTTCTGGTAGATTTTTGATAATGGTATCAAAATCAGTTTTCCCCCAAGAACCTTTACTATAGCCGGTCAAACTAAATATTATTTCCTTTTCCAAAGGATTCAAATTCTGTGCAGTAGCATTGTCTATTATTTTATCTGACGCTACAATTAAATTGACATGGTCAAACAATTTTTTTAAATCTTCAGTTGATTCAATTTTTGATATTTTAGCAATTTCAGGTAGATTTTCTAAATCATTATTTTTAATTTTTAAAAATATATCCATTACCAAAGGACTCTCGCTCAAACCATAATCTTTTACGTAATCAGCCAGATATCCAATATTTTTAGTATCAATTTTGATAGATGTTTGACGAAAAACAAAATCAAAAAATTTAGAAGTACGATCATATTTATTATATGTAAACGCATTACGTCGTTCAATCTCATTATTTGGCAAAGATTTGAGAAATTTTTCACCATTATCACCAAAAGCTTTTACAAAAAATTCCTTATTTTGCTTCAACCCTTCAAAGTAATTCCAATAATCGAGTAGATCAAACAAGCTACTCTCTGGAGAATATTTGTCTTCATCACCCAAAATTGCCCTTACTGATTCCAGGGATATATTTTCTTCCATGATAAAAGGATGAACATTACAATTCATCAGCCAATCAACTTCCTTCTCCGTCAAATTAATATTTGTAACGATTTCTTTTGCCAAAATATTTAATTTTTGTAGTTTCACAAAATTGATATCAATACTACGATCAGAATTTCCATTATAATCTTCACCGTATTTTTTTTGGATTATCAAATGATTAAGTAATTGATTTATCGCGATATTCATTCCAGGAGCATTTTTTGTTGCCTCAATTGGGTATTGGGCCGCAAGATTATTAATATAATCACAATCGTTATCTGTTATTACATTATTTTTTAATAAAAAATTAGTTTTAGTTGTTATAGGTAATGCTAACGAAGCCATTTTATTAATATCTTTATTTTTTATTTCAAGCTGTGACAAGAAAAAATCATCAAATATCCCAACTTTATCGATATCATCCATGTTCCTAGGTAACTCCGGATATTCCCTAATTGTCTCATCTAATATTTCTTTCCAATCGGATTTTTCTGTAATTTTTTTCAAAGTCTCACCAGCCCAACGTTTATTACTATCTATCGATCCTCCACTTGCTATCAAAATTAAATTTCTAACCGCCTCCGGAAAAGGATATTTCTCCAAAGCCATAATATTGTTTACTTGAATTTCTGGCATATCGTTAATATTAGTTACAAACGAATTTTCTTTCGAAGTAATATCCATCAATGTTGCGTCAATTAATTCCTGAAAAACTACCTTATCGGCCTCGTTTACAATGCTGCCAAATACTTCTTTTGTAAATTCACTATTTTTTACATTTTGCCAATTATCTATTTTGCCCCAAAAATTCTTAATATGAAAACTAAAATGTTCCGATACATCCCACACAAAATGACTATTTTCATCTCTATTTTGATTCAAAATATCATAATATTTTTTTACGATATCGGGCAATTCATCTTTAATTGAAAAAAGGACTAAATCTTTCAAAGCATTATCACTTGTATTATCTATAACAGTTACATTTTTTTTATTATAAAGAGAATTTCCAATTTGTAATTCTTCCATGAATTCATCGGTCGAAGATTTTAATTTACCAATTTCCTCAACAACTAAATTTTTATATACCTTTTCTCGCTCCTCTGGCAATTCTTTTCCAATTTCTACAAATTGTTCCCGCAGCACTACCTCAATTTCCTTCTTTTTAGCCTCGATTTCCAACGCCTTAACATTTTCCTCCATTGCCTGTCGTTCCTTAACTGCTTTCCACTCTGGAAATAATTTTATTACTGTTTTATTTAGACCATTCAATGGTCGGTATATTTTTTTAAACCACCCCGACTCTTCTTCAGCTTTTTTTAAAGCTAGATCACTTTTATTTTGGTAAAAATACACAGGTTCTAAATTATTCAGTTTTTTATTTATTTCTTCGCTTTTTTGCAAAAATTCCAAAGGAGTTAAGGATTCTTTTTCTTCATCAAATTTCTTAATTTGTTCCAACAATTCTGTCATTCCTTCTTTGCTATTTATTTTTTTTACTGCTTCTTCGCTCATTTCCGTATTTTTACATTCAAGACAATCACTCGCCAAGCTCAATTTTTGGTTATGTTCTCTGGCTTCAGCCCGTAATTCCTGTAATTTTATCGCTAGGGGATTTACTTCTTTATCCTTTATCGGTTGGACCACCTTAGTCTTACTTGTCACTTCATTTCCGTTATTTATTATTTCACCACCCATGCTTAATTATACAAATTTAAAACCCTCTTTTGTCAAAGAGGGTCTATCCTGAGCTTGTCGAAGGAGAGGGGAGATTTTTGGCAAAGATTAGACGTTTGTGATAAAATACCTGATTCATGAACTACCATTTTCCCATCTCCGATATCTTCCCCGAAATCGTCAACGCTATTGTCGAAATTCCCCAAGATACCCACAATAAATACGAATACGACGAAGTCTTGGATATCATCAAGCTTGATCGTGTCATCCACTCTCCGATGCATTATCCCGTCGATTACGGCTTTATTCCCATGACCCGCAGCCTTGATGGAGATCATCTTGATATCATGATCATGACCAACTCTCCCACTTTTACCGGTTGTCTTGTCGAAGCTCGACCCATCGGTGTCCTTATCATGAAAGACGAAGCCGGCGAAGACGAAAAAATCCTCGCTGTTCCCCTCAAAAATCCCCAATACGATCAAATTAAGGAATTAAAAGATGTTGCCCCTCATTTTTTGGATGAACTGGTTCACTTTTTTCAGGAATATAAGCGCCTCGAAGGTGATAAAAGTGCCGTCATCAAAGGTTGGAAGCCGGCCTTGGATGCCTTCAAAATCATTCGTGATAGCCACGATCGCTATCGTGAAACTGGACAAAAAACCAATTTGTGATATAATAGCCTATAATGAAAGAACAACAACAGTTTTTCAAGATCGATGCTGCCAATGTTACTAAATTATACGAACAAAATAAAAGCTCTTTCAATGTTCTCAATACCCCTTTTTGGATCGGCGCCGATGGTAAGGGTGTCGAAAAACAATTGGATCCTGCCGAAAGCATTCAGCATTTAACCCAAGGTGTAAACGACCTTTTGGATATAATTGCCGGTAAGGAAATTGACAAAATCATTTGGTTAGATACCTCTGTTCGTCCGCTCAAACGCATTACCAATGAAGTCCGTCGACAATTATATCCAATTCCCTTATCAACCATCGAAAATTTCCTCAATATCGGCACTACTACCAGAATTGACGACTTAAAAGATCCCCAATATAAGGGCGAACTTGATAATTTACGAAAAGCGATGTATTTTGAAACGATTCCACAAAATGTTCTAATTGCCGATCATTATGTCGAATCAGGTGGTTCTCTTTGTCGTACTTTCAATCTTTTAAATAATACTTTTGTTTTACAAAATAGCCCCAAAGAGATTCATCTTTATGGTGGTTTTGATCAAGAAGCTTTTTGGTTCACTCAGCCAGAAGTCACTGGTTTAAATAAAACTCCCAAAGGTGTTCACCGCCCGCTCTTCCTCGATGCC
>Ga0247841_10003891_pt1 | contig 26725 bp, 23 predicted proteins | sample LaCruzMarch2015__2_FD_192410 | JGI IMG/M metagenome (GOLD analysis project Ga0247841, IMG submission 192410) | Freshwater microbial communities from meromictic Lake La Cruz, Castile-La Mancha, Spain - LaCruzMarch2015_18m | ecosystem: Environmental > Aquatic > Freshwater > Lake | place: Spain... | reverse complement strand
AAAATTCCTCTTAGCTGATATTGATTTTGCCTCGGCGAATTATACCAAGGCAATTGGACAATATCGCTTGATTGAAGGCAACTATATCAGTCGCAGTTATATAAATTATAGAATTGCCCAATCTCTCTATTATTCTGAAGATTATCAAGCTGCCGCAGATTTGATGCCGGAACTAGTGGCGGATTCAGCTAATGCCGTTCAAATCCTTCTATTAGAGGGGAATATTTACTTCAACCTTGGCAAATACGAAACTGCGCTCAGTTATTATAATCAAACACATAAGTTTAACCCTTCTGAATCAGAGCTTCAGGAAATCAATAGCTATGTAGCTTTGACTTTGTATCGGTTGGGGCGTTTTAAAGAAGCTTCAGTTTTATATCTAAAGCTTTCAAAGGATAAGGAATCGCCGGAAGCATATCTAATCATGGCAGCGAAGGCTTCTTATCATGCCAAAGATTTGGGGCAGGCTTTGTTACTGTTCAAACAGTTTGTGGAAGAGCATCCCACCAGCGAGTTTTACAATAACGCTCTTGCCAATTTGGGTAGTATTTATTACAATCAGAGCGAATACGACACAGCCAATCAGACCTGGGTTATTCTGCTAAAGCGTTATGTCAATAATCAGTATTTCTCGGACGATGAACAAATCATTTTGCAAAGCGCTTTCTCAGGATTATTGTGGTGTTTGAAACAAAAACAGGATGAAAGCATCCTGGACGAATTGAACAATATGATTGAAAGTTTCAAATCAGAATACATTCGATTTGAACTGCAATATCTGCTTCTCAAAATCTATTACGGCAGTGAACAGTGGGGCGATTTGCTTCAGATGGCAGAGGAATTGAGACAGGAATTTCCACACAAAGAGAATAACGAAATTCGACGCTATGTGGCTGGTTCTCTTGTCCGGCTCTATCGTTTCGAAGAAGCAGACAGTGTGTACAAAACTATCTACAAAATTGAACCGACCGCTGATATTCTGACAGAGTGGGCTGAATTGGAACTGCAATCAGGAAAAGCTGATTCTGCTATTGTCAAATTGGATCAATCAGTTGCACTCGACCCAATTCCCACGAGATTTGTAAAGCTTTTAAGAACTGTCAATGATTTTAAAGCAGACAGTTTGGCATTCTACTGGCAAAAATGGGAAGATTCATTTGAACCAATGCCGGAGCAGGCACAGTTTATATGGTTGCAATGGAACTATGATACAGGTAATTGGTCAGCAGCAGATTCTCTTGCCAATTCACTGTTATTGAATGAGAATTTACCGATTAGGTCGAAGGCTCAGCTCATCAAAGGACTATCATTATTCAAGCTGAATGATTACGAAAATGCCATAATGGAATTGTATAAAACGATTTATTTATATGCTGATTTAACGGAGCTTGTTTTGAGCGCTAAAATTAACATAGTCCGTTCATATATTGCTTTGGAACAGTTCAGCGAAGCAAAAAATGTCTATGATGAGATTGTGGATTCGTTGACCCCTGATGAGCAAAACAGCTTTGAAATTATCTTCAATCAAAAGCTGAATACCGATGAATAGAATAACTATTTTGCTCTTGAGTTTGGTTATTGTTTCAGCTTTAACCGCTGTGGTTCAGGATTTACCTGATATTGAGATTAGCGGACCGTCACCTCTGAAAAGTACGTTGGAAAAAAGAGGGGAGCTGAGTTCTGAGCTATACATTTCTGACGTAGTCGATTCATTGCAACCGGTTTTCCCCCCAATAGTTCCGGAAGCTAAACCGATTATTACACAACGAAACAGAGCTCTCAATCTGAGCATCGGAAATCATACTTTTCACGCAAATTTCTTAGCTAATAAGTTTATTCTTGAACCATATAGTCTTTTTGGCTCTGCAAATTACTATACTCCCAAACAGAAATGGTCACAGTTTGATGGTACAATTGGGATACTCCGACAGACAGATTCTCAACAGTGTAGGATAGACGCCCCCGTCTGTCCATCAAGTAGAATAGACGCCCCCGTCTGTTCATCTTTGGGTTTGTTTGTAAATAGCGTCAGAAGCAAATCATCTAATATCTACAAATATCAATCTGATAGTGCAGTCAATCTGATGTATAACTTTAATAGTGTTTTTGGCTCGCCTTTGCCCTTTGAGGTTAACTTTGATAGTGCATATCATTATTATCAGGATAGTAGGGACACAACTGATATTGAATCAGAAATGTATTATTGGAATAACCGGCTACGTCTCAAATCCAATTTCATCAGTCAATATAATTTGGGATGTGATGCGTCCTATATTCAGAAAACTCCGATTCTTTCATTAGAAGCAATGAGGAAACAGTCTGATGATGAGGAACCGTTTGATTTCTTAAAAGGACTCACTGTTTATGCAACCGATAAGCGCATCGTTCCCGGAATTTATCTGTCAAAAACCTTCGACAAGATTGCCGAATCTACAAACTTGCTTTTGTATCAGGATTCCAGTCTTAAAACGTGGGATACTTATGATTTAATGCTATCTCAGCCTTGGCAGAAAAGACAGGAAAAAGCTATTGTATCAATCAATCCGCTCAATTCCCATCTTGTCATTACCAATAATTCTTTGCGTGTGAAACTGCGTCACATCTATCTTTCAGCGGATATTGGCATTCAGTATTTTGTTGATGAACCAATCTATACAGCGTCGATAGTTTCTAATGCTTTACCTATAGCCCGAGCTGAAGGAATTCTCAAAAGCAATCTGACCCTGACAGGCAAAATAAGCAAGGACTCTTTGTCTTTTAGCCAATCCTGCCAAATTGACAAAGGTTGGCTGTCTGCTCATGCCTATTCAGCTTTATATTATCAGCCTTTGATTTCTGCGGAATCTTTGGTAAAGTATGCCTGGCAGGATTTTGCCCTGGCAGGGTTGTTGAAACAATATTACTATACGCAAAGTGAGGATGGTAAATTTCTGCGGGAAGCAATTGACCTTGGTGCGAAACTTGAATATTCTGTCAGACAGGAAGTTACGCTCTATTGCCAAATCTCCAATTTGCTGAATAGAGGAAAGTATGTATATAAGACATTACCGACAGAGCCTGCTTCAATTATGCTCGGAGCGATGTTTTATTTCTAATTATAGATATAACAATTCTAAAACTATATAGTCATTCCTGCGAAGGCAGGAATCTTATCAATTCTTTATAAAATGCCTGGCGCCCTTCCAGCGTTTGTGCACCCAAAACCACTGTTCTGGATACTGTCTGATTTTATCTTCCAAAGTCTGATTCATTTTCCCAATTATGTTCATGATATTTTCAGAGCTGTCATCCATGCCGGCTGGGTCAATCATTTGTTCAAATCTGAAAGTGAGACTATCGTCAGCGTTGCGGATGACAAATCCCGGTACAATCGGAATCTGGAACCTGAGCGCAATTTTGGCAGTGCCTTTCCAGTTGGAAGCGGGTTTACCCAGAAAGTCAGCTAAAACACCTCGTTTCCCGGCGTCCTGGTCTATCAGGATACCAATCAGGTCATTATGTTTAGTATGCTTCAAAACGCCTTTGAGAGCGTCCTTCATATCGATGATGGTTCCGCCTTGTCTTTCTCTGATTGCGTTTGTATAATCATCAAACAACCTGTTTCTTTGTTTTTTGGTAATCATGGCGAGCCCATAACCTGCCATCGGCAAAATCCGGCAAGGTGCTTCCCAACTGCCAAAATGTCCTGTTATCAATAAAACGCCTTTATTACGTGCAAGCGCTTCATCGACATATTGTTTGTTTTCAAAACGTGATTGTTCAAACAGCTTTTTATCGCTCATCAGGTATTCTTCGATTCCCACCAATGCCATATTGCGATAGACATTACGAATGATTTTACGTTTTTGGTCAGAGTTAAAATCCGAGAATATCTCAGCCAATTGCCGTTCAGCCAATTTTCTGCGTATCCCGATTTTGTAACCGACAAGGTCAAACAGGGCAATCAGAAAAGACTTGCTCAGCTTAAGCGGAATTAGCCTGAGAATAAAAAGAGCCAGACGGAACAGAATGTACTCTGCCTGATTGTTTTGTTTTTTGCTTAGTTTCATTGTCGTTTAGCTATCAAAGTGCCATTATTTGTCAACGAAAAACGCAGAAGATGACATAGTAAGTGATGTTCCTGCGAGTATATGCTATTTTGCCAAGAATAGTCTTGTAACATAGATTTGTAAGTGACGTCATTCCTGCGAAGGCAGGAATCCAGTAAAGGCTGTTTGTTACCCACCTATTTTTCAAAGACCTGGGGTTACAAACCTCAGGCTACAACAAACTGCAATCCTAGTTACAACCATCCCGCCTGTAAAATGGTCTCTACCTGTATATCTTGTCTCATATCATGGGTCCCTATATTTCTTTTATTCTATATTATTCCAATCCCAAATCTTCATATCTGAATTTTTGCTTTGTGCCCTTCAATCCGGTCAGTCTATCCGGAGTATCTCTGTTGTAGTTCTTATAGGCTCTGACCTTGTATGGCAATGACTAAACATTCCAACCATGTAATGTGTGAAAGTAGTATTGGTAACTCTCCAAAGGTAATAATTATCCTCATTATCCGTCACAGAAGCATAGGAAAAGACCAAATAGCCATCCTGTATGATGGATATTTGCTTGCTCAATATTCCTTCACACTTGAAATCGGTTTATATGTGGTTAATCACCGGTTGAAATGTGGTGCCCGGGCGGCACATTTCAGCCGGAGGTCTGGCACAGGGAGGGGGGAGTCATCTAAGCTGCAAACAGCACTTTAGAAATTGTGAATTAAGAATTATGAATCTAGATCACGGAACACACGAAAAAGCCGGAACACACGGAAAAAAAAAGAAATACTCACTGCGTCTTTGCGTGGAAAATAAAAAAAGATCGGGGATTCCTGTCCCTGCCTTCGCAGGAAGTACCCTCTCGCAGGATTGACTATTACTTGGAGTCTTCGTGTTCTTTGTGACATACTTCGTGTCTTCGTGTTAAAAAAAAGCCTTAATGAAAGCTATTTATCCAGATAAACCCAATAGCCTTGAAAATCACAAGGAGCTTTATTATCATGCTTAGAAATGCGCTCAATCATCAAACGGGTGGGATTGTCATCAGGAAAGAGTTTATGAATCTCTTCAAACTTATTCAACGCAGTTGCCCAGTCGCTCCGGCTGAAATCATTATAGGCTGCTTCATAGAGTTCAATTTTTTGGCTAACTGCTTCAACAAGATTTGCATCATGCTCGGTTGCAGGGTGTTTTTCCAAAACCAGCTCATAAATCTTAGTGCAGTTTTGTTTACCTTTGACCGCAACGCAATCCAAAAGCCTGGTGTAGAAATCGTTTTTGACCGCTTCATAGGTAAGCTGGTCAATAATTATTCGGGTGCCGTAATATTTATTCAAGCCTTCCAGGCGTGACGCAAGATTCATAATATCGCCGATACCGGTGTAACTGAAGATGTGTTCGCTGCCCATATTTCCGACGATTAGACACCCGGTGGTGATGCCGACTCCATTACAAAAAGCATTATAGACCGGATGAGCTGCGTTTTCAAGTTTAATTTCATCCGCTATGCGCACAATTTCCAAAGCTGCGGTACAAACATTAACTGTGTAATTCGGGCTCGAAATCGGCACATTATACATGGCTACAAGGGCATCGCCGATATACTTATCCAACATTCCGTGAGTTTTTATCACTACCGGGGTGATGCGATTGAAATAGTTATTGAGAAAAGTAACCGTGTCAACCGGGGAAGATGCTTCACACAGACCAGTAAAATTGCGGATATCAGAGAAAATCACGCTAACTTCAGAATCTTTCCCGCCCAATTTAAGTTGGGATGGATTGTCGATGATATCTTTGACGACATCTTTGGACACAAAATGCTCAAAAGCATAGCGCAGATTACGTTTGTCTTTGATTTGCTGATTGTATTGCAGGAAAACAGACAAGAAAAAGCCGATATTCCAGGGCAGGATAAATGCCATATAATTCATCCCGAGGCGATGATAAAGATAGATTAACACAAAGGACACAAAGCTGAGCAACAGACACGCAAAAAACATCATAAAAGCAACAAAGGGCACAAATCTGCGCGTAATCCAGACCATCAGAACCAACACAACAAGCGATATTAAATATTGCCAAGATGTTTGAACAAAGCTTACAAAATCGTTATTGAGCACATTTTGAATGAAAGTGGCATGCAACTCGACCCCGGGGAATTGTCTATCCAGCGGAGTTGATTTCAAATCGTATAAACCGGTGGCAGACGAGCCAAACAGAATGATTTTACCATTGAAATATTCTGCCGGTATTCTTTGCAGCAAAACATCGGAAAAAGCAATTGTGCGAAAGGTTCGACTTTGTCCGTAGAACCTGAGAAAATACATGCCTTCTTCATTCAAAGGCAGCTTCGAAATCAGCTTTTTATTCTGATACAGTGAGATATAATCGTCCATTTGCCGGACTTCATCAATACCCATCAAATCCAAACACATCTGAAAGCTGAAATTGGCATATTGCCTGCCCTTATACTCGAAAAACAGCGGGTAATCGTGCACAATCCCAAGTCTGTTGGGTTCTATATGCGCAAAACCGATACCATAAGCCTGTTCAGCTAAGATGGGAATTGGGGGGACAGGTGATGTTACTGCTAATGAGATTTGGGGTTTAACCTGCCATGCTTTCAAGTTAGAAGGAAGTTTAACATTCTGACTGGGAGCATCATTTTGGTTAAACATCCCCAAAAAAACATTTCCGCCTTTGCCTATGGCATCCGCTAAGAGCGCATCAGTGGAAAGATTGGATAAAACTTTCTTCGAAGTCAGCGTGTCCAGAGCTGCTGTTAGTTTGAGATTTTCGGACAAAAGCCGGATTGCCAATTCTGGCATAGAATCAGGCTCAGTAAAGAAAATATCAAATCCGACCGCCGCAGGTTTACCCGTTTCCAGATAATTCAGAGCATCGGCAAAATAGAGATTGGGCCAGGTCGAAAACTGACCCAGGGTCTGGATGCTTTTTTCGTTTACGTCAACGATGATGATATCGTCTTTGATTCTTTGCTTGTTTTCGTTGTTAGTGATAATCAGGATGGCATCATACAATTTCAGATTGAGCGAATCCAGCAAAACCGATACGAGCGGAAGCTTGGTCAAAATGAAGCCGCTTAGCATCGAAACCACGATGATAATCAGCCAATAACGGTATTTGCCGTAAAGCACGTTCACTATTTATATTCGCTCAGGTTCTCGATTAACGAGCTATTGGGAAAGTCGGATTTGATTTTTTGGATTTGCAGAGTGAGGTTTTTCTTGTCGCCAAGTTTATCATAGCACAAAATCAAATAACCCCGTGCCGTTTCTGCGTCTTTACGCAAAGGAGCCTGCTCAACTATTGCCAGGAATTGTTTTACCGCTTCGGAATACTTTTCCGCCTGAAACAAAGTGATGGCATCGTCGATGGGAATCAAAGTCTCGGCTGCCCAAAACAATTCACTCTCCGTCTTAATCTCCACTTCATCCCGCCGGACTCCGGCAACAGTTACAGCCGGTTGTTTGGTTTGCAGGGATAAGGCATTTATCTTTTTTTGGAGACTATTGGACCACGAACTATTCTTGCGGGCTTGCGCCATCAATGCGCTGATACTTGTTTGCTGATTTGTGGTCAGAAGTGAAGTGGTATTGTCAGACCAAAGAATTTCCGCTTCAGAATCCAAATCAATTTTAAGCCAGCCCTCACTAACAATCGTTTGATTTATCACAGCTTTGGTATAGGCAGCGTTGGTGGTTGCTTTATACATAACCTTGCCCATTATGTAGCGTAAAGTTCCGACCTTTTCAGCTTGCAGGGATATTGCCATTAAGCCAAACATGGCAATAATAATCAGGTGTTTCATAAGTTTCTCCTATTGTAACAATTCCTGATAGATTTCCGGATTTAGCCGTCTGAGCGTGGATGAATCCAAAATCTGTTTAAAATAATCACGGGCGGAAACGATGTTTCCGGCACGATATTCCAAAATGCAGAGATTGCGCAGAATATTGTCCTTTTGAAGCGGATTGGAAACCAATGCCTGTTGATAATAAGCATCCGCCGGTTTATATTGATTACCCATCAGTTCCAGATTACCCAGATTGATTAGAGCTGAGGAATTGGTAGGCTGTGTTTTCAGAATTTCTGTCCACACATTTTTGGCTTTGTCAATTTTGCCTATTTCAACATACCAAAGCGCAAAACGGTTCTTATAGCTGAGATTTTCTGGATAAAGCTTCAAAGTATTCAAAAATTCCTCTTCAATGGAAAGATTCCCTGCATTTGCCATATTATCCCAATCCTTAGTGTACATGGAAATGGCAGTTTGGGTAAATGCATCACCATCTGCTTCAATGGGTTTGAGATATTTGACGGGCGGATAGTTTACCTGCGCATCACTGAAAACAAAGAAATCCGGCAGGATGCCTGATTCCATGGTTTTTTGATACAAATCAACGGAACTTTTCCAGCTCCGATAAAAGCTCTCTTTGCCGATTAAGGTCATTTCCAGAGGCATCCAGATTGTATTGCCTCGGATAATAAAATCAGCTCTGTTAAAGCCATATTTCTCAATGTCCGAAAGTTCCATCCCCGTATCGAATGCAGGAACCACATGTTCCGGTAAATCGATAAAAGCGGCTGGCACTCCGATACTACTGAGAATGGAACTAAACATAACCAGCAAATCGTCACAATCTCCGCCTTTATTTTGCATAGTCTGATAGGGAAATTGCACATAATCTATACTGTTGTTTGTGGCGTTATTGGCAGCGGGGTCAGATAGATAACGGATTCCTTTTGCAGATAACCATGAATAAATCTGCATGGCTTGAACTATATTTTTGGGAAGTTCATCGCTGCGTGTCACTTTCAAGACATTCAGAATATTAACTCCATAATTTCTAATGTTTTCATCTTCGGAATTGATGAAGCAAGCCAGATGATTGCGGTTATTCCAGTTCATCGCCTGCACTTTGAGAGCTGTGATGGTCTCTGCTCCGGTAGCGCTCTTGGCGGTTTTATCCCACTCATAATCAACGGTTACATTAGCAATAAAATCCTGAGAAGAAAGCTCGCATAGCTGGGGCAGACGAGAGGCAAAATCCAGAATAATATCAATCTGCATCTCATCACCGGCAAGCACTGAAGGGATTATTTTCTCAAAAGGCAGAGCGGTTATTTCGGAGACATTCACTGTGATTTTAATGTCAGTGATGGGAATACTGCGCGTATTAAACAGAGTGATATAACCGATTGGATGTGTTTTGTAATACTCCAGCAGAGACGGATAGATTTGTTCAAATTCAGTTTTCTTGATTTCCAAAGGTTCACGGTCTAAATTATATTGCGTTCTGGCAAGGACTACTTCCTTCAGTTTATCATTGATTTCCTGATTGGAAGGGTGCATTTTCAAAGCTGCCAGTAATTCACGGTAGGCATCATCATAGCGTTTCTTTTGCATCAAAACGTTGCCATAAAAAAGGTGGAAACTGGAAGCAGAGGAATCTTCCGGCACATAAGCCCTGATATTATCAAGCAGTTCCAAGGCTTCATTCAGTCTGCTGTCTTTATCATAAAGCTGCGCTAATTCAAAACCATAGGTAAAATTATCCGGCATCAACTCATGAGCTTTGGTCAGATTTCTGATAGCATCCGCAGTTTTTCTGTCCTTCAGATATGAATAGCCCTGAGCATAATAGAAATCCGCATTCGTGCTGTTTAACCGCAAAGCTTCACTAAAATAGTCAGATGCTCTCACATAAAGTTTCTTACCAAGATTAGACAGACCCAGCATATATTGAATCTGGTCTGCGTTAGTTTGGGGGTTTCCGGTGGACATCTTTTGCAGTAAAGCAATGGCATCGTCATAACTGCCGATTTTTATCTGCAAATCAGCGACTTTGATTTGGTTTTGCAAGGACGGGTTAAGGGTCAGAATTTGCTGGTAGGCATCCAAAGCTTCAGCATACAAATGCAAGTTTTCTTTGGCGCTTGCCAGATATTGCAGCACTTCCTGATTGTCCTTAAACGAGATATCGGTTTTGAGCAAATCCTCGGCACACGAGGCAGCACCGGGATAATCTTCAGACAAGTACAAAAGGGTCAGCATTTCCCGTTTGACAAAAGCCGTATTGGAATTGAGGCTGAGCAGATATGATATTCCGCTTTGCCAGGCAGCCATTTGCTTGTAGATTTTGACGATTTTGGTGACTATCGTATCCGGATTGGCAGTATATATGCATGAAGATTTTAAATATGTAATAGCGTTGTCAAAATCTCTCTGGGACAAGCTGCTTTGCGCCAGAGCGTAGTAATTTCTAAAAATGTCGTTTCGAATATTGAAAGCCTGGTTTGAACTGCTGAACTTTTGATATACATCGATAGCCTGGAGATTATTCCCGGCTTTTTCCAGATAGCGGGCATAAGAATAATCGTCTATGATTAAAGGAGTTGCCTCGCTAAAGCGATTATCTTCTGAGACGGAAAGAACTTCGTAACTAATGGTTGTTTTGGTGGGATTATCCAAAACCAATTGATTTACTTCAGTGCTGTAATAGCTGGTATCAGTCTCGGAAAAAGCATAAACCACCCAGCGTTGTGTATTGGCATTGGCATCCCAGATAAGTTTGGCAATCTGTCCCTGATTATCAGATAAGGAATCTGACGCCACAGTCGGAACAAGTTTCAGGTTTTCCGGAGTGACGGTTGGTAAATAGAATTTCACCTGTTTGGTGCGCTGAGCTGTCAGGTCACTTAAATAAAGGATTCGTTCCAGCGGATTATACCGAATGGCATTGATTTTTCTAAAAAAGATATTGCTCGGTTTTGTCATAACTGCGCCAAAGCGCAACACTTCTTTATTGCCCTCATAAAAAAGAATGTTCTGGGTTGACTCATCTACTACGGTCAGCAAGTTTTTTTGGTTTAGGAAGAAATAGTCTATGCTTGAAATGCTTTCTCTGGTCATGAAAACATTTGACTTATTCGTTTGAGGGTCAAAGACGACAATGGATTTGCGATTGCATAGAATCATAAACTTATCTTCATTGGTAAAAAGAATTTGGCTGGGGCTGATGATGACATCAGTTTTGGTAATGTTTCGCATAAAGATGCCATATCTTGACCATACTGAAATGCGATTATTATCTGTGTCGCAGACAAATAGATTGTTGTCATTGTCATGCGTGATACCGCTGGGGGATTTGAATTGTCCGTTTTCACTGCCTTTTTCACCAAAACGGGATAACTGTTTTCCGGTTAATCTGTCAAAAACATTGACTGCGTTGTTATCAGGATCTGTCACAAATAAAGAATCACCAATCAGAGTCATGGTGTCAAAGGAATATTTTTTCTTATTCTTGCTGTCCAAACCCTTAATTTCATAGACGATACTGCCTGAATTTTCACAATAAAGATTTCGGTATGTTGAGGCAAACATACCACCGCTACCGGCAAATTCTTTAATATAAAACCGCAAAGTATCGGCTGCCAGATAATCTATAAAATGCTCTTTGTCGGTTTCCAATAAAGCAACGCGCATCGACCAGGGCGGAAACTGCAACAGTTTTGTCGCATTACATTCCCTGTCTTCAAAAAACTGGATAATTTGGGTGTCTATGATGGCAAAAAGCGGAAAATCTTTGGCTCTGAGCCGTTTGGAAACGATTAATACCCTTGAAGGTGAGTTAAAAATGCCCATGGAGACTTTCTTGGCTTTGGAACCAAAACCGGATTTTGGAATAATATTCCCTGCATCATCAACTTTGCAGATTTGACACAAAGCCAGATTTACCAGATAGGTTTCGCCATAATCATTGGCGGCGATATCAACCAATTCGTCTTTATCTGAATTAAAGCCTTGCAACAAGATAAAACTTTGAAAGGTCAAACCGGGCGAGACAACATCTATCTGATACCTTTTTTCATTGCCTCTCAAGAGACGGATGTTTTGGTCAATGCTAATCGTCATGCTAATCGGATTTGTGCAACTGTATGCTTTTAGAAACAGTCCTTCGTTTGTAAAACTCAGGATTTGATTGCGGACTTTATCCAAAACGTATATTGTCCCCAGAAAATTTACCAGAATGCGAATCGGGTTTTTGAATTCACACTCCGGGGAACCGGCTGTAGAGATGGTCCTGACCAGTTTCCCATCAAAATCAATCATTACAATCTGACTGTTATCTGCTTCCAAGACATATAAATATTTGTCATCAGAAGTGATGTCCACCGGCTTTGCTAAAAGTGTTTTGTCTTTATAGATTGTTTTACTTTCTTTGGATGCCGGGTTGTAGCGGATTATGGAGTTTTTATCAAGGTTCAGCAAATAAATCTGATTGTTAGCCGAGGTAAGGCTGATAATATTATCAGAGTCGGTTTTACCCAGCATATCCGGTATTGAATACATGGGTGTTGGGATTGCATGCAGGCTCAAAACAATCAAGAAATAACAAAACAAAATAAACTTAATTTTACTATGCATCAGAACCTCTCATAAAGAAATTAGCATAATTAAAACAAATTATTTCGTCAAGAGATTTGTTTTTCAAATATTAAGAAGCATCCTAAACCTTAGCCGATTTAGATTAAAAAGCGGAGTTTTTTAGGCTCCGCTTCGGAGTAGGCTCATGCGAGAGAGTGGATGGGAATTTTTCCTGTCATTCCTGTCATTCCTGCGAAGGCAGGAATCCAGCCTGTTTTCGTAGGTCAGTTGTCCCCAACTGACCAAAACTAAACCTTCTTCTCAAGATGTTTCAGCAGAACACTCATCATCAGCTCAAAGACTTTGGTCACCACCAGTTCAAAGAACAACCTTTCCTGCTCTTCATTCAGAAAAGGGATATCGACCTTGCCATTGATTTGAGCTGCCAGCTCTTTTGCCATAGTCGCAATTACGGGATTCATAAATACCTCCGGTATCAATTAAAAATTATGAATTACAAATTATAAATTATCGCTGTGCTTTACGGCCGTCATTCCTGCGCAGGCAGTGAACTCTCTCATGCGTAGCATCATCCAGCCTGTTTCAAAAATGAGGGGCAGGTTTCCCCACCCCTTTCTTTGTGCCTTTGTGGTGAAAAAGACCATTCCGTTTATTCCGTCTTTTCAGTGTGTTCCGTGATCAAGCCTTTACTGGATTCCGCTGGTCAGGTCAGCCGAGTTACTGATGTGAGGCAGAAAGCCTGCGGTGACAGCGCTGGCGATGGTCTGCACGTCTGCGTCTAAAGCGACGATGTCCGCAACCGTGACAGTGCTGAGGTCAACGTGCTCCGGGTCACTTTTGAACCAGGCAAACATCATCACGAGAAACATCGAGAAACAGCTCGGAATCAGCTTGGTCTTGGGGACATTCTCCTGTCCGTTCCTGAGTGCATAGGTCTTCAGGTTTTGCAGGTAGGTGGGGCTGACGTTGTGATACACACTTGCCAGATTTTTCATAATCGCACCTTTGAGGTGGTTGTCTGCAGTGATGGTGGGATAGACGTAAGCCCTGCCGATGCAAAGCTCGTCCTTGCGAAAGGAACCATAGACCATGTCGTCGATTGTGCCCGAATAGGTCTTGATGCCGTACTTGAAAATGACCTTCATAAGAAAGCCCTCCTTATTTTTTTTAGTGGAACAGTGGAAAGGTGGAACAGTGAATGTCACTCTGAGCTTGTCGAAGAGTCTCAAGACATTCACATCGGCTTCGTCCTTCGACATTGCTCAGGATGACACTGAGCGAAGCCTTTCCACTCTATATTGTCCCTCTATATATATACGGAGGACGTTTGACCCCTTTTTCAAAACTATTTTCATAAAAATAGACAATAATGCTGTAACTCATATAGTTTCAATACATTACTCTTTGTGTGAATATTTAAACATTCATCCTTGACACGGATAACGGGTCAGATAATCTGACCAAAGTTCTTTCCAGTGATGCCTGACTGTCGGGGGTGATAAATGACCGTCAGATACGGCTTAATAGTGTGTTAAAGCGAGGAATAGATGAACAATAACATAAAACTAAAGCCCTCCATCCGTGATTTTTTGGATAATCATGCGGACTGGTGGGGCGTAAAAATCGTGTACTTGTTGTTTCCCAAGCCCGAAGAACGCTTTCATGTCTGCAGAATGAGTCAGATACTTGACCCGCCTGATTATCCTGCCTGGCAGTTGGAGAGATTGAATCGGATGTTAGAACATGCCAACGGTATTCCGCAGACGGATTACCAAACGCTCAGAGACATTGACAAGAGGTTGGAAAGACTGATTGCGACTAAAGCAGAACTGATGACCGCTCAGCTTGATTATGCCTATATTGACAAAGAGACGGATGCTCTGGTGGATTACAGAAATGAAACCACCCGTCCCAACGGCAATATCAAGAATTTCCGCCAAGATGTTCATAGGGAAATTCAAAGACACAGAAAAGCGTTTCTCAGGTTATTAAAAGCTGCCTTGATTGAATGTCCCGAAGCATACTATTACCTCAAAGCGCATGTGCAGACAGGTCTTTATTACATGTGGATTTCTGATGTTGATGACGAGCCTGCAGGATGCGACCAAACACGGACAAACAAAAAGTCAACTCGTCAACATTTCCACGGGCATAGACGGTGTTGAGATTATTTAACGGAGCCTATGGCGTTTGTAGTACTAAAATTGAAAATAATATAAGTATTGATAGATAGGATGTTAATACGATGATTATATAAAGAGTTGTAATCCAAAGTAATGATGTGTAAGAGAAAGAACTATTTAAAGCCGGATATCACCCCCTCCGGCTTTCTTAATTTACCATGTTTTTATTCATAATTTTTAATTTTCTTAGTGTTCCTCAGGCTTGATATTAAAAATATCCCGGAAGCTCGTTTTCTTTGTAGGAATAGTTAAATCTAACTATCCGGCATTTTGCTTGGGGATAGGTTTTGGTAAACGCTGTAAAGTGATTATCTGTATCACTGCCGTATTTTACCTCATAAGCACTCAACTCATCAGCCCTGGAAACCACGAAATCGATTTCCTGTTTATATTTGTTTTTCCAGTATTGGATTTTGGTCAGGACATCCTGCTTGTGCAGCAGATTCAGAAACACCATGTTTTCGAATAATTCTCCTTTATCGGTACGCATGTCCGGAGAGTTCAGATTATTAATCAATATATTGCGGATACCCAGGTCAAGGAAATAGGATTTAGGCATTTTTCTCAGTTCATTATTAGGATTTGAGTAAAATGGAACAATCTGGGATATAATATATGAGGATTCCAGAACTTTTACATAATTTTGTACATCTGGTCGTTTGAGTCCGGCTTCTACTGATATTTTGTTAAGATTCATCTCCTTGCCAATATTTATGGCGAGATAGCGGATTAGCCTATTCAGTTCGTCAATTCTCTCAATCTGGAAAATATGGCGGATGTCCTTCAAGATATAGGTGGAGGCAATCTCATTCAGAAGCTCGGCTTTTGCTTTGTCATTGTTTTGCAGAACCACTTCCGGATAACCACCGAACACCATATATTCTGCCATCAGGGTTTTCATCTTATCCGTTTCCAGATGCAGTGGGTAATACTCCTCTTGGCGATAGCCTTTATCCAATAGCTCTGCGATTTTTTCTTCCTGCTTAAAAAGACAGAATTCAGGAAAACTCAATGGATACAGGATGTATTCTATTTTCCTGCCTGTCAGGGATTCCTGAAACTGCTGTCTAATCAGCGAAGAAGAAGAACCGGTCAGAATCAGCTTAAACTCTTCGGAGTAATGGTCGACCAAAAGCTTAATGGTCTTGGAAAAGTCCGGAATGTTCTGGATTTCATCAATAAAGATACAAATCCTGCTTTTATGATTGATTCTGTCATTGCGAAACTTGGCAATAATACCTTCTAAACTACCGGAAAAAAGCGTCAGGTTTTCCTGTCTTTCAATGTCATAATACAGTGAATTGTCATACCCATTAACTTCCATCAAGTGCTTTAGTAAGGTTGTCTTACCCACTTGTCTGGGTCCCAGGATAAAAATAGCCCTGCGGTTGTCCATATGAGTGCTGATTAACGACTCAGCGCATCTTTTCAAATAATTCATAACTACCTGCCCGAAAACAATCTGGGCAAAACAAACAAAGGTGTCAATAACTATTATCAAATTTCTGATAAGTTCCCTAGGTAAAAATACATATTATTGAAATAAATTCTACTGCTCCCCTTATACCCTATTCTGCAAAAGCTTATGTTACGGGGAAAAAATACACACAAAAGAAATTCAGCATATCCCCGGGAAATTAAAAACCAAAGGTTGGTGTCCCGGAGCAATAGGTTTCCAGAAATCTGTATGATTATATAAAGAGTTGTTACCCCAGTATGATGACGTAAGTGAAAGAATGGGTTACATTCAGCAGGTTTGCATCCAACTATTTACATATACAGGCTGTAATTTGGTGAATTTGAGAACTTGGAAAATCTGCACTTTATCCCCAAATTCACAAATTCACCAAATTCCCACCCCATCTCTCTATATAAAAGTTAGGGTTTTTAACATATGTTATATTAAGAGAGAGAGAGAGAGAATTTGAGAATTTGAGAATATAATATACTCTAATCCCGTGCTGTATAATGGCTGGTCAAATTCACGGGTTAATTGTGAAGTTGGGATAATTTGAAAGAATTAGGCAGTTGCCGATGTAGGTTGGCTGCCCTCAGCCGACTAAAGAACATTGGAATACATATGAAACCCTTCGACAAGCTCATCCTTCGACAAGCTCATCCTTCGACAAGCTCAGGATGACAATATTTAGACAGACGGGAGCGTCTATCCTACGCTTGTAACATAGGATTTTATCCTGTTGTAAACTGAGGTTTGAAACTTCAGTTATATAAAAAAGGGGTCAGGTTATAAACCCAACCCCACAACAGCTTATTTTGGCATAGTTGAACAGGCTGGATTCCTGCCTTCGCAGGAATGACACTACAGCTCTGCTATATCTTCACTGCCACAATCAGGGCAAACCTCTGTATGTTCTTCCTGTTCCCAGTGATCAGAGCCATTTCCAATCATACGGGGTCTTGTTTCAATCTGTTCCGGTTCGTCAAACTCCGCTTCGCACCACTTGTTCAGACACTTAAACATCTTCTTTTTCCCAGGAGTCAAACAATTCAGGAGCCAGGACATAGGTCTTGGCGGTTTTGTTATTCTGGCTATTATAGAAAGCAGTCACCGTGATAGCGTCTCTCTCAATCAAACTGTCTATGGCTTCTTTGAACTCCCGTTTGTTGAGTCTGGAGCGGTTGAGCAGACTGCTGTGTGATATGGTGCCATTTGGATATTTGCAGAGCAAATTGACGAGTTTTCGCTCGTTCAGGAGCTTGGTATTTTCAGCCAGACTTGCCAGAAACGGTTTGGTATTTTCAAAGTAATAATTACAGAGATAAAGAGCTTCCTGCACTGTTTCCAGACTGACAGGGTTTTCAATGAAATAGTCGCGGACACGGTTGTGTTTGGCTATATCGGTGCTCGCATTTTCCATTGCGTCTTTTAACCCTTGCCAATGCTTCATCAAATGAAAGACGATGCAGAACTTAAAGAAATAACCGTCATAAATTCGGGTGAAATATCCCATCACCGAGTCATTTTTGGTCTTGGCAACTTCCAGAAATCGTTTCTTGTATTCTTCATCACGGTAGGCGGATGCTTCCGGACTCAACGAGATTTTGCAATGACCGGGAATGGAACGGAACACGCTATACATTTCCTCATATTTACGCAGTTCCGGGCAGGTTTCCTCTCCCTCTCTGTAAGAAAGGTCAATATCTTCCGCATTGATATTCTGGATGATGCAAAAGAGGAACCTATGCAGAAATCCGCTCTGCTGGTCGGCTGCGTCTTTCATTTCCTGATAAAACCAGCCTTCAGTCGTAGCTGCGATGATACTGAAAGCAGGCTTGCGGATTCTGTCGCATCGGAGCATATTGGCAATGGTCTTGTCAACCCCGTCGTAAAGGTCGGTCAATGCCTGTTTCATGCCTGAGTTCCAGTTCCGGTTCATCATCTTAATCCAGGCAGAAACTTCCATCTGGATAAAGACGCGGTTGGGATTTTCGGACAGCATCTGCAAGAGTTTGGTCATCGTGACATCGGTCATAATCAGGGTTTGAGCCAGATATTCATCAGGAGTCAGTTCATCCAGAGTTTCCTCAAAAGGTTCCAAAGTCTGCTTTGCCAGTTTAATCACGGTCGTTTTTCTGGATATGGAACTGGGTCCGATGATAATTCCCCAGATATGACTGAAAATACGGGCGGAATTGTTATTCATAAAGACACGGTTGCCGATATTGGCAGCAATGGTCGGAAGCCAGGCGGTGAGTTTGGCTCCGGGTTGTGCATCGGTGATTGTATCCGTCAAGGCGATGTATTCCTGCAAAGCCACAGGCAATTTGGAAATATCCAGTTCCACATTGACCGGCTTGCCAAAGAGGTCCATCAGCTCAGCATTGAAGTTGCGCTTTTTTGTAGTTTGTAGGTTGGCTGTCCCCAGCCGACCATGCGTTTGGTCAATTGTGGACAATTGACCTACTTCCCAGCCATACTGTCTGGCGATATGAATTAAACTACCGATAGACACGCTTTTGACCTGATTAAATGACTTCCAGTGAGTATCCAGATTGGCTTGGGTTTCTTTATAATGAGGATTATTGATAAAGCTGTCCCAGAGAGGTTTCCCTGCTTCACCATACTTATTGTAAATGGCAAATCCGCATTTTATCCAGTCATTGTAGTCAATCTTGGTTTGGGTGAGGAAGTCTATAGCAGAGCGGATTCTTTCCTCGGAAGCGGTTTCATCGCTTATCAGTAAAGGGGTAGTTTGTAGTCCCGCATTTATGCGGTTTTTTGTCGTAGTAACAGACGCCTCGTCTGTTGAGCATACATTCGAGGCGAATGTATCTACTTTTAGACCGCCTGAAGGCAGAACTACAGGCATTTTTCTGTGTGTTCCGTCTTTTTCGTGTGTTCCGTGATCCACAACCCTGGCAAACTGCAAAATCTCATCCATACACTCATCCAAATCAAAAGCAAGCCAGTTCTCATTTTCCAGTAAATCGCGGTCAAAACTCACGAAACAGGCTCTGGCTGGGTCGGGGGTGTTATCGCTGACTTTGTCCAGAGTGGCATCGCAGATTTCTTTGATGTAATTCCAGACCATTGGAAAGCCTTGCATCTTGGTGATTGCCCGGCTAAAGGGAATGACCAGTTTAACTCCGTCACGAGGACTGCGAAAGGCATATCTGACATTTGGCAGACTCAAAATTGCCGTCTGCTTAAAGGCTTCGATGTCTTCCAGGTGGTCATAATCCAGGATAATTCCGTTCATCTGCTCCACATTTTCGTTGGTTCGCTTTTCTTTGACAATTCCATAGATAAAATAGGGCAGATTGGCTTTGAGAGCTTTTGCCTGCTCCTCGTCTTTAGCAGACCGCACTTGTTCAATCTTGTGCATGAAGCGCCCTGTTTTGATTTCTTTGATGATATCAGCCAGCTCCACGGTGCGGAGGTCAGTCGGCCGGCTGATGAGCGTACCGAAAGTCGCTTTGGATAAATTGGTAGTTTCCATAAAAATAACTCCTTTACGGTCGTGGGAAAAAGGACATCAAACGGCGCCTGTCTGATGTCTTTTTTTCCTCTTAAACCGTGCCAGAGAGTTGACGCAACAATGCTTTAACGATATCTGATGCGCTTTTTAGGCATTGAAAAATCAACCTCTATAAGCCTACGGAGGACGTTGAGAGGGTAAATAGAAAATAAATTACGAATTACGAATTACGAATTTCATAACCGTATAAATAAGAATAATTTATGAGGTTGAAAATAATTTTGTCTCACTTTTTTGAAAATAATTTGGGAAAAAGGGTCAAACGTCCTCCGTATATATATAGAGGGCATACAAAATATAGCCACTCAGTAAAAGGAGTTCAAAATGAAAGCGATTTTCAAAAACATGGTTCAGGCTTATTCGGGCAAGTGTGACGGCTTGGTTTATTACTACAACCGCAAATTTAACCGGGTAGTGGTTAGAAAATACGTCAAACCCAAACCCACAGCCCAACACTCGGTCTTTCGGTCAACCTGTCAGAACCTCAAAAGTCTGGAAATTTCGGAAGCCTATAAGCAGGATTTGAAGGACTACACCTGTCTCTATATGAGACGCAATGAAAAAGGCAGACGTAACATCAGCAACTGGTATAATCTGTTTATCATGCTCATGTGGGCTATGGCAAAGGAATTGAGCCTAGATTTACTCACGATTACGAGGGCAGATATTGAAAATGGCAATCTACCTTGCCGGACAGTTAAACAGGCTGTGGAAGCAGATTTGATACCAAGTGTGAACAATTATGAGACGCTGACACATCAATTGTAATTATGTCCTTCGACATGCTCAGTATGACAAATTATAAAACCGTTTATAAAACGGTGCTACCTTGTCAGATACCGTTCAGCTTTCAAAAGGTCTTCCGGAGTGTCTATGCCAAAGCCTTGATAGGATGTTTTGACCAATCGGATGGTAATGCCGTTTTCCAAAAGGCGGAGCTGTTCCAGTTTTTCAATTTGTTCAAGTTTGCCCGGAGGAAGTTTGACAAAATCAAGCAAAGTCTGCTTTCTATAGGCATAAACCCCGATGTGTCTGAAATATTCAACGTTCACATTGCTATCGCGGTTAAAGGGAATGGCGGAACGGGAAAAATATATAGCGTTGGATTTATTATCGGCAACAACTTTAACGATATTGGGATTTTGCAGGTCTTCCTGATTGGTGATGGAAGTCATCAGCGAGCCGGCTTGCACGGAGGCATCCCCGAACACAGAAATCAGCCCCGCAAGCGGTTCCGGTTCAATCATCGGTTCATCACCCTGAATATTGAAAACTAAATCACAATCCAGATCGGCTATCACTTCCGCAATTCTGTCACTTCCACTCGGATGCAGGGGAGAGGTCAATTTGTATTTGCCGTTGAAACTTTTCACTTCCCTGGCAATGCGTTCATCATCGGTGGCAACAATCACATCCTGAAACAGATTGCTGTTTGAGACGCGTTCATACACATGCCGGATAATGGTTTTGCCAGATAGCATCGCCAATGGTTTTCCCGGAAATCTGACCGAGGAAAAACGGGCAGGGATGACTGCGATTAGGTTCATTACACTTTTTTGGCTTTGAGTAAAAGAAAAACGCTGTAACTCGAAGCATTGTTGACGATTTTTTGGAAAAGCCAGGTTTTAGAAATCGCAGTATCTGGATTTTTGGTAACTGTTTCAATCAGAAGCATTTTCTTGGTCCAGTCATCAGTGGAACGCACCGAAGCAATCACATTCATCAAACGGTATTGCGCCAGTTTTCTGAGTCCGTCTGCCTGCGCATTTTTCCAGGAGTCAATTAAACTGACTTCCTGGGCATAGCCCACTGTATAAATGTAATCTCCATCTTCATACGTATCAATACCTTTACACCAGTTCGGAACATTGGCAACAGAAGTCTGGACAATTTCAGGATTAATCTCGGGTTTATCAACCCCATACAGAATAACTTTGTAGCCGTGAAAAGCAGTCTCGGCAAAGGATTTGAGGTTTCTATCAGCATAATTCAGATAAGAAGTGTCTGCACTGACGACAACATTAAAATCAGCTCCAGTTGTATCAATTTCCTTCTGCTCCGCATAATTAATCACGGCAGATTTATCCACAATAAAAGAGCTTTTGTTACGAGATAGGGAAACAGCAGCAAATTCACGGGTTGAATTCAGGACTGATTTGGGTTTTTTGGGTGTGTCCCAGGCTATACCAATGGCATTATCCCCCTCAGGCATTATCAAAAGCCAGGCAGGAAGGCTAATCAAAGGATAGGTCGTTTTGCTGAGGGTAGGCAGTTTATACCCGTCTGAGACAGGTTCTGTCTTCTTATTTTGGCTGCAGCTTATCAGGCTGATTGCCAGAATTACCAAGAGTGTCAGATTCATCAAGCGCTTTGCTGTCATTTTGTTTCCTTTAATATTTTATTTAGACAGACGAGGGCGTCTATCCTACGTGTTTCCCGACAGACGAGGGCGTCTATCCTACGTGTTTCCCGACAGACGAGGGCGTCTATCCTACGTGTTTCCCGACAGACGAGGGCGTCTATCCTACGATTTCGAATAATTCTTCCTCAACCAAATCATCAAGGCTGAAGCATCGGTATAATTGACGCCGGGAATACGCATTGCCTGTCCGATGTTTTGGGGTCTGATGCGCGCCAGCTTTTCCCTGGCTTCCCAGGCTATGGTATTTATCTGCATAAAATCAATATCCGCAGGGATGATTATCTGTTCTGAAGCAGCAAAACGAGTCAGCTCTTCCTGTTGCCTTTTCAGATAACCTTCATACTTTATCTCCAGTTCGAGTCTGGTGGCAATGTCCTGTGTCAGGTCAACGGGATATTCATATCCGAAACGGCATAAGTCGTCAATAGTTATTTCAGGACGTTTGAGCAAAACGGCATATTTGAGGGTCTCCGGCAGGTCATTCAGGATGGTGGTATTATTAGTTTGCAGAAAGTGCATTTCACGCTCAAAGATAGCCATCATGCTTTGAAACTTCTGCCAGCGGACATCTGAAACAAGACCGAGTTGATAACCCAAAGGCATCATTCTTTGGTCGGCATTATCCTGTCTCAACCAAAGGCGGTATTCAGCTCTGGACGTGAACATTCGATAGGGTTCATTGGTTCCTTTGGTTACCAAATCGTCAATCAAAACACCGATATAAGCAGCGTCACGCGTTAAAATGAAGGGGTCTTTGTGTCCGAGGTTCAAAACGGCATTGATGCCAGCCATTAAACCTTGCGCCGCAGCTTCTTCATAACCTGAAGTGCCATTGATTTGCCCTGCCAGATATAGCCCCTTGATTTTCTTGGTTTCCAGGGTCGGCAGGATTTCGTCAGGCTCCACATAATCATACTCAATTGCATAGCCATAGCGCATAACGCGTGCCTTTTCCAGACCCGGAATTGAATGAATCACAGCTTCCTGCACATGGGGTGGTAAACTGGTGGAAATGCCATTCACATAACCTTCGTGCGTATTGATGCCTTCCGGTTCAATGAAAATATGATGGCTTTCCTTATCGGGGAATTTGACAATTTTATCTTCAATGGAAGGACAATAGCGTGGTCCGATTCCTTTGATAAAACCGCCATACAAGGAAGAAAGTTTGATATTGTCAGATATGATTTTATGGGTCTCTGAAGTGGTGCGGGTTATCAAACAGGAGACGGAATTGGTCAGAGTAACATCCCTGTAAAAAGAAAAACCCTGAGGTGGATTATCTCCCGGCTGAGCCTCCAAAAGATTGTAATTCAAAGTCCTCATGTCAATACGGGGCGGAGTTCCGGTTTTAAAACGGTTAAGCTTCAAACCTGCCATTATGAGAGATTCTGACAATCCGGTTGCAGAAGGTTCTCCGCTACGCCCACCGGGATAAGAAACAGCTCCCACATGAATAAGCCCGTTCAAAAAAGTACCACTGCAAATTATCACTTTGGGAGCATGGAAAATCTTTCCGAGAGATGTTGATATACCTGTGACAAAACCATTTTCAATAATAAGCTCGCTGACATTTGCTTCTATGATATGCAGATTGGATTGTTGTTCCAGATGCTGTCTCATCACTAAGGAATATAGTTGCCTGTCATTTTGAGCCCGGGGTGCCCAGACTGCCGGTCCCTTTTTCTTATTCAACATTCTGTAATGAATACCCGTCAAATCAGAGACAAAACCGATTTCTCCACCGAGAGCATCAATTTCGCGAGCCAGATGTCCTTTCGCTGGACCTCCGACGGAGGGGTTGCAGCTCATTCTGCCGATGGATTCCATTTTTATGACAAAAACAGCAGTATTTGCACCCATTCTGGCACAGGCTAAAGCTGCTTCTGCTCCGGCGTGACCGGCTCCAATCACGAGAACGTCAAATTGGTCAGAATTCATATATAAAGAAGGGAATTATCTTAAGCGTGACTCAAACCAGGCAATTACTGCATCAATACCTGTGTTCTTTTCAGAGGAAGTTGCAAAGAGCGGTTTATCTCCCAAACCAAGTTGTTTGGCAAGTAACTGGATTGTTTTGGGTATTTTGGTTTTAGAAATTTTATCAGCTTTGGTGGCAATCACGCAATGGTCAATATTACGCAGCCTGAGCATTTCCAGCATAGTTTTGTCTTTGGGGTCTGCCGGATGACGGATATCGACCAAAACTGCTATCCCTTTTAATTGTTGGCGCGTGTTTAGATACTTGTCTATCATTTGACGCCATTTTTCCTGTTCAGCCAGCCCTATTTCAGCAAAGCCATAGCCCGGGAAATCCGTAAATTGCATAAAGCCCTGTTGGTCTTTTTCATCATCTTTCCAGCGAATGAGGAAGAAATTTAGTGTCCTGGTTTTGCCGGGAGTGCGGCTGATTTTGGCTAAAAGGTGTTTATTGGTCAGGATGTTGATAAGCGAGCTTTTCCCTACGTTGGAACGACCCGCAAAAGCAAATTCAGCATAAGCGGAAGCAGGATAATCCTTGGGTTCGACACAGCTTTTTACGTAAAAAGATTCAACGATGCGTATCATAATCCGTAAATCACAGAAGCCTTTTCAGACTCCCAAACTTCGATTTCTATCACTTCACACGAACATTGAGACAGTTTCTGACCCATATTATCAAAGATATAACGGGCAAGATTTTCGGAGGTGGGATTCATTTCCCTGAAAGCAGGCAATTCATTCAGATATTGATGGTCAAGCTCAGCTAATAACTCATTCAGCTTTTGCTTCAAAAAACCAAAATCCATAGCCATACCGATTTCATCCAGCCGGTCACACAATACGCATAGACGCACTTTCCAGTTGTGTCCGTGCAGGTTTTTGCATTGTCCTTCATACCCGTCTAACTTGTGGGCTGAAGCAAATGTGCCTAAAACATTAAGTTTATACATGGTTTACACCCTCTAAAAGTACTTTTTTCTGATAAAGATAAAAATCATCACCAACGCGAAAATCAAAGACAGACCTATGACAAATAGAAATGCCCAGGGTGATTCCATTAAAGGCAGATGGATATTCATTCCATACATACTGAAAATCATAGTAGGCAAAGCAATGATAATGGTAATAACTGTGAGGAACTTCATCACGATATTCAAATTATTGGAAATGACGGAAGCAAAGGCATCCATCATCCCACTCAGAATGTCGCTGTAAATATGAGCCATGTCGATAGCTTGCTTATTTTCGATAATAACGTCGTCAGCCATATCTTCACCCTCAGGGTCATTTTGCAGCCAGCGTGAACGCTGAATACGTTCCAGAATCAGCTCGTTGGCTTTGAGGGAAGTGGTGAAATAGACCAATGACTTTTCCAGTCTCAGAAGGCGTATGAGTTCCTTGTTTTTTAAGGAGACATGCAATTCGTTCTCAATATTATTGGTTCTGCGGTTGATTTCTTTTAAGAAACGCAGATAATAGATGGAAGTCCTTAGATTTATATTGAGTATGAAGCTCTGCGGGGTTATGGTAAAAGGACGAAATTTGCCTTCCAGGAAAGTGGTCAGAACTTCCTGGTCAAAGTAAGAAATGGTGACGATTTTATCCGGTAGTATTATCAAACCCAGAGGAACCGTGGCAAAAGGAAGCTTGGATGTTTTGTGTTTGTAGAAAACAGGCACACGCATGATAATCAACATGGCACCGTCTTCATATTCCAGACGGGAGTTTTCATCAGCATCCTGTAAATCCACGATGAAATCTTCAGGAAGCTCATATTTGGTTATTACCTGTTGAATTTCAGAAGTATCAGGTTCATCCAGATGTATCCAAAAGGCTTCATCTAAATTTGCCGCAGGAGTAAACTTGGTTCCGCTATTTGAATATGCATGTATCAACTTGACCTCCTTTCCGCAAAGTAACCCATTCTTTAGAATGGCTCTGTAGAAGCTTTATGACATATTTTGCCTGAATATGTTACCAGTTTTTTCTTAGCGGTAAAACTGGCAATACATTTGTTTAATAACTGCTTATGAAGGTATAAGGTTAGCTATGTGTTAACTTCTTTGGAACAGCACGGATTTAGAGAAGAATATGTCAATTCTATAGGATTTACTCCGCGTGGCGAAGTGCAATATCTTTGATGGTGATAGTCAAATTCTTTTCGTCAACCTGACTTCCTGTGGATGTAAAAACACAAATCATTGCTTCAGGACTGAACTTCTGAAAAAAGAGAGTTCCGCCGTCTCGGCTGAAACTTTCATTATTTACAATATTGCCTCTTAGCTCAATGATTGAACGATACTTTGCCTTGCCAAGCAGTTTCAGCCACCATGCTGTCTTTTGCAGAGCGGTTTTTTGGATAGACGCATCACCTATGTAACCCGTGATATCGCCTGCTTGCGTAATAATCAGCATAACCGGAATTTCTTTTTGGTCAAGAAACTCGGAAGTTAAAGTATGATGCCCAAGGCCTACCCAGGTTCCTGCCATATCTGCCGGAGCAGTTACTTGTGCTGCTTTCTCGCAGGCAGTGAATGAGAATAACAAAATACACAATACCGAAAAACACAAGATAAATGATAGTTTAGTCACTTTTTCTCCTAAATGTAGATTCGGCAATCCCGCCGAGTAATTCTGATACAAAACAAAACGGCTGTCTATAACTCAAGACAGCCGTAAAT
>Ga0247841_10003890_pt1 | contig 26730 bp, 16 predicted proteins | sample LaCruzMarch2015__2_FD_192410 | JGI IMG/M metagenome (GOLD analysis project Ga0247841, IMG submission 192410) | Freshwater microbial communities from meromictic Lake La Cruz, Castile-La Mancha, Spain - LaCruzMarch2015_18m | ecosystem: Environmental > Aquatic > Freshwater > Lake | place: Spain... | reverse complement strand
TGCAGCAGGCCGGCCACGCGCAGGCCCTCGGCGCGTTCCTCGCCGAGGCCCATGCGCAGGGCCATGGCCGCGGCCAGCTCGCTGACGCGGCGCTGGTGGCCGGCGGTGTAGGGATCGCGGACCTCGATGGTGGCGACGAGCGCCGCGATCACGCCCTCGGTGATGGCCTGCTGGGCGGCGAGGCTTTCGAGCAGTCCCTGCTCCGCCTGCTTGAGCACGGAGACGTCGGTGACCACGTGTACGCCGCCGGAGACGTGGCCCGCCTCGTCGGTGAGCGGCTGGAAGGTGACGCGCAGCCAGTGGCCGTCCTGCTCCATGAGGCTCGTCTCGGTGCGCGCGGAGTCGCGGGCGCGCCGCTGCGGGCAGTCGGCATGGAAGGCGGCGGCGCCGTGGAAGACCTCGTAGCAGCGCCGCCCGACGATCTCGTCGAAGGGGCGGCCGCTGAGCGTCGTCGTGGCGGCGTTGCAGCGCAGCACCCTGCCCTCCTCGTCGAAGAGCGCCACCGAGTCGCTCATCGCGTCGAAGGTCTGGCGCCACTGCCGCGCGGCGGCGGCGAGGCGCTCCTCCGCCTGCCTGCCCTCGGTGATGTCGCGGCCGACGCCGATGTACTGGCGTGCGCCTTTCGCATCGACGTAGGGCGTGCCGTTGGAGACGATCCATCGCCAGCCGCCAGCGGCATGCTTGACGCGATAGGCGGGGCTCGTCTCGCTCTTGCCGGCGCTCAAGACCCGCCCGAGGTAGTCGGCGAGAGGCGCGACGTCATCCGGGTGCACGAACGGCGCGAAGGGCTTGTGCAGCACGTCGCTGACGGGATAGCCGAAATGCCGCTCCCAGGCGGAGGATACGAACAGGAACACGCCCTCTTCATCGAGCGTGAAGATGACATCGAATGAGTTTTCGATATTGGCCCGAAGAGTCCCTTCGCTCTCGCGCAGCTCAGCGGTCAAGCGCTCAGCCATCCGCCGCGCAGTGGCGCGTGTGCTGAGCAAAGAGAGCATCAGCCCGAACAGGAGCAGGCTGATGATCGTCCCGCCGACCAGGACGAGCCAGACGCTGCCGTAGTCCGCCGAGGCGGCCAGTCCGCCGACCTGGGTGATGCGCAGAGTCCAGCCGTGCCCGGCGTAGTCCACGGGGATCAGCCGGGTGGCCTGCGCCGCTGAGGAAGCCGGCGCCTTGCCCGCGGCGCTCCGACTGTCGTAGAGCAAGGTATCCGCGGATACCACGTCGCCGTCATAGACCTGCAGGTCGATCTGCTTGCCTTTCTGCGTCGCATCCCAGCCCCTCAGGGTACCGCGCATCAGATCGGTCATCCGGTAGGGACTGTAGACCCAGCCCTGGAGAGCGGCGCGGCGCTGCTCGACGGTGTCGGTCGGCGACCCGTGACGGTACACCGGGACGTACATCAAAGCGCCGGCTTGAACGTCCTCGCCGGTCTCTTGCACCAGGACGACCTTCCCGGAGAGCGCCGCGGTGTTCTCATCCCGCGCCCGCGCCATGGCGCCGCGACGCACGGGTTCGGAGAGCATGTCGTAGCCGAAGGCGCGCAGGTTCCGGTCCGAGAAGGGTTCGAGGTAGATGATGGAGGAGTAGGTCTCCCTCTCGCCGGCGGGCGTCACCTGGTAGTCCGGGAAACCCTCGCGGCGGATCGCGCGCACGTGCTCGGCCAGTCGCTCGCGGGGGATCAGCAGCGCATAGCCGACGCCCTGGATGCCGGGCAGCTGCTGTTCGACCTGGAGGCGCTCGGTGAAAGCCCGCCAGTCCTTGCGCGAGACCGTCTCCGAGGCGTCAAAGAGCGCCGCGCCGCTGCGCAGGACCTGGGCGCTGTCGTCGAGGCGGTCGGCGATATTGAGGCGGATCTCGTTGGCGGCGAAATCGAGCTCGCGTTGCGCGGCCGCTTCCACGTCCGCCTTGACGTAGAGCGAGGCGAGCGCCGTGACGAGCAGCCCAGCCGCCAGCAAGCCCACGGCGCCCCACAGGTAGCGCGGAGCTATGCCGCGCAGCAGATCGATCACGTGGGCGCGCCGGGATGATGGTTCAGGGTGCGGGCGTTTGGCGGCGGCCATCAGGCGCGGCAGTCGGCGTCGGTGACAGTGAGCGGCATGAGGCGCCGCTTCTCGGGCAGCGCTTGCGGCAGCGGCCCGACCAGGTCGGCCAGAGTGCGCTCGGCGGTCCGCATGCGCCGTCCCCTCAAGTCGCCTCCTCTCACCCGGCGCTGTCGCCGATCGCGTGCGTCCATACTGCCCAGGCCCCCCTTGGGGGGGGGGGGGGGGGTAAGTATATACCTTCAGCTTAGCCTGTCCCGCAGGCGCGAATCTCAATCATCGACGTGGCGCTTCGCGGAGTCGAGCCGGCTCCGCCCGGGTCGACCGTGGCGAGCGAGCCGCGTGGACTGGCGATCCGCGACGGCGTCTCTGGCGCCATTGCCGCCTGCTGTCCCGGGTCGCGCGCCGCGACGCGGCTCCGCGGGCGAGCGTGCGCGGCGGGGAGGCCGGCCTGCGTCAGCGGGCGCGCGCCAGGTCACGGCCTGCGGCGTGGCGCACGTCACCGGCTCGTCGTAGCCGCGTCCGCCCTCCCCGGCCGATGCCGCCCGCGGCCCCGCGTCGATCCTCGAGGCGCAGAGATCCGCACACAGGCCGCACGGGTCCCCCGCTGCTCCTGGGCGTTGTCCAGGGTTGCCACGACAACCGTGGAGCACCAGACTCGTGGCCATGAAGGCGGTGCGCCACGATACCAGCGTCTCGCGGATCCTGGGAGAGCTGCTCCGCGGGAGCGCAGGCTCCGGGAGGAGGGCTACGAGGCGGCCATGCGGCAGTACCTGGCGGTCACCCCCCGAGCGCTGAAGACCTATCGGGATAGGCCCTTGCCCCACGCGGACCGAGGCCCATGAGCGCCCGCGCCCTGAGCGCCCGCGCCCACGGACGGCCCCGTCGTCGAAGGCGCCTGGACCGTCCAGGACCGGTACGGGCTCTCCTGGTGGGACTCGCAGGTGGGGCCGGCCGCTCAGGTGGCCGGTTGCGCCTGGCTTCTTACCGCAGGCCTTCAGCATAGCCAGGCGCTCGACGAAGTCACGATGGTCGATCCCTTCCGCACGCAGCCGGAGGAGCTTCTCGGCTGAGGCCCAGGCGCGGGAGGCTCGGCGCGCGATCCAGTCGAGCTCGGAGTCCGGGGAGAGCCCCGGAAGCCCCCAACGCCTCCCTGTGCAGCGCCGGCGTGAAACCGCCGGCCGCCATGCCGCTGTCCGAGCGCTCGGTAGACGCACACTGCTGATGTGAACACAGCCCATCTTCACCGGCTGCGGGTCGCTTGCCCGCGCGCGCCGTCTTGCGCCTCGACCGGCGCAGCTCCGGCAGCCGCAGCCCGGTCTTCCGTCAGCCGCGGAAGGCCGTGCGGGTGATCGCCGCCCCCGGCATAGATGCTGTGCGAGCGTATTCCGTTGGCGATACCACTGGAGGTACTTCCAACGGTATCGTTGGAAGTCCCGTCAACGGATTCGGCGGTTCGCGACTATGCCCCGCGCGGGCAGGCCGTGCGCGATGAGCGCAAACGTCGACATTGACGCCGCCGTCCGATGGGAGAACAGCCCTCCCTCCCCCGTGCGCCGCCGGCGCGAGTCACGTGCCCGCGAGGGAAGCCTGGCGGAGTGGCGTAGTCGCGGGGCTCCTCCGGCGCTGCGTCGCCTGCTGAGCGACGCGCACGGCTGCTGAGCGACGCGCACGGCTGCTGAGCGACGCGCACGGCCGCGTCGCCCCCCGCCGCCTCCGGCGCCGGCCCCCGGTCCTCCGCCGGCGACCGCAGGGCCCCAGGGCGGCGCAGCTGCTCCCGCAGGGCGCAGACCGGGGACGCTGGCCTGCTCAGGCGCGGGGACGTGCACGAGCGCCCCGCGCCTTCCTCGCCCGGCGGCCCCGCCTGCGTCCCGCCGCCCGGCAGCGGCGGCCCACGCGCGGGACAGGTGTGAAAGGGGAGGATAAGGATCGCCCGGAATCCCTTGTCTTCCCTCGCGGCGGTGCCTGACCGGCGTTCGTCGGCGGTGTGCTCAGAGCGCAACGCTCTGAGCGACGATGGCGGCGCGCACCTCGGCGGCGCACGCACTCAGGCGGGCGGGGTCGAGCACGACGCCGGACGACAGGGTGAAACCGCGCCGCGGGGCGACTCACGGCGGTGTCCTGGCTGCCTGGGCCTCGCGAGCGCGACGAGCGGCCGTCCCCGCCGCGGCCCGCGAGCGCGACCGACTGGTCTACGCGCCGTCAAGGTGAGCCCGCCGGCGCGGTCGGGCCTCCCTGAACGACCAGCGGCCGGGTCACATGGTCCTCCTCGCCGCCCGGCAGGTGGATGCTCCAGTACGCCTCCCAGGCGAAGTCGGCCGGTCCGTTGACCACCGGGGCGGGGTCGGCGGTGAGCGCATCGAGCTCGGTGAAGCCGCCGGTCGCTCCGGCCGGGCGCGTCACGTCGAGCAGCCGCTTGCTGGCGGGCAGCTCGAACGGCGCCCGCGCGAGCACGGGTCGCAGGGCGATGAGGACCGACTCCAGCGGGTCGATGCGCAGCGTGTCCTTCCAGCCCAGCTCGCCGGGGTCGGGCGCGCGCGCGTCTCCGTCGCGCTTCGCGCGCGCCAGCACCTGCACGTTGAAGGACCCGAAGTGGATGCTGTGCGACTCGGCGCCGTCGTGCGTGATGCGCCACACCTGCGTCCCGTCGCCGAGCCGTGGCGGGGAAGCCAGGGCGGCGCCCGCCATGTACTCCGTCGCGGGGTCGATGGCCGAGTACGACACCGACGTGCGGACGCCGCTGGCCGAGAGCGGCGCGTCCACGCCCAGCGTGGCCGTCTTGCGGCCGAACTCAGGGTTGAACAGCTCGCTCACCATCTTGCCCTGCACGGGCAGCGTTAACCGGTAGTCGCGGCCCAGCGGCGTGAAGGTGAGCGTGCCGGCCTCCTCGAGGGGGAAGTCGGGGGCGAGCGCGGCATCGTCGGCGCCGCCGCTGACGGCCTCGCCGGCGGCGCCGTCGGCGGCTTCGTAGACGGCGTTGTAGCCAGCCGCGGGGACGAGGATCGGGTCCTGGGAGGCGGCAAACGCGGCCGGGAGGGCGGCCTGCAGCGGCTCGAGGTCGAAGGGCGTCGCGGCGGAGCCTTCGACCTGGAGCTGCAGGATCGTGCGCGTGTTGGGTCCGTAGCCGGCGACGGTGCTCGGCGCGCCCCCGATGGCGGCCAGGTCGGGGTCCCCGGTGTAGTAGTCGATGCGGCTGTCGCCGGAGGGCGCCGGCGCCGGGGCGTCGTTGTAGAGGATCAGCTTGGAGCCGTCCGGGACCTGTGAGAAGTCCACGATCACATCGGCGCGCTCGCCCGGAGCGAGGTAGAGCGTCCGCCACGAGATGCCGACGACCACACGCTCGCCGCCCGTCCCTCGACCCATCCCGCCGCCCATCCCGCTACTCTCGGGGGCGGTCTCCAGGGCATAGCCGATCGGCGTGTTGGGTAGCGGCACGGCTTGTGGCAGCAGGCCGCCGTCGTTGCCGATCTGGATCATGGTGGGGCCGGCGGCGCGCGGGTCCGGCACCCCGCCCGCGCGCCCGTCCGTCGGCCAGCCCACCGGCCAGCCGCCAGTGGCCGGCGGCACCGCCGCCAGCATCGGCGCCTCGCCCGAGTCGGTCTGCAGCTCGGGCGCGCCTCCGGGGCCTGTCGTCGTGACCTGGTTCGACAGCGCGTAGTAGAGCTGGAGGTTGAGCGCGCGGTCGCCGCAGGCGTTCAGGATGCGCAGCCGGTAGGCCTTGCGCTCGACCTTGGCGTAGGGGTAGGCGGTACCGTTGACGAGCATCGTGTCGTGAAAGGCGTTGGGCGCCACCGAGGGGCTCGGAGTCCCGGGATTCTGCTCGGGCTCGTAGCCGGTGATCCCGAAGAGGGGATTCGCCACCGGGCCGTTCACCGTGCCGTCGTAGCCCGTCCAGTACCAGGGCAGGTAGTCCCAGCGTCCCTTGGCGTTGAGGTCGTCTCTGTCGATCGGGTTCTGGTTCGGCATGTAGACGTGCGGGTACCAGAGAGCGCCGCGGCCGCCCCAGTGGGCGAGGTCCCACGTCGGGTCCTGCACGCGGAGCTGCTCGGGGTCGGGGACGAACGTCTTGTCCTCGATGATGAGGGGCAGTTCGGCGGCCGGGATCGTGCCGGCGGCGACGAGCTCGTCGTCGATGGGGTCGCCGATGAAGTACGGCGCCGCTTCGCCCGCGTACACGCTCAGGCGCGTGAGGCCGAAGGTGTCGTCGTGCAGATACAGGAAGCGGGCGCTCTGGTCGTTGGGGAAGTACAGCGTCGTGGCGCCCAGGCCTGGGTCGTTGGTGGCTCCGGGCGTGCCTTCGTCGACCGGCCTGCCCGCGGCGTCGAACCACATATCCGGGACGTTCGTGAGACTGGGGCCGGCGCCGTAGGGCGAGCGCTCGCCGGCCGGCGCGATCCATTGGTACTGTGAGCCGCCGCTGATCCACGGCGTGAGGCCGCCGTGCAGGTGCAGCGACGCGCGGTTCTGCGGGTACGTCTTGTCGCCGCCCAGGGGGCCGGCGCCGGCGCCGGGGACGGTGACGTCCACCGGCAGGAAGAGCTTGCCGCCAGTTCCGGCCGGCAGCTCGTTGACGAGCTTGACGCGTACCGCACGGCCGCGACGCGCCTCGATCAGCGGCCCCAGGTAGTGGATGGCCGCCGGCGCCACCGTGTTCCGCCCGTTCGCGTCGGTGCCTTTGTTGAGCTGCACGTAGCCGCGCAGCCGGGTCTGCGGCAGGTCGCGGTGCAGCTTCTCCGAGTACTGGCGCACGGCGATCTCGTAGTAGTCCGCGCCTGGATAGGTGGTCGTGTCGGGCACTGCGACGGGGATGTACTGGCCGAGGTCGTTGGCCGCCGCCGCGCCGACGCCGGGCAGCGCATCGACGAACTTGCGCAGGCGCGGGCTGTTGGCCCAGTTGCCGGCGCCGCCGAAGTAGTCGGGCGTGGCGAGCGGGTCGAGCCGCGGCCGTGGGGGAGCGGGCTTGCCGATCATCGTTTGGACAGCCCGCGAGGCCGCGTTCTGCCGGTCCGCCTGCGTCGGGCGGTCGGCCATCAGGGCGAGGAGGTCGCGGGTGGTATAGGAGATGGCCCCGCTGGTGACGCCGGCGTCGGCGCTCGTGGCGCCGCGCGGCGCCACGCCGGCCCGCGGCTGCTTGTCGTCGCCGCAGGCGCCCAGGGCGACGGCGATAGCGGCCGTCGCGAGGAGCGCGGCCAGCGCCGCCGCGACCCTGAGGGACCGAACGTCCAGATCGCCCTCCTTGCCGCTGCTTCTGATGGTGGACGGGCGCTAAACGGTACCATACAATCCCGGCGTCAGCAGGCTCCAGCGCCGGGGCCTTGCGTCGCCGCAAGAGGGGCAGAAGTGAAGCTTCCGGCAGTCCTCGCCATTCTGGTCGCGCCCGTCAGCATCAGGCGGCCGGCCTGAGGCCTCGCAGCCTCCTCAAGCTCGCCCTCACGGGCATCACCAGCAACCCGCTGCGCAGCTGGCTGGTCGGAGGCTGCGCGCTTCTTGTCGCCGGCATGGTCCTCTCGACGGTGATCATCTCGCGCGGCGGCGAAGAGAGCCTGCGCCTGGCCCGGCAGCGGCTGGGCGCGGACGTCGTGGTCGTCCCGCGTGGCTCCGTGACCGGCGTCGAGGGCGCCCTGCTGCTCGGCAACGCCACCAACACGTACATGCCGCGCGGCGTCGTGGACAGCATCGCCGCGGTGCCCGGCGTGGCCGTCGCCTCTCCGCAGCTCTACCTCACGTCGATGGCCAACTCCTCGTGCTGCGCGGTGTCGCTGATGTTCATGTTCGCCTACGACCCCGTCACCGACTTCACCATCGAGCCGTGGCTGAAGGAGAAGCTCGGCCGCGACCTCGGGGCGGGCCAGGCGGTCGGCGGCGCGGACGTTTTCGTCCCGGCGGGCGCGGACAAGATCAAGCTCTACGGCTACGACTTCGACCTTGTCGGCAACCTCGAGCCGACCGGCACCAACCTCGACCAGACCCTGTTCATGACGTTCGCCACCGCCAACGACATGGCCGTGGCTTCGCGCACCAAGGCGAAGATGGCGCTCCCCGTTCTCGCGGACACGGTGTCGTCGGTCATGGTGAAGGTCGATCCCGGCGCCGACCGCAACGCGGTCGCCAAGGCGATCACGGAGGCCGTGCCGGAGGCCCAGGCGGTGCCGGCCGCCGAGCTGTTCGGCTCGTATGGGTCGCAGATCTCGGGCGTCCTGCGCACGATGGTCGTGATCGTCGTGCTCACCGTCGTGCTGTCGCTGGCTCTGATGGCCATCGTCTTCTGGCTGTCGGTGCACGAGCGGCGCCGGCAGATCGGCGTGCTGCGCGCCCTCGGCGCGACCCAGCGCTTCGTGCTGCTGGCGTACATGACTGAGGCCGCCCTGCTCGCGCTGGCGGGCGGCCTGGTGGGCGCCGTCCTGGCGGCGGTCGGGATGTACCTCTTCCACGACCTGCTCGTGTCGGCGCTCGGCTTCACGATCCTGCTGCCGTCGCTCGCCAGCCTGTTCGGCCTCCTCGTCGGCGGCCTGCTGATCGCTTTGATCGTCGCCGCCGTGGCGGCGTTCGTCCCGGCGCTGCGCGCGTCTCGCCAGGAACCGGCCGTCTCGATGAGGGAGTGAGGGCCATGACGGCTGTGTCACTGCGTGGGGTGGGCAAGGCGTACGGCGGCGACGGCGCTGCGGCCTTCGCCGCCTTGCGCGACGTCGACCTCGACATCGAGACCAACGACTTCCTCGTCATCACGGGGCGCTCGGGCTGTGGCAAGACCACGCTGCTCAACGTCGCCACCGGCCTGGCGACGCCGACCAGTGGCACGGTGACGGTCGACGGCGTCGAGATCTGGAGCGTCACCGACGCCGAGCGCAGCAGCCTGCGCAACCGCACCATGGGCTTCGTCTTCCAGTTCCCCAGCCTGCTCCCGGGGCTCACCCTGGAGCAGAACGTCATGCTGCCCCTGGAGTTCAGCCACGAGGAGCACGCCGACGCCCGCCAGCGGGCGCGGGAGCTCCTCGATCTGGTGGGCCTGGGTCAGCGCCTGGCGGCGCGGCCGCGCGAGCTCTCGGCCGGGCAGCAGCAGCGCGTGGTCATCGCCCGGGCGCTCATCAACCGGCCAACGCTGCTGCTGGCCGACGAGCCGAGCAGCGACCTGGACGAGGAGACCGAGGCCGAGATCATGGGGATCCTGCGGCGTATCCACGCCGAGCAGGGCGTGACGATCCTGATGGCGACCCACGCCCGGCAGCTCGTGGCCTTCGGCACACGGCGCCTCGAGATGGTCGACGGCACGGTGCGCGAGGACGCGGAGCACGAGGGCGCGTCCGGGTCGGCCCGCCCGCCCGGCTCGCCCGGCCAGCCCGGCCCCGCCTGACGCATCCCGGCGCCGGTCTCGGCGCCGGCCAGGCCAGACGATGCCGCCGTGGCCGCCCGGCGGGGTAGTGCGAATCGGTAAGGGCCGGTGAGCCGCGAATGCGGCGCCCGGTGGGTGCACAGCCGGCGGTGCTCCCGGCGGCCGCGCCCGGCGGCCGCGGCGGCCGCGGCGACCCGGGTCCCACGACCCCAACAGCCCCGGCGCGGGGTAGTACGAAAAGGGAAGACAAGGATTCGCCGGAATTCCTTATCTTCCCTCACACTACTACCCCGCCGCGGCGGCTCCGGCGGCTCCGGCGGCTCCCACGGCTCCGGCGCGCCATGTCCGCCTTCTTGCGGCCGTCGACCCGGAGGCTGAACGCGCAACCGGAGGGAAAGGCATGGTCACGAGGCGCCTTTTCTATCTTGCTGATTCGCGACATGCCGCCCTGCGATGCCGCGAAGCGCCGCTTCTCAAGCGCCTCGAGCCGCGCCGCCTCATCGACGTTGCCCGGTCGCTGCGCGGTGCAAGGGGTACATGGGTGAGGGAGGCTGTCGGGCGCCGAGACATCGATGTCCAGCGCGTTGAACGCCGGTCTGGTCGATCGGCGCAGCACCTGCAGCCTGCCGATGCGGGCACTACCCAGACGACTGACCGACCCAGTGATCGGCCGACGCGCCGTTCGGCGGAAGAAGCGCAGCCGCCGGGCCGGCGATGACGGCCATGAGGCGCGTCGCGGCCGCTCGGCTATGTCGCCGCTCGCCGGCCGCCCCGCCCGAGACCGGTGCGCGTCGAGACCAGATTACGTGGTCCCTCCGAGGAACGTCTCCAGCGGAGTCCCGCCGGCGCCGACCAGCAGAGCGTCCGCACTTGGGAAGCGTGCGCGGAAGGCCTCGAGCCCGCGGTAGTCGGCAGCGCCGCCGCTCGCGCCGCCGCTGGCGCCGCCGCTCGCGCCGCCGCTCTTGACCTCGACGGCCGTGACGGCGCGCCCGCGCACGCTCACGAAGTCGACTTCGGTGGGGCCGTCGCGCCAGTAGCGCAGCTCGCCGCCTTCGCGCTGCGCGACGGCGAGCAGCTTGGGGCTCGACGAGCGCCTCTGCACGGGCCTGCTCGAGTGCTTCTGCAGGCCCGTCACCAGCCCCGTGCCGGCGAGCAGGTCGAGGGAGTGCGCGAGCGTGGTCGTGTTGCCGGCGTCGGTGAGCCGCCCGATCATCTTGCGGTACGAGAGCTCCTGACCGGAGTGCTCGCAACCGAGCGCGAACAGCCGCCGCAGCAAAGCCGGCTTGTCGATGCGCGTGAGCAGGAGCACGTCGCGCGACACGGTGGTCTCGACGATCGCGTCGAGGATGTACGCCCGCCAGCGCTCGTGGTCGCCGAGGTAGCGCGCGGCGCCCGGGTAGCCTCCATGGAACAGAAAGGTGTCAAGGTCCCAGGCGAAGGCCTCGCGGCACTCGGCGTAGGTCCAGTGCGTCGAGCGCACGGTCTCGAAGCGCCCGGCGAGGCTCTCGGTGAGGCCGCGCTGCACGAGGAGCGGCGACGAACCGAGAAGCACGACGCGGAGGTCGCGCGCGGCCCACGTGTCGGCGTCCCACTCGGCCTTCACTTGTTCGGACCAGCCCTGCGCCTTCTGCACCTCGTCGAGCACGAGGATGGACGGCGCGCCCTGCCGCCGGGCGGCGCGCCACTGCTGGGCTACCCACTCGGGGCCGAAGGGCACGGGGCCGTCCGCGCTCGCGTAGACGAACGGCAGATCGAGCTCCTCGAGGGCCTGACGCACACTGGTCGTCTTGCCGCTCTGCCGCGGGCCGAGGACGATCTGCATGGCGCCGCGCCCCTCGCGCAGGCGCGAGACGAGCAGGTCGGTGGTGTCGCGGCGGTACATCGGGATGCGCATGGCTCCTCCCCGAGGAATCGCTCAACGTAGTGAGCATGATTGCTCAATATATCGCGCAAAACAAGAGCAGGTCAGACCGGCCACCCGGCGCTGCCGGGTTGCGTATCGCCGGGCTTCTTCCTGACGTCCTGGCGCACGATGCCATCTGGAGCAGCAGGATCACGCCTCGCGCCCGGACGAGGATCTTGACTTGTGCCGCGCTTCTCGGCCGGGGATGCGAAGGGCTCTCCGGGGAGACGATGCGCGCCGGCGCCCCTTTGGTCACTCCGACTGAGCTACGGCTTCCGCAGGGTCTGCGCTCCGGCCCGGCGCCGCGAGCAGAAAGCTCAGCACCCAGAGCACCAGCATGATCGCCTCGGTGGCCACGCAGTACGTGCAGAACGCCTTCAGGACGACGGCCTGCAGCAGGAACAGCGGGATGATGGCGAGCGCGCCGGCGAAGGCCAGCACCTTGTAAGCCTGTACGACTCGCAGGCGAGAGCCGGTCAACAGCCCGATGCCCAGATAGAACATGAGGGCGAAGAAGACGGCGCCCACCAGCGCCAGCGGCACGCCGAGGATCACGGAGTACTTGCTGGTCTGCACCTCCTCGCAGCCATGCGCCACGTAGCAGGGCGAGACGTAGCCGCGGTAGTGCACGAAGGTGAGGTACAGCGAGATGACAAAGCCGGCGTAGGCCGCGCCCGCGAGGAGCCACGGCACCCAGCCGCGCGGTCCGGGAGACGCGGCGCGAGTATGCGGCCCCGGAGCCTCGGCGCGCGTCACAGCGCCTCCTGGATGAGCTTGTCGAACTCCTCGAGGCTGCGGGGGAGCACGACCGAATCGCCGACCACGAACCAGGGCGTGTGGGTCACGCCGCCCGCCTTGCCCTCTGCCGCCTGTCGCGTGATGAAGTCTGTGGTGGACTGCGCGTCGGCGTCGGCGTGGAACTTGTCGAGGTCGAGGCCGAGGCTCTGCGCGTACGCGTCAAGGTAGGGGCGGGGATCGGCCGACTCCGACCATTCCTTCTGATTCGCGAACAGCAGATCGTGCACCTCCCAGAACTTGCCTTGCAGGGAGGCGGCGTACGCGGCCTTCGCGGCGATCGTGGCGTACTCGTGGTTGGCGAGTGGGTGGTTGCGGAAGACGAACTGGACCCGGTCCCCGTACTTCTCGCGCAGGGTCGTGAGCCACGAGGCGTACTCGGCGCAGAACGGGCACTGGAAGTCGGAGTACTCGATCACGGACAGTGGCGCGTCCGCGGGGCCGAACGAGATGTCGTCGGCGCGGGGCGGCGGCGTTCGCGAAGGCTCACTGGCGGCGGCCCCCGTGAAGAGATACAGGGCGCCCACGGCCAGGAGCACGAGAAGACTGCCGCCGACCCACGGGAGGCCTTTCGCGGCGAGGAGATGGTTGCCCGGCGTGTGCACAGTGGCCGCATCCTATCGCAGGCCGCGAGATCGCCGGCAGACCGCGAGCGCGTCGGCACACGGCGAGCGCGCCGGCACATCGCGAGCGCGCCGGCACACGGCGAGCGCGCCGGTCGCGCCGGCGCGTGGCTCAGTCGAGCCCGTGCTTCACTGCGATGATGGCGGCGGTCGTGCGGTTGGGCGCGCCCAGCTTCGCCAGGATGTTGCTCACGTGCAGACGCACGGTGCCGACGGCCAGGGTCAACTTCTCGGCGATCTCGCTGTTGCTCATGCCGGCGGCGATGAGGGCCAGCACCTCGCGCTCGCGGGGCGTCAGATCCGCGCCGACCTTGTCCTGCCCGCGGCTCATCATGGACCGCATGGCGCCGGCGTCGATGGTCCCGCGTCCCTCACGCGCATCCCTGATGGCTTGCACCAGCGCCTCCGGGCGCGAGTCCTTGAGCAGGAAGCTGACCGCGCCGGCCTGCAGCGTCTGCTCCACGAGCTCGCCGTCGGCGTAGCTGGTCAGGGCGATCACCTGGACCGCGGGGAACGCCTCCTTGATGAGGGCCGTGGCCTCGGCGCCGTTCATCACCGGCATGAGGATGTCCATCAGCACGACGTCGGGCGCGGTGAGCGACACGGCCTCCACGGCCTTCGCGCCGTTGGCCGCCTCGCCCACCACGTCGAGATCGAGGGCCGTGGAGAGCAGGACCTTGAGACCCTCGCGGACCATGAGGTGGTCATCGACGATGAGGACTCTAGTGCGTCGTGGATCGCTCATGCGCCTCCTCCCGCGGATCCGGCGCCCCGGCCAGGCCCGGCCACACGGCTGTGATGGTCGTCCCGCGGCCGGGCGCGCTGTCGATCTCGAGCGACGCGCCCACCCTCTCCAGGCGTTCGCGCATGATGCGCAGCCCCATGCTTTCGGGCCCGATCGCGCCGGGGTCGAACCCCGCGCCATCGTCGCGCACGCACAGGCTGACCACGCCGTCGCTCTCGGCGACACAGTCCACCTCGACCTCCGTCGCGCGCGCGTGCTTGGCGATGTTGTTGAAGGCTTCCTGAGTGACGCGATAGAAGACGAGTCTCGTGGCGGATGAGAGGGGGATGTCGTCGGCGGTCCGGATGTTGACCGGCCCTTTGATCTGGCCGGCCAGCGCGTCGCCCAGTTGGCCGAGCAGGGCCTCCAGGGGCGTGGCCTCCAGCGCCGCCGGCCTGAGCTCGAAGAGCAGGGTGCGCATCTCGGCGAGCGCGGCGCGCACCAGCCGTTGCAGCCGGACGAGGTTGCCGAGCCCGGCGCTCGGCTCGCGCTGCCACACGGCCGGCAGCGCCTCGGCGATCAGCGCGGCCGAGTAGAGGGTCTGCGTCACGGCGTCGTGCAGGTCGCGAGCGAGACGCTGTCGCTCCTCCTCGGCCGCCTGCCTGGCCTGGCGCTCGTGCAGGCGTTCGTTCTCGACGGCCGCGGCCACATCGTCGGCGACCATCTCCGCCAGCCGGCGCTCCTCGCCTGAGAACGGCGCGCCCTGGTCGCGAGCGACGCTGAGCGCGCCGATGGTCGTCCCCTTCGCCATCAGGGGCACGACGAGCACGCGGCCCGCGCTCCGGAGCGTCGCCGGCGGGCCGCCGAGGTCGATGCGCGCGCGTTCGGCGCTCAGGAGCGCCGCGACCTCGAGCGCTGCCTGGTCCAGCGCCGTGGCGAGATCGGCGCGGTCGGCGAGTGTCCGCGAGATGCGTTGCAGGGCATCGAGCTCCGCGACGCGCCGGCGCAGCGACTCCGCCGTGGCGAGGCGCTCCTGAGACTCCACAGCGAGCCGCGCGTTGGCCTCATCGATGTCCTTGACGCGCTGCGCGACGAGGGACTCGAGGTGGGCGCGGTTGGCCAGCAGTCCGTCCTCCTGCCTCAGCGACTCCTGGCGCAACCCGACGTTCATCGCGAGGACCAGGACCACGAAGCTCAGCTGCGTGAAGTAGAGGTCCGCGAGGACGCCGTAGTTCTGCAGCGTGTCCAGGACGCCGGCGACGAGGAACACGAGGAGGAACGCGGTGACGATCCATGCCTTGCCCGGTTCGCGGCGACGGTGCACGCGCCAGGCCGCGTAGAACATGAAGATGAAGGCGGCCAGTACAAGCGCGCTCACCAGGTGGTAGATGGGGTGGGGCGTGGGCGCGACCATGACGCTCACGTCCCCCCCCGCCATATGGGAGGTGGCGATGCTGCCGACGACCCGGTGCAGCACGCCGTAGGGAAGCGCAAGGTTCAGGACGATGAGCGCGCAGAAGCCGGCGCTCAGGGCGAGCAGCCGGCGCAGCGGCCGCACGCCGGTGTAGAAGGCCACCAGCCACATCGTAGCCATCCACCAAGCCAGCTCCGCGGGGAAGAACACCCACTTCATCACCTCGAAGTGCGTCCTCGGGCTGTCCGCGGAGTACAGGGCGACGATCGCCAGCGCGCCGGCCGCGACCGCCAGCGCCTGGAGGGCGAAGGCGATGCGGACGGCGTCGGGTGGACGACGTCTCACGCCGATGAGCCCATGCGCGAGGGCGGCGTCGAAGCTGATCCCCGCCGCCATCGCCATTGCTATGACCGGGATGTTCACGTGCGCCTCTTCTCAGGATGGCCGGTCTCCGCGCCGTCAATCTATGCCTTTTGTCCAGATATGGACAGGCCTAACAACTGTGTTCCGCGATAGTCGAAAGGGGGTTATGATGGGTCTGCATCGATTCGAAGCTGGGGTGGCTGCGTCCTGGACGCAGCCAGACCCGGCGGAAGTCCGCGTTTGTGGTGGGACCCGGAGTGGGTGACACTCAGAGAGAGGGCCTCACGTTACCGTAGGATCTGGGCGAGCCGACACGCTGGGGAAGGGGTTCACATGACCGCTGGAGCCGCGAGAGTGATCAAACGGATGTCGCTGGCCAAAGCCAGCATCGTGGTCTTCGTGGCAGTGGCCCTGTTCACGACGCTGTTCATGGTGAAGATGACTCAGGGCGAGGCCGCGCCCACCCCGCCCGACCCTTCGGTCGTCCCGCACTACTTCGGGCCGAACCCGAACTGGGCCTTGAGCCCGTTGACGCTGCCCGACGCGACGGTCGCTATCACGACGACGGGTAGCCACGACACCACCGCGACGGCCACGGCGGCTGTCGATGGGACCGGAGCCGTCACCGGCGTCACCGTGACCAACCCCGGGAGTGGCTACCTCGCCGGGTCGGTTTCGGTCAGTATCACGGGCTCGGGCGCCGGAGCCTTCGCGAGAGCAGTCGTCACCGCTTCGGGTTCCGTGACCGGGATCACCGTTGGCGCGAACGGCGGCGGCTATAGGACGCCCGTCGTCTCCATCACAGGCGGCCGCGCCACCACGGCGGCGACGGCCACCGCGTACGGCGGCGTCGATGCGGTCGCGCTCGATAACCCCGGCCTCGGCTACACCTTCCCGACCGTCGACTTCGACTGGCCCGACGATATCAACGGCACGCAGGCTACGGCGCACGCCGACTTCGACGCGCTCACCGGGGCGATCACGGCGGTCGTCGTGGATAACCCTGGGTCCGGCTACTCGTCGGCTCCCCATGTCGTGATCCGCGACGGCACGGTGATGGACCCGATCAGGAACACCCCCGGGACCGGCGCCACGGCTACGGCTACGGTGAACGTCCTCAACGTCGCGCTCAACGTCTTCGGAGCCGGCTATACGTCCGCTCCGACGGTGACGATCGCCGACGGCACGGGTACCGGCTCCGGCGCGATCGCCACGGCGGTCGTCGACTCCGGCGGAGTCACCGCCATCTACGTCACCGCCCCCGGCAGTGGCTACGTCACCCCCGGCGGCATCAAGAAGTTCCAGGACGCCCTGCCCGGGCTCTGTGACCCGGCCGCCGCGGGCAGTTGCCCCGACTGGCGGACCAGCCCGAACGCCAAGTACATCCCGCTCGGGGCGCCGGACTCCAAGGTGTACAACGGCATCAGGGCAGACGAGTACGAGATCGCCCTGGTGCAGTACCGGACGACGTTCAGCTCCGACCTGCCGCCGACGCTCGTCCGCGGCTACGTTCAACTCGAGACCTCGGCCACCGCGGGCATCAGCCAGCACTTCCCGCTTGCGAACGCGAATGTGGACCCGACAAAGCCCGACACCGCCGTCCTGATCAACGGTGAGCAGGCGTACGGCGTGACCCCGCCACAGTGGCTCGGTCCCACCATCGGGGCAACCAGGAACAAGCCGGTCCGCATCGTCTTCCGCAATCTCCTGCCGACCTTGGCCGAAGGCAACCTCTTCCTGCCCACCGACACCACCCTCATGGGCTCGGGCTCGGGCCCGATGCCCATGTCGCCCCCGTTCAACGACGGCACGGTGATGGACCAGGTGCGCAACCCCGTGTGTACGGACAACCCGCAGGACGTCACGTGCTTCAAGCAGAACCGTGCCACGCTCCATCTGCACGGCGGCACGACGCCGTGGATCAGCGACGGCACGCCGCACCAGTGGATCACGCCGGCCAACGAGGACACGCAGTGGCCGCAGGGCGTGAGCGTCCAGAACGTGCCCGACATGGACGTGGGCAATGCCCCCAACGACGGTATCCAGACCTTCTACTACACCAACCAGCAGAGCGCGCGGCTGATGTTCTACCACGATCACGCGTGGGGCATCACCAGGCTCAACGTCTACGTCGGCGAAGCCGCGGGCTACCTGATCAGCGACGACAAGGAGAAGGAGCTGATCGCCACCAACACCATCCCCGACGCCGCCGCCACGATCCCGCTGGTCGTTCAGGACCGCACCTTCGTGCCGCAGGACTCGCAGCTCTACGACTCAGTCGATGCGGCCGGCGCCGTCATCTATGGTCAGGATCCGACCTGGAACAAGACCAAGTGGGGCGGCTACGGCAACTTCTGGTACCACCATGTCTACATGCCTGCGCAGAACCCCGGCTCCCCCACCGGCATGAGCGCCTACGGACGCTGGATGTACGGCCCCTGGTTCTGGCCCCCGGCGACGCCCCCCTACGGGCCCATCGCCAACCCCTACTACGATTCGAACTGCAACCTGGCTGATTCGGCGACGTGGCAGTACCAGGTCGAGCCGTTCTGCGAGCCGCTGCAGATCCCCGGCACGCCGCTCATCTCGGCCGGCATGGAGCAGTTCAACGACACGCCGATCGTCAACGGCGTGGCGTACCCCGAGGTGACGCTCCAGCCGCAGACGTACCGGCTGCGCATCCTGAACGCCGCCAACGACCGCAGCTTCAACTTCCAGTGGTACATCGCCGACCCGACGACGGGGACGATGAGTGAGGTCGCCCTGAACCCGGTGGAGCTGGCGGCGGCGCAGACCGACCCCAACGTCTTCCCGACGCCGGTGCAGGGTCCCGCGACCGCGGGTCCCGACTGGATCCAGATCGGTTCTGAGGGTGGCTTCCTGCCCGCTCCGGCGCTCGTGGACGGCCAGCAGCCGACCACCTTCATCACCAACCCGACGCGCTTCGACGTCGGCAACGTGGACCTGCACTCGCTTCTTCTGGCGCCCGCCGAGCGGGCCGACGTGATCGTCGACTTCTCGCGGTTCGCCGGCCAGACGCTGATCCTGTACAACGATGCTCCGGCGGCGTTCCCGGCGCGCGTGCCGTCCTACGACTACTACACCGGAGGGCCCAACCTGAGCCCCGTCGGCGCTCCCACGGTTTTGCCCGGCTGGGGGCCGAACACCCGCACTGTCATGCGGGTGACGATCGCCGCCGGCGCGCCGGCGCCGGCGTTCGACCTGACCAGGCTGCGCAACGCCTTCAAGCACAGCGCCGACGGCACCGGCGTGTTCGAGTCCAGTCAGCACCCGATCATCGTCGGGCAGGCCGCCTACAACTCGGCCTACGGCGCGAGCTTCAGCCCGGCCGGCAACTGCAACCCCGTCCCGAACACTCCGAACCCCGCATTCCAGATCTGCGACGGCCTCGTGCGTATCAACGACACCATGACCTTCGGCTTCAACACGCTGAAGGCGCCGACCACCAAGATGATGATGCCGCTCCAGTCGAAGGCGATCCACGACGAGATGAACGCGACGATCTTCGACGAGTTCGGGCGCATGCAGGCGAACCTGGGCGTGGAGATACAGCCGGCGACTGCGGCGACGCAGAACGGCATCTTCTACCCATACGTGAACCCGGCGACGGAGCTCATCGACGGCACCAACTTGCCGAAGAACATCGTGACCTACGACGCCAACGGCAATCCCGTGAGCGATCTCAAGATCGCGCCGATCTCCAGCCCGAACGACGGCTCGCAGATCTGGCGGATCACCCACAACGGCGTCGACACGCACCCGATCCACTTCCACCTGTACGACGTCCAGATCCTGAACCGCGTCACGTGGGATAACATCATCATCCCGACGGAGCCCGGCGAGCTGGGGTGGAAGGAAACGATCCGTGTCAGCCCTCTGGAGGACACGATCGTCGCCCTGCGACCGATGATCCCGGATGTGCCGTGGGAGCTGCCGAACGCGATCCGCAACCTCAACCCGATGGACCAGGCCGGATCGACGGCGCTGTTCAACCCCGTCGATCCCCTGGGCAACGCGGCGCCGGTCGTGAACGGGCTCGTCAACTTCGGCGCCGAGTACGTCTACCACTGCCACATGCTGTCGCACGAAGAGATGGACATGATGCGGCCGATGTCGCTGGCGCTGCCGCCGCTCAAGCCGGACGGGCTCGCGTACGGCATTCAAGCGCTCGCGGGCGTCCAGCACGTGACGCTGACCTGGAACGACAACTCGATCAACGAGACCGCGTTCGTGGTGCAGCAGTCCACGGATGGCGTCACCTGGACGACCGTCGGGACGATCGTCTCGCCGCTCGACCAGCCGAACATCCACGAGCTCCGCTCCTGGACCGATCCCGCACCGTACAATCGGGCTGTCTACTACCGGTATCGGGTCGTCGCGCAGAACTCGGTCGGCTACGGTGCTGGATTCCCGGCCATGATCGTCCAGTCAGTCTCCGCCACGCTGGCCCCGCCCTACGTGATCATTCCCAGCGCGGGTGCGAACGGGAGCATCACGCCCAACACGCCGCAGAGCGTGGTGTCCGGCGGCAGCCAAACGTTCACCATCGCCGCAAGCGCCGGCTACCACGTGCTCAGCGTGCTCGTCGATGGGGTCACGGTGGGCGCCGTTGGGACCTACACGTTCACCAATGTGACCGCGAACCACACGATCGCGGCCTCGTTCGAGGCGAACCCGGCGATCACGATCACCATCACCGCTCCTCGCACCGGCGCCACCTGGGCGCGCAACACGTCGATGGCGGTGCGCTGGACGATCACGCAGAACCCGAACGTCGGCTCGTTCCGCGTCTGGGCGACGCCCGTCGCCGGCGGCGCGGCGACGGCTATGAGCGCGACCGTGGTGCCGGTGGTCGCCCGCCAGTCGGCCTACAGCCTCAACTGCACCATGACGCTGCCCCGCGGCAGCTATTACCTCAGCGTCTACTACTACGACGCCGCCGGCGTTTTGCGGAGCCAGAACACCGTCCGGCCGACGATAAGAGTCCTGTAAGGGCAGAGCGCGACGAGAACGAGCTCAAGGCGCACGCCTGGGGCTTGGGCTCGAAGCCCACGCGCCGCGGGCGACCCGGAGAGGTTCCGGGCCGCCCGCGGCGTTTCCGCGATGGGCTGCCCACGCGCGACCTGTGACGACCGCCAGGAGCGGTGTCCCGGCCTCGAGGTCAAGGAGCCCAGGGGCTGCGCGCGAGTGCGGATGCGCCGCTTCCCCGCCGCCTCCCGGCCACGTCCCGGCCATCTCCCCGCCGCCTCCGGCGCCGGCTTCCAGCCCTTTCCCGGCGATGTCATCGCCCAGGAAGCGGGCGGGCGGGCGCCGTGTGCTTCCCTCGCCTTGCGATCCCGGGCGGCCGGCAAGCAGCCGGGCGGCCGGCAGCCGGGCGGCATGTCGCGAATCGGTGATCATGACCATCCCCGTCGCTCAGGCGCCGGTGAGCCACGAATGGGGCGCCCGGTGGGCGCCCAGCCGGCAGCGCTCCCGCCGGGCGCGCCCGGCGGCCGCGCCGGCGGCCCCGGCGGCTCCGGCGCGGGGTAGTACGAAAAGGGAAGACAAGGATTCCTTGACCGTCGGGCCGTGATCGGCCGTCTGCAGGCTCGCTCGCCGGGGGGAAGATAAGGATCCGCCGGCATTCCTTATCTTCCCTACCCCGCCGCCGCCGATGGCTGCGGCGGACGGGCGCCTGCCGGCTGGCGGTCTTACCTTCAGGCCGCGGCGCCGCGCCGCTTCAGACAGGCTTCGGCGCGACGCCTCTGGCGCAGAGGTTGCCTGGGTCCTCGGCGGTCCCCAGCCAGCGATCGAGGAGCCTGAGGCGCCACACCAGGAGGCAGAGCAGGCTCCACACCACGGCGACTGCGAAAAGCGCGACGTACTGCCAGGCCGGCAGCGCGGTCAGCTCGAACAGCGTGCGTCCCAGCGGGATCGCCAGCACCGCCACCATCCAGCCCAGGAGCAGGACGACGACGCCGGGGATGCGCCAGTCGCCGCGCACCACGGCGCCGCCGCCGAACCACCTCGAGGGCGGCACGGCCAGCAGCAGCAGCAGGATGGCGGTGAAGCACGAGAACAGCGTGAGGGCCGTCTGGGCCTGCGGGTAGGCGGATTCGATGAGCTCCTTCGTGCCGGCGCCTGGGTGCGCGGCCAGGTAGCTCGCCTTTGCCGGCAGCGCATAGGCGAGGTAGACGCCTGTGCCCATCAGAGCCATGAGCAGCGTCGTGGGCAGAAAGAAGCGCGCCAGGAGCCGGAACAACCCGAGCTTGGGGGTGGGCCCAGGGATGGCGAAGGCGGCGAACACCACGGCGGGCACGCCGGCGCCGACGAACGACACCAGTGAGGCCTGGCGCGGCGCGAAGGGGAAGCCTCCGAGGGCCATGACGATGGCGATGATCGACGCCTTGTAGCCGATGCGCACCATGAAGATGCGCAGGATGTCGTTCATGCCGTTGATGATGCGCTGGCCCTCCTTGAAGGCGAAGGGCAGCGGCGCGAAGGTGTCGTTGAGCAGGATGAGGTCGGCGACGCCGCGCGCCGCCTGGCTGCCACCCTGCATGCCGACGGCGACGTTGGCCTGCTTGAGGGCGATCACGTCGTTGACGCCGTCGCCGATCATGGCCACGTAGCGGCCGCGGCTGCGCAGGCCCTCGACGAGGTCCTGCTTCTGCTCCGGCGTGACGCGCCCGAAGATGGTGGCGCGCTCGGCGACCTCGGCGAGCTCGTCGGGCGAGAGGCCCTCGAGGTCGACGCCGGAGACGGCCACGACCTCGGGCGGGGGCTCGGCGGCGGCGGATGCGCCGTCTGGCGCGGAGCCGCCGCCGGGCACGGCCGTTGCGGTGGCGGCTGGACCGCCGCGCCCGCCGCCGGGCGCGGCCGCTGCGGCGCCCTTCGCGCCGCCGTCGGCGGCGAAGGCCGCCTCGCAGTAGGCGCCGGCGTCGCCGGGCCGGCGCACGGCGTGGATGCCGGCCTGCGTGGCCAGCGCCGTCACCGTGCGCGGGTTGTCGCCGCTGATGATCTTGACCTCGATGCCGGCCTCGGTGAACTCGTCGAGCGTCTGCTTGACGCCGGGGCGGAGCTCGTCGCTGAAGCACACGAGGCCGAGTGCCTCCATGCCGTCGGGCAGCTCGGGCGGGCGGTCGCCGTCGCTGAAGGCGACCGCTTCCGCCCGCCCGGCGAAGAGCACGACGCGCAGGCCGCGCGCCGCCCAGGCGTCGGCCTGCGCCCGCCAGTCGGGGCCGGCGCGCAGCGCCGGCGCCACCATCTCGGGCGCGCCCAGAACGTAGGTGCCGGGCGTCTCGCCGCCGGCGAAGGCGAGCCCGCTCCACTTGCGCGACGACGAGAAGAACGCTTCGTGCGCGGGCTCCAGGCGCTGGGTCGGCAAAGCCTCGCGCAGCGCCTCGATGGTGCGGTTGGCGTCGGTGGTGCTGGCCGAGAAGGCGCCGAGCAGCTGGGCCACGCGGCCCTGCTCGGCGCCCAGCGCCAGCGTCTCCTCCAGCTTGATCACGCCCGAGGTGAGCGTGCCGGTCTTGTCGGTGCAGAGCACGTCCACGTTGCTCAGCGACTCCACGGCGTTGAACTGCTGCACCAGCATGTCCTTGCCGAGCAGGCGCATGGCGCCGAGCGCGTAGGTGAGGGCGATGGAGAGCACGAGGCCGTTGGGGATCAGCGCGAGGATGACGGTGGACATGCGTACGCTCTCGACGAACGGCACGCCGCCGATGGTGTTGCGCACCCACACGAGGATCTCGAAGACGACCACCACGAGAAGAAGCACGCGCACGATCTGATTGATCTGGCGCTGCAGCGGCGTGAGCTCGCGCTTGTACTCGGTGGCCTTGGCCGTGAGCTTGTTGGCGAAGCTGTCGAGGCCGACCTTCTCGGCTTCGTAGTAGCCGCCGCCGGTCATGCAGAAGCTGCCCGAGAGCAGGGCGTCGCCGGGATGCTTGGTGACGAGGTCCGACTCGCCGGTGAGCAGAGACTCGTCGACCTCCATGCGGCCCTCGCCGACCATGGAGCCGTCGACCACCACCTGGTCGCCGGGGTGCAGGTAGAGGATGTCGCCGAGCACCACCTGGGCCGGGTCGAGGTCCTGCACCCGGCCCTCGCGCACGACGCTCGCCTTGGGCCGCATGAGGATGGCGATGCGGTCCATGACGCGCTTGGCGCGGACCTCCTGGATGAGGCTGATGACGGTGTTGGCGAGGATCACGAAGACGACGACGAAGGCGTCGAGGGGCTTGCCGAGGGCGATCAGCAGGACGCCCAGCACGTAGAACAGGTTGTTGATGAAGTTGAAGACGTTGTCGCGGACGATGCGCCCGTAGGTGCGCCCCGTGCGGATCTGGACGTCGTTGCCCTGGCCGGCGGCCCTGCGGCGGCCGGCCTCCTCGTCGCTGAGGCCGGGGAGCGGGGGCGCCGGGTCGGCGCCCTGGCCGGGCGGCGGGGGCGCCGGGTCGGTGCTCTGGGGGTCGCTCATGTGCGGCTCACGGCTCGCTTCCGGGGTAGGGCGCCCACGCGTGCGGGCAGCCGCATCGTATCAAGCCGCGCGGGGCGCGGCCCAGCCGCGGAAAGGGCCGCCGGCGACGTTCTGCGGGCCAGATGGGCCGGGCTCCGGAGTCCTACGGGCGAGACCTCAAGGTCCGGTGTCCCTGCCGACCGCGTCGTCGCGCTTCAGCTCGTTGACCACAAGGATGAGCACGCTCGCCGCGACGGCGAGGCCTCCGGCGACGAGCATGATCGGCTTCATCGTGGTGTTGCACACCGCGCCGTCCGACGCGCACGTGCCGATCAGGGTCGTGGGCAGAAGGATGGCGGACAGAGCGAGGAGCGCGCCGACGATGCTCAGGGCGCGCCGCGTCTCCCTCCGCCGCGCGAAGAACAGGAGGCCACCGGCCACGGCCAGCGAGATGCCGACGGCCAGCGCGCCGCGGGCGCTCCACAGGCACTTCATCTTGGGCACGATCGTCGTCGCGACCGGCGTCTGCATGCTCGCCATGGTCGTGACCGGCGACAACGTCGCGCCGGCGCCCGCCGTCGTGACCGGCGACAGCGTCGCGCCGGCGCCCGCCGTCGTGGCGGTCGGCATTGTCCCGCCCTGCGCCTCGCAGTTCGTGTACTGCGGCGCGATGGCGATGACCAGGCCCGCGATCACGATCAGGATGGCAAGCACCTTCATCGCGTCCTCCTCAGGATCGTCACTCCACCGTGATCGTGCCCTCGTTGACGCCCATGCTGCACGTGAACGAGTACTTGCCCGGCTTCAATGGGCCCAGAGCCACCGTCGCCGTACCGCCGGACATGTCGCCCTTGAGGCCGAGCTCCGGGAGCTCCGGCTCGGCGAGGCAGCCCTCGGCGTTTCCGCTGAACACGACGGTCACGGGCACGCCGGCCTGGACCGTGAAGTTGTTGGGCTGGTAGTAGCCGCTCGCGAGGCCGACCTTCAGGATCTGGACGTCGCCCTCCACCAGCGCCGCGCCGGTGGTCTGCGGGTCCGGCGCGCCGTCGCCCCAGCAACTGGCGCAGATCTGGGCCTCCGGGCTCGCACTGCCTTGGGCCACCGCGCTCGGGCTGCTCGCGCCGCTCAGGGCCAGCGGCACGTCGTTGCTCGAGCGCAGCGCCATGGAGCCCAGGACGATCGCCACGAGAGCGACGGCCACGATCGCCACGAACAGCGCGACCTCGAAGCCGCGGGATCTCGCTCTCGTCATGCCGACAGGCCTCCGGCGTCGGATCCGCGGCCTACGGCTGCACGGTGAAGTAGTTGATCGGCGACTTAGAGACCTGTTTGCCGTCACGATACTGGACCGCCTGGACCCCGTGATCGCCCTTCATGGGGATGCTGATGGCGCGCGCGTAGTTGGTGCCCGCCTGGCCGGCGGGACGTGCGCTGAGCTTGGCCCAGTACGTGTCCATGACGCCCCAGTCGTCGTCACCGTACTTCATCCAGAGGATGATCTTGACCGTGGCGCGGGACTTCGTCGTGGACTTGGGCGTGATGACGCCCGAGGCCGTGAAGGTCTTGTCTTTGTGCGGCGTCCCCGACAGCACCGGCTTGCTCGTGGTGTAGGTGGTCCTGGCGTCGGCGACCGTTGCTATGCCGGCCAGCAGCGCTACGGTCAGACCGGCTACCAGGATGGCCCGGAGGCGCTTGTTCATGCCGCCCCCCGCATCATTGGACGATCAGGTTGCCGTAGTGGCAGTCCGTCATGCTGCACTTCCAGGCGTAGCTGCCCGCGGGAAGTCCGTCGGAGTGATAGGTCAGCGGGGAGGAGCTCGTCTTCACGAGCTCGGGGCACGCGGGGAACCCTATGTTTGCCGCGCAGCCCGTGAGCTGACCGGGGAAGACGACGTCGATCGGCGTGTTCGCCGGGGCGGTGACGTCGGCGTGGGAGTTGGGATCGATGGTGATCTGCCGGGCCGCCGGCTGCACGTCGAAGTAGGCGATATGCGATTTCGAGACGAGCTTGCCGTGGCGGTACTGGAGCACCTGCACGGCGTGCTTGCCGGTCATGGGGATGTTGAGGGTGCGCGAGTATCCGGTGCCCTTCTTGCCGGCCGGCAGCTTCGCGAGCTTGGCGACGTAGACGTCCATGACGTCGTACTTGCCGTCCATCTCCATGAGGAGCTTGACCTTGACGGTGGCGCGGGACTTCGCGGTCGACGCCGGCGTGATGACGCCCGTCGCGGAGAAGTCCTGGCCCATGGTGGGCACTCCGGAGAGGACCGGCGTGGACGTCGTGTAGGTCGTGCGCGCGTGCGCGAGCGCCGGCGTCGCGGCCAGCAGCGAGAGCGCCAGCGCCGCGAGGAGGATGACCTTCAGATGCTTGCTCATGCGATGCCCCCGAGGTTCGTAGACGGACCGTGCGAAGATGCCCTCATGTGAACGGTAGCACAATATACAGGACGAAAACAGTCGGAGCGTGGGGCGAGGGCGGGCTCGGCGGGCGCAGCGGGCGGAGAGGGCGGAGCGGGCGAAGGGGGCGCAGCGGGCGCAGCGGGCAGAAGCGGGAGGTGATGCGGAAGCCGGCGGTGATGCGGAAGCCCGCGGTGCTGCGGCCCAACGTGTGACAACCGCCGGGAAACGTCTCCGGGCCCCGAGGTCAGGGCCCGGCGTGTAGCGAGTCCCCGCCCGCCCGCACCAACGCTGGATCCCGGGCACGACTCAGGGCTCCGCCGCGCGCGTGGACTTCGTGCGCCGCTGCCGCGGGGGCCGCGGCGGCCGCGGGATCCGCCGGGCGGGGTAGTGCGAATCGGTAAGATAAGAAAAGGGCCTTTCCTTATCTTACCGATTTGCGACATGCCGCCGGGGACGCCCGCGCCGGCCGGCCGCGAGCCCGCGGAGCCGCCGGGGCGGGGGTAGTACTGTGAGGGAAGATAAGGAATTCCGGCGACATGACCATCCCTTTCCCTCCGGTTGCGCGTTCAGCCTCCGGATCGACGGCCGCGAGAAGGCGGACATGGCGCGCCGCAGCCGCCGGAGCCGCCGCGGCGCGGTAGTACCGCGAGGGAAGATGAGGAATTCCCGCGAATC
>Ga0247841_10003888_pt1 | contig 26746 bp, 25 predicted proteins | sample LaCruzMarch2015__2_FD_192410 | JGI IMG/M metagenome (GOLD analysis project Ga0247841, IMG submission 192410) | Freshwater microbial communities from meromictic Lake La Cruz, Castile-La Mancha, Spain - LaCruzMarch2015_18m | ecosystem: Environmental > Aquatic > Freshwater > Lake | place: Spain... | reverse complement strand
TAGAATTCGTTGTAAATCATCTGTCGTGCCGCTTCAATACCCAACACATCAAACACCTCTTTGATGTCATTGCTGAAAGTGCGGGTGCTGTCGATGAAATCGAGTGCCAACGTATCCAACAAATTCGTGCCTGTCGTGTCCAAAATCCAAACGTCTTTTTTGATAATGGCGTTTTCCTTGTCATTCACCATCACAAATTTCCCCTCTTTTTTTTGCACAAACGTAGTTGATAATTTTCGTGGTATGACATTGTTGACACCCGTGATGCCTCGCAACACAATGTTGTTCAGCAGAGTATCTTGAAAATTCTTGAGCAGATAAATCTCATCCGATTGGTCTAATGATTTAACGGTTCCTTGTTTTTTCGTCTTTTTGAAAACACTGCTGTTGATGCGGATGCGAAACACCAAATTTTCCATATTGTAATCGGAAAACACGCATTGAATTTCCGAGCCTTCGTAAGAGTTTTTGATGGCAAAATGCACATCGTCCATGGTAATGTTCTTGTCCAACATAATTTCACGGTTCATCACCATACGGATGACCCATTTGGATTTGGGTTGGACATTGACATTTTCCAAATCGGACAACATCAATTTCTCAAATTCATAAAATTGTTTCAACAGAACTTGGTCGGTTGGAATGTTGGTTTGGTCATTCAGGGGGTCAAAGCAAATCTGCATGGATTCCACAATATCAATCAACCGTGTGTGTTCTATAATGGTTGCGAAATATTTGGCTTTTTCCTGATTGTCCTTCTCTAATTCTCTCAAATGAATCGTCATGGACGGATTTTTGGGGTTCTTCGTCAAACGGATGATTTCTTCAATGCGTGGCACACCACGGGTGACATTGGATTTGGAAGAGACACCAGACAAATGAAATGTGTTGAGTGTCAATTGTGTCGTGGGTTCTCCCAAACTTTGACCCGCAATCACACCAACCATTTCGCCGGGGTGGACAATCGCCTGTTTGTATTTTAAAAAGATGGTTTCCAACAAAAGAGTCAGGGCTTTTTTATGAAATCGTCTTTTGATTAAAATCTCTTTGGGCGACAAATAAAAGTAATACAATATTTTGAACAATTCCGTGGGTGGCGAATAATGGATTCGCTGGATTTTATCGAAATATTCGTCCATCATTTGCAACGCCTCCCATGGTGTAATATCGACAATGTTGTCGGGTTGAATTTCCAATTGTCCCTGAATGTTGGAAATCAAATAGGCGAACCCGATGGGCGTGTTCACGCCCTTTTCGTCTTTGTTTTTAAAGACCTTTTCCACCAAATCGTCTCGTGAAACAATGAGCAAATCAATCAATTCTTTGCATCGATTTGTCGCCTGTTCCTTTTGCTTTTTACAGCGGCTTTGAGCGGCAGCAGAGAATAGCGACATTTCATCGGTCTTATCCGTATTGACCCCCACGAGTTGGTAGTGCGAATAAACATCGGCGATGGAATACGAAACCAACGGAATTTGTTGTCCTTCCACTTTCACCGAATCAAATCCATCTCCACCATAGCGGAATTGCACGATTTTGCCCATGCTGTTTCTCACAGTCATGTCGTATTCCACTTTCAAATCTTCCAACCCTTTGATGAGTCGCCGTTGAATGTATCCCGTGGTCGAGGTTTTGACCGCCGTGTCAATGAGACCAATACGCCCCGCCATCGCATGAAAGAACAACTCTTGTGAAGTTAATCCCGAAATGTAGGAATTCTCCACGAAACCACGGGCATTGGCGGAATCGTCGAATTTGCTGAAATGGGGCAACGTGCGGCTGTCGAAACCATAGGGGATACGTTTGCCATCCACGTCTTGTTGTCCCAAACAGGCAATCATTTGTGTAATGTTGATGACACTGCCTTTGGAACCCGATGTAATAATCATGACGAAACGATTGTTTTTGCTCAAACTTTCCTTGGCAATTTCGGATGTCTTTTCTCGTGCCTTGTTGTTCAGCAGATTGAGAATGCGTGATTCGAATTCAATCATACTGGTATTGGCAGTAACATTCTTGAAAATACCCAAATGAACCTCGTTCATGATGTCTTGCACCTCCGTCTTTTTCTTTTCGATTTCCATTTGAATTTGCGTGTATGTTTCTTTGTTGGCGATTAAATCGCTGATGCCGACACTATACGCACTGGTTTTCATGAATTCCGTTATGATGTTTTGGAAATTGTCAATGAATGCGACTGCCTCTTTGTTGCTGAAATCGTTGTTGATTCGGTGAATCAACCCTTTGGTGCCACCGTTGATGACTCCTTTGTAAATTTGACCACGAATGTATTTTCCGTTTTTGATTTCCAAAACGTGATTCGATGTTTTAACATCTTCCTTGTCTGCCTTGAACATGTCGGTCTTGTATTCGATGGTCAAAGGTGGCATGACTTGAGACAGAATATCAAAATTGCTGATTTTGCCACCATTCGCCTTCATGCTTTTCATCAATTCCGCAACATTCACGTCCCGAAACATCATAAGCAAATTCATGGCTTCACGGGGTGAAAACAATAATTTTTCTCTGGTGAAACGAAACGACCCCAACAACGAATCCTGAAAGATTCCTATAATGGGACTGTTGCTGCGGGGGCTGATGATTTGATAGGGAATCGCAGCCAAATGACGCAATTCCGTCTCGGACAAGATGTTTTGTGGAACATGCATGTTCATTTCATCACCGTCAAAATCGGCATTGTAGGGAGGTGTATCACCGACATTCATGCGGAACGTATCCCCCACAAACATGATTTTTGCGATGTGTGCCATCATAGACATGCGATGCAACGACGGCTGACGATTGAAAAGAACCGCATCCCCGTCCATCAAATGCCGATGCACAATGTCGCCGATTTCCAATTGCACCGTGGATAAATCCACGTTTCGCAAGGAGGTCGGGTCGGCAACACCCTTTTTCTCTAATGTTTTGGCGCCCGGGTATATATCGGGTCCGTTTTGAACCAATTTCGTCAAGAATTGAATGTTTTGCAAATTCACCATGACAGGTTTGGTCAAGTTTTTCGCAATTTTCAACGGAATGCCCAGTTGTGCAATCGACAAATTGGGGTCGCCCGTAATGACGGAACGTGCACTATAATTCACACGTTTTCCCATGAGATTGCCACGGATTCGCCCCGTTTTCGAATTCAGCCGACCCGTAATGCATTGCAACGGTCGCCCCGAACGCTGTGCCATGGGAAAAGACCCCTTCACTTTGTTATTGACCACCATAGCAATGTAATACTGCAGAACCAACGTCAAACTGTCCAGCACATTTACCGCCGCATTGTCATTGATTTTTTTCAACAATTCGCTGTTGGTTCGTATAATGTTGCTGTAAATGTGTGTCAAATCGTCCTCGGAACGCTGTTGGGCGTCGTGTTTGACCGAGGGGCGGACGGCTGGGGGCGGAACGGGCAAGACCGTGCAAACCATCCAATCGGGACGAGACCATTTGGGATGAAATCCCATGAAGAATACGTCTTCGTCGCTGATGCGTTTGAATATTTTCAATACCAACTCTGGTGTCAATTTCATGGTTACAGTGTTCTTTTCTTTGTCGTCATTGACCTCAATGTTTTCCCACACGGCGACAATGTTTGCCATTTGTTCCTGTTTGTATTTGTCTGGTTGTTTGTAACCACACCCATCGGCGTTGTCGTTTCCACACCGTTTGATTTTAGAACATTGTCCATAAACATATTTCCATTTGTCTTCTGTGGGATAATCTAAAATATGTGTGTGTTTTGATTTGTTCATCAGCAATTTACTGCATTTATAACAAACACATTTGCATATTTTCATGATTTCTTTGAAGTGCTGAATGTAGAAAACGGGGCGTGCCAATTCAATGTGTCCAAAATAGCCCGGTGTCTCAATGTAGGTTAAACCGTCAGTGGGGCAAATGAACCCCGATTCCAAGACACCCATGCGAGGGTCAAAAAGACCCCCGATGACAGGTTTGTTGTCCTCGTAAGTATTGCGGGAAACCACTTCCACCACTGAGTTTTTTCTTATTTCTTCAGGAGACAACATACTGAATTGAACACCGATGATTCTCGATGAGTTGTTGTATTCATTTTTAGAAAGTAAACTCATGACGTATATTATATTCTTATATTTATATTATTATTAAATCAATTTTTCGACATTAGACTTATTTCTTGTTCTAAACCGTTGCAAAAATAAAATGGGACACCACCCTTAAGGGGAGTCTCCAAATTTTATTTCTTCAAGTGTGCAAACACTATAGTGATTTTACACATTTGCACATTTAAAATGCTGATTATATTTCAATATTCTGCCAAGGGCAGAATATTGAATATATAAAGGTAATTTATCAGTTGCAAACAGCATCGCCAAAGCAGATTCAAAAACACCGACCCTTTGGGTCGGTGTTTAGAATGTGCAAAGGTGTAAAACAAAGAAAAGAAAAATTGATTTAAAAATATGCGCATATAAAAAGCACATTCCACAAATGAGCGAACACGGTAAAAAATACAGTTGTTGTTCTTCTGCGCAAAAAAAAGCCGATGCCAAACGTGCCGAAGCCAAACGGGCTGAATCCAATAAAGTATTGAAAATGGAAGATTCCGATTCTGAAACAGTGTGGTCAGACGAAGAAGAAGATGAAGACGGTGATGACGAAAACAGTGAGGACAGTGAAGAAGACGACGAAGAGGATTGTGAAGAAGAGAATGATGAAGAAGATAAAAAAGAATTGAACGAAATTATTCAACTGCACAAACTGCACAAATTTGTTTCGAAATTATACACCGAAACGGGCAATAAAAAACCCGTCAAGAAAGTCGCCAAATCAAAAAAACACAACAAAAGCAAACACTATAGTATCTATGATAGTGCCGACGATGACAGTGACGACGACTATGATGAAAAGGAGGAGAAAAAGTTCAAAATTGTATTTAACATTGGTGGCGACGAAGACGATTACAACAGTGAATATGAAAGTTCCGTGCAATCCAAAGAACGTCAAACAGAAGAGGAAGACAGTGAATTGGATGAACAAACTTTCATGAAAGAAAAATATGTTCCATCGAAATTCACCCCCCTGTCCAAAGTGTTGTCTTCATCCACCAAGTCTGTGTCAAAAAAACACGCCAAACCAACCAAGGCTCACGTGGAAGAAGAAGAACCCGAGCAAACATTAGAGGAAGAATATGCGGAGTTGTCGGAAATCAAAAAAGATTTGTGTGAAAAACTGGAAAAGAAACCCACCAACAAAACTTATTTGAAAATGTTGAAAAACGTCAAAGCCGACATTAAAAAGTTGGTTGAAAAAGGACGCAAAACAAACACCAAAGAATTTTACAAATTGATTCATCACGAACACAAACGAAAAAATGAATTGGAATATTTCGAAAAGAAACTCTCTCAACACGAACAACAACACATTGTCAGCGAACTCAAAACCATCAACGATTCCCTATATGAAGACAAACCCGTTCGGTTGAATGTCTTGCAATCCAAAATGCCCGAAAAGGTGAAAGCGATTGCCCTGCAGAAATTGAACGTTCTCAAATCGATGGAACCGGGCGACCCCGAATATTTCAAACTGAAAAACTGGGTGGATTCTTTTGTTCAAATTCCCTTTGGAAAACACAAGAATTTGCCCGTCTCCATTGTCGATGGTGTCGATGCCTGTCATGAATTCATGGAAAATGCACACACTATACTGAATGAATGCACTTACGGAATGAATGACGCCAAAATGCAAGTCATGCAATTGGTAGGGCAGTGGATTACCAACCCTGAAGCGGTGGGCAATGCGATTGCCTTGAAAGGACCCCCGGGAACGGGCAAAACATCCATCATCAAAGACGGCATCTCCAAAATATTGGGACGTGATTTCATTTTCATACCTCTGGGTGGATGCACCGACGGCAGTTATTTGGAAGGCAACTCTTATGTCTATGAGGGTTCGAGTTATGGGAAAATTATTCAATCAATTATTCAGTGCAAATCCATGAACCCCGTCATTTATTTCGACGAATTGGACAAAATCAGCGATTCGGCACGAGGACAAGAAATCGTGGGTATTTTGACACATTTGACCGACACCACACAAAACAGCCAGTTTCACGACAAATACTTTTCGGAAATTGATTTTGATTTGAGCAAATGTTTGTTCATGTTTAGTTATAATGACGAAACCTTAATCAATCCTATTTTGAAAGACAGAATGTATAAAATCATGACAAACGGATACGAAATGAAAGAGAAGGTAATTATAGGAAGAAATTATTTGATTCCTAAAATTCAACAACAAATCAAATTTACTTGCGAGGACGTTGTCATTCCTGATGCCACGCTTTCTTACATCATAGAAAACTTCACCAAGAAGGAACAGGGTGTCCGAAATTTAAAACGGTGCTTGGAAATGATTTACACAAAATTGAATTTGTTTCGGTTGATGAAACCGAACACCACGAATTTCTTTTCCAAGGAAATCAAACTTTCCATCGCATTTCCGCACACGGTCTCCGTGCGTGATGTGGATATTTTTATCAAGAATGAAACTGAACAGTTTTCGGCGATGAACATGATGTATGTATAGTGTTTCTTTTTGGCACCTTTTTTATTGTAATTCATTCACATATATCGTGAGGCAACAGAGGAATGACATTGACCACGGGTAAAAACGTCCCGCTTAAATTGTTCCACTTGCTGATTTTGCCGTTTTCGTTTAACCACAGTTCCCCCGCCATTTCACAAAAGAGGACAACGGGATTTTTCACTATAGTGTTGTCAATCAATGTTATTGTGCTGTTGTTCAAAACCTTGATGATTTCGCAATGCCCCCCTGATTTGCCCTCTTTGTTTTCGAAGAAAAAGAGCGGACCATTCTTCAATTTGATGAAATCCATTTTTGTTTCATGAGGAACACTGGCGAATTCGGGTTTGGTGGATTCGACGCTATGGTTTTCCCGATACACAAACAGTTCTTTGCATGAATCGAGAACATCCAAACGGCATCCCGTTCCCCAATTCAGCCCAAAGAGATGCATTTCTTCTTCGGACAAGGAAAAGTCATTTGTTGCCATTTTTTCATCTATGATGTTGCTGTTTGTTTGGTTGCATTTCATGAAACATATTTTTGTAATCATGGGCGAAACGGTTATTCCCTCTTTGCTGTTCATCCAACTAAAAAGGGGGAAATTAAAATGTTTGTTTTTTACGTAATCGACCGTTTTTTTGATGAATGTTTCATTTGTTGGCACAACGGGTTGGGTTGAAATTTCGGGTTTGGCAAAAGACGCATAATTGTTGTTTAGTAAATGAACCGTTGCCTTTTGAGTGGGTAGTTTCATAGGTGAAGTTTTGTTTCGACCTGTGTCCAGTCGTGGTAAATGTGATGAATAAATAGAATGGGACGAACGTGGTGTTGGTGTTTGGTCTTTTGGAAATAAAATGGGTGTCAATCGTTGCCTGAATGTTGGCGATCCACCCCTGTGTTTTCTTGTTTTTCTCTTGTTCTTTCTCGTTTTTGGTGTTTTATTCAAATTCACCATAGAAGTCTTTTAAAATACAAACATATTAAAAAAATTGATTGTTTTAATATGCAAACGGTTTCGACATCAAACATCATGGAACAACAAAACATTGCTATAATGCTCTCCATAAAAATCAAAATGGAAAGAATCCCCTTTCGAAATCAAGACAACGATTACAAACGCATTCATCAATTGTGCAAACGCTATTTGAGAGAACACTGCGAACACGAAATCATCTATGATGACATTGACATCGATTTGGACACCAGCAAAACCATAATGTATTGCAAAAAATGCGAAACTTGTTTTTCCTAAATCGACACTATACATGGTTTATTTACCCGTAGAACCGAACCCGCTATCTCCCCGTAGTGTTTTTCCCAATTCTTCGTGGTTGTCGTTTTCATCCAAAACAAACAATTCAACTATGATGGGACACAACAATGGATGACAAATTTGCAACAGTCGTTCATTTTTTTTTACTGTGAAATGACCTTTTGTGTCCAACATACCATCCCCCGTATCCAAATTGCGAAATGCCCCAAGCAGAAACCCCGTATAACCCGAATCCACAACACCCGTATGATTCGCCAACATGAGGGGGGTTTTGGACAAGGACGAACGGGGATACATATAATATCCCGTGGGTTTGTCATCATAGGTCATTTGCCCTTTCACTTGAAAATTGACAAATTGGCTTTTGCATTGACCCACGGGAAAAGGTGTCTCTTCTGGAAACAGCAGATCGAACCCCGCATTCGGATGGCTGTTGTTTTGGACGGATTCGTTGTGTTTCTGGACTTGAACACGATACATTTCGGCCAATTCGGGGTATTCTTTTTTCACAAACAATTTCAAAGTTGCGAATACATTGGACATCATACCGTGGTTGCATATTCTATGGTGTATTCTTTAATTTGTTTTCTCTCGAATGTCTCTCTCCCTCTCTAAATATAATCACATGATTCAACCAAGTATTTTTTTTCTGGTGTATCTTTGTCGCTGGACACAATACGAAAGGGTTTGCCACACCCAAAAATCAATCCGCCTGACGAAAGAGCATCGCATTCGGTTTTCGGCAAATGAGGCGGAATTTGTTGGCAATTCGTTTTGTATATTCCACAACGAAATATACAACAATTTAATTCAACGATTTCACACAACTGTTTGCAATGAGGGCATTCAATTATAAAGGGTGCCATATACACTATACACCTTATTTATAAGGAAGGGACAATGATTTCCTCCATGGGCGGTTCTCTTTTGTCAATTTTCAACACCTTGGCGGGTTTAACGGGAGTGGTGTATTTCTGCCAGAGCGAACCAAGCGTATGGTGCGAATGGGCGACCACATTCATAATAGTGTTGTATTGAATGGAACAAAGAAACGTATCCTCTTCTTCGTATTGCAAGGAATACCACCAATAGGGCGGAATATAAAGAATGTTTCCTTCGTAAATATCAAAATCCAAAAATTGAATTTGAGAGAAATCGTGTTGGTATTCGTCTGGTGGATTCCACACATTGACGGCGGCACAAGAGGGCATGTCTTTTCTGGGATGCAAATACTTTTTGGAACGTTGAGGTGTCATTTTGACCCGTATTTTTCCTTTGCAAACAAATAAAAAATGACTGTAATTGGTGTTGTATCGCATGGGAGTAGCGGCGTTTTTTGAGCCAAACCAAATGTCTTGTGTTTTATAGACAGTGAAGGACGGTTTGATGTAGTCGTCCAACGAATCGCAGAAACGTTCTAAAACGGTTTCCGCAACGAAATCCTCGTTTCCGTCCGTAATGTAGTGAGAATGAGTGTCCGTTTTCATAAGAGTCGTGGTTGCGTTGAGAGAAAGCGGAACCGATTCCGTGTTACCATTAGGAACTGAAGTTCCAGAAGGAATCCAAAATTCGTCTGTATCTTTTACATACATGTCCAAATTTCCGTATTTGTCGACCAAATCGCTCAATAACAAACCTTTGAAGAAATGATTTGTTCCCAAAATTTCCATAAACTCAAACACAATAGGTTGTTTTGATTTGCAGACGTCTTGCAAATGCGCATTGTCCGTATAGTCAATTTCATAAATTTCTAAATCCTCACCCGTTTTGTATTGTTCCACCCAATGCAAATAAATGATAAACACCACAATAAAAACCAAAATACTATACAACATTATATAATGATGTATAGGTTTTCTGCAAATCTGGCAAACGCACTATTGGGGTCGGTCAGGTCATTCTTTCGTCATTCTTCTCTCAAAACCTCTCACAATTTTTAACAGTTCATTGTCCAACAGGTTCTCTCGATAAGTAGTGATTTGGATTGCGTTTTGTCTGTTTTCATCATAGGTGGAAGGTGTGTCATCAATGAAAAAGGTGTTGTATGTATGGTAAATATGAGGAAATCGCCTATAAACTTCGGTTAAAGGCTTGATAATGTAAAGAGAGGACAAATGGGTAAAGGGATTGTATCGGGTGGATACTTTGCAATGGACACGACACCATACAAAATGAAACGTTTTGCCTTCGGGAAGAATGGGTTTGAATACTTTGTGAAAAACCATTTCAAACCACTCGGGACTGGCATACGTCCATATGCTGACGTGTTGGAATTTTTCAAAGATGAATTCGAAAAACATTTTCAAATACGGACGTGGTTCCATGTGTTCGTTGATGAGTGTTCCGTCCATGTCCAACACAATGTTCATTGTTGCCTATATTGTGTTTTATATTTTATTTTTATATCAAATCAATTTTTTCAATGTAATATTCCTTCCCATCTTCAACCATGGCACTTTCTCTCGAATGCCCTACTTCTAACAATGGCGTAAATAAGACATCGCAATCGTAATCGCCACGTATGGTGGTCAGCCACAATACGGCACATTGAGAGATATATTGACGATAAATTTCTGCACCCCCGATGATGAATTTCTTGCAACCCTCTTGTAAAAAAGGATATTCCGTTGGGGTCGGTTCAAATTGTTGAATCCAATCCATGTCTTGTGTAAAGATGACACTCGGTGTTTGAGAGAGAATGGGTTCTCTCGTTAAAACAATATTCAATCGGTTTTTAAGGGGGCCGTGAGGCAACGAGAGAAACGTTTTCTTGCCCATTATTACAATATTGTGTTTGGTTTTGTTTTGAAAAAACTTCAAATCTTGTGGCACAAACCACGGAATTTTTCCGTTTTTAGCAATCCCCCCTTTTTCGTCAGTCGCAACAATCATTTCCATTATATTTTGTTTATGCTATTGCTATTTATATTTTTATTCTGTCAATATACTCTATTATGGTGAATTCCAGATCAAGAATTGCAACCCGTTCAACACGAAGAACCCATACAAAACAAACGCGTTCTTTAGTTGCAACAAGAGGAACGGCAACAAGAGGAACGGCAACAAGAGTAACGACAACAAAAACAACCAACAATTATTTCATGACGAATGAGGGGGATGACAACATAGAATCGTCCTTTTCTTTCCTGATTGGGTTGATGGGGAGTTCTGCGTTTGAATTGTATGTGCGAGATTTCAATGCAGAATACGGACAAAATGTTCAAGTGGTTCAGGTGGAATCTCCCATGAATGTGTTTAAAAACCCTCTCACTCCTGAAGAAATTGATAACTACAAACCAACCATCTATTATGGCAAAAGAAGTGCAACACATTTCACCTGTTCAACGGACGGAAAACATTTGCAAAATTCATATACTGATTTTCAAATAAAAGACACAGACCATTTTTGTCAAACATTCGCCTTGATGTATGTTGTTCATGCAAAAGCACCCGAATCATATATCGCCAATGAATACAGAAAATTAAGAAAGGGTAAATTTTTGGACAATGCTTTTATTGCGAAGAATGTTGCATGCAATGTTGTTTCTTATTTGTGGAATAAATACCCAGACGAAATGTATGAAATTATCTATAAGGTCATTCAACCTCAACCTCTTTTGAGAGACGACGGTTTTCCATTGGTTCGCAAACCCAAGGAAACACCGGACGATGCCTTTTATAGATTCATTGAAAATTTCAATCGTTATTTGAAGTTCTGTGCAAGTATCACCAAAGCACAAATATGCAAAAGCACCTTTAAAGAAAAGGTTTTTTTGCTTGTTCGATAAAAAATTGAAATAAAAACCATGTGATTTTTATTTCAACCAACAACACAACCTATAATGTCCGTCCAAACACAAACCGAAAGTCATTTCGAGAGAAACGTCGATTCCATGAATTTAGATGAAATGAAACAACATTTGATTCATCTCTTGACAACCCATTTGAAAACAAACAACCAAATTCAAATAAAAAATGAAACCGTGCATCTGGGTGAAAACCTGACAACACCCTTGGAAAATTATTTGACGATTTATTTGGACAAACTCTTTGCCACTGAACCCCGATTTGATTCGTTTTTCAAACGAAACGACACCCGACTCGTTTTCCTGCAAGAATATTTCGATGATGTTGTTTGTCGAACCATTGTTCAAATTACACTATAGTGTTGATTACCGCCGCGTAATCTCAATACCAAATGCAGTGTGCTTTCCTTTTGAATGTTGTAATCAGACAGGGTGCGGTCATCTTCCAACTGTTTTCCAGCGAAAATCAATCGCTGTTGGTCGGGTGGAATGCCTTCCTTGTCCTGAATTTTTTGTTTGACGGCGGCAATCGAGTCAGTGGGTTCAATCTCCAGAGTAATGGTTTTTCCAGTCAGGGTTTTCACGAAAATCTGCATCTGCTTGAATATTACATTGCCACTTTTTTATATTGTTTTCTCTCGAAAGACAATACAAACAATGAGCGGTGGTCTTTTCGGAACGCAATTCATTCTCAATCCCAAATGTTTAGTGTTTTCTCTCCTGATTGTCCTCGTGTATTTTTTACCGCATCCATCCAGCACAATGCACACTATAGTGATGATTTTCTTGTTGGGTATGGCGTCCTACATTGGTTTGGCATGGTATGATTATTTGTTTGATTGCAATGATCGTTTGAAACCCACCTTCTTGGGGTATTTGTCTGCCCCGTTCAAACCCCCCGCATATGGCAAACAATTAGACGAATTGCCCGACAAAGAAAAGAAGACGATTCGTATCGTGGATATTGCTGTGTTGTCTCTCGTGGTCTTGGCGTTTGCGTATCCATTTTTGGTGGGACATAAGAAAACAAAATAATAAGATAAAGACAAAATCACAACGCACCTATTATGTCTCTCATATCGGGAAAAGAATTCAATGCGAAGTATCCCAATACCACGTTTTATAAATTGTTTAACGAAAATTTTAATAATCCTTGGTTTGGGTTTGAATACAAAGGCGGTTTAAATACAGATATTGTGCCTTTGAACAGCGACGGTGAAGGTGGAATATCGTTTACAAACAAAGAAGACATTTCTTGTTGGATTGAACCAAAATATAAATATATTTGTGAAATAACAATACCGCAAAATGCGAATGTCTCGATTATTGACCACTATAATGTTTGTAAAAAATTCAAGACCACCTCTTTGATAATAAATATAACAACCAAAATAGGAATCAGTTTTTTCGAAGAATGGTTAAATGATGATTTTTGTTTACATGCTGTTTCTCAAAATGCTTATGCGTTAAGATACATAAAAAAAGAATTAAAAACATTAGAGTTGCATGAATTTTGTGTTAAAAAACATTTTTTTGCAATTTTTTGCATTGAAGAAGAATTTATAACACCCGAATTGTGTATGATGGCGGTAAAACATGATTGGCGGGCGTTGGAATGTATTTATTGTAGGTATGATAGATTTTTAACACAAGAGTTGTGTTTGGAAGCAGTCAAACAAAACGGTTATGCGTTTTTCTTCGTAAAGGACGAATTTTTAACCCTTGAAATATGTGAAATAGCTCTTCATTATATGCCTGATGACGCCGAATTGTGTGAATTCGGCGCCAAACGGAAATTAGAATTGCAACAAAAATTGCAATAATCTTCATAAAGTTGCAAACAAAATTGAATGTTTGTTTGCAGTATAAATTACACCCATTCTCTTATGAAATTTATCCCCGCCGTCATTCGTGTTGATTTCAAACTGATGCGTATCACAAGACAAAATGAAAACAATCTACTGGTTTATAATACCATGAAGTCCAACAATACAATCGAGTTCAAAAAACACATCAATCACAAAGAATTCATCCGAACGCTGGAGGAATTGGAAACGCCGTTTGAAACGTTTTGGAAAAAATGCACAGAAGACGACATGTTTGCGACAGTAATCGCGGGGCGTTTGTCCAAATGCTCTTCTCGCCAAGGCACAAAAGACGAAAACGAACAATTGAAAACGTGCAACAAGACGGCACAATTATGTGGCATAAACATTACTCTTTTAACGACCACGGAACTGAGACCTGTTAAGAATGGCACTATCGTGTCCAGAAAAGAAATGATTTTAAAGAAGATTGAAAAAAACAATTGTTTGAAATCATTTGATGCCAAAATCAGCGGTAAAATGACTGGTTTCATTGCTGCGAAAGTTGCGTTCGGTTCAGGGGGGCATCAAGACAACGTCTTTGAAGAAATGGACGTTCTTGCTCATTGGTGGAGTGTGTATAAGAGAGACATCGAAGAATATCTGGTTGTTTTGATTGATACGGATTTGACTGAAAAATTCCAAGGTTTGAGAAAAAAATATGAATTGTTTGAAAACATCAAAGTGTTTGACCATTGTGATTTTCAAACCCATGTCATTGACCACTATTATGAAGGGGTAGAAGAGTCAGCCACCGTCAATAAACTTTACGATAAACTTTCCGTCGATAAACTTTCCGTCGATAAACTTTCCGTCGATAAACTTTCCGTCGATAAACTTTCCGACAGCATATAGTTGCATATTTTGAACCCCAAATCAAACGAAATGCGTTTTCGAGCAATGGTATTGTTTTCGCGATAGTTGGTCAAAAACAACGAATTGTATTTTTCTCTCTGCACACAAATATACTCATTCATTTTTTTTACCAATGCCTCTTGTTGCAAAAGGGTCAAGGGTGGATTGATGACCAGCGATGCATAACTTCGGGCGGACAAATTCGGTGTGTTGTCGATGAAAATGTCTTTGTCTGCAACCAGTTTGAACCCCAACTGGCTCGTCATGCTGTCGTCGATGCATTTCAACAAAATGTTGGTGGGTTTGCCCTTGGTTTCTCTTGTCGCCCTGCAAACATGGATTGTTTCATCATAGGGCAGACAATAAATTTCACCCCCTATCGTGTAATTGTTGTTGGCGTTCCATTCAATCGTCATTTTTTTGGCAGAAGGATAAATGTAAGTTTCAATTGGCGGCGACCCTTCGCCTTCGTCTTTTTGTCGTTGCATAAAATGCATGCTACACACCGCATAACGGGTGTCATCGAAAACCTGTTCTTCGAAAATGTTGATAATAAGAATAGAATATGTCTCAATGAATTGTCGTCGCAATTCAACGTCGCTTTTGCGAATGGACGAAATGAAATTCAGCGGAACGATGATGATGCCCCCCAAACAAACATTGGAAATCAAATTCGAGAGAAAACACTTATACAAATCGTTGCAATCATACATGTCGTATAATTCCTTGTTTTTGCTTTTGTTTCGTGCCAAATAGGGCGGATTGGTCAATACAAATTTGCCGCTGTAATCAGGCGGATTCCGCAACGTATCACGCTGCACAACTGCATGTGAGGCAGCATTCACAGTGGTCGGAACTTTGGGGTCAATGTCATACATTTCTATAGTGTATTTCTCTCTGTTTTTTATGAATTTTAACAAATCGCCATTGCCCACAAAGGGTTCTATGATGGTATTTACCTCCTCCTCTGGAATCGTCATGTTGGAAAGGATGTATTCGTATTGTGTCGTATAGAATTGACCGAGTTCCCCCTTGGACATTATACTGTTGTTTCACGGCATTCTTTTGAATCAATTTTTGTTGTATTGTGTGTTATATAAAAAATTGAAAGTAAAATGATTGTTAAAAAAAACACAAGAATGAGCATATTTCAATCGAAAACGATGTCGGGAAAGAAATTCAATAAAATGCACCCCAATACTACGTTTTACAAATTGTTGCATAAAGATTTCGTTCATTTTGGGTTTGAATACAAACACGGTCTGAATACGGACACTGAAACTTTCACCCCCTCTGGTGAATGTAAAAAAGGTGGTCTTTATTTTACCGACAAAGAAAACTTATCGTTTTGGGTTAGAAATAAACATTATATTTGCACTGGTTACCATCCCTGATGATTCGCAAGTTTGTGTTGAAGAATGCAAATACAAAACGAACGCCTTTCATTTGGAAAACAAAATAGAATTGGCTCAGTGGGAAGGATGGAAAAAATGGGAAGAATATTGTAAAGACCCCATTTTAAGAAATGTCGTTATAAAAAGGGCGTTTGATGTATTATCATTTATAAGGGATGAATTTATAACACCTGAAATTTGTGCAATTATTGAAAAAGAATACAATTCGCCAATTGAATTCATTGATGAAAGAAAACAAACGCCTAAAATTTGTGAAACAAATGTGAAAAAAGATGGTTGGCTGTTGGAAGACGTGGGAAATGATTTGATTACACCCAAATTGTGTGAAATTGCGATAAAAAATAACGGTTTGGTTTTGCAAATTATTCCAATACAGTTTATAACATATGAATTGTGTATGATGGCTGTCAAAAAAGATGTTTATGCATTGAGATATGTTCCTCACGAATTTATGACATATGAATTGTGTTTGATGGCTGTCAAACGAGATGATTCGGTATTGTCGTTTGTTCCAGATGAATTAAAAACACCTGAAATGTGTTTAATTGCTGTCAAACAAGACGGTTGTGCATTGGAAGATGTTCCTGACGAATTGAAAACTTATGAAATGTGCTTGATTGCAATCAAGAATGACGGTTCTGCGTTGGAATGGGTTCCAAATAAATTCAAACAATATAACCTCTGCTTGATTGCGGTCAAGAATAATGGTTCAGCGTTGGAATGGGTTCCCAATAAATTCAAACAATATAACCTCTGCTTGATTGCGGTCAAGAATAATGGTTCAGCGTTGGAATGGGTTCCCGATGAATTCAAAACACTTGAATTAGTATTGGCTGCTGTCAAGAAAAATGGGTTGGTGTTAAAAGATATTCCACGAATTCACAAAACAACCGAAGTTTATGAAACAGCATTGAAACAGAATGGGTTGGCGTTGCAATTCGCAGAAAGAAATCACCAGACCCTTGTTCTTTGTATGTTGGCTTTGAAACAAAATAGGTTGGCATGGGAACATGTCAGCAAAAAATTCAAAACACCTGAATTATGTGAAGTATATGCGTAAGTTTGAGAGAAAATAAAAACACAAATTTTTTTATTTTCATTCATTGGGTCGTCTCAAAAAATTCTCGGCAATCAATTCATTCACCATGTTTTTCAACAAATAAAAAATGGTGGTCAGTTGCACAACCGACAGCACAGTCATGGCTGTTAAAATAATGACAGTGTCGGGAATCATTGTTATACGAATCACTATAGTGTGTGTTTATGTTGGTTTTCAAAGAGTAGTGTCGGTTGAATAATAGACATTTCGCAGTCCATATTTGCCCATGCACTTCCCCAGAATGTTTTGACACTCCATACACGGCACAGAATTGACGAATCGGTCGTTTTTCCCCTTGCGAAAAACATACATGTCCATTCCGTTCATCTTGCTATAATCGCCCAATTTCTTGATGACATTGATTTCCGCATGTATGGTGCAATTCGAATACCCACACCCACGACTGCGTGTTCCTAAACCATTGCATGCCTTGGCAATGATTTTGCGATGCAGAACCAAGACCGCAATATGAACACTTGTTTTATGAACCATCTGTTGCGTTTGAAACAAAGGGTCGTATCGTATTTCTTCCATAATTTTATTCATCGATTTGTATTGGTTTAATAGTTTCTTTGCCTATTTTTAAACTTCTTTTTTTATTTCAATTTTTATGAACTTGTTTCTCTCAAAAGGGCTTCGTAGTCGCTCACTTCGGTCGCCCCTTTGGGGCTTCGTGGTCGCCCCTTTGGGGCTTCGTGGTCGCCCCTTTGGGGCTTCGTGGTCGCCCCTTTGGGGCTTCGTGGTCGCCCCTTTGGGGCTTCGTGGTCGCCCCTTTGGGGCTTCAAGCAACCATCTTGCTTTTGATAGCGGGGTGGCACTGATAATTGACAATTTCGAGAGAAGAATATGTCCATTCATTGTCTTTAAAAACAAGTTGCGGAAAGGGAAAAGGTTCTCTCGAAAGTTGTTCCCGAACGGCCTCGACATGGCTCTCATAAATATGACAATCCCCCAACGAAATGCATAGTTTTCCAGCAACAAACTGAAATTCCTCCGTGGAAGCCAACACACACATCCGCCTCAACAACAGAGAATACGATGCAATGTTGAACGGCAACCCGAGAAAACAATCCGCCGAACGCTGATACATATGACAGCACAATTCGTTGTCGTTTTCCACGGCAAATTGTATGGTGATTCCGTGGCAAGGATACAAGACACCCTCTTTCGCTTGCAAAGGATTGAAGGTCGTCATCAAAATACGGCGACTGAAACGGTCGGTTTTTAGCAAATGCAATACTTCCTCAAACTGGTTCATTCCCATGCCATCATAGTTGGATTTGCAACCCGTATAGGGTGCATTAAAATGATAAATTTGAAAGAAATACATGGGTCCCATGTCGTCCTCCTCCAAATGCTGGAGTCCCACCGAATTCAAGAACTCACGGCGGGTGTTGTCTTGCCAAATGTTGACGCCCTTGTTTGAGAGAAGAGACACATCCGTTTGCCCTTCCATGAAAAAGGCCAATTCCTCGAAAATGCCCCGAACAAACATCTTTTTGGTGGTCAAAAGAGGGAGTTGATTTTCTCTCAAATCGAACTCCAAATGTTTCCCGAAGAGGGAAAAAGTGGAACCATTGCGAGTTTTTCTATAGTGTCCCTTCTCCAAAATATCCTTTAACAAAGACAAATAACCCTTTTCGCCTTCCATTCTTCTCTCGAATGCCCTTTTGTTTTTATGTCTTTTACCCCATTCAAAATAGAATCATAAAAAGGATGAAATAAAATATCAACAATTTCTATAATGGAATCAATGATTGAATCGAGAGAAACATCCAAACATTCTTTTTTGAGCCACGTATTTTCCACCACAGAAGACGGAAAGGCCGAGATTTTGAATGTCGTTCAATATGCCATGTTTGCGGTCATTCCTGTGGTCGTTTTGAACAAAACCCTGCAACGATTCATTCCTGAAGCCGACCCCGAAAAATCCAGTTTAGAAATTATGGTCGAAATTTTGATACAATTGATTGTCATTGTTGTTGGTATTGTCATTATACATCGTCTTATTACTTATTTTCCCACCTATAGTGGATTCAAATACGAACACTTAAACTTGACCACGGTTATTTTGGCGTTTTTGATCATTGTCTTGTCCATTCAAACAAAACTCGGCATCAAAGTCAATATTTTAGTCGACCGTTTAGGTGAATTGTGGGATGGACCTTCTTCTTCATTTAATGAAAAGAAAAATGTCAGGGTGAAACAACAACCGAGCCGCCATGTTCCTTCTCAAGCCGATTACGTGGATGCCAGTTCGTCTCATGATATGTTCCCCCCACCCGCCATTTCATCCAGCAAACAAGGCGAAACATACGATACTATGATGCGTCCTGCCAACGATTTCATGTCATCGGGTCCCATGCCAGCCAACATGGTGATGGGCGGCAGTTTTGGAAGTTCTTTTTAGAGAAAAATAAATTGAAACCTTTGTAAATGATAAAGGTCAAAAAACACATATTATTGTTGTCCTATAATATATGTTTGATTTCTCTCGAAACCAAAAACAAATAATTCAAAAAAACAATCCCACCAACAACAACCCTATAGTGAGACACAATACGATTCTTATCAAGGCGCCCAAGGTCGTGTTTTTGTTGAACCAACCCACCATTATAGAAAAGAAAATACAACCTATAGTGCCGCTTAAAATATTTCAAACATGGTTTTCCAAAGAATTGCCGCCCCTCATGCAAAAATGCATCAATGAATTGAAAATCAACAATCCCGAATTCGAATTCCTTTTGTTTGACGACAACGAATGCCGTTCCTTCATCGAAACCAATTTTGACGAAGAAGTCGTGAAAGCCTTTGACACTTTGATTCCGGGTGCCTACAAAGCCGATTTATGGAGGTATTGTGTCCTTTATATTCACGGTGGTATTTATTTAGACGTAAAATACAAATGTGTTAATGATTTTCGTTTGATTTCTTTGACGGAGAATGAATGGTTTGTAAAAGACATGGAAACCAGTGGCAAAGGAATATACAATGCATTGATGGTTTCCAAACCGAGGAATCCGCTTTATAAACAATTCATTGACAAAGTAGTCTATAATGTGCAGAATCGCTATTATGGTGAGTCGTCTTTGTCCCCCACTGGACCCAATATGTTGAAACAATTTTTTACGCAAAGAACAATAGAGAATTTGCAATTGATTCATGTTTTCCAAGGCGGATATTGTATTTTTGACACCAGAACCAGTCGTCCCATTTTGAAAATATATGACCATTATAGGGCTGACCAAAGAAACCATACCAACAATAAAAAATATTATAGCACCATGTGGGACAGAAACGAAATTTATAGCGACGATTGAAAATGATTGTTGTTATTAGTGAAACAATATAAAAAATTGATTTGAATTTATGATTAGAATCCATTACAAATTCAATGCAAAGCCAATATTGTGAATCCTATAGCGAACCTTCTCTCAAAGTTTGTTCCGTGGTGAAAAAAGTTTCCGCAAAAAGAAGTGTCAAACCGAAAACCATAGCGCCTGTTGTGGAAGAAAAAGGTGCAGATACTCTTATGTCCGATACTCTTATGTCCGATACTCTTATGTCCGATACTCTTATGTCCGATACTCTTATGTCAGAGAAAATAAAAAAAACAGTATTGTCTCATTTGAATGATTTTGTGGAAGAACCCTTTCATTTGCTGGAATCCTATTTTGCGGGAAAACATTTGGACAGATTGGTTCGCCACCAGATTGAATCCTACAATCATTTCATCAATTATCAAATACACCGCACCATACAAATGTTCAATCCTTTGGTCATCCATTCTGAGAATGATTTTGTTCCCGAAAAACAGAAATACTTTCTGGAAATTATCATCCAGTTCGAAAACCTGAAAATACATCAACCTCAAATTCACGAGAACAATGGTGCAACCAAAAATATGTTTCCTCAAGAGGCACGTTTGCGGAATTTCACATATGCTTCCAACATGACAATTGATTTGAACATCAAATACATCATTCGTGATACGGAAGACATGGAAACGCCCAAAATCATCGAAAAGGTATTGCCTAAAATCAACATAGGTAAAATGCCCATTCTTCTCAAATCATCCATTTGTCTATTGAATGACCCCAAAAACAAAAACAACCGAGACGAATGTGCGCTGGATTGTGGCGGGTATTTCATCATCAAAGGCTCGGAAAAAACAGTGCTGGGTCAAGAAAGAGCCGCCGAAAATCGCATTTATTGTTTTGACGGGAAAAACACCACTAAATGGAATTGGTATGCGGAAATCAAATCGGTTCCCGATTTTAAATGCATTTCGCCCAAACAAGTTGAAATGATGATTGCAAACAAAAACAACGGATTTGGCAACGGAATTTACATACAAATTCCACGTGTCAAACAACCCATCGAATTGTTTGTCCTGTTTCGTGCCATGGGTATAATGACCGACAAGAAAATAAGCGAATACATTGTGTTGGACATTGACAATGAAAAAACACGAGAAATATTGGAGTTTTTGAAAGCCTCCGTCATGGACGGCAACAAATACATGACCAACGAAGATGCACTCAAACACATTACCTGTTATGTCGCATTCACGCCCCCCATGAACATGGACAAGGAAACGGGAATCAAAAAGAAACGAGATTTCACATTGGACGTTTTGGCCAATGACCTTTTCCCGCACTGCCAAAGTGTGGAACAAAAATTGTATTTGATTGGATACATGGCAAAAAAACTCATCGAAACTGCCAAAGGTTGGCGACTCCCCGACGACCGTGATTCTTATGTGAATAAACGCATCGAATTGACAGGAACACTGATGAACAATTTGTTTCGCAATTACTTCAATAAATTGACGAAAGAGACGCAGAAATTGACGGTGCGAGAAATCAACAGCCACAATTCCCGCTCTCTTGAAGATTATGAAAATATATTGAACATGACAAACATCTATAAATTGGTGAAATCCGCCACCATAGAAAATGGTCTCAATCGTGCGTTGTCCACTGGCGATTTCAGCATCAAACAGGCCAATAGCAGCAAAGTGGGTGTGGGTCAAGTGTTGAATCGCCTGACGTATCCCGCAACGCTGAGTCATCTGCGGAGAATCAACACGCCCTTGGAAAAGAGCGGCGAATTGATTGCCCCCCGTAAATTGCACAACACCACGTGGGGGTTTTTGTGCCCCGTGGAGACGCCCGAAGGGGCATCGATTGGTATAGTGAAAAGCATCGCCTACATGACACACATTACTATTCCCATTAACAGCAAATCCATTTATGATTGTGTTTTACCCCAGATTCATAAAATAGAAGAGGTAAGTTCCCTCTTTCTTTCCAACAAAGTCAAGGTTTTCATCAATGGTTCTTGGGTCGGCGTAACCACGCAGCCTTTGGAACTGTTTGCCGATTTGAAAGAGAAAAAATACTGTGGCATCATCAACATTTACACCTCTATTGTGTTTGATTATAAGAATATGGAAATTCGTGTTTGCAGTGATGGGGGTCGTTTGACACGACCTCTGTTGCGTGTGAAAGACGGAAAAGCCGTTTTGACGATGGATGTCGTGGAAAAGGTAAAGGAGAAGAAATTGTTGTGGAACGACCTTCTTACGCAATGTCATTTGCCTGATTCCGTCATTGAATATATCGATGTGGAAGAACAAGCACATTCTATGATTGCGCTTAAAGAAAAAAACAACATTTCCTATAAAAACACCGCTTTTAACTATACACATTGTGAAATTCATCCTTCCACCCTATTCGGTGTGTTAGCGTCTTGTGTTCCGTTCCCCGAACACAATCAAGCCCCCAGAAATACCTATGAATGTGCCCAGTTAAAACAGGCCATCGGCATTTATGCGTTGAATTTCGACAAACGAATGGACAAAACCGCCTATGTCATGACTTACCCGAGTCGTCCTTTGGTGGATACACGTCTCATGAATTACATTCACATTCACAAAGCCCCCTCGGGTTGTCAAATCCACGTCGCCATCATGTCGCATACGGGATACAATCAGGAGGATTCCTTGTTGATTAACAAGGGGTCGTTGGACAGGGGCATGTTCATGTCCACCATTTATCACACAGAAAAAGACGAAGACAAAAACATCATACGGGATGAAATCATTCGTTGCAAACCCGACAAACTCAAAACGAAGGGTGTGAAATTCGGCAATTACGAAAAACTGAATGTCAACGGTTTCATTCCCGAAAACACCAAAGTTGAAAATCGGGATGTCATCATTGCCAAAATCACCCCCATCAAGGAAAACCGCAATGACTTGACCAAAGTCATCAAATTCGAAGACCAGAGTAAAATCTACCGAACCACCGAAGAATCCTATATTGACAAGAATTATACGGGTCGCAACGGGGACGGATACAATTTCGCCAAAACACGGGTTCGCATTTTACGCAAACCTGTCATCGGCGACAAATTCAGCAGTCGAATGGGGCAAAAAGGAACATGCGGAAACATCATACCTGAATGCGACATGCCATTCACCAAGGATGGACTGAGACCCGACTTGATTTTGAACCCCCATGCCATTCCTTCCCGCATGACCATCGGTCAACTGAAGGAAACCGTGTTGGGCAAAGTCCTGATTGAATTGGGCATCATGGGCGACGGAACCGCCTTTGGAAGTTTGGACGTCCAGACGATTTGCGAGGAATTGCAGAATAACGGATTTCATAGCAAGGGCGACGAAGTCATGTATGATGGATTAACGGGCGAACAAATGCAGATGTCGATTTTCATTGGTCCCGTCTATTACCAGCGACTCAAACACATGGTCAATGACAAACAACACAGCCGTGCGTTTGGTCCCATGGTCAATCTCACTCGCCAACCTGCCGAAGGACGGTCTCGTGATGGTGGGTTTCGGGTGGGTGAAATGGAACGTGATGTGTTGTTGGCGCATGGCATGTCTCGTTTCACCAAGGAACGACTCTATGATGTATCGGATGCATACAGTGCCTTTGTTTGCAAAAAATGCGGTATGATTGCTGCGTATAATAACGGCGACAACAAACGAATTAACAAACTGAATGACAATTACACTATACACAATTGCAACACATGCGACAACATGACTGAATTCGCCAAGGTGGATATACCCTATGCGTTTAAATTGCTGTCTCAAGAATTGCAAACCATCAATATCGTGCCTCGTTTGATTACAGAATAGGAGAATCATTGGGTTTCACAACATAAAAACATTTTTTTATGTTATGTATGAATCTGGAAAAAAGAATAGAAAAAATCATTCATAAAATTGTCAAGAACAAAAACATTCATTCAACCATTCATAAAATTGTCAAGAACAAAAACATTCATTCAACCATTCAAAAAATCATTTTAAACACGTCTATTTCCATGGACAAAAAAATGCTTCAAATTTCTCATATTATCCACATCGACGAAAAGGGGGCGCAACCGAGTGTTGTTATTGCACGAACCTTTACCACGCAGAAATTGACACAATATATAATCAAGTCTCATCCTCAAACAAGAAACGAATTGAAAATCGCCGACATTGGCGGTGGCGATGGACAAGTGTTGAGAGAAATCGGCAAAAATCTGCGACTGAACAAGAATCAGTTGTATTGTGTTGAACAAAAGACCGAGTGGTGTGATGAACCCCGTGCAAATCACAACGAACCGCATCTCCAATTTTTGTATTGGGACAATGACACCATACCTGTCATTGCCGACGATTCGTTGGACATTGTCCTCATCATGGTCGCTTTGCACCACATGACCGACGAAACCATTCGGTCGGTCTTGAAGAACGTGGAACGATTGACTCGAAAGGGTGCCAAAGTCATCGTCAAGGAACACGACTGCCGAACGCCCGAGGACAAATTCGTCATTGATTGGGAACACCACTTGTATCATTTGGTGAATGCTCCACTCATACAGACCTATGATGACATTCTTTCTTACAAAACACAATACATCAATCATTTCAAAACCGAGGAATGGTTTGACGATGCGTTTGCGCAATATGGATTTTTGCCTATAGTGAAACTCAATCGGTTGTTTGAAATGGCAGTGGATACGAAAAACCCGACGCAATTGTATTGGAAAATTTATGAGAAAAATTGATTTGGTTTGTTTCAACATTTTTTTGTTATAAAAAATGTTGAAATCTTGGATTGACACCGATAAACTTGACTATGATGGTCTCTCTTCGAATCCTCATACTTCCGCCATTGATTTGTTGCGGTTGAACCCCGAAAAAATTAGTTGGATTCGTTTGTGTCAAAACAAACATCCCGATGCCATTGCTTTGTTAAAAGAAAATCCCGATAAAATCAATTGGTCGCATTTTTCATGCAACAAAAACCCCGATGCCATTGCTTTGTTGAGAGAAAACTTTGATCAAGTGGATTGGATAGGTTTTTCGGTAAATGAACACCCCGATGCAGTTTCCTTTTTGATTGAAAAATATGAAGAGATTTTTGCGGATAGTTTGTCTTTGAATAAACATCCTGATATTGTCTCTCTTTTGTTGGAAAATCAAGATGACATTGATTGGGAGTATTTCTCGGAGAATGGAAATGGGGAAGCAGTCGCCTTTTTGAGAAACAATCCAGACAAAATCGATTGGTTTCATTTTGCAAAAAATGAACATCCTGATGCCATTGCTATGATGGCAAATGAAATGAAAGAAAACCCTGAAAAAATTAATTGGGGAGAATTATCCGACAACGAAAACCCCGATGCGATTGCGTTGTTGAGAGAAAACCCTGAAAAAATTAATTGGGGAGAATTATCATATAACACCCATCCCGATGCGGTTGCTTTGTTGCGAGAAAACATGGATAAAATTAGGTGGGGGTCATTGTCTGCAAACAGCAGTGAAGACGCAATCGCTTTGTTGAGAGAAAACACATATAAAATTTGTTGGTATGAATTATCTGGAAACAAACATCCTGATGCTTTGATTCTGTTGGAACAATTTCATACAGGGCTCATTGTGCCACCCTATGAAGAAAAGGATAGTTTTGATGTTCAATATTTGGGTAAAAATAAAATAAATTGGAGTTCGCTGTCAAGAAATCCACTCATATTTGAAGAGAGATATGTCTTGAAGTAATACGCAATAAAAATTGATTTTGTTTATAAACCTTTTTTATTGACATTATAGATTATGTTGAAACATTGGTTTAACCCCGAAAAACTAAACTATCATGGTCTGTCTTCGAATCCACATCCAAGTGCGATTGCTTTATTGCGGTTGAACCCTGAAAAAATCAATTGGGAAAATTTGTCTCAAAACATACATGATGACGCAATCACCTTGCAACAAGAAAACATCGACAAAATTGTTTGGCCAAATTTATCGTGCAATGAAAACCCGAATGCGATTGTTCTTTTGAGAGAAAATTTAGACAAAGTGCATTGGTATTATGTGTCATTAAACAGACATCCAGATGCTATTGCTTTGCTTTAAGAAAACCCTGAAAAAATTGTTTGGGAAAACTTGTCGTTAAACCCACATCCAGACGCTGTTGCTTTGCTTAAAGAAAACCCTGAAAAAATTGTTTGGGACTTTTTGTCCACCAATAAAAACCCTAATGCTATTGCTCTTTTGAGAGAAAATCCCAAAAAAATCAATTGGTATTGGTATTGGTTTTCATGTGTTGAACATAACGATGCGATTACTATTTTGAGAGAAAATCCCGAAAAAATCAATTGGTGGGGTTTATCCAGCAACAGTTGTGATGCTGCTGTTTCTATGGTGTTTAATGAAATAAAAAAAAATCGTGCCAGACCAGTTTGCTGGAGTGATTTGTCTCAAAACAAACATCCTGATGTCATTGCGTTTTTGAAAACAAACAAAAACATTTACAAATTAGATGTAATAT
>Ga0247841_10003887_pt1 | contig 26749 bp, 25 predicted proteins | sample LaCruzMarch2015__2_FD_192410 | JGI IMG/M metagenome (GOLD analysis project Ga0247841, IMG submission 192410) | Freshwater microbial communities from meromictic Lake La Cruz, Castile-La Mancha, Spain - LaCruzMarch2015_18m | ecosystem: Environmental > Aquatic > Freshwater > Lake | place: Spain... | reverse complement strand
CTGGTTGTCTTTGCTGCGCTGGAAAGCAGCGAAGTCATGGGTGATTTGGCTCCAAGCCGCTCATCGACAGTTGATCCAATGTTGATGCGTCCAGTGGATGATCTTGAGTTGACAGTACGCTCGGCCAATTGCTTGAAGGCTGAGAATATTTATTACATTGGTGATTTGATCCAACGTACCGAAAATGAATTGTTAAAGACGCCTAACTTGGGTCGCAAATCCTTGAATGAAATTAAGGATGTTTTAGCGGCGCGTGGCTTGAGTCTTGGCATGAAACTTGAGAGCTGGCCACCCGCTAGCCTCGAGAAATAATTAGAAAGGAAGCACCATGCGTCACGGAAACGGCTTACGCAAACTCAACAGAACTTCATCGCATCGTTTGGCGATGTTGCGCAATATGTCCAATTCGCTTTTAGAGCATGAAGTGATTAAAACCACTTTGCCAAAAGCAAAAGAATTGCGCATGGTTGTTGAGCCTTTAATTACTTTAGGCAAGAAAGACAATTTAGCAAACCGCCGCTTGGCTTTTAACCGCACACGCGATCGCGATATCGTCACCAAGCTCTTTACCGAACTCGGCCCACGTTACGCAACACGCCCAGGCGGTTATTTGCGCATTTTGAAGTTTGGCTTTCGCCATGGCGACAATGCACCAATGGCTTTGGTTGAGCTGATGGATCGCCCAGAGGTCGAAGAGACTGCAGCCGAAGCGGACGCAGCCTAAGTCTTTGGGATATATTCAAAAGCCAGGCTTCGGTCTGGCTTTTTGCTTTGTTAATAAGCCTAATTTATGAATCACACAGTGAACAATGGATTCTTGCAATGACTGAATTGCTCTTGGTGATGACGAGTCTTCCAGACATGGAAGTTGCTAAAGCACTGGCAAGGCGATTGATCGATGCCAATTTGGCAGCCTGTGTGCAACTACAGTCAGGCGTGCAATCCATTTACCGTTGGGAGGGGCGTATCTGCGAGGAGCAAGAGGTGATATTAGTAGCAAAAACCACTACTCAGCAGTGGCCTGCGATTTCCTTTTATATCAAGCAAAATCATCCCTACGATGTTCCTGAAATTATTGCTCATCCAATTGCCCATAGCAATACAGACTATGCTCGGTGGGTTATTGCAGAGACAACAGGTACGACCAATTAGATGATGCTATTTCAAGCCCATTCCCGAATCAATGCATGGCTGTTGTCTGCTATTGCGGTAGTAGCTAGCTTTCTATTGATGCTGCCGGCCAGCGCTCAGAAAGCATTTTTACACCCCGATAAAGCCTTTCCGGTAACCGTCAGCTGGCTTGAAAACAAGACGCAACTGCAAGTTGATTTTTTAACGGCAAAGGGATACTACCTCTACCAAGAGGCCTTCCAGTTTCGGTTGATTCAGAGTGATGGCGCTAGCCAAACCTTGACGGCAACATTACCCAAAGCGGAAGTGAAGTTTGACGAGACCTTTCAGAAAAACATGCCGATCTATCGGTACCCCATCGATGTCATTTTGACTCTGCCGGGCGGAGCTGCATTAGCGGAAAAAGGTCAAGGAATTCAGATTGAAGTCGATTTACAAGGCTGTGCCGATGGCGGAATTTGCTATCCTCCCACTACCTTGAAATTCAATATCGCTGCGCCAGGTGTGCAGGTGATGCCTATGCCAGATGAGACAACTCTGAGTGCTAGCAGCCCAACAAGTAATCAACAAGCCAGTGTTACGGATCGTTTTATGGGCTTGTGGCAACAGCGTGATGATGTCAATGCGATCGGCCAATTTTTAAAAGAAACACCTACCGCTTATTTATTCATTGCTTTCTTTGTGCTTGGCCTAGCATTAGCATTTACGCCCTGCGTATTGCCCATGCTACCCATTTTGTCTAGCATTGTTTTTGGTACACAAGACAGTAAACCCATTAAAAAGTCGCGCGCAGCGTTACTTGCAGCAGCCTATATTTTAGGGATGGCGCTCATGTATGCGCTGGCTGGAGTATTGATGGCAGCATTGGGTAGCGGCGCACAACAAGCGCTGCAAAACCCCATAGTATTGAGCGCGTTTGCATTGCTGCTGCTTGTGTTGGCAGGAAGCCTTTTTGGTTTTTACAACTTACAGTTTCCGCAATCATGGCAAGTGTATATAGACCGAATTGCTGGCCGTCAAAAGGGCGGAAGTATCACGGGTGCTTTTATTTTGGGCGGCGTATCCACCTTGGTGGCTAGTCCATGCATCACTGCGCCTCTAGCTGGTGTGTTGGGTTTTATAGCGCATACCGGATCCATGAGTTTAGGCGGAGGATTGCTATTTGTAATGGCGCTGGGCATGGGGCTACCACTCTTTTTCATCGCAGTAGAAGCGCGCATGCTGATACCAACTACCGGTAAATGGATGATTGGCCTGCAGCGCGTATTGGGCATCATGCTCATCATGCTGGCCGCATGGATTGTGTCGCCGATTCTGCTTGGCAATACCAATTCATCAAGTAGTAATAGTGGTGGATTAGCACGCTCAGAAAAGCAACTTGGTGACTTGAAGTTTAAGGTGATTGGATCGATCGAGGCCTTACAGCCATACTTTGACGAGGCCAAGCGTACCGGCAAGCCCTTGCTGCTCGACTTTTATGCCGACTGGTGCATTAGCTGTAAAGAAATGGAAATCAAGACTTTTGCCAATCCTGCCGTAGCAAAAAAAATGCAGGAATTTATTTTGGTTCAAGCCGATGTCACCCGCAATATTGCCGCACACCAGGCCTTACTTAAGCGCTATGGTTTATTTGGCCCGCCCGGCATTCTGCTGTTTAATCCCGCGGGCGAGGAGCAGACCAATCAGCGCGTAGTTGGCTTTATGCCGCCGGATCGCTTCTTGCTGCGTTTGAACGCAGCAGCACCCTAAGCAAGCAAGACTGCTTAGGGATTTGCTTTGAGCAGGCGCGCAGCCTCGAGTGCAAAGTAAGTCAATATCCCATCCGCGCCAGCGCGTTTAAACGCCATCAGCGATTCCATCATGACGGCATCGTGATCAAGCCAGCCGTTTTGCGCCGCTGCTTTTAGCATCGCATATTCGCCACTCACTTGATAGGCAAAGGTGGGATATGCAAACGTATCTTTGACTCTGCGGACAATATCCAGATAGGGCATGCCGGGTTTAACCATCACCATATCAGCGCCTTCACTGATATCCAGGGCGAGTTCACGTAAAGCTTCATCGCTATTGGCGACATCCATTTGATAGGTTTTTTTATCGGCTTTACCAAGGTTTTGGGCTGAGCCTACTGCATCCCGAAATGGGCCATAAAAAGCCGACGCATATTTGGCTGAGTAGGCCATGATGCGGGTGTGAATCAAGCTCTGTTTTTCAAGTGCAGCACGAATCGCGCCAATGCGGCCATCCATCATGTCCGATGGCGCCACTATATCGACACCGGCGCTTGCATGCATCACAGCTTGCTTGACGAGGATGGCGGTAGTTTCATCATTCAGAATCCGGCCGGCATCATCCAAGACACCATCTTGACCGTGGCTGGTATAGGGATCGAGTGCGACATCGGTCATGATGCCTAGAGTAGGGAAGCGTTTTTTTAGCTCGCGTACCGCAGTTGGAACCAGTCCATTGGGATTAAATGCTTCTTGCCCATCGGGAGTTTTAAGTTGACTGCTGATGACTGGAAACAGGGCAAGTACCGGAATACCCAAAGTGACGCATTCTTGTGCAACGGGCAACAGTAAGTCGAGTGATACTCGATTAACGCCAGGCATGGACTTGACCGCTTCCGTTTGATTTTTGCCTTCCAGCAAAAATACCGGGTAGATCAAGTCACTGCACGATAAGGTGTTTTCTTGAATCAGGCGGCGCGACCAATCATCGCGACGCATCCGGCGGGGTCTATGGGCGGGAAACTGGAATAGTGAGCTCATGGGGTATGTCGGTCGTTAAAGGTGCTGTAATGGATTCAGGTTCAGGAAATAGCCAACTTAGAATCAGTTTATCGGCTTCTTCCAGCCCAATCCGCTTTGTACTCGAAAATAGCTGCGCTGTTAATCGGGAAGATGCCTTAGCGCCGTCACCCAAGTCTGGATCGTACTGCTGCAATTGCTTGGTCACCGCCTCGAGGGCATGGCGACACTCGCTTTTATTCAATTTATCGCATTTACTCAACAAGATATGAATTGGCTTGCCGGTAGGAACGAACCATTGAATCATTTGCTCATCCAGATCCGTAATACCCCGCCTAGCATCAACAATCTGGATCAGGCCCACCAAGGGGTTACGTTGCTGTAAATAGTCGCTTAGAAGGCCATCCCAATGGTATTTAGTTTCTCGGTTAACGGCGGCATAGCCGTACCCCGGCAAGTCCACCAAATAAGCCAATAAGTCCTCTTTAGCAAAAACCCCAAAATAATTGATGTGCTGGGTCCGCCCAGGGGTTTTACTGGCAAAAGCCAACCTTTTTTGATTGCAAAGGACGTTAATGGCAGTGGATTTACCCGCATTTGACCGGCCAGCAAAGGCGACCTCACGCAGCCCCAGCTCAGGCAGGCAGTGGATGTCGTTTACGGTGGTGGCGAAACGCGCTTGAAAGAGTTTAGACATGTGTGCAAGCTATTGTAAAATCACGGAAAATAGTGGAAGAAATGGCGGGCGTCGGTAAATGGGCGTTATCCATGCACTCTTAGGAATTTTTGTTAAGGTAAACATAATGCGTCAATCTGTTCAAATCTCCAAATTAAACGGCTTTCGGGCTGCTGCGCTCACCTTTTTAGCATCGGCAAGCCTCGGTTTTGCTGCCATTGCTGTTGCTGCTGAACCGGCTGCCAAGGCAGCTAAACCGGATGTTGCGATCGGAGAGAAGCTCTATAACAACGGTGATCCACAACGGGGTGTGATTGGCTGCGCAAGCTGCCATGGAGCCGAAGGCAAAAGTGCTGCGGGTGCATGGCCTAAGCTAGCAGCTCAGCACAGCGCCTACACCATTAAGCAATTGAAAAATTACAAAGATGGCACGCGTGCAAATGCGATTATGGCCGGTATGTCAGCTGCGTTGACTGAACAGGATATGGCCAATATCGCTGCATACTTAAATAAGCAAAAGGTATCGCTGGGCGTTGCTCAGAACAAAGAAACCATTGGTTTGGGCAAGCAAATTTACGCAGGTGGCATCGCCGAAAAAGGCATTCCTGCATGTGCGTCATGCCATAGCGCAAATGGCGCCGGTATTCCATCCCAGTATCCTTTGCTCAGTGGACAGTGGGCAGAGTATTCGGTGGCACAACTCGGCTACTTCCGCGATGGTACACGTAAAAATAATGCATCGATGACTGCTATTGCAGGGAAGATGTCAGATATTGAAATTAAAGCGGTCTCAGATTACATAGCGGGATTACGTTAATCTGATCTGCTATGTCTCATCAAAACCCCGCATCCTCATGCGGAGTTTTGCTTTAAGGCAGGGTGCGTTCTCCCGCAAATAGATCGTTGACATGTTCACGATCACGAACCACATAGGCTTTATCGCCATCCACCATGATTTCAGCGGGACGGGCGCGCGTATTGTAGTTTGAAGACATAACAAAGCCGTAGGCTCCAGCAGAGAGGATGGCTAAATAATCACCTTCTTCAATAGCAAGGCTGCGATCACGACCAAGCCAATCGCCCGATTCGCAAACGGGACCGACTACATCATAGGTCTGAGGGGGAAGCTCTTTTTCTTGAATTGGCACAATGGCGTGATAAGCCTCATAAAGCGCCGGGCGCATGAGCTCCGTCATTGCCGTATCGACAATACAAAAATTCTTTTCAGCACCGGGTTTCAGGTACTCCACGCGAGTCAGTAAAACGCCCGCATTGCCAACCAGTGAGCGCCCTGGTTCTAATATGACATCTAGGTGAGCAAAGCCCCGCTCTGCAACATGATTTAGCAGGGTATTTGTAAATTCAGTAATGTCTGGCGGCGTTTCTGTTCCATACGAAATGCCAAGGCCACCACCCAAGTCAAGGTGATGAATTACCACCCCTTCTTTTTTTAGTTGGACCACCAAATCCAATACTTTATCGACGGCATCGAGATAGGGTGCTGTAGTCGTAATTTGAGAGCCAATGTGGCAATCAATTCCAATCACATCGATTTGTGGCAAGAGGGCAGCCTCACGGTAGGTTTTCAGAACCTCGTGGTATGCAATGCCAAACTTGTTGTCTTTTAAGCCAGTAGAGATATAGGGGTGTGTTTGCGCATCGACATCGGGATTCACGCGCAATGAAATCGGTGCGCGGCACTGCAATGCAGTAGCGATGCGATTAATCTGCTGTAGTTCGGGTATGGACTCGACGTTGATGCACTTAACACCAGCCTTAAGTGCGGTTGTGATTTCGGCAGCCGATTTTCCCACCCCTGCAAATACCAAACTGGCAGGCTCGGCACCAATCGCAAGGGCGCGGGCTAGCTCGCCGCCGCTAACCAAATCAAAGCCAGCACCCAAGCGCTTTAAGCAATCCAGAATGGCTAAATTGCTATTGGCTTTCATCGCAAAGTGGATGCGAGCACGGCGCTGGCCATTTTTATCTACACACGCACGATCGTAGGCTTGATAGGCCTCTGTAATCGCGCGCTTACTGTATATGTAGAGCGGCGTTCCATAGTCTTTTGCTAGGCTGGCTAATGGAATATTTTCGGCATACCACTGCCCATCGCGCTGTGAAAAGCCGGCTAAATGAGGCAGGGGGGTGGGGCGGTTGTTGACCATCATTGCTTTACGGGAGCTTGGTTTGGGGCAGGACCTTGAGGGGGGTAGAGCGTGCCTTTAGGCTCAGCTTGGCTTGGAGGATTGGGAACGGGCGGTACCGTGGGCAAGTAGAGTGGACCCCTAACCCCGCATCCCGTAAGGGATATTACAAGTCCAATACCCAGTACGCTGATTAGATTGGCTATCATGATTGTCTCTATTACGAATGATTGAATATAGCATGCAGCAGCCCGATACGAAGCCCAGTAATACAGCGGTAGAAGCAATTGATGATTCGCAATTTCATCAATTGGGAGCGCATCTACTGCAATCCATCGAGCTCGCATTGGAAAATGCCGATGACCTGCTAGATTTAGATCTTGATGTTGCGCGCCAAGGTGGCAATGTCATCAATATTCAGTTTCGAGACCGCAGTGTCATTGTGGTCAACACCCAGCCGCCCCTTCATGAAATTTGGGTAGCAGCAAAGTGCGGGGGTTTTCATTACCGCTGGGCGGGCAGCATGGCCAAGCCTTTGTGGCTCGACACCAAAACCGGCCGTGAATTGCTCAGCGATTTATCGGAGTTTGCTAGTGCGCAAGCAGGCCAGTCACTAAGCATTAAGCTCAAATAAACAATAGACCAGTTTTGTTAGGCTGCGCCAGTGGCGACAAGGGTTTCAATAACAGCCGCATCGGGAAGCTGCTGAATACGTGCTTTACCAATTCCTTCTAAAACAACATAGCGAATTTGCCCGGCCTCAGTTTTTTTATCGACCTGCATTAATTCCATAAAGCGCTGTGCGCCTAATTTGGGCGGCACGATTGGCAATCCCATTGCCTCAATAATTCGCTTAAGGCGCTCGGCATCGGCCTGGCTCATTTTTCCTAAGCGGGCACTTAGATCGGCGGCCATAACCATGCCACAGCCTACCGCTTCTCCATGTAGCCACTCGCCATACCCCAGGCCAGACTCAATCGCATGACCGAAGGTATGACCAAAATTTAAAGTCGCTCTGATGCCACCCTCGCGTTCATCGGCAGAAACGACGGCTGACTTGATCTCACACGAGCGCAAAACAGCATGCGCCATGGCATCGGTATCGCATGCGCGTAATGCGTTGATGTTAGTTTCAATCCAAGTTAAAAAATCAGGATCGGCAATCGCGCCGTGTTTGATGACTTCAGCTAAGCCAGCAGAAAGCTCACGAGCGGGTAGTGTGTGGAGTGTATTTAAATCGGCAATTACAGCGACTGGCTGATGAAACGCGCCAATCATATTTTTCCCTAAAGGATGATTGATGCCAGTTTTGCCGCCAACCGACGAGTCAACTTGAGCAAGCAAGGTGGTAGGCACTTGTATAAACCGAATGCCACGCATAAAGCTGGCAGCGCCAAAGCCTGCCATATCGCCCACCACACCCCCACCTAGCGCCACGATCATACTTTGGCGATCAGCGCCATGCGTAAGCAGCTCATCAAAAATAAGCTGCAAGTGTTGCCAGTCTTTAAATGACTCGCCGTCCGGCAATTCCAGTAGGCGAACTGTTTTGCCCAGTTGGCTTAGGGTATCTGTCAGTGTTTTTGCGTATAGCGGCGCAACGGTTGTATTGCTCACAATAAAAACAGTGCTGCAGGCTTTGAGGTGGGGCTCAAATAATGCTGCCTGTTCAATCAAGTGCGTTCCAATGTAAATGGGATAGCTACGACTACCTAAATCAAGGTGTAATGTTTTCATGTGGAGAGCTCAAGTTGCATCAGTAATGTATGGACGAGTTGATTTACGCTTGGTTTACCTGTCTCGATGACGTGGTGGGCAATTTCGCGGTATAGTGGATCGCGCACTTGGTATAAATTTTCCAACGTTTGCCGCGCGTCGCCCGTTTGTAATAGTGGACGACCTTCGCCACCTTTAGTGCGATGCCAAAGTTCGGTTGGCCCCGCATGCAAATAAATGACAGTACCTCGGCTGTGAAGCAGGGCACGATTTTCTGGAAGAATGACGGCGCCACCACCGGTAGCCAGGATAATCGACTCTTCCTGCGTTGCCTCTTTTATGGCCTGTGCCTCGCGCTTGCGAAAGCCGGCTTCCCCTTCCATTTCAAAGATGACGGGAATTTTGACGCCGCACCGCTCCTCAATTAAGGCATCGGCATCGATAAATCGACGATCCAATTTACGAGCCAATAATTTACCTACCGTCGATTTACCGGCGCCCATAAGACCAACAAGATAAATGTTATTCAGTAAGGAGTTCACCTCCTGATTTTATTAGGGTTTACCAAGAACCGTGGGGGTTATGAAGACCAGCAGCTCGGTTTTGTCGAGTAAGGTGGATTTATGTTGAAAAAAACGCCCAATCAGGGGGATGTCACCCAATAGGGGAACTTTGACTATATCCTCACGCTCCGTGGTTTGGTAGACACCACCAATAATCACGGTTCCACCATTTTCCACGGTCACCTCCGAGCTCAAGTTTTTGGTATCGATGGCATAGCCCTGCTCTGTTTTCATGCCCACGGTGTCTTTGTTGATGGACACCAGCATTGATATCTTTCCATCCGGGTGAATTTTGGGGATGACCTCCAGCCGTAAATTGGCTTTACGAAATTGCAACTTATTCCCCGTTTGGCTGGAGGTCTGATACGGGAGCTCAGTACCTTGTTCAATCGTAGCCTTGACTTGATCGGCGGTCATGATGCGGGGATTTGACAAAATCTTGCCCTGACCATCGCTTTCCAATGCGGATAACTCCATCTGCAGTAGTCGCGTTGCCCCCTTCGACAATAGGGTGGCAGCGATGGTGCTCGGATCAAAGCCGGCTAGGCCCGATGAGCCCAAATCCATGCTACTGATCAATTTGTTGCTGGCCTCGCCTCGAATACCATCGGCATGAAGGCCGAGCTTGATACCTAAATTGCGTGCAAAACGGTGATCTGCCTCGACGATGCGCGCCTCAATCAAAATTTGCTTTGGACTACTAAGGTGATCACCCCCAAATGGCAATGCGGCATCGTCTCTGCGGTGTTTTTGAAAACTCAGAATTTCAGTATGGGGAGCAATCCAGTAAATATCACTCTGTCGAATGATGCCTAAACCCCTGCTAGCCAAAATGGAGTGTAAGGCCGTATTCCACGCCGTATTTTTAAGGTCGACCGACATGCGCCCTTGAATGGATTCACTTAATAAGAAGTTGGTATCGCCAAGGCGAGCCAATATATGCAACAGCGCGCTAACTTCAATGTTGGCAAAATGCAGGCTAACTTTATTATCATGGGCAAGGCTTGCAGATACGGGTGAACTAGCCATACCTGCAACCGAATTGGAGTGGCTACCGGATAGCGCATGTGCCGTTTTGATGGGACTGATTTGAATGATCAGAAACCAAAGTAGGTAAATCACTAGTCCCATGCATTACTCCTTGCTGATCGATATAGAGCGGGTTTTGCCGTTGCTCGATGTGAAGCTTGCGTGCTCGCGTGTAATGGAGCTAAGGCGCCAGCCTTCAACTGCTGGGCTATTTAAGGCAAGATGGAGCATGCGCTCGCCAGTATCAAAAAAACCAGTCAGACCTGAAGTGGAGTTACTCATACCAAGATAGCGCCATCGATTTAGTGCTTGCTCAGCAGGGCTATTTTGCGCAGCGTAGGCGCTTTGGGAAGCTCGAGTCCGCATTGCCTTGTTATTTTGCATTGCCATGTTTTCTAGCGATTCCAAGATGGAAAGCAGCGCGTCCTGATCGTCTTCCAGCTCCTGAGTGAGATTGACAATAAGCTCCTTGACTTCATGGATGCCGTGACCAGTTTCATCAACCACTGCCGGATGAATGGGCTGGGATGCATGCAACACAAATAAAAAATACGTGTTCGTTAAACTGGCGGCCAGGATGCAAAGTGCGAGTGCAAGCCAAATTGGTTTGCCCTGCAACTGGGTGCTCTGCTGTAGCTTATTAAGAGGTGGGCTTGATTTCGCCTGCATCGGATCAGTCTGATGGCTCTTATGGTGGGGAAATTGCTCTGAAAGTCGATTGGCATCTGCTTCATAGGAATGGCGATTCATGGCTCGGCTCTCAGGAATAGAAGGGCTAGGAGGTTGTGTTAGATGACCGATGGCCGGATCCCCTCCTAGTTCACCCAAAATGGCATCAAATGAGTTGGAGGAAATGGATCGCTTCGGCACGCCATGATTTTTGCTGATCACACGGCCATGCACTATCGGATAAAGACAGCATTTGTGTCGGCTAAACTTGATTTACAAGGAGAGAAGCCGCCGACATATAATGCCCACATGGCGCTATCCCCTAAAGACAAGTCACCAGTCAAGCAATCTCTCCAGCGATCGCCTGACGGTCGGTCTTACCGTCCACATCCAGATAAGGTCTCGCTATCGAGCACCATTCGCGGCCCCCTGATTAAAGCGTTTTTAGTATTTATTTTGGCTGGCGGAGCCATGGTGGTTATGTTGATTGCGTATGCATTCATTATTGCCATTCCCAATTTACCGCCGATCTCCGCTTTGGTCGACTACAAGCCGAAAGAGCCGCTTCGTGTTTTTACGGCCGATAAAGTATTAATTGGGGAGTTCGGCGAAGAGCGCCGCACGGTAGTCCCATTGTCCGAGATCCCCTTGCAGATGCGCAATGCGGTATTGGCTATTGAAGACGATCGTTTTTATTCCCACGGCGGAGTTGATTACCTGGGCGTGTTACGAGCCAGTTTGGCTAACCTACGCGGCCGCTTATCGCAGGGTGCATCCACCATCACCATGCAGGTAGCGCGTAATTTTTTCCTCGGTAATGAAAAGACATTCAGCCGAAAAATTTATGAGGTTTTGCTTGCGTGGGAGATTGAATCCAAGCTCTCCAAAGACAAGATTTTAGAAATCTATATGAACCAAATTTTTTTGGGACAGCGTGCGTATGGATTTTCAAGTGCGGCACAAATTTACTTTGGTAAAAATCTGAAGGATTTAAGCATCGCAGAGTCTGCCATGTTGGCCGGCTTACCCAAGGCACCATCGGCTTATAACCCAGTGAGTAATTTTCGCCGCGCTAAGATTCGCCAAGAATACATCTTGCAGCGTATGCGTGATTTGACTTACATTACCCCAGAGCAATATCAAGTAGCCATGGCCGAGCAGCTGCGGGTGCGCGGTCTCGGAAACGAATTCGCTACGCGGGCAGATTTTGCAGCGGAGATGGTTCGTCAACTCTTATTTAGCCAATACGGTGAAGCTATTTATTCACAAGGCTTAAGCGTTTACACCACCTTAATTAAAGCGGATCAAGATGCAGCCTATGACGCGGTGCGCCGCGGTATTTTCGACTACGACTTGCGGCACGCCTACCGCGGCCCAGAGGGCTTTATTGATTTACCTGAAGATGAAGTAAAACGGCAGCGTGCAATTGACGTAGCCCTACTCGATTACCCGCCATTGGACGAGCTGCAGTCAGGCGTGGTTCTACAGGTCAAACCAAAAGAGTTACTCGTCATGATTGCGACGGGTGATGTGATTTCCATCAAGGGCGATGGTTTAAAACTGGCATCGGCGTCCTTAACGGACAGTTCACAACCTAAAAAACGCTTACGCCCCGGCGCTGTGGTTCGACTGTTATCCGACAGTGGTATTTGGAAGTTGGCGCAATTACCGCAGGTGGAGGCGGCTTTTGTGGCCTTGGACCCTGAAAATGGCGCCATCCTCTCTTTAGTAGGCGGTTTTGATTTTCGTCGCAATCAATTCAATCACGTAACGCAAGCACAGCGTCAACCGGGATCAGCGTTTAAGCCCTTCATATACGCAGCTGCAATTGAAAAAGGCTTTAACCCGAGTACCTCAGTTAATGATGCACCCCTATCGATTGGCAGCCTAGAAACAGGTAGTCAAGCATGGGAGCCAAAAAACTACGATGGAAAGTTTGAAGGCTTTATGTCCTTGCGAGCCGCCTTATCCAAGTCTAAAAATCTAGTATCGGTGCGTGTAATACGCAAAATTGGTCCGTCGTATGCACAAGATTTCATTCAGCGCTTTGGTTTTGAGCCAGAAAAACATCCCCCTTATTTAACGATGGCCTTGGGTGCTGGATCGGCTACCCCATTGCAAATGGCAGCGGCCTACAGTGTATTTGCTAATGGAGGTTATCGTGTTGACCCCTTCCTCATTAATAAGATGGTGGACTCAAAGGGCGTTGTACTTTTTGAGGCTCAGCCAGTGAGAGCAAATGTCGACGCAACTCGGGTGCTGGATGCGCGTACCGCCTTTGTCATGGACAGCATGTTGCAAGAGGTGACTAAGTCGGGAACGGCGGCTAGCGCCAGAGCCAAACTCGGTCGTACCGATTTGGCGGGAAAGACAGGGACAACCAATGACTCCCATGACGCCTGGTTTGCGGGCTACAACCCTGATGTGGTGGCGGTAGCTTGGATTGGATTTGATCGACCGCGTAGTCTTGGTGATCGGGAAACCGGCGGTGGATTAGCGCTGCCGGTTTGGACCTCATTTATGACGACCGCACTGAAGGGTAAGCCAGAGGTAAGCAGACTAGTTCCGGCGGGCGTAGTGCAATCTGGTGGCGATTGGTTTATTCCAGACTTTGCCCCGCCGGACGGCTTGACTACCCTAAACTGAGGCTAGCGGCGTCATGGCTCGCCAAGCGCGTATTATTATTCTGGGGCAAGCCATGCATATACTGGTGCGTAGCAATCACCGTGAGATGCTGTTTCAGGAGCAGACGGATTACGCCGTTTACCTCGATTGGTTGCGCAGTGCAGCTTCCCACTTTTCTGTGGCAGTGCATGCCTATGTGCTGATGCCCAATCATGCGCATTTTCTCGTCAGCCCGAAAGAGGCGAATTCCTTAGCAAAGCTCATGCAGTCGCTGGGGCGTCGATACGCGCAATTCTTTAACCAAAAACACGGCCACCGTGGCAGTATTTGGGAGGGCCGCTTTCGTTCCTCCTTAATTGACCCCAATTATGTTTTGCGCTGCCAGCGCTACATAGAGCTCAATCCAGTGCGTAGCGGCCTTGAATCACGACCTGCAGATTGCCAATGGACGAGTTATGCAAGCCATACCGGAGTGAGGGCGGAGTCCTGGCTTCAAGACCACCCCCTCTTTTGGGGATTAGGCAATACCCCCTTTGAACGTCAAATGGCCTGGGCAGACTTTGTCAAGGACGGCGCCACCCACAGGGAAGACCGGGAAATTACGGAGGCACTACTGCGCTCGAAGCCTTGGGTGAGCCCAGAATTCGCAAAAGTTCTCTTTAAAGGAGATGCAGAAGCGCTTCGAATAAGGCCACGCGGGCGCCCAGTCAAAAATCCAGTGCCAGAAACCGTACAAATCAAGGGCAGCTAGCAAGAAAGCTGCAAGGATATAGAAGCGGTGGAGTATCTTCACTCTGTCCCTAATAAAAAGAGCGCCTTCCATTCCAGCCCATTTTAAAAGGGACAGAGTCATTAAAAAAGGATTGCACTTGCCTGGGTATTCCCCTATATTTGATGTCCCATCATTATTAGTGCCATTGTTGGCGCCGTAATCGAGACACATTATGAATAGCAAAATCACCCAAATTACTACCGATACGCAACAAGCAGAGACCGACACAATCAGACCAGTTGCACAGGGTTTATATGATCCTGCCAATGAACACGATGCGTGTGGTGTTGGATTTGTTGCGCACATCAAAGGTAAAAAATCCCATTCGATCGTGTCGCAGGGTTTGCAGATATTAGAAAACTTAGACCATCGCGGCGCGGTTGGTGCCGACCCCCTGATGGGCGATGGCGCAGGAATATTGATACAGATACCTGATCGCCTTTATCGCGAAGAAATGGCTAAGCAGGATGTAAATCTTCCACCGTTTGGTGAATACGGTGTTGGCATGATCTTTTTGCCAAAAGAAAGTGCATCGCGTTTGGCTTGTGAGCAAGAACTAGAGCGGACAGTTCGCCTGGAAGGTCAAGTAGTGCTCGGATGGCGCGATGTGCCGATAGATACGAAATTACCGATGTCGCCAACGGTACAAAAGACAGAGCCATTCATTCGTCAAATTTTCATTGGGCGCGGCCGCGACATCATGACAACCGATGCCTTAGAGCGCAAGCTCTACGTCATCCGCAAAACCGCAAGCCACGCCATTCAAGATTTGCACTTAAAGCACGGCAAAGAGTATTTTGTCGCCTCCATGTCGGCACGTACTATTGTGTATAAAGGGCTGCTGCTTGCAAATCAAGTGGGTGCTTATTACTTAGACTTACAAGATCAGCGTTGTGTCTCTGCATTAGCCTTAGTGCATCAGCGGTTCTCTACGAACACCTTCCCAGCATGGGAGTTGGCCCACCCCTATCGCATGATTGCGCACAATGGCGAGATTAATACCGTAAAAGGAAACGTCAATTGGGTAAACGCACGTACTGGTGCGATCAGCTCTCCCGTACTCGGCGACGATCTGCAAAAATTATGGCCACTGATTTACCCGGGGCAGTCCGATACCGCCTGTTTTGATAACTGTTTAGAGCTACTGGTCATGGCAGGTTACCCCTTAGCGCAAGCCATGATGATGATGATTCCAGAGGCATGGGAACAGCACACCCTAATGGATGAAAACCGCCGTGCCTTTTATGAATACCATGCAGCCATGATGGAGCCATGGGATGGCCCAGCGGCCATGGCATTTACCGACGGTCGTCAAATTGGCGCTACCCTCGATCGCAATGGTTTGCGTCCAGCCCGCTACTACGTCACTGACGATGACCTGGTCATCATGGGCTCTGAGGCAGGCGTTCTTCCAGTGCCCGAAAATAAGATTGTGCAAAAGTGGCGCTTGCAACCCGGCAAGATGTTCATGATCGATATGGAGCAAGGTCGCATCATTGATGACGTCGAACTCAAAGATGCTGTATCCAAAGCAAAACCCTACAAGAGCTGGATTGATGCGGTACGCGTTAAATTGGATGAAGTGGATTTGTCGAAAAAAGATAGCATCGATGAGCAGGCGCATATTCGGCCAGCGGCCAAGTTATTAGATCGCCAGCAAGCATTTGGCTATAGCCAAGAAGACCTCAAGTATTTAATGGCACCGATGGCAGTAGGTGGCGAGGAGGCAATTGGTTCCATGGGTAATGACAGCCCATTGGCTGTGTTATCAAATAAAGATAAATCACTTTACAACTACTTTAAGCAACTCTTTGCTCAGGTCACCAATCCTCCAATCGATTCGATTCGGGAAAACATGGTGATGTCATTGGTTTCATTCGTTGGACCAAAGCCTAACTTGCTGGATACCAACAACATTAATCCGCCAATGCGCTTAGAGGTCAGCCAGCCTATTTTGGATTTTGAAGAGATGGCGAAGATTCGCCACATTGAGCACTACACCAATGGCAAGTTCCGCACCTACGAATTAGACATCTGCTATCCAGTCGCGTGGGGCAAAGAGGGCATTGAGGCACGTCTAGCATCCCTCTGTGCTGAGGCTGCTGACGCAGTTAGCCTTGGCTTCAATATTGTGCTGATTAGCGATCGTCAAGTGGATGAAAAGCACGTAGCCATACCAGCGTTGTTGGCGACCTCTGCAATTCATCAGCATTTGGTTGCCAAAGGCTTGCGTACCAGCGTTGGTTTAGTGGTAGAGACTGGAAGTGCGCGCGAGACCCATCACTTTGCATTGCTCGCAGGCTATGGCGCAGAAGCCATTCACCCCTTCTTGGCGATGGAGACCTTAGCGGAAATGGCAAAGGGTTTACCGGGTGATTTGTCACCAGAAAAAGCCATTAAAAATTATGTCAAGGCCGTTGGTAAGGGTTTGCAAAAGGTCATGTCGAAAATGGGCATCTCAACCTATATGTCGTATACCGGATCACAAATTTTTGAGGCCATTGGGCTGAATCAGGAAGTGATTCAAAAGTACTTTAAAAATACGCCATCGAATGTAGGCGGCATTGGTGTTTTTGAAATTGCCGAAGAGGCCTTACACATGCATCAGCAGGCGTTTGGAAATGACCCCGTGTTGACCAATATGCTCGAAGCAGGCGGTGAGTACGCGTACCGGGTGCGCGGTGAGAACCACATGTGGACACCAGATACGATTGCAAAGCTACAGCATGCAACGCGCACTGGCTCGGATAAGGGCTACCAGACATACAAAGAGTACGCCAATATCATCAACGATCAAAGCAAGCGGCAGATGACTTTGCGCGGCTTGTTTGAATTTAAGCTCGACCCCGCTAAAGCCATACCGCTGGATGAAGTTGAACCAGCAAAAGAAATTGTTAAACGTTTTGCAACCGGAGCGATGTCCTTGGGTTCGATTTCAACCGAGGCGCATGCAACTCTAGCAATTGCTATGAACCGCATTGGCGGCAAGTCCAATACGGGCGAGGGCGGTGAGGACCCCAATCGTTACAAGAATGAGCTCAAAGGTATTCCGATTCGCAAGGGCGAGAGTCTTGCAAGCATTCTGGGAAGCGATGTTGTTGAAGCCAATATTCCATTGGAAGATGGCGACTCCCTGCGCTCGAAAATTAAGCAAGTAGCATCGGGCCGCTTTGGCGTTACTGCCGAGTATTTGCGCTCAGCAGATCAGTTGCAGATCAAAATGGCGCAAGGCGCAAAACCCGGTGAGGGCGGTCAGTTGCCTGGCAGCAAGGTATCCGATTACATCGGTAAGTTGCGCTTCTCGGTACCTGGTGTTGGTTTGATTTCCCCACCTCCGCACCATGACATTTATTCGATTGAAGACATTGCGCAGTTGATTCATGACCTCAAAAACGTCAATCCAAAAGCCGATGTATCTGTCAAGCTTGTAGCTGAAGTGGGCGTGGGTACCGTAGCTGCTGGGGTAGCGAAGGCCAAAGCAGATCACGTGGTGATCGCAGGTCACGATGGCGGCACGGGTGCATCGCCACTTTCGTCGATTAAGCATGCAGGCTCCCCATGGGAGCTTGGCCTTGCTGAAACCCAACAAACCTTGGTATTGAATCGCTTACGTAGCCGCATTCGGGTTCAGGCCGATGGCCAAATGAAAACTGGTCGTGATGTGGTAATAGGGGCATTACTCGGAGCGGATGAGTTTGGTTTCGCCACTGCACCACTAGTAGTAGAAGGTTGCATCATGATGCGCAAGTGCCACTTAAATACCTGCCCAGTAGGTGTAGCCACACAAGATCCAGAGTTACGAAAAAAGTTTTCAGGCAAGCCAGAGCACGTGGTTAATTTCTTCTTCTTTATTGCAGAAGAGGTCCGTGAAATCATGGCCCAATTAGGCATACGTAAGTTTGATGATCTGATTGGCCGAGTTGATTTGCTTGATACGCGCAAGGGCATTGACAACTGGAAGACCCATGGTTTGGATTTCAGTAAGATTTTTGCAGCGCCTGCAGTTCCAGCCGATGTGCCGCGCTATCACGTGCTGACACAAGACCACGGACTCGGCGGCGCCTTGGATCACGTCCTGATTGAGAAGAGTGAGCCCGCCCTTGAGCGCGGAGAAAAAGTCTCTTTCATTGTTTCTGTGAAGAACGTGAACCGCACGGTTGGTGCAATGCTCTCCGGTGAAATCGCCCAGCGTTATGGCCATGCCGGCTTACCCGATGACACGATTCACATTCAACTCAATGGCACTGCAGGACAAAGCTTTGCTGCATTCTTGGCCCACGGGGTTACCTTAGACTTAGTAGGCGATGCCAATGATTACGTTGGCAAAGGGCTATCGGGTGGACGCGTGATTGTACGGGCACCACATGAGTTCCGTGGCGATACCGCAAAAAACATCATTGTTGGCAATACGGTTTTGTATGGCGCGATTAGTGGCGAGGCCTTCTTTAATGGCGTAGCTGGAGAGCGTTTTGCGGTGCGCAACTCTGGTGCTACGGCGGTCGTCGAGGGTACCGGCGATCACGGTTGTGAGTACATGACGGGTGGAACGGTGGTAGTTCTGGGTGAAACCGGACGTAACTTTGCTGCTGGTATGAGCGGCGGTGTTGCATATGTATACGACCATGATGGTTTGTTTGCAAAGCGCTGCAATACCAGTATGGCCACACTAGAAAAAGTACTATCCCATGCGGAGCAGGTGGCCAGCATTTCGGAATCCGAATGGCATGCGCCAATCGATGTGAAAGATGGCGGTCAGCGCCTCAGCGATGAGCACATTCTAAAAGCCTTGATTGAGCGTCATTTCCGTTACACCGGGTCCGAGCGTGCGAAGGCTTTGCTCGCAGATTGGGATCAATCCCGTGCGCGCTTTATTAAAGTCCACCCCACCGAATACAAACGGGCCTTGGGCGAGCTTTGGGAAAAAGCACAAACCAATGCAAAAGCGATTGCTTAAGTAATTAATACGATATTGAAGGAGTAGTTGAGATGGGTAAGGTCACTGGATTTATGGAGTTTGAACGTGTTAAGGAAAGCTACGAGGCTCCGGTAACGCGCCTACATCATTACAAAGAGTTCATTACGGCGCTAAGCGATGATGAGGCTAAGGTTCAAAGTGCCCGTTGCATGGATTGCGGTATTCCATTTTGCAATAATGGATGCCCCGTCAACAACATCATTCCGGACTTTAATGAACTGGTTTTTCAGGGCGACTGGAAAAATGCCATTGAGGTATTGCACTCCACTAACAACTTCCCTGAATTTACTGGACGCATTTGTCCGGCTCCCTGTGAGTCTGCTTGTACCCTCGGCATCAATCGCGATGCGGTTGGCATCAAATCGATTGAGCATGCGATCATTGATCGTGCTTGGGAGAATGGTTGGGTCAAGCCCATGCCAGCTAAAACCAAAACCGGAAAAAAAGTAGCGATTGTCGGATCAGGCCCTGCTGGCATGGCCGCAGCCCAGCAGTTGGCGCGTGCCGGCCACGATGTCACCGTATATGAGAAGAATGATCGGGTGGGTGGACTGTTGCGCTATGGTATCCCTGACTTCAAAATGGAAAAGTGGTTAATTGATCGCCGCGTGGAGCAAATGCAAGCCGAGGGCGTTGTCTTTGCTACTGGCGTTTATGTGGGCAAAGAGGCAGTGGGTTCGGAAGTCAAAAACTACTCTAATAAAACAGTCACCCCAGAACAATTAATGCAGGACTTCGATGCTGTGGTGATTAGTGGCGGCGCAGAGCAGCCCCGCGACTTGCCAGTTCCAGGACGCGAGTTGGAAGGCATTCATTACGCTTTGGAATTCTTGATCCCTCAGAACAAAGAGGTGGCGGGCGACTCACAAAATGGCATTCGCGCAACGGGTAAGCACGTTGTGGTGATTGGCGGCGGCGATACCGGTTCGGATTGCGTTGGCACTTCAAATCGCCACGGTGCGAATCACGTGACCCAATTTGAACTCTTGCCCCAGCCACCCGAGGAAGAAAATAAGCCCTTGGTTTGGCCGTATTGGCCAACCAAGTTGCGCACCTCTTCATCGCATGAAGAAGGCTGTGAGCGGGATTGGTCGGTAGGCACAAAACGCTTTGAGGGCAAAAACGGTAAGGTTGAAAAACTGATTGGCGTTCGCTTGGAGTGGCAAGGCGGTAAGATGACGGAAGTGCCTAATTCGGAGTTTGAGATCAAAGCTGATCTCGTTCTCTTAGCCATGGGTTTTGTGTCCCCTGCACAGCAAGTCCTGAATGCATTTGGCGTTGACAAAGATGCGCGGGGCAATGCCAAGGCAACAGTCGATGGTCAAAAAGCGTACCAAACTAATGTAGCCAAGGTATTTGCTGCCGGCGATATGCGCCGGGGCCAGTCTTTAGTGGTCTGGGCAATACGAGAAGGCCGTCAGTGTGCACATGCAGTAGATTCCTATTTAATGGGCTCATCGCTACTACCGCTATAAAATAAGCTAATCGACTACCCCATATAGAGCCACGCATTGAACCGTTCTGAATCGTTACCAAGTAATAGTGGCCAAGATGTTGTTGTCTCGATTCAGGACGTTAACTTTTCGTATGCACCGGGTGAGCGTCAGATTCTGTCTGGCCTCAATATGGAGTTTCGCCGCGGCAAGGTAGTCGCCGTCATGGGCGGCTCGGGTTGTGGCAAAACAACCGTCTTGCGTTTAATTGGCGGCCAAGTCACCACAACCGAAGGTAAGGTTCTATTCGAAAGTTGTAACGTTGGTCAAATGAGTAGTGCGCAGTTGATGCAGGCGCGCCGGCGTATGGGTATGCTGTTTCAGTTTGGCGCTTTGTTTACCGACCTCAGCGTCTTTGAAAATGTTGCCTTTCCGCTGCGCGAGCATACCAATCTCAGCGAGGACTTGTTGCGCAGCCTTGTGCTCATGAAACTCAATGCTGTTGGTTTGCGTGGCGCGCGTGATTTGATGCCCGGGCAAATCTCGGGCGGCATGGCAAGGCGTGTGGCACTCGCGCGCGCGATTGCACTTGATCCGCCGCTGATCATGTACGACGAGCCTTTTGCTGGTTTAGACCCGATTGCGCTGGGTATTACAGCGCGCTTAATTCGAGACTTAAATACGGCGCTTGGCGCTACCAGTATTGTGGTTACGCACGATGTCGAAGAAACGTTTGCGATTGCAGACTATGTGTATTTCATTGCCAACGGAAAAATTGGCGCGCAAGGCACACCCGATGAACTCAATCGTTCAAGCGATCCATTTGTGCGCCAGTTTTTAGATGCCTCACCCGATGGCCCTGTGCCATTTCATTATCCCGGTGCAGACCTCTTGGATGATTTTGCTGCCCAGGTAGGTGCGCGATGATTCTGCGTAAAGCAATCGATCTACTCGGTGATCTCGGATTCTTTATCCGCAGCAATATTACTAGCCTTGGCCACGCTACGCGCATGTTCATCGCGGTCATAGCGCGCTCAGCTCCGTTATTAAAGCGCCCCCGCTTGGTTTCGGATCAAATCCTCTTTATTGGCAATCACTCCTTTGTGATTATTGCGGTCTCGGGCTTATTCGTGGGCTTTGTACTTGGCCTGCAGGGCTACTACACCCTGAATCGCTATGGCTCGGAACAGGCACTCGGTTTATTAGTGGCCTTGTCGCTCACCCGGGAACTGGGCCCCGTAATTACCGCCCTTCTTTTTGCAGGCAGGGCAGGCACTTCGCTTACAGCAGAAATTGGCCTGATGAAAGCGGGTGAACAATTGAGTGCGATGGAGATGATGGCCGTTGATCCTTTAAGCCGTGTGGTAGCGCCGCGCCTGTGGGCTGGCATTATTTCCATGCCGATTTTGGCAACGATTTTTACTGCAGTTGGCGTGGTTGGCGGTTACTTTGTCGGCGTGCCATTAATTGGCGTTGATTCCGGGGCATTTTGGTCACAAATGCAGGGTGGTGTTGACCTCTTTTCCGATATTGGTAATGGCTTAATTAAGAGTGTCGTATTTGGGGTGGTTGTGACATTTATCGCCCTCTATCAAGGATTTGAGGCAAAACCAACGCCAGAAGGGGTATCCCAAGCGACCACCCGCACGGTTGTGATTTCATCCTTGGCGGTATTGGCTTTGGATTTCTTACTGACCGCCTTGATGTTCTCTAATTAATGATGAAATGCAGAAGGATTAAACTGAGGTCCATATGAGAAAAAGTGCGATTGACGTTTGGGTGGGGATTTTTGTTGCCATTGGCTTATTGGCCGCGCTTTTCTTGGCACTCAAGGTGGGTAATATGAATGCTGTCTCATTTCAGCCTACCTATACCATCACCGCTCGCTTTGACAACATCGGCGGCCTAAAGCCGCGTGCACCCGTTAAAAGCGCTGGTGTGGTTGTTGGTCGTATTGCAGATATTCGCTTTGATGACACGACTTACCAAGCCACCGTCACCATGACGCTGGAGCGGAGCTACCAATTTCCAAAAGACTCAGCCGCCAAGATTTTGACTTCGGGCTTGCTGGGCGAGCAATACGTTGGGCTTGAGGCTGGCGGCTCAGATCAAATGCTGGCGCAGGGCAATATGATTACGCAAACCCAATCGGCTGTTGTGCTCGAAAACCTCATCAGTCAATTTTTGTACAACAAGGCAGCCGATGGCGGTAAAGATGAAGGCGCCAAAAAGTGATTTTTTGGATGCGATCCTTTCTGAGGCAAAGCGCGAAGCGCGGTTTAATCGCGGTGTTGTGCGTCAGCATGATTGGGTGTGCCACCATTCCGGCAGGTACCCAGCCGTCAGCGCAAGACCCCTGGGAGTCATTTAACCGCTCCGTCTTCATCTTCAATGAAGGCTTAGATAATTATCTTTTAAAGCCCGTAACTACTGGCTATCGCTATGTGGTGCCCTCGGTAGCGCGGGATGGCATTAACAATTTTTTTGGTAACTACAACGACATTTACAGTGCACTGAATCAATTGCTACAAGGCAATCCAGGTTTGGCAGCGAAGGGTTTGATGCGGGTGGTGGTGAACACCGTTTTTGGATTAGGCGGCTTAATTGATATGGCTACTCCAGGGGGTCTACCAAAACACAAAGCCGATTTTGGGCAAACCTTTGGCGTGTGGGGCATTCCATCCGGGCCTTATGTGGTGTTGCCATTCTTTGGGCCGAGCTCAGTACGGGATACCTTTGGAACAGCCGCTGATATAGAGACTGATTACTTACTGCGCTTACTGCCCGATGTGGCCTTGCGAAATAGCCTGACTGGCTTACGTATCGTCAACGCTCGAAATAATTACTACCAGGCCGGCGATCTTCTGGAGGGTGCAGCGATTGATAAGTATTCCTTTGTTCGGGATGGGTATATTCAGCGTCGGCAGTACCAAATTGAGCAAAGCAAGGCAGGCGATGATGATGAAGAAATGATGCCGCCGTTTCAAAATCCCTACGAGTAAGCTGATTTCCAATAATGCGCCCCAATTGCTGGGCGCACTAGAGGGAGCTAAAATGAACTTCATTGCTTGATTTATTGCAGCATTCAATAAGAGCCCTAACAGAACATGAAAATTCACACTTCTTTGCCGATTTGGGCTGCCTTTATGGCGCTTGCATTCGTAAATCCAGTAAGCGCGCAAAGCGCCCCCATCGATGAATCCACCCCAAATGGATTAATTCGTAGCATCGTGAGTGAGGTAATGGCCTCAATCAAGGCCGACCCAGAAATTCAAAAAGGTAATATTCCGCGGGTAGTCGATCTCGTAGAAAAGAAAATTGTCCCGTATACCGATATGCGGCGCACTACCGAGATGTCGATGGGCCCCAATTGGAGAAAGGCAACTCCAGAGCAGCAAGCACAACTTATCGCAGAATTCAAAACCCTGTTGATTCGAACCTATTCGGGCGCATTAAGCCAGGTGCGTGATCAAACGGTTCAGTACAAAGCCTTGCGCGCGGCGCCTACCGACACAGAGGTGATTGTGCGCACGGTCGTGTTGGGCCGTGGTGATCCTATACCGCTGGATTATCGTTTAGAAAAAACGCCCGCTGGCTGGAGGGTCTATGACATTAATGTTTTGGGTGTTTGGCTAGTAGAAAACTACCGTAATCAGTTTACAAATCAAATAAATCAAAACGGCATTGATGGGTTGATTGCTTTCTTAAAAGAACGCAACAAGATGCTGGCGTCCGCTCGCCCTAGCAATTAATTCACGCGCAATGCCGTATACCCTTCCGCCTACTTTGACGCAGCAAAACGCCGTAGCGATTGAGGCGGATGGATTGCGCGATTTGGCGCAACTAGAAATAGTCGATTGCACTGCATTGCTCGATTTTGATTCGAGTGCGCTCGCTGTGCTGATTGCATGGCAAAAAAAATTACGGCAGGTTCAACGCGCGATGGTTTTAGTAAGTCCTCCGCCTAAATTATGCGTATTGGCTCAGGTATATAGGGTTGCTGAATTGCTGGGAATGCCAGGCGCATGACCGCAGCAATATCGATTAAAGGTATTTCAAAACACTATGGCATGCTGCAAGCGCTGGATCAGGTATCTCTTCATATCCATGAAGGTGAGTTTTTTGGTTTATTGGGCCCCAACGGTGCCGGTAAAACAAGCTTAATCTCGATTTTGGCTGGGCTGTGTAAGCCAGATCATGGCAGCGCCATGATCATGGGTATTGATGTGCAGTCGGCGAAGCGTGAAACGCGCCGCATGCTCGGCGTGGTGCCGCAAGAGCTGGTTTTTGATCCTTTCTTTACCGTACGCGAAACCTTACGCTTTCAGTCGGGTTACTTTGGCATTCGCAATAACGATGCGTGGATCGATGAGATCATGGCCAACTTGGACCTGACTGGAAAAGCCGATAGTAATATGCGTTCCCTATCTGGCGGCATGAAACGCCGCGTCTTGGTTGCGCAAGCCTTAGTACACCGCCCACCCGTGATCGTTCTAGATGAGCCAACGGCGGGAGTGGATGTGGAGTTGCGCCAATCCCTCTGGCAATTTATTAGCCGACTCAATCACGATGGGCACACCATCGTGTTGACGACCCATTATCTAGAAGAGGCTGAGGCCCTATGTCAACGCATTGCGATGCTCAAGCAAGGGAAGGTGGTGGCCTTAGATACCACTGCTAATTTACTTGCTCGGTTTGGTGGTACAAAAAAGCACAATGGCGAAGCGGTTGATTTGGAGGACGTCTTTGTGCACATCATGTCTGGAAACGCCGCATGAAGCAGGCTCCATTTGACTATGGCAGCGGCTTTCCGACCCTGCTGCGCAAAGAAGTAAAGCGTTTTTACAAAGTGGCCTTTCAGACGGTAGCAGCGCCGGTATTGACAGCGGTGCTGTACTTGATGATTTTTGGCCACGTATTAGATGGTAAGGTAGAAATGTATGGCCATCTAAGCTACACCGCCTTTTTGATTCCGGGCCTGGTGATGATGAGCCTATTGCAAAATGCGTTTGCCAATACCTCCTCATCTTTGATTCAGTCGAAGATTACTGGGAATTTAGTCTTTATTTTGTTGGCACCCCTTAGTAATCGCGAGTTTTATGCGGCCTATGTTTTAGCGGCAGTGGTTCGCGGCGTCGTTGTGGGCTTGGGGGTATTACTAATTACACTTTGGTTTGTACAGCCCAATTTTGAATACCCCATTTGGATCGTCACCTTTGCTTTTCTGGGCGCGGCGATTTTGGGTGGCATGGGCTTAATCGCCGGCGTCTGGGCCGATAAGTTTGATCAGTTAGCCGCTTTTCAGAACTTCTTGATCATGCCGGCTACGATGTTATCGGGCGTCTTCTATTCGATTCATAGCTTGCCGCCAATATGGCAAACGGTATCGCATTTGAACCCCTTCTTTTATATGATTGACGGATTTCGGTACGGCTTTTTTGGCGTATCGGATGTTTCCCCATGGATGAGTCTGTCAATTGTTGGTGGATTTTTTGTGGCGATATCGTTTGCCGCGTTGCGCATGCTCAAGACCGGGTATAAATTACGGCATTAAGCAACATTGAAATTCAATGGTTTCATTTTATGGAGTAGTGCATGTTTCCAACCCCAGAACAAATTCAGTCCTATATTGAGCAAGGTCTCACGTGTACACACCTAGCGGTGGAGGGCGATGGCCAGCATTTTTATGCCACTGTGGTAAGTGCTGAATTTGAAGGCAAGCGTCTAATTCAGCGCCATCAATTGGTTTATGCTGCCTTGGGTGATCGCATGAAAGCGGAAGTGCATGCCTTATCGATTAAGGCATTCACCCCAGCTGAGTTTGCAGAAAAATCAGGTCAATAAGAAACCACCAACACGCAATACGTAAGAAGCAAAAAGAAGATTAAAAAACGCAATGGATAAGTTAAAAATGATTGGCGGAAAGCCGCTGCAAGGCGAAGTGCTTATTGCAGGGGCAAAAAATGCGGCACTGCCGATTCTGTGTGCATGCCTTTTAAGTAAGGAGCCAATCGAGTTGCACAACGTACCTGATTTGCAGGACGTGCGCACCATGCTCAAGTTGCTTAAAAACATGGGCGTACAAGTGGATTTCCCTGATTCGGATAATCGCACGCATTTGATATTAAGTGCCGCCAACATCACGAGCTTTGAGGCGACGTACGACATTGTTAAGACCATGCGGGCATCGATCCTGGTTTTGGGGCCTCTGTTAGCGCGCTTAGGTAAAGCAACGGTTTCCTTGCCTGGGGGTTGTGCGATTG
>Ga0247841_10003886_pt1 | contig 26753 bp, 20 predicted proteins | sample LaCruzMarch2015__2_FD_192410 | JGI IMG/M metagenome (GOLD analysis project Ga0247841, IMG submission 192410) | Freshwater microbial communities from meromictic Lake La Cruz, Castile-La Mancha, Spain - LaCruzMarch2015_18m | ecosystem: Environmental > Aquatic > Freshwater > Lake | place: Spain... | reverse complement strand
TTATTCTCCAAGATGCTTTTTTGTGCTGGCAGAATGCTTTGATTACGGCTTGGTCCAAATTGCCGGCGTTTTGGCTGCTACCAATTAGCCGGCATGGTTGGGGGATTTATAGAGGAAATATAATAAAGAATTCGCTATTTCCTATTAGTTATTAACATCCAGATTTTCGATAGGATTTTACTTAATTTTGCTTCCCCGATTGACTTTTTCCCTGCTCGAGATGATTGATTTTATTCATTTACACGTACATACCCAATATTCTATTCTTGATGGCGCTTGCCGGATCAAAGAAATGATCAAAAAGGCAAAAGATTTCGGTATGAAGGGAGTTGCGATCACGGATCATGGAAATTTGTTCGGTATAAAAGAGTTTTATGAATCCGCTTCCCAAGTAAGTGGTTTTACTCCGATCATCGGTTGTGAAACTTATGTTGCCCGCCGAAGGTTGACCGATAAAACAGAGATGATCGACCGAAAAGGGGATCATCTGATTCTTTTAGCAAAAAATGCGAAAGGATATAGCAACCTTATTAAGTTGATTTCTAATGCATGGGTCAATGGGCATTACTATAAACCCAGGATTGATAAGGATCTTTTACACCGGTATCATGAAGGTCTTATCGCTTCAAGCGCTTGTCTTGCCGGAGAGATTCCCCGTGCCATTCTTTCAGGAGATTTGATCAAAGCCGAAGCGGTCATAGCTGATTACAAAGCAATTTTCGGAGAAGATTTTTATCTGGAAGTAATGCGTCACCCTGCTTCAGATCCTTCCCGTGATATGGAGGTGTTCAAACGTCAGACCATAGTGAATAAAGCCTTAACCGTATTGGCAAGAAAAACTAAGGTAAAGCTTCTTGCAACAAATGATGTTCACTTTTTACGGGAGACAGATGCCGCTGCCCACGACCGTTTGTTGTGTGTAAATACCGGTAAAGTATTGGATGATGCAGACCGTCTAAGATATACCGGACAGGAATGGTTTAAGAGTAAAGAGGAAATGGAACAGTTATTCCAGGATATTCCTGAGGCATTGGAAAATACGATGGAAGTTCTTGGAAAGATTGAAGTATTCAAATTGGACCGTGAACCGATTATGCCCAATTTCCCGATCCCTGAAGGATTTTCCGGTCCGGATGAGTACCTCCGCGAAATTACTTATAAAGGAGCTGAAAAACGTTACGGGATTATTTCTGATGAACTTAGGGAACGGATAGATTTCGAGTTGGAAACAATCAGGAATATGGGATTTCCGGGTTATTTTCTGATTGTCCAGGATTTCTTACATGCCGCCCGCGAAATGGGAGTTATCGTTGGTCCGGGTCGCGGTTCTGCCGCGGGATCCGTAGTAGCATATTGTACCCGGATCACGGATGTTGATCCGCTGCAATATGATCTCCTGTTTGAAAGGTTCCTGAACCCCGACCGTATTTCGATGCCTGATATCGATATTGATTTTGATGAAGATGGAAGGGACCGTGTTCTTAAATATGTTGTAGAGAAATATGGTACCGATAAAGTAGCTCAGGTTATCACTTTCGGGACCATGGCGGCTAAAGGAGCAATCCGCGATGTAGCCCGTGTTCATAAACTCCCACTGGAGGAAGTGAATCGTCTGTGCAAACTTATCCCTTCCCGTCCCGGGATTACACTTAAGAGCGCGTACGAAGAGGTACCTGAACTTAAAGCCGCCCGGGTGTCGAGCAATTCACTTATCTCAGAAACCTTAAAGTATGCCGAAGATCTCGAAGGATCAATCCGGCAAACGGGTCTGCATGCTTGCGGAATCATTATCGGGAGAGATGATCTTACCGACTATATTCCGGTAATGAAAGTAAAAGAAACTCCCTTACTGGTGACCCAGTTTGACGGCGTTTATATTGAAAAGGTAGGAATGCTGAAGATGGACTTCTTGGGACTGAAGACCTTGGCAATCATCAATGATGCTTTAAAAATAATAAAATTGGCAAAGGGCATTGAGGTGGATATTGAAACTATTCCGCTGGATGACCCGGAAACCTATGAGTTATTCAGTAATGGGAAGACAACGGGAATCTTTCAGTTTGAGTCGGATGGAATGAAAAAATATCTCAGGGAGCTCAAACCTAATCAGATCGAAGATTTGATAGCGATGAATGCGCTCTATCGTCCGGGACCGATGGAATATATTCCCAGTTTCATCAATAGAAAACATGGCAGGGAAAAGATTGTCTATGATATCCCTGAGATGGAAAAGTATTTAAAAGATACTTATGGAATCACGGTATATCAGGAACAGGTAATGCTGCTATCCCAACTTCTGGCCGGTTTCAAAAAAGGAGAGGCTGATTCATTGCGAAAAGCAATGGGGAAGAAGATCGAATACCTCATGAATGACCTTAAACCTAAATTCTTTGAAGGATGTAAGAAAAACGGCCATGATGAAGCGATCGTAAATAAAATTTGGAAAGATTGGGAAGCATTTGCGAATTATGCCTTCAATAAATCACATTCAACCTGCTATGCTTATGTGGCTTACCGTCAGGCATACCTTAAAGCTCATTATCCGGCGGAGTTCATGGCAGCAGTATTGAGTCGAAACCTGAACGACCTGAAGGAAATAACACTCTTCCTGGATGAATGTAAACGATTGAAAATTCCGGTTTTAGGACCCGATGTAAATGAGAGCGTCTCGACCTTTGTGACCAATAAAAGAGGAGAGATCCGGTTCGGAATGGCGGGCATTAAAAATGTTGGAGAAGCTGCAGTCCAAAGTATTATTGAGGAGAGGAGCAAAAATGGCCCTTTTACAAGCATCTTTGAACTTACCCGTAGGATTAGTTCACACTCTGTGAATAAACGTTGCCTCGAATCACTTGCAAAAGCAGGGGCTTTTGACTGCTTTGAAGGGACGCATAGGGCTCAGTATTTTTACCAGGAAAATACTGACGAACCGATATTTCTTGAGAAGGTGATCCGTCATGCCTCCGATTATCATGCCCGCAAGGATTCCAGGCAGCAATCTCTTTTTGGTGAGACGGAGGAGATTCAGTTAAAAGAATTAGCGTTGCCTGAATGCCGGCCATGGAGTAAACTGGAGCAACTGAAATTTGAAAAAGAGATCGCCGGCTTTTATATGAGCGGACATCCCCTTGATTACTATCGCCTGGAATTTGAACAGTTCTGTAACGTGACCATTGATGACCTTAAACAGGATCTGAAATCATTGAAAGGGAAAGAAATTAATTTTGGAGGGATTGTGATTGAAGCCACTAATAAAATTGGGAAAACCGGTAAACCTTTTGGCTCCTTCGTTATAGAGGACTATTATAATTTCATAACCTTGTCCGTATTTTCCGAGGATTATCTAAGATGGAAGCACCTTCTTGAAGAGGGACAATATATTTTTATTAAAGCCCGTATCGAATCCCGTTATGATAATCCTGACCAGTTGGTCATCCGGATTAATAACATCCTACTTTTATCGGATGTGACGGAAAAATATTCCCGTACCCTTATTCTTACGGTTCGCCTGGAAGAAGTGACGACTGATAAAATTGATCATCTGCACCAGCTTGCCAGGAAACATAAGGGTAAATGTTCGCTTAAGATCAAGGTGTTTGACGAAATGGAATATGTTACCATTGAACTTCCTTCAAAAAAATATCGGATCAATGCCAAAGACATGATCAATGCCTTAGATGTTTTTCCGGAAATCCATGCCCGGATTCTTTCAGATTAAATTTTATCTACATCATAAAATTATTTCCGGGAGAATGGGATTTTTGCTAATTTCGTGATTCAAAATTCTAATTTATTCAATATGTTCGAAAATTTAACGGATGCAAATTTTGACGAAAAAGTCATCCAATCTGAAAAGCTCGCCGTGGTAGACTTCTCCGCTGAATGGTGCGGCCCTTGTCGTACTGTTTCTCCAATCATTCATGAACTTGCAGCCGATTATTCTGACAGGATAGTTGCAGGGGAAATAAATGTGGATGATAATCCATCCGTAACCGCAAAATATAAAGTCAGAAATATCCCTACGGTTTTATTTGTTAAAAAAGGAGAGGTAGTCGATAAACAAATTGGAGCAATGCCCAAGGCCACCTATAAAGCGCTGATTGAAAAACATATCTGATGGCTTCAACCATCGACCAAGGTCGTTTAGAACAGTTTTCATCGCTGGAATTTCTTGCTCGACAGGTTGTTGAAGGTTTTATAACGGGATTACATAAGAGTCCTTTCCACGGATTTTCAGTTGAATTTGCTGAACATCGGTTGTACAACGCCGGAGAATCGATCCGGAATCTTGATTGGAAATTGTTTGGACGGACAGACCGCCTATATGTAAAACGTTACGAAGAAGAGACAAACCTGCGTTGTCAGATCCTGATCGACAATTCATCGTCGATGCATTATCCTGTTCTTACAAGACCTGATCTTGCAAATCCAAATAAGATCATTTTTTCCGTATATATTGCCGCTGCACTGATATACTTATTCCATAAGCAACGGGATGCTGCTGGAATCAGCATCTTCTCTGAAAAAATAGAGTTCCATTCTCAAAGCAAATCGAGTTCCCTTCATAATAAATATCTTTTCCGGGAGCTTGAAAAGCTTCTTCTTCCATCAGGACCGGATGAGAAGAAAGGAACAGCGGTAGCCGCTGCTATTCACGAGCTTGCAGAACGGATTCATAAACGTTCGCTTGTGATCATATTCAGCGATATGTTTGAAAATGTATCTGATCCGGATGAAATATTTTCCGCACTGCAGCATCTGAAGCATAACAAACATGAAGTGATCATATTTCATGTAGTGGATAAAAGCACGGAACTGAACTTTGAATTTGAAAACCGCCCTTACAAATTTATCGATATCGAATCGGGGAAACACATCCGGGTCTTGCCTTCCAGGTTAAAATTGCAATATCTGCAAGCGGTCCGGAAATTTCAAAAAGAACTTATTCTTCGCTGTGGATTCTATCATATAGATCTTGTAGAAACCGACATTAATGCTGGTTTTGAACAAGTGCTATTGCCCTATCTCGTGAAACGGAGTAAATTATTCTGACGGTTTTTTGCTATTTTTGCCCCTTCATTTTCTATTAATTGACTTTTCATGGAGATTACATCCAGGTACGACCCAACCAAAGTTGAAGATAAATGGTACGAATATTGGCTTAGGTATGGTTTTTTTAAATCGATTCCCGACGGCCGTGAACCCTATTGTATTGTAATTCCCCCTCCAAATGTCACCGGGGTCCTTCATATGGGGCATATGCTGAATAATACTATCCAGGATGTTCTGGTTCGACGTGCAAGGATGTTGGGAATGAATGCCTGCTGGGTTCCCGGTACCGATCATGCTTCCATTGCCACCGAAGCAAAAGTCGTCGCCAAACTTAAGGAAGCCGGAATTGAAAAAAGTAAAATTTCGCGTGAACAATTTCTTGAACATGCCTGGGAGTGGAAGACCAAACATGGGGGAATTATCCTGGAACAATTAAAAAAACTCGGGGCTTCCTGCGACTGGGGACGAACACGGTTTACCATGGATGAAGCCCTTTACGATTCGGTAATTGGTGTTTTCATTGATCTGTATAACAAGGGATTGATCTATCGTGGGATCAGGATGGTTAACTGGGATTCAAAAGCATTAACTGCAGTTTCCGATGAAGAGGTTATTTATAAAGAGCAGAATTCGAAACTATATTTTATCCGTTACCGGATTGAAGGAACTAAGGATGAATGGATCACGATTGCAACTACAAGACCGGAGACGATCCTGGGTGATACTGCTATCTGTGTGCATCCGGAAGATGAACGGTATCGTGACCTGAAGGGAAAAAGAATCCTGGTGCCTCTTATTAATCGTTCAATCCCGGTAATCTTTGACGAGTATGTCGATAGGGAATTTGGTACCGGAGCCCTGAAAGTAACACCCGCTCACGATATTAACGATTATAACCTGGGATTGAAACATAATCTTGAAGTTATAGACACCTTCAATCCGGAGGGAACAATGAGCTCAGCAGCACAGCTTTATATCGGAGAGAACCGGTTTATTGTCAGAAAAAAGATCGCTAAGGAACTTGAAAAAGAGGGACATCTGGTCAAGGTCGAGGATTACATCAATAAAGTGGGTTACTCCGAACGAACGGATGATGTTATTGAACCACGTATCTCCATTCAATGGTTCATGAAAATGAAAGAGTTGGCCAAACCTGCGCTTGAACTGGTTGAAAACGATTCTGTCCGTTTTCACCCTGCCAAGTACAAAAATATGTACCGCCATTGGATGGAGAATGTTACGGATTGGTGCATCTCCCGACAACTTTGGTGGGGACACAGGATACCGGCTTATTATCTGCCGAATGGTGAAATCATTGTTGCTAAATCGAAAGAGGAAGCGTATTCAATTGCGAATTCGGGAAGTAAGAAATTGTCAATTAGAATGGATGAGTTGAGGCAGGATGAGGATGTGCTCGACACCTGGTTCTCCTCCTGGCTTTGGCCCATCTCAGTATTCGACGGGATCCGGCATCCGGACAATTCCGACATAAAATATTATTACCCTTCAAAAGATCTGGTTACCGCACCCGACATCATTTTCTTCTGGGTTGCCCGGATGATCATGGCCGGCTGGGAGTACCGGAAAGATGTTCCTTTCAAAAATGTATATTTTACCGGGATGGTTCGCGACAACCAAGGGCGGAAGATGTCCAAATCGCTTGGTAACTCCCCGGAACCGCTCGAACTAATAAAAAAATACGGAGCAGATGCAGTCCGTCTTGGGATGTTATTATGTTCCCCGGCGGGGAATGACCTGTTATATGATGAAAATCTCATTGAACAAGGCCGGAATTTCTGCAATAAATTGTGGAATGCGATGCGTCTTATCAAGGGATGGAAAGTTCAGGACGCCATTTCCCAACCTGAGGAGAACATTGTTTCCGTTGATTGGTTTAATGCTGTTTACAACGCTTCTTTGAATAATATCGAATCGCTCTATAATTCTTACCGCTTGTCGGAAGCGCTGATGGCAATCTATAAACTTGTTTGGGATGATTTCTGTTCCTGGTTCCTTGAGATGATCAAACCGGCCTATCAGCAGCCCATTGATCGGAAAACCCTGGAAACTGCCACTGATTTTTTTGAAAAGCTGATAAAAGTGCTGCACCCCTTTATGCCTTTCATAACCGAAGAAATCTGGCACCTTATCCGGAACAGGAAACCAGGTGAAAGCATCATGATGGCTCCGATGCCCGTAGCGGATAAGTACGATGAAAATCTTATCAGGAAATTTGATTTTCTTGAACAGGTTATTATTGCAATCAGGAATATTCGCAAAGAAAACAACATTCCTCAAAAAACTCCTATCCGACTCTTCGTGAAAAAGAATTATGATGAAATTCCCGATACGACTTTTGACGGAGTGGGTTGTAAACTTTGTAATATTTCTGAGATGGGATATGTGATTCAAAAAATGACGGATTCTATCAATTTTATTGTTGGTTCAACAGAGTTTTTTGTCCCCTTTGGCAGTAATATAGATGTTGACGCTGAGATAAAAAAATTGAATGAAGAATTAACATATACCCGTGGCTTCCTTAAAACAGTCGATGATAAACTCAAAAATTTAAATTTTGTCAGAAATGCGCCAGAAAAGATCCTGATAAACGAAAAGAAAAAGGAAGCCGATGCCGTTTCAAGGATCCATATTATTGAAAAGCAGATTGAGGCTCTGAAAAACATGCCGAAGTAGCTTTCTTTATAAGGGATAAAGGAAAACTATTTTCTTTCGCTGCTTAGTTACTTATTCAATGATCTTATAAAACAGGGAGGGCATTTCTTCTCCACTGACGGTGTTAATGTCAGTAAAATCTTTCAGAAAAGTGAGCCTTGTAAAACCATAATTCATTAACTGATGGCATCTCCTGCCATGGGTAATCCCGATTATACTCCGGCAATGAAGTGATTTGCATTTGTCAAACCTTACCTGATCCAGGAGCTTGCCGAAACCCTGCCCATGCCATTCCGGATCAATGACCAGCCTGTTCAGGGAACCAACAGGGATTAAGAGTCTGTCCAGAATTTGTTTTTCAATATACTTATGATCGGGAATGCTTTTAGTATCATAATGTATTGAAAGTCTGCATGAAGCTATGACTCTATCATTCAATTTGATAATCCAGTGCAGGGAATGATCTTCAAACCGGTCAACAAACTTGTTTTTGAAGTATTTCTCGGCGACATATTTTTCACTGTAATTCCATACTTTTTTCCGCAGGGAAATAATCTCCTCTTCATAATCGCAGAATTTCACCTCTTGAATGTTCGTTTCCATATGTTCTAAAGCGATGTAGCTCTGATCTCTATATCTGTTATCAGGGAAAATTCCCGGAAGAGTTTCCAGAGTATAAAAATATTAAAAAAAGCAATCAGAACACGACAACATACAAAGAAACAACAAATTCCCTTCTAAACCGATTTAAAAATCCGGCTCTTTTCCGAAATTCAACCATCCATTTTCCGTTTTTCGGAATGGCTTTTTCCTGTTTTCGGGATAAAAAAAATTCCTGATTATTATCCTTGGCAAGAAGGAATATTAGCCGTACATATACATATCATAAAAACTCAAGGTTGGTAACCTCCAGTTTTCTTTTTATCCAAACGGAGTTTCCTGGATCATGACAGGCCTGCTTGATTCTTCTCTGAACACGGTCTGCCAGCAATTTTACGGGGGCGATGCCTATTATATTCTGTGTAACTCTTATATAACTTCATTTTCACGCAGCCTCATACGGTTGTTTGCATCCAGCGGCGGAATCCGGAATGGCAGCATTAATTAACTCTGCCAGATCCATCACTTTCACGGTTGATTGTTTGGCAAAAGTTTTTTTGCATAAAGGGCAAGCGGTTGCAAGGATATCAGGTTTATCTTTCAGGAGGATATTCAAAGCCTCCTTTGTAATGATATCACGCTGTTGCTGGCTCGACGATAATATCCCCATGCTTCCTCCACAGCATAGCGCATTGTTTTTTTCTTGTTCTACGGGAACAATATCTGCAATTTTTCCGAGCAATTCACGCGGAGGATCATACACTTCACAACCACGTCCCAGGTCGCAGGGATCATGATAAGCAACTCGTTTAAAAGAACTCTGTAAAGGTATCTTTCCACTTTTAACCAGATCGAGTAAAAACTGAGAATGGTGTTGAATGTGGATGGGAAGATTGTACTCTTCACGAAATACCCGGTAACAAATCGGGCAGGAAGTGACAAGAAGCTTAGCCCTGGTTTGACGGATCAAGAGCTTATTAAATTCAACAAGTTCATTAGCTTGCTTGTTTTTCCCATCCAGCATAAGGGGACGTCCGCAACATACACTCCGGTCCTTATCAAGAAAAACAAAAGGGATCCCTGCCCGGCTGAGAATTTTTGTCATGGCCCGGGGAATAGAAGGGGTAAGATGGGACATACAGCCCGCAAAATATACTACTTCGCTTTGTAATGGACTTCCGCTTTCCAAGTATGAAAATCCGGAAGTGTGACTGGTACTGAATTCCCTTCGTTTGATCAACCGAAGGGAATCAATTTTAATATTAACAGGGCAGATTTCCTGGCAACGTCCACACAACATGCAGTTTGAGACGATCTCTTCCCTGACATACTGATCACGCATCCCCCGGATGAAATAGATTGCCTGGGAATTGGTAATTCCGGCTGCGTTCAATTGGCAAGTGTCGATGCATATTCCGCACCTGGAGCAGGAATGAAGCTCAACATCCGAAAAGCTGGAAAACCATTTTTGAGGCTGAACATTACATCGACGGAAAATGATCAGTAATAATTCAGAGGGAATATGCATATACCGGGAATAGGGGAGCATGATAAAAAAAAGTCCAAGGGATATCGAGTAACCCCACCAAAAGAAATAGGAGATATAATTACCGGGTAAAGGAGTAATTTTTATCAGAAGACTACCCAACGGTTGTGTCATGAAGCTTCCGCCGCTACCGTAATAACCGGCAGTATAACTTTCTGCAAGGAGGCGAAGTGGAAAAATCATCCACAGGCAAATCAAAGCAATCCTATCGGTAAGATGATGTTCGGTAGCTCTCTTTATCCCAAACCACTTTGAATATTTCCGCTTTATTATGGCCAGAACGAGGCCGCTCAGAATAAACAACAGCAGGAAATCCATGATAAACCTGAAAAATCCTGGTACCGTGTATATCTCGAAAAATATAACAAGCTGATCATGGATGAAAAATTTAAGAAAAATCGGATAATAGGGGGCATTCAGATGGGTTCCGCTATAAATACGACTTTCAAGGTTGCCAATTACGATCAATAAAAACCATCCAAGGGCAAAAGTCATGTGCATATAACCTAAGAGTGGATTCTTTTTCCACATACGGCGGTGTACCAATGCCTCCATGAATATCTCATTCAGGATGGCCAGAATTTTCTTCGGATTCCGCAGACCTGAAGTAAGCTTGACCTTATCAACAGGGGGTAACGCTTTTATCCAGCGATACCATCTTCTGGCCACAGCAACAAGCAGATAAATGAGTCCTAAAGAGAAAGGAAGTACAAATAAATTAAAATTTATCATGCTAAACGTTCGATAGCGTTGTATATGGAAATGATCAAATTACGCAGATTAACTCCTCTTGGGCATACAAGCTGGCACTTTCCGCAGAACATGCACTTTTGAATTTCCTGTTTCAGAAGATGCGTTTCGCCTCTTCTCAGGAAGGTATGGACCTTCCTGATATTAAAATCAACAAAATGACCGGCTGAACATGTAGCGGTACAACTTCCGCAACCAATACAGGTATTTATGGAAGGATCTTGAAGCGTCAGAAACGCCATTATCTTTTGGTCGTTATGATCGATATCAATCGACCGATCATCCATAATCTTATATCCGAATTGCTTCACGCTTTAATTGACAGAATTTAAAAATATTTGTACCTGGAGTGCGGTCGCTCTTGCGTCGGCAATGGAATTAACGATGGTCGTAGGTCCTTTAAGCGCTCCAGTCAGGAAAACACCCGGAACAGAAGTAATGTTGTCCTGAGTATGTTCGTCTTTTGATAATAAAAATCCATCGTTTCCTGTTTTCAAGCCAAGTATTGACGCCAGTTTTCTGGTTTCCGGTGATGGGACGAATCCGACAAGAAGAATCAGCAGGTCGACCGTCATTTTGAGAGGCCTTCCCGTCAGGGTGTCCTCCGTTTTGACCAAGATGGATTCATCTTCATTTTCAGCACATTCCGAAACTCTTCCCCGGATGAAATTAATTCCCCATTTCTGTTGGGCTTCAAAGTAAAGTTCTTCAAAATTCCGGTCAAACATTCTGAGATCCATGTAAAACCCATATACTTCAGCATCAGGAAGAGCCTGTTTGATCTCAATGGCCTGCTTAACCCCGGTGACGCAACAAACTTTTGAGCAATAAAGGTTCCCGACTTTTTCATCCCTGGAGCCGACACAGTGAACAATACCTATGCGCCGGGGAATTTTTCCCGAGGTGGTAACAATTTTTTTCTTTTCCCGGAAAATTGCTTCCAGATCGGCGGAGGTTATTACATTATTATAAATCCCATAGCCGTATTCCTCTTTTTTCACCGCATCGAAAAGGTCAAAACCCGTAGCAAGGACAATTGCATTTCCGGTAATCGGGTCTTTATCCTTTATGGAAACCGTGAATTCATTTCCCTGAACTCTTATATCAGTGACCGTAACCTCTTTAAAAACTTCGATGTTAGCATTTACGCCTTTTTCAATCCAATCAAGCACCTCACTTGCCGGTCGGAGTGTCGGGAATAACCGGTCCCATTTTCGAAGATGACCTCCAAGCTGTTTTTCTTTTTCAAGGAGTTTTACTTTTATCCCGGTCTCTGAAAGCAAAGAGGCAGCGGTCATACCAGCTACTCCGGCGCCGATAACAATTACTTCTCGGGGCATATCAAAAAAATTTTAGAAATGTTGGTGAGGAAGGTTTGCCAAGAAATTTACCATCTTTTCCGAGGAATTTCATGGAAGGATCGTAGGGAAGTCCGATTTTATCAAGAAGAGGTTCGACGGGAACCTGGTGAACTTGCAATCCAAGATCCCAGGGATCATACCCAAGGATAATTCCGGCAAGTTCTTCGTATGTCAAAACAGGAATGCCAGACCCGTTTTCCCCATAAGTCGTTCCTTCCATTTCACTGATGGCATATTGCCAACGGTCTAAAAACATAGGGCATCCGGGACAATTCGTAAGAATGAAATCAGGCTTGTAGGGTCGCATCGAATCAAATTTCTTTTTTGAGCAGGAGATCGAGTATCCCCGGTTGGCTTGAACCAGGTATTGTCTGAACCCAAAACCGCAGCAATGTCTTCTTTCGGGGTAATCAATTACTTCGCCTCCCCATTCTTCGATCATTCCAGCCAGGACATAGGGGTACTCCGCGCCCCCAATCCCTTTGCTTGGAAACATTCTTGAATAATGACATCCGATATGTTCGACTCCTCTTAATGGCTTACCGGTTTCATGATTGATAAGACGAAATTTTCCTTTTTTGGAAATATCATTTCTGAATTTATAGATGATATCACTGGCGTGTGAAAGATTTTCGGGTATCTCGAATTCCCGGCCCGTTGCATTTTTCAGATGTTTCCGTACACGCGCTTCAACTTCCGGGAAATGGTGCCAGGTATCAAGAATTTCAGTATAGAGGCCAAAGGAGGTTATACAGGAAGTGGTCAGGTTTTTATATCCCGCCTCGCTCATCAGTGCAAATTGCCTGGCCACCATGGTCATGGATGTTTCAAATGGAACAACATCGCTGTGGTAGCCGATACCGGAGCAAGTAGTATGCGATGGATTTTCAAAAATATCCCTGGAAAGCTCATCTTGTAAAATCCGGAGAAAGGTTTTTTCTGAACCAGGAAAAAAATTTTGCCGGACACAACTCCTGACATAAAAAAAATGATCTCCGGCGATCTCTTTCTGGTACTCTTTCCAGATCTGTCGTTTTCCTTCAATCTTCATTTCGACTGGGTATGGTCTTTTTTATTTTCCGTATAGATTTGTCTGAAATAGTCACAGGATATAGTTTCATCGAAGTTAATTCCCATTTCACTGGCTTTTTGCCTGGAGAATTCTTCGATTTTTTCATATCGGGACGTTCCTCCTGTTTCGTCGAATATTTTGCGGATCTCGTCCAGGGCTTCTTGGGGTATTTTTCTCAGAATACCGGGACCGTCCTGCTGGTAATTTGCCCCAAGACGTTCCATCACTGCCTCAATATTGGCATGTTCCCATTCCCAGATCGGCCCTTGTTCCGGATGCATCTCTGGTAAGATATTGACCGGGTAAAGACAATAGCCATATTTCAGGATCCATTCCCCCACGGTCCTTTTGATGGCAAGTTGCTGACGTCCTTTTTCCGATTCTACAAAATACCCGAGTTCCTGAGAAAGGGAACGTAAAGCGGTAATCAACAGGCCGGGAGCGTTTCCCCTGGGGCACCGCGTAATACACGACATACATTCGCCGCAATACCAAATCGTCTCGCTTTTCAGCAATGCCTCAATCTTTTCCTCATCCCGGGCTTGTACAATATCAACAATAAGCCTTGGCTGGTAATTGTAAAATTCGGCTGCAGGGCATATAGCGGTACAAGTTCCGCAATTCAGGCACGCTTTGAGACCTTCGGAAAAACGAACATCCTCCGTTAGTTTATCGTAGAGATGACCCATGGAATGCAAAGATAAATAAAAATGATCAGTTCTTTGTGAAGACAAAACTCAGCATATTAGCGCCCATCTGGAAAGCTTTCAACCGGGTGGATTCAGAATCACCATGTACTGCCTGATCCTCCCAGCCATCGCCCAGATCGCATTCATACGTGTAAAAACAAACCAAGCGGTTTTCGTATATCAGACCGAAACCCTGGGGCGCTTTGTTATCATGCTCATGGATCTTTGGAAGACCACGCTGGAAATCGTATTTCTGGTGATAGATAGGATGATTGAAAGGTAACTCGATAAAATCAAGTTCAGGGAATACTTTTTTCATCTGTGGACGGACATATTTATCAAGTCCGTAATTATCATCAATGTGCAGGAAACCTCCTGCCATCAGGTATTTTCTCAGATTCCGGGCCTCCTGGTCGGAAAAGAGAACATTCCCATGTCCGGTCATATGAACAAATGGATAGTTAATAATTTCCGGATTACCTGCATCAATGGTTGCGATATCTTCGCTGATGGCGGTTTGTAGATTTTGGTTTGAAAATTTAACAAGATTTGATAATGAAGTAGGATTAGCGTACCAGTCGCCTCCACCGCCGTATTTTAATAACGCGATCTGGTATGATGGAGGGGTGAAGGATGTTGTGAATAATAAAAGACATATGATTAAAACGGATTTCATAGGGTACTGCTTATTTGATTGATCATATTAACTGTATGACAGGCCACGATCCCGGCAGTTTCAGTCCTTAAACGTGTATTTCCCAGACTTATTGGAATAAAACCATTTGATTGAGCCTTTGAAATTTCCGTGGCGGAAAAATCACCTTCAGGACCGATCAGGATCAATACATCAGATTCTTTCCTGTAGATTTTCATTAATTCTTGTTTTTGACTCATTTCACAACAAGCAATGAATTTCTGCCCGATGGATGGTCGCGTGATTAAATCGCAGAAATCAACGGGTTCATTTATTATAGGTTTGTAGGTTCTCAGGGATTGTTTCAGTGCGGCAATAATTACTTTTTCAAGACGTGAGGTTTTTAGAAATTTCCGTTCCGAACGGTCACAAAATATCGGAGAAATTTCATTTATCCCGATTTCCGTCGCTTTTTCGACAAACCATTCGAATCGGTCGATATTTTTCGTAGGAGCCATGCCGATATGGAGGCTCCAACTCTTTGGTGGGGAGGAGGGTAAGCGCTCTTCGATCGTGATTTTGCATTTTTTTGAATCGGATTTTGCAATCCTGCATTGATAAAGATGACCTATCCCATCCGTAAGATATACGATCTCTCCCTCTTTCAGGCGCAGGACTTTTGAACAATGCCTCGATTCTTCCTCATTCAGCTCATGGCAAGAATCATTAATTACGGGGGTATAAAAAAGATACATGAGTTCCAGGTTATCTCTATGGTCGCAAAGTTACTGAATCTCCCTTCAGGTGAATCGGATTTTTCCAGCAGGCCCGGTGATAAAAGAAAGTTCATACTGAACGCCAACGTTCATGTGATTTCAGTATATCATAAATGCAAGAAACCGATTTATTCCAGGATTACTTTCTCAACCCGGGTTGCCGTTTCAGTAGTGATACGAATATAATAAATCCCTTTTGAGAAATGGCTGAAATCTAACTGTTTCGAAATATTTCCTCCTTCAGAAAAGAATTTATTCGTATATATTTCTTGTCCATGGATATTATATGCCGATAAATAACAAGTCACCCTGTTATTTTCTATAGAAAGCGTAAATATACCCGTTGAAGGATTCGGATAGATGGAAATACCCAGGTCATCTTTCTTCTTATCGTCTATGCCAACCGGACCGGTAATACTGATTTCATTTAGGAATAGATTATTTCCACTCCGGTTAAAGGATTCAAACATAACTTTAATATTATCGTTTCCGGCCCATGGAGATAAATCTATATTGTAACATAAAACTCCATAAGTTCCTCCACACCAGTCATCGACTAAACCGGGATAAAATTCCTCAAAAGTGGGAGGATGGGTAACGAAAGTATCGGGAGAACCATCAGGACCCATGCCCCAGACCCTTGTCCAGGTAGAACCACAGTCGGTGGAAATTCTGACAATAAGGGAATCCTTTAAGGTAGCACGTTGGGCATAAGCATGACGGAAACTCAGCGTCACTGTCGAATATCCGGAGAAATCCATGGCCGGACTGATAAGCTGATCGCGCCTATATATCGATGTATAATTAAAGAAATTCATCCAGGTAGCTTTTGTCCCTGGAGTTGTACCCAGTACCGAAATCGTATCCCAGGTTATACTCAGATCGGGATTGTTTATTGTCCAATGGTGCCCCTCGAAACCATTGGCAAAGGATTCTTCGATGGGTAGACCATATCCGCCGTTGGCAATGTAACTGTTTTTGGTAAGTATTCCGGAACCTACGGCATTATTGGCAGTTAAGGTGACATCGTATAGTACAGGTTGATTGAATTGGACGACGGGATTTTGACTGTTTTCGGAAGTTCCTTCTAAAAAAGTGACGGTGTTGGGAGTGAATTCCCAATGCCAGCCTAAGGGACAATTTTCAGTTTTATCGGTAAAATGTACCGTTGATTCACCGCAAAGCACATATTTATCGGCGGTGAAATCCACTTCAGGAAGTAAAGTTTCACTGACGGTTATATATGCCGTCTTTGTAATGAGTCGGTCCCGGTTGAGTTCCAGACTTTTAAAGTAACAGGGTAAGTTCCAACGTTATTATAAACGATATTGATCGGATTTTTAAGATTTGAGGTTGAAGGATTTCCGCCCGGGAAAGACCATTGAAAATTGGTCGGAACTCCGGAGGAAAGGTCAGTAAAATCGACGCCACAGGTAATAGGAATCAGAGTCTTTGTGCTCGTAAAATCAGCGTCGGGACCACTGTGATATAAATCAGAACTCCATAATCCTCTTCCATAAGTGCTTGCCCGGATCGCATCTTCACTGATCGAATCGTTGTCATAATAAATTTCCAGTTCGGTTATTCTTCCATTGGCTGGTAATCCCTGACTGAAAGGAATCCAATCACTCATTGAAGCATCTTTATAGTAAACGCCTGCTTCCGATCCAACATAAAGACCTTCTTGTGCATTATTGTAATAAGTCACCGTATTCAGATTGACATTTGGTAAAGTGCCGGTAATATCTGTCCAGGTCATACCTTTATCGGTAGATTTATAGATCTTTGTTACCAGTGTCATATACAGGATATTCGGATCGGTGGGATGTGTTTCCAGGTCGGTGGCAGTTCCGGTTGTGGGAAGGAAAGAGCTTAGATCGTACCAAGTAGGATTATCCTCCAAACAATTTCCGGTTCGGAATAATTTATTATCCGATCTGACAGCATAAAGTATATTTGGATCGGCAGGTGATTGTTCCAGAACTGCCATATTGGAAATATTACTTCCCGCAAGATCGAGGGAAATCTTTTTCCAGGTAAGATCAGATGCTTTTACATTATTACATCTCCAGACATTCTTGTAACCAACAAAGATCATATTCGGATCATTAACGCCAAGAATAAAAGGGGTGACCCAGGCGCCGCTTTCGTCAATACCATATACCCCTTCTCCGCCAATTTGCTTTTCGTTTGTATTGTTAATTGTCTGGTAAATACTTCCATAGTAAAGGGTATGGTATGTATAAGATTCATCCAGATAATCGACCGCACATTCCATGCCGTCGCCACCGCCGGTGGCAATCCATTGGGTGGGGGTTAAGGTATATGTTCCGTTATCCTGAAACCCGTTAATTACTTTATCTTTAATAGTTTGGGACTGTCCCAGTTTATAGATCTGACCGATGGTCATGCCAACCGTATGGTCGGTCCAACTGGTTCCGTTATCGTTGGTAGAATATATACCACCATCATTTCCGGCATATAGTTGTCCGTCAACAGGAGAATATCCTAGGAAATGACAATCGGCATGAACGGCCGGGACGTCGCATCCACCGTACCAATGTGAATTAATCGTCCAAGTGGAACCCCCGTTTGTTGACATCCAGACATCGACTCCGCCAACATAGATCATTTCGGGTGAGACCGGACTTGCAGCAATGGCTAAGTCGTACCATCCCTGACCTCCCGAATCTGTTCCATCACAAGACCAGTCAAGGATGTTGGGAGATTCCGAGCGGGTCGTGAAGCTTAATCCTGAATTCGTTGAGCGGTAAACTCCTTTGTAACCGCTGCTTGAGTTGGATTGAAGGAAATAAACATAATCCGGATTTGCAGGGGTAACCGCGATTGCTCCACGCTGTCCACCGGTAATACCGTCTGTTATTTTTGTAAAAGAAACACCATTATCTGCTGAACGGTAAAAATAGGATCCGGCTGTAGCATAGACAACGGACGGATTGTTTGGTTTGAACTGAATATCTTTAAAATCACCTGAGATACTCTGAGTCCAGTTCTCACCGCCATCGGTTGAACGATATACTCCTCCGCTTGTGGCGGCCAGGAAGATCTGTGGATTTGCGGGGTGCTGTAGAATTCCGCCGACGGTCTTATTATCCATCCCTGTTTTGGAAGGAACCCAGTTAATACCACCATTGGTGCTTTTATAGACCCCCAAACCGGGGGCATCTCCTGCGTCTCTGTCGCCGGTGCCGATCAATATTTTATTTGGATTGGAATAATCTACGACAATCGCCGATACCCCAAGGGTTGGCATGGTGTCGGTATTGGTCACCCACGTGGTTCCGCCATCAGGAGTCTGCCACATTCCACCGGAAGGAGAGCCAACGTAAAAGATATCCGGGTTGGATGGATGGAAGGCAACTACATTCAATCGTCCCAGGCCTTTATAACCGGGATCACCTGGTGCCGGGATTTGTGAGGGGCCAAGACTTAACCAGTTTCCTGATGATGAGCGTGTATTTTTCTGATATTCCTGAAAAGCGTTGAAAACCGCATCGGGAGCCGGAATAGTTCCATCGGGATTCACCCTGCTTTGCGTCATGTATTCCCAACGTTTAAAAACCTTCCAACCGCAGCCGCGTTTTATCTGACGGTCTTTCCAGTAGATATTGAAAGCCCGCCGGGTTTGAAAAAAATTCGCATCCGGATCCTGCATCATCTGTATCCAGTATGGATAATTTGCAGTATCATTGACGACCTGGGATGTCTGAGACTGATTTTGTGCAAAACCAAAGCGAACGATCAGAAGAAGTCCGGCAATAAGCAATAAGTTTCTTTTCATGGAAAACATGGTGTTAATGGAATCGCAAAGTTAACAAATACCTTAGTTGGTCGGATCTTTAGGTCCGGTTTTAATTTGGCGGATCATGATCATTATTTCGGCAATGAGCAGGGTAGTGAATAAAGCCGCGAATAACCAGAAAGTGAGTTGAACAGATGAACTTGAGACATGAGAAACAGCGGCAACCGTTGGCATCAGGTCCTGGATCACCCAGGGTTGGCGACCTACCTCGGTAACGATCCAGCCGGCCTGTGAGGCAAGATAGCCAAACGGCAGTGTCCAGAGGAATATCCTGAGCAATCCTCGTTTGGCGGATATTTTATCTTTGATGACGAGGTATAGCACGGTTGCAAACAAGAGGATAAAATAGATCCCCAGGTATACCATGAAATGAAAACTATAAAAGATGATTGGAATATTCGGAATGGCATTTTCCGGTGACTTGAGATACCCATATCCAAAATAGGGAAAATTATCTTTTAATTGCATCTTCCCTGACTCCCATTGAAGGGTATCCTTAACCTTTAATCCTTGATGGTAATCTGCAAGGCCGGTCAATGCCTTTTTTCCCCGGGCTATTTTTTCCTCCAGCGAAAATGCTTTCTCTTTTTCAGCGGAAGGAATGCTGTTGTATTCCGGCTTATAACCTCCGGTTAAAATATCTTCAATGCCCGGAACAAAAGCAACCAGATTGCGGTAACCGAGGAGTGAAAGCATTTTCGGAAACTCCAGTTTTACTACAAACGGATCTTTTCCGTCACCGGGTTTTTTAGAAGGATTGAGAATCCCGACAGCAATTAGTCCTGCGCCTTTCCGGCCCTGATATAAACCCTCCATGGCAGCCAGTTTCATCGGCTGTTTTTGCGAAACCTGAAAAGCGGAACCATCCCCGGTATAAGCAAGAAACAGTACAGTGACCAATCCAAAGATAGAAGCAACCAGCATACTCCTTTTTGCAAGGAAGGACTCCCGTTTCTTTAAGAGATACCACGAACTGATAGCTATTACAAAAATTGCCGCTGTGACATAACCGGAGGAAACCGTATGTAAGAACTTATTGACTGCGACCGGGGAAAAAAGGATATCCCAGAAATTAACCATTTCGTTTCTTACGGTATCCGGGTTGAAGTTCATTCCCGCAGGATATTGCATCCATGCGTTGGCAACAAGAATCCATAATGCCGATAGGCTTGCCCCGATGGCCGTCAACCAGGAAGAGGCCAGATGAAATCCTTTACTTACCTTATTCCATCCGAAAAACATGATCGTAATAAATGTAGATTCTAGAAAAAATGCCATGATTCCCTCAATAGCCAGAGGCGCCCCGAAAATATCACCCACAAACCAGGAATAATTTGACCAGTTTGTGCCAAATTCAAATTCCAGGATGATGCCGGTGGCAATGCCGATAGCGAAGTTGATCCCAAACAAGGTCATCCAGAATTTCGTGATCCTTTTCCATGCCAGATTGCCGGTTTTAACATAGATGGTCTCCATGATCGCAACGAGAAAAGAGAGACCCAGTGTTAAAGGAACGAATAGCCAGTGATACATGGCAGTCAGCGCAAACTGGGCCCTGGACCAGTCGATAAGGCTGAGATCAATATTTCCGGTCATAGATCATGTATTAATGAAGGAAAGTCAAAAATATGAAAAAATCGGATATTGAAGAATATCGAGTTAAAACACGAGGATTCTCCATTCAGGCGGAATTTTATTTTTTACCCGCTACCTGTCGCAAGCTGCGAAAGGAGCACTTGCCAGATTTAGATAAAATCAATCGCGAATTCTCCTAAAAAAGCCATATCTACAATTGAGAAGGCGTTAAGGAAAATCCATGAGGTATTCAACGCAAGAACAAATTTTGAATTAATGGCATTCTTCTTAAAAGCCTGTAAAATATTGGTTTACCAGTTTGTCTGAAAAAAATATCCGCTTGAATTCCGAAAATCCAACGATATAATTCCGTAAATCGGAATGGCTTTTTCCGATTTTCGGAATGGTAAAATTCCTGATTATTTCTCTTGACAATGCGTTTTTCTTATATTATATTTGCCTATCATTCTGTTAAATTATTTTTGGTGTGATATACTATTCCATGATCAAACTTCAGAGAAAATTGTATACAGATAAATATTATCATTATCGTATATTATTAATTATTTAAAGCTAAAATCTTTCTTATTGGATAAAATGTAGAATTTCTGATATTTCTTTTTTTTCAATTATTATTAAAACATGATAGTTATGAAAACAAATCTTTATCTGAAATTATTCAATGTTTTTTTTGGACTTCTGATCATCATTTCAGGATGTCAGAAAGATAGATCAGCGCAGGAAAACAAACAGACACTTCAAATTGATCAGAAACTTGAAAAGCATATTCTGGCTTTCACCGGTCATTTTGAACAATATAAAAAAGGTAATATCCTTAAAGATGATGCTGAAATAAGCATAGACTCTGCAATTTCTTATATTGATGCAGTGTTTAATTATATGTATTGTTTTCAACTTACAGAATATCTGACACAGGTATGGGACACTTCATATATCGAAATCCCGTTAACGCATGACGGTACTGTTCTTGTAAATGTGGATCTTTATATCGCTTATGATACTATAATCGGAGCAGTAAGAAATAAATATCGTAATGTTAATGAAAAAAACAAAAAATTGGTTGGTCTTGTTTTTCAAAAACTGCATGTAGACCCCATCACAAGAGATCAGGTAGTGAGATTGATTTCTCAAATTACCTATGGTGGCAAGAGTCCGGATTGCAGTAATGACCATTTTTATGCACGCGACTCATGGACTTGCGATCAGGTATGTGCCGGTCCCGGTCAGGGAGCGGCAAACCTCCTCGAACGAGATGAAAATTTCGCCTCCAACCCCGCCCCTCCTCCAGGATACCGGATCTCTCTTTCCAATTCGTATATTGAAACCTGGGATATTCAACATGACCTCCAGGCTTACCTTTATCCTGGTGACCTGAATCCGCAGGATAATTTTGAAGATTATTACTTTTATCATGCAGAATCAGATTTTCCAAATTGGTCCTATCCTTTAATTGGTTGTGTTGAAGGCTACACTGAATCTGGAACAGAGATGACTTTTTATGGAGATCAATTGTCTTTCTATGTTGACCAATACGAGCAAAACCATTTGCCATTTAAGTGCTCAAATTGTTATATCAATAGTTTGGATTTATCTGTCGGAAATCCACCAGTAAGGGTTTTATATCATAAACCGGAGGTGACCTTTTCAATAAAGCATTTGTGCCAGGTATCACTTATTTACCCGATGGCAATTGATTGAAAAATTGGTTTAATTGATAAATAATAGATTCAATTCATAAAATCGAATTGCATGAAATCATCATTCGTATTGTTGGTTTACGTGAGAACGCTGATATTTACTTTCATTTATTTGTTGTTACCTGGTTTTTCAATATCTCAGGGTTCATTTTCGGTAAACATATCGAAACAGGAATCGTCAGGAATAGCAGGTCAGTTTGAATTGAATAAGGGGCGATATATATTATACTATTACACCTACAGCAACTCAATTCAACTTCAGGATATAAAAGGTTATCTCTTTCTGATCAACGATTTTGGGGATACCTCTTCTATCGCCTTAAATTCAGGGGATACGGTGCGCTATATTCTTAAAATGACTAAAACATCGGATAATGAGTTCTTTGCTTTCGGCAATCAGATTGAACCTCCTTACACTAATGTACGAATGCTGGTTCTCAAGCTTGATTCCAATCTGAACACCATTTGGCGTAAAAGCTTTCAGTTGAATGGCTATGGCAGATTTCTTTCTGTCGATGTTTTAAAAAAATCAGATGAGTTATTCTATCTTGCCGGCAGCATCTATCTTCAGAATAATACATATAACAGGCCTTACCTCATTAAAATAAATGCTCTTGGGGACACTATCTCTACCAAATATTTAGAAGGCACATCTATAGTGGGTTTCTATAATAGTGTTTTCTCCCCCGATTCATCTCAAATCTGGATGTTTGGGGCTGGATATGGTACAATTGGCACGACATGTCTGCTTGCAACAGATACCAATTTTATTATTAAGTGTGTTAAATCGCTGGGGGGAAATAACTATGGGCCTGCGAGTCTTCCGGTTATGGGGAAATTGTTCAATAATGATTCGGTTTTAATAGTGGGTAATTATCTGATGGAATTACAACATCCTGATGATATGGATATTGGGATTCGAAAGACGGATACCACCTTGCAACCTTCACCAATTCATTATTTCGGCGCTGTCGACACCGTTGATTACCCGGCTGATGCCCTGGGACTTGATTTCATAAACAATGACAGAATCTTCTATGCCGGAACACACAACATCATTCCGTTTTTCTATTCAAGCGGTGAATCATGGATAATGACCGGTATGCTGGATCGTAACCTGCAACCAAGATATGAACGTTATTATGGGGGTGACGCTTATTACAGGACTTCTTTGATTACTGCTACGATGGACGGCGGGAGCTTGATCAGTGCGTATAAATTTTATCCGACATCAGAGCATACCGATCTATGGATTTTAAAATTAAACCCCGACGGGCTGGTGACGGGTTCAGATCAAATCGAAAAAGGAACAATGAAGCAGGTATTGTTGTATCCAAATCCGGGGAGTGACCATCTGTTTATCAGAACGTGTTTAAAGAATGCTGTTTTCAATTTGATCGACACAGGCGGAAAACTGGTACTATCGAAAAAGATAGATCAGGGTAACAATACCATCGATTGTGCTTCTTTTCACCGGAGAATATTTTTTTATACTATAACAGTAAATGACAGAATCATTGAATCGGGTAAATGGATAAAATATTAATTATTTAACAGAAGTATCATTATGAAACCAATCAGAAACCTAATAAAACTTTTCATTCTGACTTTCTTAATAATATCAGGTGAAAATGATCTTTATTCTCAGAATTGTTTTCAATGTCCGGGGAATACCGCAAATGGAAATAAATCGACTGCGGGCGGAACCGGTTCAACAGCTTCCGGAGCTCAATCCTTTGCATATGGAAACGCTGCTTCTGCAACAGGCACAACATCTTTTTCATTCGGGACGAATACCTATACATCGCCGACGGCTATAAATTCATTTGCATTTGGGCGGAATTCCACGGCAGAAGATGCTTTTTCATTTTCTTTAGGTTACTTCAGTAATGCCATGGGATTCCGCTCTTATGCCCTTGGAAATTTTGCTCAAACTTTAGCCGGCGATTGCTTTGCCATTGGGAGTTATGTTCATAGTTTGGGTAGCGGATCCATAACGCTGGGATGTTCCTCAAGCGGAAGGGAATTGATAAATCCGTACACAAATAGTTTAATGGTAGGGTTCAGTGATGTACCTTCAATGCTGGTTAATGAAAATTCATTTATGACCGGATTCGTGCATGATCAGCCATTTTTTTATGTCGGCCCTAAATCCAGTATTGATCATACGATTAATGTTGGAATTGGAACAACAACTCCGGAACAGCCCCTTCATGTTAATGGTAATTCTCTTGTAGATGGGCACATATATCTGATTGGCGAGTACAGTAATTTGGTATTTTCAGATGAACTATGTTCCGGAACAAGAGGAGATTTTGCCATTGAATATCATGAGGGTGGCCTTAACTTCTGGAAACCCTGGAAACAGGGAGGAATCTATACGGGGAACTATTATCTGTTCTTAAAGGATGATGGTAAAGTCGGGATTAATACCAATGCGCCCAAAACCCAACTGGATGTTAATGGAGACATGAGTGTAAGAGGACTTGCTACGGGTGCGGGATTAAAAATGGTTGTGGTCAATGACAGAGGTGTTTTCTCCAGTGAAGATATTGTTGGCGGTGATAATTTAGGTAATCATATTGCTACGCAAAATCTTAACCTGAATGGATATTTTTTATCAGGCGATAACGAGGATGAGGGTATTTATATTGATCCCGATGGGAACATCGGAGTAAATACAACCCAACCAATTGCTCCATTTGATATGGTATCACAATCAGATAATTCATTGATGGTCAGAACTACAACAGCAAAGAATTCATCACTTTGGGCGATTAACAGTATTAATGGATATGGAATAGGTGTTGAACCTGACGGGACAGGATATATATATTCGTCTTATCCGACAAATAATAAGCTGATTTATTTCAAAGATGATAAAGTTGGTATCGGTGCACCTCCTAAGGGAACTCATAATTTGTATGTCGCAGGAGGGATAACGACTGAAGAAGTAAAAGTAAGAATACAATCGAATTGGACTGATTATGTTTTCAATGAATCTTATCCGCTGCAGCCAATTACAGAACTTGAAAATTTTATAAAGGAAAACAAGCATCTTCCGGGAGTCCCATCATCGGAAGAAGTGGATAAAAACGGGATTGAACTTGGCGAGATGAATTCTATCCTTTTAAAGAAAATTGAGGAGTTGACTTTATATATGATCAGCCAGGATAAAAAGATTAATGAAATGCAAGTTATAATTGAGAAGCTCCAACAAAAAGACTAAAAAGTATAATTTATTTCAAAGCATGAAATATCCATACAAGCACAGTTTATACATACAAGCATGATAATAATGTATATTCCATATGATCTTTAATTTAAAAATTATTATAAATGAAAGCTATTTCGTATAGATCAATAATAATTCAGTCCGGATTCCTCATTTTCTGTCTTAATAGTGGATTCTCCCAAAATGAAATATTATATCCCGACTTTTTATATCAGGGGTATGGAAGCCAAAGGCCTCTTTACATTCTTTTTCACGATTCAATAACAGATCATTCAGATACTTTATGGCTTTCGGAAACCAATCCGTTTAATAATCTAAAATTTAAAAAGACCGGTATTAATAACCGAGGTTATGCAGTGTACAAATTATCATCAGCTAATTTCGAGAACTTAATTCCGGCAACATACAGAGTCAATTACTAAAGAGAAACTATTGAGTCTAGAGGAAGTGGCGATTGAACATGGTATTAGTAATGTTTCAATATTTCAATAATAGAAAAACGAAACGATATGATTAAAGAAAATAGAATCAAGATAAAGCAATTACAACTTATATTTGTTGCAAGTTTCTTAGTAGTTTTGTCCTTAAATCTACATTCACAATCTTACTATTATTTTAAGGAGAAAAAGGAATTATCCTATTCAACAGAAAAACTCGTTGTATATTTTAACAAAAATATTACACTTGATACAATAGCAGAAATCTTAAACAAATATAGCCTTTCTGGTACCTCAAATGAAAATGAACCGGAAGACATAACTGCTCCTCAAATATTTATCACCACCGATAATATCTCCATTGAAGATTTACTATTAAAAATCAAAAGTTTAAACAAAGAGAGTTGTATAGTTGGAGCATATCCGTTTTTTAAAAATAAGAATAACATATTACATGGATTAACTAACGAGTTTTTGGTTAAACTCAAATCATGGTCGGACTTGCCTCTTATTGAAAAAATATGTACAAGTACTAAAACAGTGATTGTTGAACATGAACCTTTTGATAAATTAGTTTATAAAATCAGAGTTAATAAAGAATCAATGGGAGATGCTATGGAAATGGCCAATTTATTCTTTGAGACTGGAAATTTTGAATTTACAGACCCAGTATTTATCATTATTGGTATATTTCCTCTATAAATCCCCCAACCATGCCGGCTAATTGGTAGCAGCCAAAACGCCGGCAATTTGGACCAAGCCGTAATCAAAGCATTCTGCCAGCACAAAAAAGCATCTTGGAGAATAATTTC
>Ga0247841_10003885_pt1 | contig 26755 bp, 22 predicted proteins | sample LaCruzMarch2015__2_FD_192410 | JGI IMG/M metagenome (GOLD analysis project Ga0247841, IMG submission 192410) | Freshwater microbial communities from meromictic Lake La Cruz, Castile-La Mancha, Spain - LaCruzMarch2015_18m | ecosystem: Environmental > Aquatic > Freshwater > Lake | place: Spain... | reverse complement strand
CGAGAAGAAGCCCATTTTATCGGCCCTTGTTCCACCACCCTACACAAAATCGGACAGCATACCCGACAACCAGTTGCAATTATTCAAATGTTAATTGGACAGCCGTGATATTTATATGTTGTAAATCAATACCGCTGTTCGTCATCTCTGCCTCCTTTTAATAATTCAATAAGAAAAACAGACAGATGATGACCCCGTTCCTATGAACCGTCAATCATCATTTTGTTACGTATAGTTTATTGCTAGTCGAGAATTTGGGGAAAGGCTCTTGTGTAGCCGCTTTCGACCCGTATTGCGGAAAAGCGATGTAGAAAAAAATCAACTGCCAAAAAGCTCTTGACATCATATTTGTTTATCGTATGATACATCATCTGATAGGTCGCTTGATATGTTTCACACAATGTCTATCAAAGGAGACCGCTATTGATTGCCCAGGCCGACATTCCCCGATTAATACGTAATCTTCGAGAAAAAACAGGGCTAACCCAAGAAAAATTTGCGACGAAACTCGGCGTAACCCTCCTGACTATCAATCGCTGGGAGAACGGACGTGCTAAGCCGTCGCCACTGGCTATGCAAAGGGTCGAAGAGTTGCTGCGCAGTATGGGAGACAGTGGCGACAATCTCCTATCTGAATTCTTTGGGAAAAAAGCGTTGTAAAGGTCATTTGACGAAATTTATAAACGGAAGGAGTCTTAGTGACCAGCAAACTGACTAAAGAAATCATTGACCGCATCTTCAGAGAGCCGGGTATCAAATATGAGCTTACAGACTTCGAAAGCCTCGGCAAACCTATCCACGAAATCCTCACCATTTATCCTAAGACGGCAGAAGCAGGCCGCGATGCAGGCAAAACCAAATATTATCTAAAGAGCTTTATTCCCTTTCCTGCGGGCAACGAGGAGGTTCAGGTTTATGTCGAAGGCGGAAAATCAGCCCCGGAGGAGATTGTCCGGCAACTCTGGTTATACAAACTGATTTACCAATACGGCTATCACGAAGACGAGATAGATCTTGAAAAAAGCGTCCAATTCGGTACGGAGGTAGGAACCAAGGCCGCAGACATCATTGTTTATACCGATGTCAGTAAGGAAACGCCCAAGATCATCGTCGAGTGCAAGAAACCGAAGCGCAAGGACGGCATCGAGCAGCTCAAAAGCTACATGAACGCCAAGGGGGCGCCGGTGGCCGTCTGGTCAAACGGCAGCGACAGCATCATCCTCTACCGCCCCTACCCGAAAGAGTTTGATGACACCCTTTTCGATATTCCCAAGCGCGGTCAGGAACCCAAAGACGTTCTTGAAGCAAAGAAAACCCTGCTCCAACTGAGGCGGGAATTCAATTTCAAAAAGATCATCCAGGACCTTGAAGAACTCGTCCTTGCCGACAGCGGGAAGGATGAATTCAACGAGATTTTCAAGCTCATCTTCGCCAAGATCTGGGATGAGAAGGAGGCCCAGGAAAAACGGAAGGAAAAGGTCGTGGAGTTCGGCAAGTCCCGCGATCCCGACATCACCTATGACCGCATCAATTCGCTCTTCCATAGCGCCGCGGAGGAGTGGCCCGGCATCTTCAAGGAAGGCGAGGATATCGAACTGACCAAACGCCACCTGCAAGTCTGCGTTGGACCCATCGAGGGCGTGCGTCTCATGGGTTCGAACCTGCGTGTCATGGATGACGCCTTCGAGTATCTCCTTCCCACGGAGGCCAAAAAGAAAAAGGGGCAGTTTTTCACGCCCCGCCATGTCGTCGAGATGTGCGTGAGGATGCTGAACCCCAAACCGGATGAATACGTCTTGGACCCGGCCTGCGGGTCGGGCGGGTTTCTTTTGCACGCTATGGACTGGTGCTATCCTGCCCATGATCACGACGCGCGGGAATTGCGCAAATTCAAATACGCCTCAAAATATCTCTGGGGAATCGATTTCGAGACCAGGGCCGCCAAAACCTCGCGCGCCCTTATGCTCATTGCGGGCGATGGTCACACCAATATCTTCGGCCCGGATGTGAGCAGTCTCGATCCAAAGACTTGGTATGAGACGGCCTCGGGCCAGGCCCTCATGCACGGACTACGACAGGGGAAATTGACGAGCAAAAAGATCCCCGAAACAGAGACGCTCAGGGACGACGATCATGCCTGGGAATATTTCGACGATTTGAAGTTCGACGTGATCCTCACCAATCCCCCTTTCGCCGGGGAGATGAAGGACCGCAAGATGCTCGCTCACTACGAGCTGGCCAGACCTGCCCTTAAACGGGCCAGGGACAAGGCCGCCAAGGAGGAGCGAGACGTCCTGTTCATCGAACGCGTTCTGAAGATGCTCAGGCCCGGTGGGCGGGCTGCCATCGTTCTTCCCCAAGGCAAGTTCAACAATTCATCGCTGGCCTTCATCCGTGAGTGGATTCTCAAAAATGCACGCCTGCTCGCCGTGGTGGGCCTGCACCCCAACACCTTCAAGCCGCACACGGGGACCAAGACATCGGTCCTGTTCTTCCAGAAATACACCAAAGAACAGCTTGCCGGTATTGCTGCGGTGAAACAGGAGGTAGCAGGCGATTGCCCGGACTATCCGGCCGAGATTCGGGCGCTTCTCGAAAAGCATCATGAGGAAGAAGATGTGCCGGATGAAGCCATTCCGGAGCCCGTGGCCAATCTGATTGCGGAGAGCTTCGGCGAACCGGAAGCCGATGCGGAACCTGTCACGGATGCCGAGACCGATCCGGCGACGGATGCCATACCTGTCGCCGCCGAAGAGCGTCAGCCATACACCACCCGTGACGCGCAGGAGGCCGCCGAAGACCGTCTTCGCGATTTTCGTGCGGCATTGATCCGCGCCAAGAGCAGGCTTATCGATCTGGGCAGCGATCTGGAGGCGTTGAACGCAAAACAGGCGCAGGAAATTGAAGCGGTCACAGAGCAGTGGAAAGGCAAAAAAAAGGCTTTGAAGGACCGTATCAAAGAGATCAGGGAAGAGTACAAGGCGGCAACCAAGTCGTTCCAGGATAAGCAAAAAACCAAAAAGAAGACGCTCAAGGCCGAGATCAAACAATTGGAAAAGGAGATTCCGCAGGCGCAATACACACTCAAGCTCCTCAACAACCGGGGCAAGTTGGAACTGGTTCTCGACGATCCCGAATTGATCGGTATGTTGAAAGAACGCTGGATTGCCGCTGAAGTGGCGAAAAGGCTCGACTACCCAATCTTCATGGCCGTGAGCGAACGAGGCGGAAAGAACAACTCGGGCGATTATGCGTACAGGATCGATCAAGACGGTAGCTTGGTGGAGTTCCCGGATGGCCATCCCCAAGAGGGCCAGCTTATGGTGGATCAGGACCTCGTGAACTACGACCTGAAAGCCGACGACCTGTCCGCCGCGGCAGGGATTCCCGACGACAAGCTTTGCGTGGCCGAGGCGTTCATCCGCTTTACCCAGGAACAGGGATTCGATTTCTGGAGGGCGGAGTAATGGCAATCTGTATGACAACCATGACGAGCGATTTGTACTCCCATGGTCGATCAGATCCCGAATACTACTTGCCAATACATACTTATGTGGAGGCACAGCTCAATCTTGTTTCAACATTACAGATGAGGAGATTAGGAAATTTTAGTTGCAGCGCGTTTTACCCCGCCGCAACTCACCTTTACTCAGAAAATGGAATACCGTTCCTGCGATGCGTTGATATTGTGGACTTTCCGATAATTTCCAGCGATCAGCCATTCGCCCGAATCCCGAAAGATTTCGTTGCGGGACAAGCGTCGATTCGCTCACTCTCTGCAGGCGATATTGTGATCAGCAAAGTTGGAACTCCTTGCTACTCATCCTTGCTTTCAGAGGATATGCCCACAGCAGCAATGACGAGGACAGTCCTCGGTATGTCAAAGATTAAGCAAGAACTCGTCAATCCTTACTATTTGATCGCATTTCTACGCTCAAAATACGGGTTCGGCCAGCTCATGCGCGAGCGAGAATTAACAATTCAGTACCAGCTAACCCTTGATCGTACGCGAAAGGTACGTGTGTACTTGCCGCATAGGGCTATTCAAGATGAGATAGGCAATAACGTTTGGGCATATTACAAATCAATGAGAGAAGGGATTACAGCATACGAGGAAGCCCAGCAACTCCTTGAAACGGAGCTCGGACTGGACAAGCTGCTTTTCCAGAAGCCGGTTGGCTACACGGCGCGGTTCAGCGACGTGGTTGATAATGGCCGAATTGACGCTGACTATTATCAGATCAAGTATAAACAGTTAGACGACGTAGCCGCTAAATTTCCAGTAAAAAGGATAAAAACGATATCTGAAAAGCTGGAGACAGGTATCTATTCTCAATCATACTCCTCTATCGGAAGGATGTATTTACGGGGTGTTGATATCAATGAGGGATTCATCGATAGTGATTCCGTTTTGCGCACAAATCAATTGGTAGCGAATCCTAAAACAACAGTGATTAAGGATGACATTCTGGTTACAAGAGTCGGGTCAATCGGTGTGTGCGCTATTATTGAAGATAATCATATCGGTTCCTTCTATAGCGACAATTTGATCAGAATAAGACTTTCCAACCAAGCCAAAGAAGAAATATCGGCTCCGTACCTGAACCTTTTACTGAATACAACATATGGGCAAATGCAGATGGTCAGATACAGTCGTGGCAGCGTTCAACAAAGACTTAACCAGTCGCAATTAGGACAAATACCCGTACCAATTATACGCCGAGAAAGCCAACTTGAGATTGAAAGTTTGCTCAAGAAACATTTAAAGGCAAAAAAAGAATCCAAAGCGCTGCTCGCACAAGCCAAAACCCGCGTGGAGCAACTCATCGAGGAGGCGGTGAAGTCATGAGCAAAGAGCTGATGGCCGGTGATGGCCGGATTTCCGGTAAAGGTCAGTTTCTCGTTTATGAAACGGAAGACGGCCATGTCAAAATCGACGTGCGGCTGGAGGATGAGACGGTCTGGCTCACCCAACAGCTCATGGTCGAACTGTTTCAAAGCTCACAGCAGAACATCAGCCATCACGTTCGCTCCATTTACGAGGAAGGCGAACTGGCCCCGGAATCAACTCACAAAAAATATTTGTCGGTTCGTCTGGAGGGAAACCGAGAGGTTAAACGCCTGCTGGATTATTACAACCTGGATATGATTATTTCCGTGGGTTACCGGGTGAAAAGCCATGTGGCCACTCGTTTCCGCATCTGGGCGACCCAGCGCCTGCGTGAATTCATCATCAAGGGCTTTGTGCTGGATGACGAGCGCCTGAAAAACCCCGACCAGCCGTTCGATTATTTTGAAGAGCTGATGCGCCGTATTCAGGACATCCGCACGTCCGAGCGGCGTTTCTATCAGAAAATCACCGATATTTACGCCACAAGCATCGACTACGACCCCACCCTGGAGATCAGCATCGACTTTTTCAAAACCGTCCAGAACAAAATGCACTGGGCCATTATCGGCAAGACAGCGGCGGAAATCATCCATGAGCGAGCCGACAGCGACAGGCCCAACATGGGCTTGACCAGTTGGCGCGGCACCAAGGTCCGCAAACAGGACGTGACCATTGCCAAAAACTATCTCACCGAGCAGGAGCTACTGGCCCTGAACAATCTCGTTGAGCAATACCTGATATTTGCTGAAGGCCAGGCCATGCGCCGCATTCCTATGCATATGACAGGCTGGATCAAGAAACTGGATGCCTTCCTGACGGTCAATGAGCGCGACATCCTGATGCATGCCGGAACGATTTCACACGAAATGGCCAAGGACCTGGCAGAGGGCGAATATGATCAGTTCAATCGGAAGCGGATTCGACAAACGGACCGTCTCGACGGCGATTTTGATAAAACGATCAAGCAATTGACGAATGGCAAGCGGGGAAAGAAAACATGAACCTATCCGGCGAAGACAAACGACTCCTCGAAGAGCTTTGCGGGCAGCACGGCATGAGCTATCAAAAAGTGCTGAAACTTCTGGAAGCGGTTTACGAATATGAATTCAAAGACCGGCGGACCGGCGTTTACGATGCGCTGCGGGAGATTCTCAAGAGCAAGCACTCGACGGAAAAGGAGCGATCAGCATGAACAGCGATAATGATATCGATCGGTTTATCAAAGATCCCCAGCAGTTGATTGAACTGTGCCGCAATGTCATTGACGAAATTGTGGAAACTCCCGACAGTGCGGATACCGTAGAAAAAGAGGCTCTGCTACTCATCATCGCCCGGACGATTGATAGATTGGAGAGGTCCAAGGTAGCAGTGCCGGATGTTTTTCGAGCGGAAAAAACGAAACTCGCGGCGGCAATAGAAGTTCAATCCGAATCTGTTCGAGCTCTCAGCAATCTTGCCGCCGGCTTCGAGGGAATTGTCAAAGAATTGAAGGGTCGCCTTGAAAGGCATACGTCTCAAGGGACGACTCGAAGGTCACAGGGATCGCGCTCAGATTTGCCAAAAACCGGACAGGAGGTTCTTCGCATACACATCATCCATGCACTCAAAAAACTCGGCAACCGCGCCCGGGTGATTGATGTTCTCGATGAGATGGAACGACAGCTTACCGGTAAGCTGCTCCCCGGCGATTTGGCGGTACGTCAAGATGGTAAAACGATCGTATGGAGAAACAATGCACAATGGGAGCGATTGCGGATGACGCGCGACGGCACTCTGTGCAGTGATTCCCCGAACGGCATTTGGGAACTCAGCGAGGTCCACCGATGAAATTCCGCAAACTGATCATCGAAAACTACAAATCTTTCCAGTTCGCGACGGAGATTCCTTTCCCGATCGGCGAGGATGGGCGGAGTATTTTCCTTATCGGCGGCATGAACGGCGCAGGCAAGACCGCATTCATGGAAGCGATCAACTACTGCCTCTACGGGGCCAAACCGGACGACATATACCGCAACATCAACCGCCGCGAGAAAGCCAAAGGGAACGCCAACGTCTCCTTTGAACTGGTTATGGAGATGGATGACTTTTCGGAACTGGTGGTGAAGCGCTCCTGGAGCGCTGGGGCAGCGGGCGACCCAAAACCTCGGGACCTGACGGAACGATTGGTGATCGTTCGGGACGGGAAGCGCGTCTCTGTTCAGAATCAAGAGATCTGGCAGGATTTCATCCGCTCGATGATTCCGCCGGGCATCACCCAGTTCTTCTTTTTCGACGGCGAGAAAATCCAGGCCATCGCCGCAGACGATCATTCGGAGGTCCGGCTCAAATCATCCCTGGAGGCGGCCCTCGGCATCCAATATATTAACCGCCTCGCCGGCGACATCCTTTACATCAAGCAGGAAGAACGCAAGGGATTTGTCGAAATCTCCGACGAAGACCTGGAGTTCAAGCAGAGTGAGCTCAAGAAGGAACGAAGCAAGCTGTCCCGCAAGAACCAGGAGCGGGATGGCGTCCGCGAAGAATTGGCTGGTTTCAAAGCACAGATGGAGGAGGCCAGAGAACGGTTTGCCGCGGCCTTTCATGCGGCACCTGAGTCGCGGGAAGCGATGCGCGAGCAGGAAAAGAAACGCCTTCAGGTTACCATGCGGCTCGCCCAGGTGGAGAGTGAAATCCGTGCCCTTTGTGAGAAGGCGCTGCCATTCGCGCTTGCGGGCAAGATGTTTGAAGGCATCCGGCGACAAATCGAGACAGAACGGGAATCGGCCACCGGTGAGGCGATCAAGGAGCATGCGTCCGGCCTGGCCAAGCGCATCGTGCGCGTCGTGGAGGAACCGGAGCCGATCTATCGGGAAAAGCTATCCGCTGAAAAGATGGCGGAACTTGAAAAGCGCATCTTCCGCCTCCTCAAGGAAGGCGACGCAAAAGGGGCTGTGGCCAAGGTCCTGGACCTCTCCGATCGGGATGCGGCCAGGGTTCTGAACAAGATGGAGGTTTTGGAAGCCAGCGATGTATTTCTCCTTAAGCCTCTCCTAGAGGAAAAAAGTGAACTGACATCTCAGATCCGGCAGCTTGAGGGATTGAGTAAGACCGGCGCCATGACCGAATCGGAACGGGAATTGTTTGATCAGCTACAGGCGGAGATGGAGGGTTGCTCCACTCAGATTGGCCGTAAGACAGAGCAGTTGCGCTTGCTGGAAGAAGAAATTATCTCCCTTGAAAAACGGATTTGCGAGATCGATGTAGAAATCGAAAAACTCTACGAGAAACATCATGTTTCAAAGGAGCGGGCTGATTTTATTCAGGAGTGCGATGCTATTGCCGGCGTCCTAAATCAATTCATCGTCCGCCTGCGAAAAAACAAGGTCCGTTTTCTGCAGGAGAAGACCTTCGATATGTATCGTCTCCTCTCCAGCCGCAGCGGATTGATCAAGGATATCATAATTGATGACAAGACCTATGAGGTGAGGATAACCGATCGCAACGGGCACGAGATCAAGAAATCAGGACTCTCGGCAGGTGAAAAGGAGGTCTTCGCCGTTTCGCTGCTTTGGGGCCTGGCCCAAACAAGCCAACTCAAGCTCCCGATTATCATTGATACGCCGTTGTCCCGTCTGGATAGCACACACCGGGATAACATTGTGAACAACTATTTCCCCAATGCGGGGGAACAGGTGGTGATCCTTTCAACCGATACGGAGATCGACAAAGATTATTATCGGACGCTCAAAGCGCGGCTTAGCGGCGCCGGGAACCTCGAATTTGATCAGCGCCAGGAATTGACGACTTTCAGAGAAGGTTATTTTTGGGAGAAATAAACCATGGCCGATCGTCTTTACACATCGAACGACGCCGATGAAGTCCTCAGCGCTTTACGTTTTGAAACAAAACTGGAAAAGGCGACTTTGGCCCGGATTGCCTTCACCTTGTCTCTTGAGGAAGCAGGGGTGAATGTGCCGCAGAGCGCGAGCTTCACCGGCGGTGAAATGAAACGCCCTACGTTTATCGGTGAGGATGAGGTGTTTATACGCACGCTGATTTCCTATGTTTACCGAAAGCGGGACATTACGGAGGATGAATTTTTCTCAAATCGTTCTATTGTCAAGAACCATATTGATAACGGGGCGGCGCTCTTGGGCCGCCTTTTCCAGGAATGTGGGCGCGATGCGGATACCCTCCTCCATCGTCTGCTGAACGACGTCGAATTTGGCGGTCGCCGTGAAGCAGCCGGACGTGATCTGGATATTTTTATTGGCCGGACTCTTCTGCAACGCCACGAACTGACCATGGAACTCAATAATACGGCCAAGCATGCGAATTCTCATCTGGCCATCATGGGCAAACCCGGCGTCGGGAAAACACAATTTCTCCTGAAAATTTTGACGGATATTCGCATGCAGTCCAATTTTCAGACCAATTTCATTTATTTCGATTACAAGGGCGATGTTGTTGACAATGGACGTTTCCTTGAAGTAGCCAAGGTACATCCGTATCGCCTTTTACAAAGCGGTCAAAATCTTCCCATCAATCCGTTCATTCTCCCCGCCTACGACGAACAAACGATCAACGTGTCTGCCCGAGAGAAAGCGGAAAGCTTTGCATCGATCAACAGCAAGCTGGGCGTGGTTCAAAAAGGCGCTTTGACCGAGGCCATCCGGGCTGCCTATGCGCGACGGGCTGGGTCTGGGGCACCTTATCCGGACTTTCATGATATTTATCAAATAGTTATAGCGATGTACGAAGAAGACAATAAAAAGGACGACAGCCTGATCGAGGTGCTTCGAGACTTGGCGGATTTCGACCTTTTCTGGCGTCACGGCAGCGATATAGCCCCTATTGACAGGCTTTCAGACCGCACGATGTTAATTGACGTTCACACAATGCCCGTTTTGAAGGAACTGGTTGCCTACCTTGTCATCGAGCGTCTATACAAGGAAATGTCCGTTTTGCCGGATAGTCCGATCAAGAATGGGCGGCGGACGATTCGTACCATTTTGGTGATTGATGAAGCCCACAACTATTTGAATCAGAATAATATTTTCTTGCAGCGCATCATACGGGAGGGGCGATCCAAAGGTATCGTGGTGTTCTTTGCCAGCCAGTCGCCCAACGACTACCAGCAGAAGTTTTTCAATTTCCAGGAGCTCCTCGAATTTGCCTTTATCTTCCAGTGTGAAGGGGTTGCCGGCGGATCGATCCAGGATATCTTGGGCTGCAGCGCAAAGTCCGCAAAAGACTTGCAGACAGAAATTGCCCGATTGGAGCCCTGGCAGGTTATTGCTCGCAGCCCCGAAAAAACTGAGGAATTTGTTAAGTTTACTGCTGAAGCATTTTATAAGAGCTATGCGTAGTAGCATATCAAACTTAATTCCGTATAGATGAAGAACAACTCAATATGCAAACAGCCTGACTCTTCATGAACAGAAAATAAGTTGTCATGACTTCAAATCTTTCATCCCGTATTCAATAAGCTGCACTGAAAACCCAACATGCAGCTTTATCTATTTGAAGTCTGGTATCATGTCTGTGACGCTCCTTATCGAGGAAGTTGTCCACACTTCAATACACCCGCCTGCTCCATGAAAAAATTTTGTCTCCGGTGAAAATAAAAATCCAGCGTGATCATCCCTTATCATGATCGCTGAGAAATCAACATCATTTATTTCTGTTTGAAATCAAGCATTTTCTTCAAGGTTGACGTTTTACTGACTACAGGGAAAAAACATTTTAGACAAGTCCGCTTAAACCGGATGAACCATTCTTTCCTTGCGAAAGAGAAGAATGTCTGCTAACAGAACAATCGCTTTCTATTCGATATCATTATATGATTTATCTCGATGCGTGGAGGAGACACCCGATGGAATCCCTGGATAGAATCGTGGATAAAATGGAGGCCCCTCTTGCCTTTGCAATGGGGGACTCCTATAACCGCCTGTCCCTGATCAAGAATCTGGAGACGGTCATGACCTCGCTCCTGCGACACCTGAAACAGGGAATCGGACGTGAAGAGCAGCGATCACGGAAGGATGAACTCGACGGATTGTCTGATACGCTGCTCAACCTCTTTGACGGTTATGACGCCCTGCCGCAGGAACAGAAAAGGGATCGGCTTTCCCGGGCGACCCTTCTGCTGTCCAAGCTGAAAACCATTCTGCAAAACGCATCGACGATGGATGGGGAAAGCGAACGAAAGACCGAAACGGAGGCGGAGAGGAATGCCAGGGATGTTCTCTCCCGGCCGGTCCAATTCATCCAGGGGGTCGGTCCGCGGATTGCCGCCCTTCTCGACAGAAAAAACCTCTCCACCGTCGAGGAGCTGCTCTATTTTCTTCCACGACGGTACGAGGATCGTCGGACGGTTTCCCGGATCGCGGACACGGTTCCCGGGATCCGGCAGACCGTCGTGGGCCGAATCACACAGGCGGATGCCCGTTTCTACGGCCGGAGAAGAATTTTTGAGGCGATCGTCGATGACGGCTCCGGAATCCTCAAAGCCAAGTGGTTCAAGGGACGCGAGGCCTTCCTGAGGGGCGCCTTCAAACCGGAGGCGCGGGTCATCCTCACCGGGGAGATCACCGGATTCCCCTTCGACTGGGAAATGATCCATCCCGATTTTGAGATCCTCAATGACCAGGATGACCAGCTCCTCCATTTCAAGAGAATCGTCCCCGTCTATTCGGAAACGGAAGGGCTGCATCAGAAAACCCTGCGACGGATCCTGTGGAAGGTGGTTCGCGATTTTGCCCATCTCGTACAGAGCCCCATCCCCGATGAGATCTGCCGGAAACGGGGTCTCGTGGAAATCCGGGAGGCCGTCCGTCAGGTCCATTTTCCCGGGAACGATCAGAATATGGACCTCTATCTGGAAATGCGTTCGGACGCCCACCGGAGGCTGATCTACGATGAATTCTTCTTTTTCCAGCTCGGCATGGCCTTAAGAAAGAGGGGGGAGGTCCTCGAACAGGGGATTCCCTTCCGGACCAATGGGGAAATGGTTCGGAGATTCTACGGATTGCTTCCCTTTACACTGACCGCCGCCCAGCAGCGCGTCATCTCGGAAATCGAACAGGACATGGCGTCGGTCCGGTGCATGAGCCGCCTGCTGCAGGGGGATGTCGGTTGTGGAAAAACGGCGGTCGCCATGGCGGCTATGGTCACCGCATGTGAGAATGGTCATCAGGCGGCAATCATGGCGCCGACGGAGATTCTGGCGGAACAGCACTACCGGAATCTGAGGGTCTGGGCGGAACAATTAGGGCTCAGAATCGAACTCCTGACGGGGGGGATAAAGACGACAGACAAAAGGGAACTTCTGAACCGAATCCAGAACGGCGGAATTGATCTGGTCGTCGGAACCCATGCCCTGATCCAGGAAGGTGTTGCCTTCCACAGCCTGGGACTCGTGGTGATCGACGAGCAGCACCGCTTCGGCGTTGTTCAGCGGGCGGCGCTGCGGAAAAAGGGACCTGTTCCGGATGTCCTCGTCATGACCGCCACCCCGATTCCGCGAACCCTGGCCATGACGGTTTACGGGGACCTCGACGTCTCTGTGATCGATGAGATGCCCCCGGGCAAAAAACCCGTCCGGACGAAGGTGTTTTCCGAGGCCCAGAGGACCCGCGTTTACGAGATCATCCGCCGGGAGGTGGAAAAAGGAAATCAGGTTTTCATCGTCTATCCGCTCGTCGAAGCGTCGGAAAATCTGGACCTCAAGGATGCGACGCGCATGGCGGAGCATCTGCAGCAGAGAATCTTTCCGGACTGCCGTGTCGGCCTCGTCCACGGACGGATGAAGGGAAGCGAAAAGGATCGTGTGATGACCGATTTTGCCGGAAAGGGAATTCAGATCCTCGTCTCAACCACGGTCATCGAGGTCGGAATCGACGTCCCGGAGGCGTCGTTGATGGTCATCGAACATGCGGAACGTTTTGGTCTTTCGCAACTGCACCAGTTGCGGGGGAGGGTAGGGCGGAGCGACATCCCGTCCTTCTGCATCCTGCTGGCGCAGAAAATCGGTTCGGAGGATGCGCGCAAACGTCTCCGGATCATGGAACAGACCAACGATGGCTTCCGGATCGCCGAAGAGGATCTGGCCATCCGCGGCCCCGGCGAATTCATGGGGACGCGGCAATCCGGTCTTCCCGACTTCCGGATCGCCAGCATTGTCCGCGACGGACGCATCCTGGGCGAGGCCAGGGCGGATGCGTTCGGCCTTGTCGAGGAAGATCCCCGACTGGAATTCCCCGACCACCGCCCGCTCCGGGAGGTGCTCCTGCAAAGGTGGGGCGGCAGGCTGGAACTGGCCAAGACCGGATGACGGATGAATTCTTTTGACAAAACGGGATAAATTGATATAGAAACGGCTTCGTTTTGGGACATCTATGGGGACAGATTTAAATCTGTCCCCATTGAGGCAAATCTGTCCCCATAGAGGCAGGTACAAGACCATGAAGAAAATGATATCCATAGGACTCATCGGTTTCGGAACCGTCGGCACGGGCGTCGTCAAGCTTCTGCAGGAGAATGGGGATCTCATCGCCGGGCGCCTCGGCGCGGAGATTCGTCTGCAGAGGATTGCGGATATCGATATCCGGAAATCCCGGGGAATTCCGGTGGATAATGCACTCCTCACGACGGACGCCGCTGATATTCTCAATGATCCGGGGATTGATATTGTCGTCGAGCTCATGGGCGGGTACGAACCGGCCCGGACCTTCATACTTGCCGCCATGACCCAGGGGAAACACGTCGTCACGGCAAACAAGGCCCTCCTGGCGACCCATGGTGACGAGATCTTCCGGAGCGCCATGCATCACGGGGTCAACATCGGCTTTGAGGCCAGTGTCGGCGGAACCGTCCCCGTGATCAAGACGCTCAAGGAAAGTCTCATCGCCAACCGGATACAATCCCTCTCCGCGATCGTGAACGGGACTTCCAATTTTATTCTGAGCAAGATGACGGATGAAGGCGGATCATTTGAGACGGTTCTGAAGGAGGCCCAGGCACTGGGGTTCGCCGAGTCCGACCCCGCTTACGACGTCGAGGGGATCGACGCCGCCCACAAACTGGCGATCCTCCTCTCCCTCTCCTACGGGAAAAAGGTTCATCTTGGCGATCTGTACCGGGAGGGAATCACCCGGATCGGCGAACAGGACATCGCCTTCGCGCGGGAGCTGGGTTACCGGATCAAACTGCTGGCCATCGCGATCCGCAGGGACCGGGAGATCGAGGCGAGGCTTCATCCGACGATGATCCCCTTCGATCACCTGCTCGCCAACGTGAACGGAAACTTCAACGCCTTTCACATCATCGGCGACGTCGCCGACTCGGTATTCCTCTACGGTCAGGGCTCCGGAATGATGCCGACAGCCAGCGCCGTGGTCAGCGACATCGTCGATATCGCCCGCGACATTCGGAAGGGGATCGCGGGTCGCGTTCCCCCGCGGGTTCTCGATGAAGAGGCCAACGAAGAAATCTGCCTGATGCCTTTCGACCAGATCCGGACGAATTACTATTTCCGTTTTTCCGCCGTCGACCGCCCCGGCGTCCTTTCCCGGATCTCCGGGATTCTGGGCGCCAACGATATCAGCATCGCCACCGTCATCCAGAAGGGGAGGAAGCAGGGGGGGGCCGTCCCGATCGTGATGACCACGTACAAGGCCAGGGAAAGAGACGTCCGGAGAGCCCTGGAGGATATCGACCGTCTCGATATCGTGATGGGGAAGACGGTGCTGATACGGATCGAGGATGACAAGCTCTCATGAAATACTTGATTCTGCTGGGCGACGGGATGGCGGATGATCCTCTTGCCGTCCTGGGAAATAAGACCCCTCTGGAATATGCCCGCACCCCCCAAATGGATCGGATGGCCGCGGAAGGCACCCTGGGGTTGATCGATACGATCCCGCCGGGGCTTCCACCGGGAAGCGATGTCGCCAATCTGGCCGTTCTCGGTTACGACCCCCGTGTCTGCTACACCGGACGGGGACCCCTCGAGGCGGCGAACATGGGAATCTCCCTTGCGCCGGAGGATGTCGCCTTCCGTTGCAACCTGGTCACACTCGGCAGCAACAAAAACGGGGACAGAGTTGAAATCTGTCCCCACATGGTTGATTTTACGGCCGGTCACATCTCTTCCGCGGAGGCCGGGCGGATTATCGTCGATCTCGACCGGGCGATCGGATCGGAAAACTTCCATTTTTATCCGGGAGTCGGGTATCGGCATCTGCTGGTCTGGAAGGGAGGAGAGGCAGAACTTACGGCGACGCCGCCCCATGATATTACCGGGAAGACCATCGGACCTTATCTTCCGTCGGGCCGGGGCGCCGATAAGATCATTCGCCTCATTCAGCTCTCCCGTGATTTCCTCGCAGACCATCCGGTGAACCGGGAAAGGCTATCCCGGGGACTTAAGGCAGCAAACGCCATCTGGCCCTGGGGGCAGGGTAGGGCGCCGCGGATGCAGAAGATCACGGAGCGGTTTCATCTCCGCGGCGGCGTCATCTCCGCGGTGGATCTCCTGAACGGAATCGGCGTCTATGCGGGCCTGAAGGTTCTCCCGGTCGAGGGGGCCACGGGTTACACGGACACCAACTACGTCGGCAAGGCGGAAAAGGCCTTGACCGCCTTCAGCGAGCTCGATCTGGTCTTCGTCCATGTCGAGGCCCCCGATGAGATGGGTCATGAGGGCAACGTGGAGGGAAAGATCAAGGCCATCGAGGATTTCGACGAAAAGGTCGTCGGGACGATCCTGCGGGGGATTCCCCGTCTCGGAGATTTCCGCGTAGCGGTTTTGAGTGACCATCCCACGCCGATCCGCCTGAAGACACATGCCGCGGATCCCAGCCCTTTTGCCGTCCTCTCTTCCCGGGAGGTTGAAAATCAGGCCGGGGGAATCTCATTTGGAGAGAGAAACGCAAAAGGAACGGGCAATATGATTTCTCCCGGGCATCGGTTCATGGAGCATTTTCTCGGAAACTGGAGGCGCTTTTTTGAACAGAACACCCGTTAAGATCCGGGCCATCTATGCCGATACCGATGCCATGGGCATCGTCTATCACACCAATTATATCCGCTGGTTCGAGGTAGGACGCACCGAGCTCTTCCGGGATATGGGAATCCTGTACGCGGAGGTGGAGACGGCCGAATTCAATCTGCCTCTGACACAGGTCTATTGTCACTATCATCTTCCGGCGCATTACGATGAGATGGTCCTCGTTGAAACAGAGATCGCGTATCTCAAACGGGCCAGCATGAAATTTACCTGCCTCATCTGGGATGAAAACCGGAAAAACCTCCTGGCAGAGGGGTATACGGTTCATGCCTGCACGGATCGGGGCGGAAAGATCGTCCGCATCCCGGCAATCATTGCGGACAAAATTCGATCATTCTATCCAAAAATCGAAGGAGCAAAAGCAAACCCATGACCACGAAAACAGACAAAAAAGATCTCACGGAGCCGGACAAACTGCAACTTTTCTTTCTCAGTATCCGGACGTTTATGGAAACGCACCGAATGCGGATCTATGCCGGGGCAGGAATTTTCTTGCTGCTCGTCCTGCTGGCCGGAGGCGCTTACCTCTACCAGCTCAACTACGAGACGGGCGCCGGCAAGATCTACAACCGCGTCTTTGAAGCCGCGGCGAAAGCGGGGCCTCCGTCCGGAGATGCTGCGGCGATCCAGGGATACAAAGATGTCATCACCCAGTACCCGCGGAGCCACGCGGCCGTCACGGCCTACTACCGTCTCGGGAATCTCTATTTCAGCCGACGCGAGTTCGATGCCGCGATCGGCGCCTATGATGATTTCCTGAAAAAGGCCCCGCCGCAGAGCGATCTGATCACCCTTGCTTACAGCGGTCTGGGGGCCTGCCAGGAGGCGAAGAAGGATTTCAACAAGGCGCTGGAGTCCTATGAAAGGGCGCTGAAGACGAATACGGCGTCTTCCTTCGAGGCCCTGAATTTCAGTAACATCGCGAGGATTCATGAGGCGATGAACAATCCCGCAAAGGCCGCGGAATTCTACCGGAAAGCGCTGGGCAAGACGACGGATCCGCTCATGATGCTGTATCTGAAGAGAAAAATTTCCATCCTGGGTTGATGCGGCCTGGGTTCGGTGTCTCCACGGAAGCGGCGAGACCTTTGAAAAATGCCACTACTTTGTCATTCCCGCGAAAGCGGGAACTCGGGGACAGATTTCAAATCTGTCCCCGAAAAAAGACTGGATTCCTGCTTCCGCAGGAATGACGACTTGTCGAGTTCCAGGCAAAATTCAAAGGTCTCGCGGCGGGATGACCGGAAAAGGGGTGTTTTGTGAAAGAACTGATGTCGGGAAATGAGGCGATCGCGCGAGGCGCTTTCGAGTGCGGGGTGCGATTTGCCGCCGGATATCCGGGAACGCCGAGCACGGAGATCATGGAGGCCTTCGCAAAATATCCGGAGGTCTATGCGGAGTGGTCGCCGAACGAAAAGGTCGCCATGGAGGTCGGAATCGGCGCGGCCCTGGCCGGCGCCAGGGCGATGGTGGTGATGAAGCATGTCGGCGTCAATGTGGCGGCCGATCCCCTATTTACCGCGAGCTATACGGGGACCAACGGCGCGCTGGTCATCATCACCGCCGACGATCCGTCGCTGCACAGCTCACAAAACGAGCAGGACAACCGACACTACGCGCGATTCGCCAAGATCCCCATGCTGGAGCCTGCCGACAGTCAGGAGGTGAAGGCGTTCATCAAGCTGGCATTCGATCTGAGCGAGCGATTCGACACGCCGGTCTTTCTTCGCTCAACCACAAGAGTTTCGCATTCCAAATCGGTCGTAAACCTGGAGAAACCGCTGGACGTCGAAGACCGGACAGCCATCCGTTTCAATACGGAAAAATTCGTCATGGTCCCCTTGTATGCCCGTATAAGACGCGTCATCATCGAAAAGCGCATGCAGGATCTCCGGGCCTTTGCCGAAACCTTTCCCGAAAACCGCATTGAGATCAACAGCCCCGACGTCGGGATCATCACGTCCGGGATGTCCTACCATTATGCCAAGGATGTGTTTCCTGAATACTCCTATCTGAAACTCGGCATGGTCTATCCGCTCCCCGCCGGCCTGATCCGGGAGTTCGCCGCCCGGGTCCGGAAAATTTACATCATCGAGGAGTTAGATACGTTTCTCGAGGAACAGATCCGCGCCCTCGGAATCGAGGTGACCGGGAAGGAGATCTTTCCCTACACCGGCGAATTCGATCCTGGGGTAATCGAAAGAGCGATCACCGGCCACAAGGTTGCGGCACGGACGCTTCCGGAAATTTCGATTCCCCCGCGGCCGCCGAATCTCTGTCCCGGCTGTCCACACCGGGGACTATTTTACGTCCTCGGGAAACTCAAGGTGTTCGTCACGGGCGACATCGGCTGTTCCACCCTTTCCTATATGAAACCCCTTGAAGGGCTTCACTCCTGCATCTGCATGGGCGCCAGCATCGGCATGGCCCATGGGATGAGCAAGGCCCTCGGGAAGAAGGGAAAGGGAAAGATCGTCGGCGTCATCGGCGATTCCACCTTTCTCCATTCCGGGATCACGCCGCTGCTCGACATGGCCTACAACCGCAGCGATGCCGTCATCGTCATCAGCGATAACCGGACCACTGCGATGACGGGGATGCAGGAGCATCCCGCCACCGGTTTCACCCTCCAGGGTGAAAAGACGCTGAGCGTTGATCTTGCTGCCCTGGCGAGGACATTGGGCATTGAAAGCGTCCGGATCGTCGATCCCTATGATCTGAAGGCCGTTCGGACCGTTATCAAGGAAGAGCTGGCCCGGTCGGGTCCATCTGTCGTGATCTCCAGGCGCGCCTGCGTCCTGTTCAAACGGGAGTACTGCGCCCCGCAAAAACCTTTTCGGGTCGATCCGGAAAAATGCACCGGCTGCCGTCTCTGTCTCGGCCTCGGCTGCCCTCCCATCGCCTGGGAAAAGCTGGAGAATGAACCCGGCGGCGGGACAAAGGAAACGAAAGGAATGGGGAGAAGGGAAGGGGTCGCCGTGATCGATCGGAATCTCTGCACCGGCTGCGGCCTCTGCGCGCAGCTCTGTAAATCCGGCGCCATTACGGAGGAGAAGGAATGATCGAAACCAAGGGGATATTGCTGGCCGGCGTCGGCGGGCAGGGGGTCCTCCGCGCGAGCGACATCCTCTGCCGCGTCTTCATGGCCGCCGGTCTCGACGTAAAGAAGAGCGAGGTGCACGGCATGGCCCAGCGGGGCGGGTGCGTGACCAGCCATGTGCGTTATGGGGAGAAGGTCCATTCGCCGCTCGCCAAGAAAAATGATATTGATGTCCTCATTTCGTTTGAACAAATGGATACGCTCCGTTATCTGGATTATGTCAAGCAATCTGGAACGGTCATTATCAATACAGAAAAAATCTACCCGCCGGCCGTCAATCTGGGGGAGGCGCCCTATCCCGCAAATGTCGAGGAGACGGTCCGCCGTTTTTTTACGAAGGTCGTGCCGGTCGATGCCGCGGCGCTCGCCCTCCGGGCCGGGAATATCCGCGCCGTCAATACGGTCCTTCTGGGAGCGCTTTCCTCTTGCCTGAACCTCTCCCTGGGGCTGTGGGAAAAGGTGCTGCAGGAATCCTTCCCAACGAAACTCATCGGCGCGAACCGGAAGGCCTTCCGCCTGGGAAGGGGCGTTTAATATCTTTGCCATGCTTACGGACATTGAAGACGCCTTCCGGAGCATGAAATCAGATCTGGGGCTGCGCCCTGTTAATCATCAGAAGGAAAACCGGTCAGACGGCAATCTGTTCATAATGGTCCTGGCGTATCATGTTCTGCACAGCATTCGCGTCTACCTAAGAAACCAAGGAATCAACGACAGTTGGACGATTGTCCGGAATGGGCTGTCCAACCATGTGCGCATCACCACCACCATGAAACGGGACGACGGCAAAATCATCCACATCCGGAAGTCCAGCCGGCCGGAGATGTTCCACAAGAGAATTTATGACGCCCTGCGCCTGCCCCTCCGGCCAGGAAAAACGGTCAAGACCATCCTGTGAGATTTTAAAATGTGTAGTGCCTAAACAAGAGATCCGTGCCATGCAATTGACTAATATTATACGGGAATATATTTTAGACCATGAATATTGGTTAACTTTTCAAAAAAATTGTCTTGACAATGGGGTCCACCTTACCTCTTTCATGCGCCTACTACCTCAAGGAAGACCTCCGACAGATCTGGCTGCAACCGAAGAAAGAAACTGCCGAAATGGTCTTCACCGATTGGCTCAAAAGAGCTCATGCCACCAGTATCAATGCTCAAAAAGTTTGCCGATACCTTGGCCGGGTACAAATCAGGAATCCTTGCCTACTATGATTACCGCATCTCATAGGAACCCCTGGAAGGCACAAACAACAAAATCAAAACCATGAAACGAATGGCCTACGGCTTCAGAGATATGGAATTCTTCAAACTCAAAATCATGGACCTTCATAAAACCAAGTACGCGTTAATCGGATGAACCTAAAAGTACACTTTAACCTGATGAGCAAGAATTGCCCTAATATATTGCTTGTAATTATCTTATATTGATTTATCCGACCTTTAGGATTGATAATCTCACACTATGGTCAGGCCACGCAGCTCGCTGAATTATCGGTCCTTAGTGTCCGAATGAGCCATCAATTTAATCATAGCAGAGGCAGTTCAAGTCCGTTTGAGAGCGCCGAGAGGCATATAGTCGACTTCAATTTTTAAAAGGACTATACCAAGGAGGAGGGAACTTGGAAATTAAAAAAATCATAATTATCGGCGCAGGATTCATGGGTTCAGGCATTGCGCAGGTACTGGCTTCCGCGAAATTTGAGGTGGTTCTTCGGGATATCACTGATGAGTTGGCAAAGAAGGGATTTTCCGCCGTCGAAAAAAATTTAATAGCGAGCGAAGCAAAAGGCAAGCTGCCGGAACAGGAAAAAGCTGCCATCCTGAGTCGCATCAAACTCGCAACGACGCTGGAATCGGCGAAGGATTGCGATCTTGTCATCGAAGCCATCGTTGAGAGGAAAGAGGACAAGATGGATCTCTTCCGCCAATTGGATGCGATTTGTCCCGCAGAGGTAATTTTTGCTACCAACACGTCATCGATTCCCATAACAGAATTGGCGACGGCAACCAAGAGATCAGCTAATGTTGTTGGGATGCATTTTTTCAGCCCCGCCCCGGTTATGAAGCTCGTAGAGATCATCAGGGGCTTAAAAACATCGGACGAAACCGTAGAGGTCATCCGGAATCTTACAGAGAAGATCGGCAAGGTCGGTGTTCTTGTCAAGGATGGTCCTGGATTCCTGGTGAATCGCATCAATGCGGCCCTTCGCAGCGAGGTTTACAACTGTCTTGCGGAAGGGGTTGCCTCGATCGAAGACATCGACAAGGCCATAAAATTCGGATTGGGACACCCGATGGGGCCCTTGGAATTGCAGGATTTGGTGGGTCTTGAAATAGGCCTGGCTGTGATGGAGACGCTTTGGGAAAATTTTCGCGAACCCAAGTGGCGACCGGCCTTGATTCTTCGTAAACTCGTTGCATCCGGGGATTTGGGACGCAAGACAGGCAAGGGGTGGTACGACTATACAAGCGGTGAAAAAAAAGTCAGGACGGACATCCTTCTGTATGCAGATGCATAGTGTGTCGGCGGAAAGCGAATATTTCACCTGTCGGAATCTTTGAATCCGACAGCGAGCGCATCCCCGCCGGCTAAGCCGCTGGGCAAGCGAGCGAATGAAAAATGAACTTTCTTTCTCAATGATTGAGCACTCCGGAGCAAGCGCCGGAACGCTTCAATGCCGGTTCTTACGATAGGGTCATTCTCCGCGTTTTAACGCGGGAAATCTTATATTAGGTTTCCAAAGGGATGTCATAACATCCCTTTGATCAAGGGCGGGGTTTAATGCCCCGCCCGCGAAGTTAAGCACTGCGCATTGTGCAGTACGAATTTACTGTCCATAGCGTAGACGCAGCAGGACAATAGAACGGAACGACAGGCGTTTTAAATTTAAAATTCTCTTTTCATCGGCTGGAGGAACATCTTCATGGATTTCACATTTACTTCGGAGCAGCAGATGCTGCGCGACATGGCGAGGGATTTTGCCAAGGGCGAGATCGAACCTCATGTGGAGGAGGACGAGAAGAATCATTTTTGGCGCCGCGAAATTTTTGAGAAGATGGCGCAGTTGGGGTTCTTCGGTTTCTGCATAGAAGAAAAATACGGCGGCAACGGCATGGGTTTTACGGAAGGCGCCCTGGCGATTGAAGAAGTTTCCAAAGTTCATACGTCATGGAGAATGGCCTTCAATATGCAGTGCTGGGGGCCGGCCTGGACGATCCAGACCTTCGGAACGGAAGATCAGAAGCAACATTACATTCCGAAGTTCGTCAGCGGCGAATACATCGGCAGTTTCGCCATGTCCGAAGCCGATGTGGGATCCGATGTGGCCGCCATGAAATGTTATGCGGAGGATAAGGGCGATCACTTCCTTCTCAACGGGAGCAAGATGTGGATCACAAACGGGTCCGTTTGTCATCACGGGCTTCTGTATGTCAAGACTGACCGCAATGCCGGCGCCAAGGGGATTACCTGCCTGATCATGGATTACGGTCTGCCGGGCATAACGCGCAAGCAGATACACGACAAGGTCGGGTTGTGGGCATCGGACACGGCGGAAATTATCTTTGATGACGTCCGGGTTCCCAAGGAGCTGGTGCTTGGGGGGCTGAACAGGGGTTTTCAGATCTGTATGACCCAATTGAACCATACGCGGCTCGGCTGCGCTGCCGGCGCATTGGGGCTTTCCGCGGCATGCCTAGAGGCTTCGGTCAAGTATGCCAACGAGCGGTGCCAGTTCGGCAATCCCATCGGTCGTTATCAGCTCATTCAGCAGCAGATCGCCGAGATGAAAATGGAACACGAGGCGCTGGCGGCTCTCGTGTATAAGGCGGCCTGGCTGAAGGATCGGGGGATGCCGAGCCAGATGGAGACTTCCATGGCGAAGCTTTTCGGCGCGAAAGTTGCCGTTCATTCGGCGAACGAATGCATGAAACTCTTTGGTTCTTTCGGGTATTCAAACGAGTATCCTTGCGGGAGATTTCTGCGGGACAGCAAACAATTTGAAACGCTCGAGGGCACATCGAACATGCACACCATGATCATCGCCAACAATGCCCTCGGATACAGTCAGAATCGCTGAGCGGAGCCCAGTCCTTGGATATGCCGAAATGAAAGCGGCAATCCTGATCATTTCGAAATAACTTCTTAAGGAAGGCGAGTATACCGTCCGCAACAATTTTGGTGGAGAAGAAGCTGGAGGATAAGGTAGGGGTCATCACGTTGAATCGTCCGGAGGTTCGGAATGCGATCAATATTTGAACAGACGGTAAATGGTGGCGGGATGCGCCTTGACACCCGGATGGAGGGTCTTTCGGAGTTTCGCCTCCTGCAGAACGACCGGCAACGAAGCCCCCTTCAATTGCTTCCTGATCTCCACCAGGGAAGGGATCGTTTCATCGTCGAGGGCGCGCGGGGCCGCCCACGGTCGCAGTGGGCATCCGGGTAGAAGCTCTCGATCCTGCGGCCGCCCTTTTCGTACCTTCTGGCCCAACAGAGGATCGTCGGGGTGCTGATGTAACTCTGCCCGGAACCGAGGATCTCCCATGTGCGGGAAGACTTCTCCAGCAGCAACCTCTTTTGCTCTCCTCGATTGAGTTTCCTGCCGCCGATCAGATCGTGAATCACCCCGAACCAAAACTGCGCAATCCGTTTTTTCCTTCTTCGTCCATAGCGAACACCTCCTGAAAGATTTTCGCTACCCATACCAGAGGCGCCAGGGACATATCGACGCAAGAAGAAGGTGGGGAAACCATCATGCGCAGCGGCACAAAATTTTCTGTCACGGGAAAAATCCTCTCGGAAAAAAATAGCGCGATGGAATCGATGGCAGGCTTGTTCACATTACAACGACAGAAGATCCGGAACCGAAGGCAACGATACCAGGACTGCTGGTTCTGCCGCACAACGCCTCTAACCCAACGGTTCTCTGCAATCTTCTTCAACAGACTCGAACGGATCACTCCGGCAGAATACCGAAAGCCTCTCAAAAATCCCAATGGCCTACAGGTATGGAGGGCCTTGCAATCCGGACAGCGGAACCGCTGCACCCATAAACACTTGCCAAATCCTTCAAAGTATCGCTCCGCAAATCCGTGCCCCCATAGCCTCGCGCTCCCGCATCGGGGACACCGCAAAGGTTTCAACCATGGGAACTTCTTCCCTCTATCGAATAAAACCTTTACATCGACCGCAAGGTGTAGTATCAAAATACCGCTTCCTGAGAGGGCAACCAATGGGAATGGCGGCCAAACCAATCAACATTCGGGTGCCCTCTTTCTTTTAAATTCTCCTGAGTAATCCCCCGGCTCTGCCGGGGGACTCATAGAGTTTGACAATTCCGGGAATATAAGAAAGCCTCCCGGCTGTGAACCGCTCAAAGTTTACAGGACGGGAGGCAATTTGTGGAAGATGTGCAAAGTTTAACCCATGCGAAATGGGAATGCGAGTATCATGTGGTGTGGATACCGAAGTGCCGGAAGAAGACGTTGTATGGGGAATTGCGAAAGTATTTAGGAGAAACATTTTGTGACCTCGCCGTGCAGTAAGGAGTGCAACATTATAGAGGGGCGCCTTTTGCCCGATCATGTACACATGCTGATCTCGATACCACCCAAGTATGCGGTTTCGCAGGTCGTGGGTTACATAAAAGGCAAAAGTGCCATTCATATTGCCCGGACGTACATGGGGCGGAAAAAGAACTTTACAGGCCAGAATTTTTGGGCTCGTGGTTACTTCGTGTCCACAGTCGGAACGGATGAGAAAACCATCCGAGAATATATCAGGCGACAGGAGAAAGAAGACCGTCGCCTCGATCAACTGAGCATGTTTGGAGAAGAACCACCTTCAGGTGGTCAATAAACTAACCGCTTTGAGCGGTTCACAAATTCATACCTCCGGCTTTGCCGGAGGTCAGGTGGTTCTTTTCCGATATGTGGCGGCGGATTCGATTTACGGGAGCAGTCCCGAGTTTCTGGAGGCGGTGGAAAGTGTTCCTGGGGTGACGTACATTGTCGCTCTTCCCCATGACACCCTCTGCTGGCTGCAGGAACCGGCGATCCTGGATAAAGACCTACCGGTACGCGAGGGAACAGAGGACGAAACGCATCCTTGCGGAAACCGAGAAGAAGCCCGTCACCTTTGAGAAGATCGCCAGGGGAACGAACGACTACTTCTGGTATCGCCGGACAGTCTCCGAGGGGACGAAAGGGCCGGTGACCTATGAGTTAATGAAGCGTCGGGGCGTTCTGTGTAAAGACGGACAGCCCGACCGGACGGTTTGGCTGATCGTTCGCAGGACTCTTGGGGAAGGCGCCGCTTATTCCTACTTCATCTCGAACGTCGGCAGATCCGCCCGCTTGAAAACATTCGTCCGGCTTTCGGGGGTTCGCTGGGCCGTCGAGCCGTGCTTTGAAGAGGCCAAATCTGATCTGGGGATGGATCACTACGAGGTGAGGAAGTTTCCCGGGTGGCGCTATATGTATTGCTGTAGGGATAAGAATATGAAAAATGAAGAAAAGAAGGGGGATCGGTTAGCTGTGAATGCACTGCAAGATGAGCGCAAACTGATGGAAGAGGAACTGAAGATTAGCAAAGAGAAGTATCGAAACATTCTTGAAAGTATTGAGGAGGCATACTTTGAACTTGACCTTTCCGGGAATGTTACATTTTTAAATAAATCGGCGGCGAAAATGTTGGGTTATACCCTGGAGGAAATGATTGGTAAAAACTACCGTGAATATATCCCGCAGCAGCAAAGAAAGCTTGTGACGAAAATATTCAACAAAATCTATCGAACGGGAATTCCTGCGACAGTCTATGATTATCAAGTTATAACAAAAGACGGAAACAAGATATTCCGTGAGACGTCTGCCACTCTGATGCAAGACTCGTCAGGAAAGGCAATCGGATTCCGGTGTGTTGCGCGAGATGTTACCAAGCGTAAATCGATTGAAGAATCTTTGAAAAGAAAAGATGTGGAGCTGGAGATCAAATCCCGTTCTCTTGCGGAGACCAACATAGCCTTAAAGGTCTTACTGAAACAGATGGAAGAGGAGAAATTGGAGTTCGAAAGAACTATTTTATCCAACATTCGGGAAATTATTATGCCTTATATTGAACAATTAAAAGCAAGTAGATTGACCGACAATCAAATTGTATTCGTTGAGACCATCAATAATAATTTAATCAACATAATGTCGCCTTTTTTACGCAGGATTACTTTACAGCATTTTAACCTAACTCCTAAAGAATTTCAGGTGGCTGTTCTTGTGAAGGAAGGAAGAACTACGAAAGAAATAACAAATGTTTTAAATATTTCGGCAGGAGCGGTCGATTTTCACAGAAACAGGATTCGGAAAAAATTAGGGTTAAACAACAAAAAAGTCAACCTCCGGTCCCATTTGCTGTCGCTATGATGATCTTAGAGGGGAATAGGCGATCATTATGCCTTCGGCGCGGGCAGCGCATGCGAATTTCGTTTATGCGATCCCCCTCTGTGCCAATGTAAGTGAGACACTTCCCTGCCTCTATAACCAATCGCACTTCATCGGGTTGTCCAAGCTGGTGGAACAGGTGCACATGCTCGGCGCGAAGATGTTCTTCCAGATCAGCTTCGGGCAGGGGCGTCAGGTGCAGATCAAAAGAATCATTGACCCGACCGCGGACCCGGTGTCAGCGTCGCCGGTGGGATTTCGCATCAAGCGTGAGGGCCTA
>Ga0247841_10003884_pt1 | contig 26756 bp, 18 predicted proteins | sample LaCruzMarch2015__2_FD_192410 | JGI IMG/M metagenome (GOLD analysis project Ga0247841, IMG submission 192410) | Freshwater microbial communities from meromictic Lake La Cruz, Castile-La Mancha, Spain - LaCruzMarch2015_18m | ecosystem: Environmental > Aquatic > Freshwater > Lake | place: Spain... | reverse complement strand
CCTCTACCAAAAAAAATTAACCAAGGACTAAAACAGGATATATAGCTACAAAATAGCAAATCCAAAAATCAACAGACAGCAGCTTCTATGCCTATTATAGCGAAAGGCATGTGTCAAAGATGAGAAGGTACGAAAAACACTTTGTTCGCGAAATCAGAAAAAACCGCCGTTATTTTTTTTTGTATATTTGCGGCTTAAACCAGTTTTATCATGATTAATGGACGTAAGATAGTGGTGGTCATGCCCGCCTACAATGCCGAACTGACGCTTCGGAAAACCTACAACGAAATCCCCTTCGACATTGTGGATGAGGTTATTGTCACCGACGACTTCAGTACCGATCGCACCATCGAAGTGGCCAAGGAAATCGGCGTGAAGCACATCATGAAGCACGACCGAAACAAAGGGTACGGTGGCAATCAGAAAACCTGCTACAACAAGGCGCTCGAATTGGGTGCCGATATCGTGGTGATGCTCCATCCGGATTATCAGTACACGCCCAAGCTCATCCATTCCATGTGTTACCTCATCGCCAACGATGTTTATCCGGTTGTTCTGGGTTCCCGTATTCTGGGGACCGGTGCCCGTAAAGGTGGAATGCCGCTCATCAAATACGTGGCGAACCGCTTCCTGACCTTCACCCAAAATGTGCTTTGCAGCCAAAAACTTTCCGAATACCACACCGGTTATCGAGCCTTTTCTGCCGAGGTGCTCCGTAAAATCAATTACAACATCGATTCCGACGATTTTGTGTTCGACAATGAAATGCTGGCTCAAATCATGTACGAAGGCTATGAAATCGCCGAAATTACGTGTCCGACCAAATACTTCGAAGAGGCTTCTTCCATCAATATGAAACGCAGTACCATCTACGGTCTGGGTGTTTTGAAGGTTTCTTTCGACTACCGCCTTAATAAATGGGGTCTATGTAATTCAAAACTTTATAAAAAAACTTTATAAGAATTTCATCATGGCAACGAAACCCACCATTCGGAAGACTGCTGAAACGCAAACGCTTCCTTGGAAAAGCGATCTAATCTATCTGATCATCCTGAGTGTGGTTTTCCTCCTTTCGTACAGTTACATTTTCGACAAGAAGATGGATCTGAACGGCGACAATTTTGGCTACATGAACTATGCCAAAGCGATTTTGGACGGCAAGGGCTATGTGACGCCGTATTCACCAGACTTCCCTGCCACAAACTGGTTCCCACCGGGTTACTCCTTTATGTTGGCCGTGCTGATGTTCTTTTTTGGGAACAACATCGTGCTGCTCAACATCGTGAACGGCGGCCTTTATTTGGGTGCCATTCTTTTGATCTTTATGATTGCCCGCCGCATCACCAACAACCGTCCGCTCGCATTTTCCATTGCCGCGCTGTTATTCCTAAACAGCGGCCTGATGCGCTATGCGACCATTCTGATGTCCGAAATTCCCTACCTTTTCCTCAGCACCGTGGCCATTTATTGCCTGCTCAAAATGCCCGATGAGGCCAAACTCTGGAAATCCAAGCTGTTTTGGGGCGTGGTGCTCGGTTCGGTCGGTGCCTTCTACTTCCGAAGCGTTGGCTTGGGTCTGGTTGGCGGTATCATTTTATATTGGTTGTTTCAGCAGAAATGGAAAAGGGTGGGGGCTTACATCCTGTCATTCAGTTTGCTGTATTTGCCATGGATGATCCGCGACCGCATGCACGGCCTCAAAAGCCGTTACCTCGATACCATGACTGTGGCAAACGCCTGGCGTCCGGAGGAAGGTCACATCAATACGCTCAGCGGCTTCCTCGACAAGATGGCCGTCAATTTCAACGATACCGTTATCAAGGGTTTCACGGAAGTTCTTTTCCCTTTTGTAAAAGTGGAGGAAACAGCTGCTCCGACCATGCTCGCCATTGGTCTAGTCGTGCTGATGGTCACCTTTTTCGGTGCCTGGAAAACTGGCAAATTCCGCGTCTTTTTTGGAGGGTTCTTGCTGGCCAACATCGGCGTTTTCCTATTGTGGCATAGTGGAAACGGCTCCCGATACGTATGGCCACTGGCGCCCTTCATTGCGGTTTGCTTTTTTATTGGACTGTATGAACTGGTCAAATGGATAATGGCAAGGTTTAGGGTGTAAACGGTCCCTGTGATGGCTTATCTCCTTCTGCTCATTGGTTTCCTGATGCTGCCCAAGATGAAGGAAATCAGCGAAATGGCCAAACAGGATTTCCCTCCTGCTTACAAAAACTACTTTCAAATTGCGGAAGCGGTGAAAGCCAACGGCAGTCCCAACATGACGGTTTGCTGCCGCAAAGCAGAAATGTTCCATTATTACTCCGGCACTTTTGTGACCATGTACGACTTTAGCCTAGACGACCGGAAGGTTATTGCAGCGATGGTTCGGACCAATGTCGATTTTGTCGTATTGGAGCAGCTTGGATACAGTTCGACCGGCCGTTACCTTTACCCAGCCATCATGAAGCATCCGGATCTTTTCCAGCCTGTCATGCAACTTCAAAATCCGGATACGTATTTGCTGGCGTTCAATAAAGAGGGTGCTAAGAAATTTCTCGAAGGAACACCTGCTCCAACAGTTCAGCCATAGTTTTTTTCTGAAACCGGTTACTGAAGGTATTGAATTATGAATGAAATCGGATTTTTGATTCTCGGAGTCGCTGCAGGCATCCTTTCTGGCTTGTTCGGCATTGGTGGCGGCATTGTCATGGTGCCTTCCCTCATCATTTTTTTCGGCATGGATATTCTGGATGCGAACGCCACTTCCTTGGCAGCCATGCTGTTACCTGTCGGTGTTTTGGGAGTTATCGCCTATTACAAAGCTGGTCTCATCAACGTCCGGGATTCGTTGTGGATTGCGCTGGGACTGTTCCTCGGTTCCTTTGCAGGAGGTGAATTTGCCATGACCATCAGTGAAACGTTTCTGGCCAAACTCTACGCCATCATCTTAATTTACGTTGCTCTCAATTACCTGGACGTTCCATCTTGGTTCAAGAAAGGCAAGAAGTCGAAGCCGGCTGCTTCCACAGTGGTGGTGCAGAAACCATTCTGGACATTTTTGTTGGTCGGCATCGGCGCCGGTATTTTTGCCGGGCTCTTCGGAAAGGGTGGGGGCATCGTGATTGTTCCCCTGCTCATCGCCTTTTTTCGTTACGAACCAAAAAAGGCAGCAGCCACATCGTTGGCTGCCATGCAACTGCCAGTCGGACTGCCCAGCGTGCTCATCTATGCTCAAAATGGGCATTTGAATCTGCTTTTTGCCGCTTTCATTGCAGTCGGAATTCTGTTTGGGGCGTTACTTGGTTCCAAACTCGGCGTGAAATTACCCTCCAGCGTTTTCAAAAAAGTGTTCGGCGTGTTTTTGATTTTTGTAGCTGGGTATATGGTTTATAAATACATCGGTTGAATCTTGGGCGAGCAGTTAACGAGCCTTTCTAAAATTCAAAAAGTCGTAAGGAGTTAATCCCGTTTTGAAAACCATTTTTTACAACCTCAGCACTATGGCAAACCCAACATTTTTTTATACAACTGGAACCGTTTTCCAATAAGGCTTTGAATCTAATTTTATCAACTATTCTATGCCACTAAATCTATATTTTTGGAATAAAAAACGGACCGTTGAAGAACGATCCGTTTGGTGGTGGGCGTTGAGGGATTCGAACCCCCGACCCTCTGCTTGTAAGGCAGATGCTCTGAACCAGCTGAGCTAAACGCCCTTTTTTAAAGCCCGACAAAGATACAGCAAATTTTTACTCTCGCAAATTTTTATCAACTCATTTTACGGAAGACTTAAAAAAAACCGCCTCATTGAGGGATAATGTCGTTGGAAAATTGTAATTTTGTAGCCTCTGTCGATGGATGGTTTTTTTGGTTGAAATCGATGGAATCAGAATTTTAATAAATATGTGGCATCCCTTTGTGGATGCGGATTGTGAAGGGTTGTAACAAGGAGAGTGGCAGTGACTGCCAAACAAAAAACACGAAGAATGAATTTGAATGATTTGACTGCGATTTCACCAGTCGATGGACGTTATCGTTCCAAAACCGATTCCTTAGCCGCGTATTTTTCCGAATTTGCACTGATTCGTTATAGGGTTCAGGTGGAAATTGAATATTTCATCGCCCTGTGCGAACTGCCCCTACCTCAACTTAAAAACGTTGATTCCAAAGTCTTTGCTCAGCTTCGCGAAGTGTATATGAACTTCACGGTCGAAAACGCTCAAAGCATCAAAGATATTGAGAAGGTGACCAACCACGATGTCAAAGCCGTGGAATACTTTCTGAAAGATGTCTTCGAACGTCTCGGATTGGACGATGCCAAGGAATTCATCCATTTCGGACTGACTTCGCAAGATATTAATAACACTTCGGTGCCGCTTTCCATCAAGGAGGCGCTTGAGGAAGTTTATTATCCATGCTTGCAGGAAGTCATCGATGCCTTGAATGCACGTGCTGAAGAATGGTCAAATGTTTCCATGCTGGCCAAAACGCACGGACAACCGGCTTCACCAACCCGTCTAGGTAAGGAAATCATGGTTTTTGTAAACCGTCTGAACAAACAGTTGGAGCAGCTGAAACAGATTCCGCTTTCAGCCAAGTTCGGCGGAGCCACCGGTAATTTCAACGCCCATCATGTGGCGTATCCGGCAACGGACTGGAAGAATTTCGGCGAAACGTTTTTGAGCAACTACCTGGGTCTGGAACGTGAAGAATTCACCACTCAGATTTCAAACTACGACAACTTGGCCGCCTTATTCGACGGCATGAAACGCATCAACAACATCCTGTTGGACATGAACCGGGATTTCTGGATGTACGTTTCGATGGAGTATTTCAAACAAAAAATTAAAGCCGGTGAGGTGGGTTCGTCCGCCATGCCGCACAAGGTCAACCCCATTGACTTCGAGAATTCCGAAGGAAACATCGGGATGGCCAACGCCATACTGGAGCATCTGGCAGCCAAACTGCCGGTTTCGCGCCTGCAAAGGGATCTGACGGATTCCACCGTGCTTCGCAATGTCGGAGTGCCGTTTGCCCACAGCCTGATTGCTTTCCAAAGCAGTTTGAAAGGGTTGAACAAACTATTGATCAACGAGAGCGCATTGGCTGCGGACCTCGAGAAGAACTGGGCCGTCGTGGCAGAAGGGATTCAAACCATTCTGCGTCGCGAAGGCTATCCCAAACCTTATGAAGCCTTGAAGGCCCTGACTCGCACCAACGAAGCGATTACGGAGACTTCCATCAAGGCATTCATTCAGGAATTAAGCGTGAGCGATGCTGTGAAAGCAGAGCTGAGCGCCATTACCCCGCACAATTATACCGGGATTTAATTTTTTCTCAAAACAACTTTTTTAACAAAAAACGACAAATGACAGACAACGACAACTGGCAGAAAAAGCCTGATGAAGGTGGATTTTCTGCCCGCCGTGATGGCGATCGCAAACCCTTTGAAAACCGTGGAAATTCTTCTGACCGTCCCCGTTTCGAGGGTGGCAACAGCAACGGTAATTCCTTTGACAAACCCCGTCGCAGTTTTGGCGACAATGCCAACAGCGGCAACAGCTTTGACCGTCCACGCCGTAGTTTTGGCGAAGGTGGCGGCAATGACCGTCCTCGTTTCGGTGGAAACAGTTCCAGCAATGATCGCCCTCGTTTCGGTGGAAACAGTGGTGGTTATGACCGTCCCCGTTTTGGTGGCGATTCCGACCGTCCCCGCTTTGGTGGAAACAGCGGTGGAAATTCCTACGACAAACCCCGTAGTTACGGTGGTGATTCCGATCGTCCGCGTTTCGGTGGAAACAGTGGTGGTGGAAACTCATTTGACCGTCCCCGCCAAAGTTCAGGCGACAGCGGCAACTCCTTTGAAAAGCCTCGCAGCTTCGGCGGCGATTCCGATAGACCCCGTCGTCCTTTCAACAACGAAGGTGGCAATTCCTACGACCGTGGCAATTCCTTCAGCAAGCCCCGCAGTTTCGGCGGTGATTCAGACCGTCCCCGTTTTGGTGGAAGCAGCGAAGGTGGTGAACGTCCGCATCGTCCGTTCAGCAGCGAAGGTGGCAATTCTTTTGACCGTCCTCGTCGCAGTACCGGTGATAGTGGCAACTCGTTTGACCGTCCGCAACGTTCCTTCGGTGACAACGACCGTGGCAATAGTTTTGACAAGCCGCGTCGCAGTTTCGGTGAAGGTTCAGACCGTCCGCAGCGTTCTTTTGGCGACCGCCCCAGCTTTGGCGATCGTCCCAGCTTCAACAGAGAAGGTGGCGACCGTACTCGCAGCAATTTCGGTGATCGTCCCCGTCCCAGTTATGGGGAGCGTTCAGAACGTCCCAGTTATGGCGACCGCCCTCGTTTCGGGGGTAACAACGAAGGTGGTGACCGTGGTGGTTTCAAACCCCATTTCAACAGTGGTCCGTCTTTACCCAGACCCGAACGGGAAGATGGCCGTCCGCGTCGTCCACGCATCTCGAAACCTTTCGACCATGGTAAGCCCTTCGGTCGTTCTGCTGCACCCAATTATCCCGTTTTTCTGGATCCCGACACCCCAGTGCGTCTGAACAAGTATTTGGCCAACGCCGGTATTTGCTCCCGTCGCGAAGCCGATGAATTTATTCAAGCCGGTGTGGTTCGTGTCAACGGTGAAGTGGTTTCTGAACTCGGTGTCAAGGTGAAACCCACCGATACCATCCTGTTCCACGATCAGGCCGTAAGCATTGAACATAAAATCTACATTCTGCTGAACAAACCCAAAGATTGTGTCACCACTTCCGACGATCCCCAGGAACGTACCACGGTGATGGATTTGGTTAAAGGCGCCTGTGCCGAACGCATTTATCCCGTCGGCCGTTTGGACCGCAACACTACTGGTGTTCTGCTTCTGACCAACGATGGTGATCTGGCCTCCAAATTGACGCATCCCAAGTTTGAAAAGCGGAAAATCTATCAGGTGACACTGGATAAGGACATCGAACCCGAACACATCCAGAATATTTTGGATGGTATCACCTTGGAGGACTGCGAAGTGAAGGCAGACAATTGCAGCTATGTGGACGCCGACATGCGGAACGTGGTGGGCATCGAAATCCATACCGGCCAAAACCGAGTGGTTCGTCGCGTGTTCGAATCGCTTGGCTACAAAGTGTTTAAATTGGACCGCGTGTATTTTGCCGGTCTGACTAAAAAGAATCTGCCCCGTGGCAAATGGCGTCACCTTTCTGAAAAGGAAGTTGGTCTATTGAAAATGGGTGCATTCGTATAGTAGAAACCTCCTAAAGCGATTTGAAGTTTTGGGAGATTCCTTAATTATTGAAATATGGAAAAACTGAAAAGAGACCGTGTTATCGACGTGCTGAAACGCGAAGACTTCGGCGTGCTGGTGAATGTCAAAGGCTGGGTTCGCACCCGTCGCGGCAACAAGAATGTGAGCTTTATTGCAATCAATGACGGTTCCACGATCAACAACGTGCAAGTAGTCGTTGACCTGACCAATTTTGATGAAGAGTCCTTGAAGGCCGTGACCACCGGGGCTTGCCTCAGTGTGAACGGCTTATTGGCAGAATCCATCGGTCAGGGTCAGAAGGCCGAAATCCACGCCACCGAAGTGTTGGTGCTGGGTGAAGCAGATCCGAACACGTATCCGCTGCAGAAAAAAGGCCATTCCCTGGAGTATCTCCGTGAAATTGCCCACCTGCGTCCGCGTACCAATACGTTCGGCGCCATCTTCCGCATGCGTCATCACATGTCACAAGCCATCCACCGTTTCTTTCACGAACGGGGCTTCTTCTATTTTCATGCACCCATCATCACCGGTTCCGACTGTGAAGGAGCCGGGCAGATGTTCCAAGTGACTACGATGAACCTGTACGACCTGAAAAAGGACGAACTCGGCAACATCGACTACAGCAACGATTTCTTCGGAAAGCAGACCAGCCTTACGGTTTCCGGTCAGTTGGAAGGAGAACTCGCAGCCATGTCCATGGGATCCATCTACACCTTCGGACCAACGTTTCGTGCCGAAAATTCCAACACTCCCCGACATTTGGCCGAGTTTTGGATGATCGAACCCGAAGTTGCGTTCAACGAAATCGAGGACAACATGCAGTTGGCTCAGGATTTCATTCAATACTGCGTGAAATGGGCGCTGGACAATTGTCAGGACGACCTGAATTTTCTTGCTTCGATGTACGACAAGGAATTGCTGGAAAGATTGCAGTTTGTGGTGGACAATGATTTTGTTCGTTTGCCATACACCCAAGGTGTTGAAATTCTGGAAGCTGCCGTGGCCAATGGACATACCTTCGAATTCCCCGTTTTCTGGGGTGCCGATCTGGCTTCCGAGCACGAACGCTATTTGGTGGAAGTGCATTTCAAGAAGCCGGTGATCTTAACCGATTACCCCAAGGAAATCAAGTCCTTCTACATGAAACAGAACGACGACGGTAAAACCGTTCGTGCCATGGACGTGCTTTTCCCAAAGATCGGGGAAATCATTGGTGGCTCGCAGCGTGAGGAGTCGTTTGAAAAACTGTCCGAGCGTGCCCAGGAAATGGGCGTGCCTGTAAACGACATTTGGTGGTACCTTGAAACCCGCAAATTTGGAACGGCTCCCCACAGCGGATTCGGCCTGGGTTTTGAACGCCTCATGCTTTTCGTGACGGGTATGTCCAACATCCGTGACGTGATACCGTTCCCAAGAACCCCGCGCAACGCGGAATTTTAATTCGAGCAAATGGATCGCTTCGATCTACACATATTGGGTTGCGGGTCGGCATTGCCGACCCGTCGCCATTTGCCGACTGCCCAAGTGGTGAACGTTAGGGACAAGCTGTTCCTGATCGATTGCGGTGAGGGCACGCAACTCCAGTTTCGAAGCACCAAACTCAACTACAACAAGATTTACGATATTTTCATTTCCCATTTGCACGGTGACCATTGTTTCGGCCTTATCGGACTGATTTCTACCATGGGAATGCTTGGCAGAAATGCCCCGCTGACCATTCACGCACATGCAGATTTGGAAAGAATGTTGCAGCCCCAATTGGATTATTTCTGCAAAGGCATGGGCTATGAAATCCGGTTTGCGCCGTTTGACGCTTCGAAATACACCTTAATCTATGAGGACAAGTCGGTTCAGGTATTCACCCTGCCGCTCAACCACCGCATTCCGACAGCTGGATTTTTGTTTAAAGAGCAGGAAAGGCCGAGGCACATCCGCAAGGAAATGATAGAATTCCATCAGATTCCGCTGAAGGCGATACCGGGCATCAAGCAAGGCTTGGATTTTACCACTTCTCAGGGGGAAGTTGTTGCAAATGAACGCTTGACCAAGCCTTCTGCCCCGAGCAAGTCATATGCCTACTGCTCCGATACGGCGTATTCAAAAGGGTTGATTCCTCTAATTCAGGGAGTTGACTTGCTCTATCACGAAGCGACCTTCGATGAAATGGAGAAGGATAGGGCCAGGGAAACCTTCCATTCCACGGCCTCCATGGCGGGTAGGGTTGCCGCCGAAGCCGGTGTCAAAAAGCTTATGATCGGACACTTTTCGGCTCGTTATGCCGACGAAAAGAAGCTTCTGGAACAGGCGAAAGCTTTTTTTGAAAATACGTGCTTGGCCGATGAAAACCTCTTGGTTGAAATCTAGGATTCATTTTTTTTGAAAAATAAATCATAAACGGGTATGACGTCTATTCGTTTGCCTGCTTTTACGATCACGTCCTTTTGATTATACGTTACAATCACACCACTGCTTATTTCAAAGTAGTTCAAAGCTGCCATTAGACCTTCTACTTCGCGAGTTTCATTTTCGTAGTTGAATGCATAACAAACTTGTATAAGTTGCTCCACTTTATTGTTCTTGCAAACTACAAAATCACATTCCTTGCCATTTTCGTTGAAGTAAAAAAGTTCATTCTGTAAGCGCCGTAATTCCCAAAATACCATATTCTCTAGTTTTCGACCGAAATCATTGTTAAATGACCCCGAAATGGCAGTCTGTAATCCGCCATCGATGCAATAGACTTTTCGTGGATTTACAAGCTGGACTTTATACGAATAGGAAAATTTGGGCATTAGTTGTATTAAATAGGACTGCTCAAAATAACTGAGGTATTCCATGACCGTTGCCGTACTTTTTATTCCTACAAGCTGAGTCAGTTTTGTTGCCGATACCAAATTTCCGATATTCGTTATTAAATAGATCAGCAAGCGTTTTAGTGATTGTACATCTCTGATATTATATCGAACCGCCACATCGCGATAGATAATATCATCAAGTAATGTGGTATGAATATCGGGATTTTCAGTCATTACATAACCCGGTAGTCCGCCAATTTTCATGTATTTTGTAAGAGCTTCAGCATTGTTCACCAATTTTTTATACGTGCAAAACTCTTCAAATGAAAAAGGAAAAAGCTCCTTTGTGATGTGTCTTCCTGTTAGTTTAGTTCCTAATTCTTTACTCAGTAGTGATGCGTTTGAACCTGTTACTACTACTTCATAACCTTCATCTAATTTTTGACGGACATATAACTCCCAACCTTGCACTGTTTGTATCTCATCAAAGAAGAGCCTTTTACACGAAGATGCAGTAATTAGCTCGTCAACTAATACAAAATCTGCTATTTCGAAATTGTACAGTTTTGCAGAATCAAAGTTTAGAAAGAAGTAACTATCGGATAGCATTTCTATTAACTGATGCAGCAACGTACTTTTGCCGCAGCGTCTGATGCCAGAAATGATGAGTGCATGTGGAGGCGAATCGAGCCTTATTTGTACTAACAAGTCGCGCTTTTGTCCGAGATCAGCTTTTCTAAGTTGTTGAAGTTGTTGTTCGGCAACTTCTTTCAGTGCAGTTTGTTTTATCATGTCACCCAATAGTTCGTTTTTATTGATTCGTCACAAATATAAGTGTTCATTGTAAATAAACAATAGTATTCATTCAAAATAAACACTATTAGTTGTCATAAATGAACGCTTTCGAAATAAAACATACGATTCTGGCCGACGAAAACCTCATGGTTGAAATATAGGTCTTTTAATTTGGATATTCTGACAAACTGCCCTACCTTTGCCATATACAATTAAACGAATGAAGAAGCTCGTTGTATTTTTTGGGTTGGTCCTCCTCACCTTTGCTCCGCTAGTTGCCCAAAAGGCGGAGAAGGTTGCTGTTGCACCTGCTGAAACGACGCTCACTGTCATTCAAACCGGTAAAACACTTCAACTTCAAAATGCCACGGTCGGTGAAAAAATGGAGGTCCTCAGCATTGTAGGCGTCCGCATCGTCGAAAAGAAAATTGATAGCGCCAACCAATCCTACGCGCTGGATCTGCCCAAAGGCTATTACATTGTCAAAATAGGTACGGCAGTCCGAAAAATTTCCGTGAAGTAAATCTCTCCGCTATACTACTTTCGTGTAAGCACTCTGTTTCGGGTGCTTTTTTTGTTTTAAAAGGGTGATGAACTCCTTAATAAACATGATGATTATAATAATCGAAAAATTCATTCGGGAGATTCAGTAAATACTGAAGACCTATTTGGATTTGATATATGCTAATGCATATAAAAAGTACGAAATCCAATATATTATACGCGGATACATATACTAATTAAAACCGGGTCTGCCTCGGTAAAAGGCGAACCCGGTTTTATTTTGGAACGATAGTCTTAGAAATAACTCGATCCGTCCCAGCAATGCGTGCAAAGCTTTTCTTTGGGCAGGCCGATGGCTTCGACCAAATCTTCCAACTTTTGGAACGTCAGCGTGGTCAGATCGAGTTCCTGGCGGATGCTTTCCACCATGGCTTCGTATTTTGAACTTTTGGAGTCGGAGTATTCCTTTAAATCGGCGGTTTCGTAATTTTCAAGTTTTTTGATGGCTTGGTGTGTGGCCAGGTCGAGGCTGGAGCGGGAGCGGCTGAAATTGAGGAATTCGCAGGCGTGGGTGAGCGGAGGGCAGGCAATGCGCATGTTTACATCCTTGATGCCGGCGTGGTGGAGGTCGCGTACATTGTCCTTCAGTTGCGTACCGCGAACGATGGAGTCGTCCAGGAAGATGCCGCTCTTATCCTTGATGATGGCTTTGTTGGGGATGAGTTTCATCTTGGCCACCAGGTCGCGCATGTTCTGATTCTGCGGCATGAAGCTGCGGGGCCAAGTGGGTGTGTATTTGGCATAAGGTCGTTTCAATGGAATACCCGTGTGGTGGCTGTAACCCATGGCATGTCCTACGCCGGAGTCGGGAATACCGGCCACGAAATCGGCTTCCACGTTGTCTTTCTTTGCCAAAGCGGCACCGCATCGGTAGCGGCATTCATCAACGTTGATGCCTTCGTAGAAAGAGGGCGGGTAACCGTAGTACACCCATAGAAACGAGCAAACCTGCATTTTTTCATTGGGCTGGCGCAATTGCTCGTAGCCATCGGCAGTGATTCGGACCACTTCGCCAGGCCCCAAGTATTTTTCGATTTCATAATTCAAATTGGGGAAGGCAGCGGTTTCGAAGGTGGCGCTGTACGCGTTCTCCTTTTTGCCAATTATCACTGGCGTGCGGCCCAATTTGTCGCGGGCAGCCAGCAGGCTGTCTTCGGTCAGAATGAGCATGGAGCACGAACCTTTCACGCGGTCGAACACATTCTGAATGCCTTCCAGAAAGGTTTTGCCTTCGGTAATGAGCATGGCGATGAGCTCGGTCGGATTAACCGATCCGAGGCTGGTTTCGGAAAACATGTAGTGCTTGGCCAAAAAATAGGACTCAAGTTCGTCAATGTTGACAATTTTACTCACCGTAACAACGGCAAATCGTCCCATGTGGGAATTCACGACGATGGGTTGGGCTTCGGTATCGCTGATGACGCCTATGCCGCTGTTTCCGGAGAAACCCTTGATGTCGTTTTCAAACTTGTTTCTGAAATAGCCGTCTTCGAGGCTGTGAATGGCACGTTGGAACCCTTTTTCTTTGGAGAAGAAAGCCATGCCCGCTCTTTTGGTTCCCAAATGGGAATGGTAATCGGTCCCGTAAAAGACATCGCAAACAGCATCACTTTTGGTAATGCAGCCGAAGAATCCGCTCATTGATACTTGTTTTTTTGAGGTTGAATGTGGTTATAAAAGTACGTCAAATTCAACAAATCTCAAGGGAACTTCAGAAATAAAAACACCTGTAATCGACACTTTTACATGTCAACTACAGGTGCTATTATTTATTGCCCCTCGAAGGGTATGCGCTTGCTTTCTACCGATAACTATTCTTTAATGAATTTCACAGAATAATCACCATCGACCGAACTCACTTTCAACACATAATTTCCCTTGGAAAGTTGGGACAAATCCAGTTGAGAAGAACCATTGATACACACGGTTTTAACCACCAACCCGTTTAAGGTGAACACTTCCACTTTTGCAGGTACGTTGTTTTTGAAATCGATGAACGCAACGTTTTTTACAGGGATGGGATAAACGCTGATTGCATCTTGTCCCTTGGTATGAATGGTCGTTGAACCTGTTGCAAAATCATTGGTTTTCACAATTTTGAATCCGTCGAAATACGTGGGCTGTCCTAAATCACTGACTTCATACGTTTTTACTTCGATGGTATCAGTGCTTACGGTCACATTGCTGAAAGTGGGCAAGCCTCTTTGTCCGAAACGTCCGCTGAACAAATCAAAATAGTTGCTCAAACCGGTTGCAGTTACTACAGCTGCGGCTTCCATTTGAGCTTTGGTGCGTGGTTCGTATTTCTTTTTACCCGCTGAATTGTTTAGGAAATACATGGTTCCATTCATCGTGTTAAAAAGACCGCTCATTTTTGAAGTGACGTTTTCACGGGCGTCAAAAGTTACAACGATTTGATTTTTAACAGCATTAGCAACACGTGTTTTGTTATTAATGGGTCCCAATACTTCGTACACATGGTCGTGTCCCTGCAATGCCAAATCAATTTTCAATTCATCAAAGATAGGAGCCATGGCTTCACGTACCGCTTTTCCATCTGCATCACTTTGGTGACTTGCTGAACCGGTAAACATGGTTTTGTGGTAGAAAGCAATTCTCCATTTAGTGGAAGGATTGGCTGCTACTTGTGCCCGCATCCAGGTGGTCAAATCGTCGAGATAACCTGTCACACTGTAATCTTCGTAACTCAATGCCATAAATAAGGCATCACCATACACAAACGAATAGTTGCTACCAGGTGTCGTTGATTTTGCCTGATCGAAAGCAATTGCTTCGGTGTTGAAGTGGTTGGTAAAGTTCTTGTTGGCCGATTTGTCATGATTTCCGGTTACAGCAGCTAACGGTTTTTTCAAGAAAATATCCTGTTGCGTTTGGAAGTATTGTTCGTATTCCCACTCGGAGTTCGTTGAACCTGAGGTTTCAATCAGATCGCCACAACTAAGCCAGAAATTGGCACCCGGATACATTGTGTTGGCAGCATGCGTTGTTTTCTGAGAAATGTCGAAATTTTCCACCGAATTGGCCTGTGGGTCGGTTGTATAAACAAAGGAGAACGGTTCCTTGTTGTTTTTGGCTGTCGTAAACGTTCCAACCTCGCTCCAAGCACCTGGTTTACCTACACGGTAGGAATAGGTAGTGTTGGGAGCCAAGCCAGTTACCAAAGCTTTGTTGCTTACATAACTTCTTTTCGAATTGTTTGCGATGCCTGCCAACGTGGACAAACTGTTTCCCGAAACACTGTAATTTACATCGGTCAATGTTTTGGTTGTAGCATCCATACTGAATGCAAGAGTGCTGAAGTTGGTTGAATTTCCGATGACGATTTCCACATTTTCTCCGATTATTCCTGCATTGGTAAACCATGCAAAACCAAGACGGCTTGTTGGGTCACCATTAAAGGTCATGCTAATGCTGTATGGATTTTCTTTTGTTTTAAGAGCATTCATCGCAAGTTCCAACTGCGAAGTTGCAGCAGAATCTTTGGCTGTAACAGCAGCAACAACGGCTCTTTTTAATAAAGTCCAAGTCGGAATGGTATAGTCCGATTCAGTCAATGCATTTGCTACGGCTGCCAACGAATCGGCTTTGCTCAATGCAAAAGTAATACTTGCACCCCATTGGACAGGTGCTCCGGCTGTTGCAGTTGGATTCCAAAGACATTGACGAACAGTCATGTTTTTAGAAATAGGATCCAAGGAGATTACTTGATACGATAATTTTTTATCATCTGTAGTTGAGTTATTTCCAACTTCACCTTCGCCTTTCATTGGTGAGTCAATACGAATGGTTCTCAAAGCTATATCATTGTCCGGTCCCTTGTAAACATAGAATTGATTCCAGTTGGAATTACCATGAAAATAGGCTTTGATATTTGAATGCGCCTTCACAAAACTGGCAAAACCTCTTTGTTCAATCGTAGAAGGAGCTGTAACAGCCAAACCACCTTTACACGTTTCTTCCACCATGTTTTCAAATTTATCGGTAGAATTAATGGTATGCGTTCCGTTCGGATTGCGTAAGTGTTTGGTTTCAATTTCCGGTTGGTCATGTGTGAAAATTACCACCGGCGTAGTCGTATTTACTGAAGCTAAATCGTTTTCCATCCAAATACGGTTGGTTGAATCGGGCCACAATGTTACGAACATAAAATGTACGCCACCAATATTTTTGGAGTAGTTTACCTTATCAGTAGTGTAATTGTAGTCGGCAGTTGTCTTTGGCGTTGTAGGATTCAACATCCTATTGTACATATTCACCAGTGTTGTTTTATCAATTGTCGGATTCAATGTTTTTGTGTATCCGATAGCGTTAGAAACATCGTGATTTCCCGGAGACAAAAGTAGTTGAGCATTTTGACCTAGACTATTCTTCACGGTTAATCCATTGATGTAATCCGTTGAAAACTGTGCCCAAGAAGCAGCAGCCGATTGTATGGACGATGCGCTTTCCTGACGGTTCGAAACATCACCTGTGTTGATGACAAAATCAATGGCACCAATCGGTTGATTCGCTTGCACGCCATTGTCATTGGGTAAAACAACCGTTGACATTCCATTCATTTTGGCTACCATTGCTGCATTTACCACTTGTGCATTTACGGTAGCTGCACCTTGGAAATTAGCACGAGTGATGCCATAATGCGAATCGGAAGTGTAAATCATATTGATCTGAGGCAACGTAGCTAAATAGGCTGTTTCATCGGCCGCTTGCATCTCCTTAATATCTTGCTCAGACATGGTATATTCAATGACCAATGCCGCTGCAGCCGAAGCTTCCCCTTCGAACGATTCCATTTCACGACGGCCAGAACCTTTGATATAAAAGGCCATCGCATTGCCTGCATTCCAACCAGCACGGTTCAAATTGGCTTGTACCAATGAAACGATATTGGCAGAATAATAACGTTGATCCACCACATTCAAAGAATTAACATCCACATTCCAAGCGACCGATGCAGCTGATTTCGGACGTGAAGATAACAACGAAGCTGTACTTGTGAATGTAGCAGGATTATCGTTATCCTCACTCCAGATCGTCAAATTACAAGGATCCACTTTCGAGGTAGCTACATCTACTTCGAATTCCAAATAAGCGTTATTAATGGTCGCATTCTTAGGGAGATTGATTCCAGGAAAACGTACACCAATCATTTGTGGTTGTGCTGTAGCACCTCCTTCGCATCCAATTTCCAAATCGCTACTGGTCCAATCTACTTCACCAACAACTTTGCTTTGAGTTTGTCCAGGTTCTGGAGCAATCCATTCTTCTAAATCATCCGAAGCTTGTTTGATTTGGAATTTTGCAGTTTTTACAGGAGTGGTAAACACAAAAATTGGGTTTGAATAAAACCAAAGATCGGCAAATGCTTTTGTTGCATCGTTGGAACCCATCAAGGCATCCGCTAAAGGATTGCCATCAGCATCCGTTTCGTTGGTTACATTTAAACCTAGGTTTGAACCGCGCAAGCGGAAATAGACCGAATCGGTTATGTTTGGAACGATGATGCTCATTTCTACCCATCCATTACCCAGGCTTTTCCAGGCTTTGCTAACAATACTTTTAGTGTCGGTTACTCCACCTGTTGCATCAAAGCGAGCGATTACCGAAGTCGTTGCTACCGTTTGTACATTATAATTTGGTGAAGCAGGATCAATTTTTCCAGTTACTTTACCTTTGATAATGTCAATATGATTTAGAACTGGTTTGTTGTAGGCACTGTACGAATTGAAGTTTACACCTTGTGGGTCACGTGCTTTGATGGTGATCTTCACCGACTTGCCTTTAGTGATTAGCATATTGGAACCCATTACGCCTGTTACTTTTTCAGTACCAATGGTTTCAATTTTGTATAGTAAGGAGTCAATCAAATCGCCTTCTACCACCCAAGTGTTACCTGAACGTAAACCGTCAACGATATTTTGAGCCGTTTTTCCATCCGTATAGGTATAGTTTTTTTGAAATTCTCCTGGATAAAAATCGCCCGCTTCATTGTGGCTGTCTGAGTTGGCAAACAACCAGAAATTACGGCCTTCGGATAGCATGGAATCCCAAAGACCTCCAATGATGGCCGAGAAATAGCCTGTGCCACCAAAGGTTCCTCCACCTACAGCTGATGCGGTATATCCACCACGTCCAGAATCTTTTTGGTGTCCGGGCATACTTTCGAAACCGAAACAAACGGTAGGTGCAGCATTATTCATATCGCGGAAAGCAGCAACCGTATATCCGCCAGATGCTTGTTGTTTGCGTTCGGGGTGTGCCGGTACTAAATAACTGGTTGTGGGGTAATTTGTTTTCAACCAAGTCAATGCTTCCAATGTTTTGGCATGACCTGAAGCTGTACTTTTGGTCCAACCTTGAGCCACACCACCCGTTAAATCCGAATCACTATTGTCAAATTTAAACTCGTATTCAGCAATCGGATTACAGTTTGGAGTGGCCAAGAACTGATTGTTAATGAGTCCCATGCTACCATGTTCATGTCCGGGAACATTCATTTCGTAACTTTGAAGGATGGTTTTTGCAGGATAAAGTACTCTTGCTTTTTGAATTTCCGCAAAGGAACTGTCGCGAAGCATCTGCCAACGCCACATGACTTGATGACCGCCGCTCATGACCGAAGTGCCAATAATGGGATTCGGTACATAGCTATCCCAATAAACGGTGTTTCCGGTATCGGTTCCCGTAACGCGGGCATTGGTCGTAAAACTTCCGCCATGTTCGCTGTTTGCCCACCATTGGAGACCAAACTGATTGTTTTTGGCCATCATGTGCCCAATCGTGTAACTACCATCCGTATAGGTAGTGTGTTGGTGAAAATCACCCGTCAAATAACTTTGTGCTAAAAGTGGCTGAGCCAAACTAGCACTTCCAAGCAACAGTGTCAATCCAACTGATTGCAGTAATTTTGTTTTCATTCCCTTCGTTTTTTTATTTTATAATAAACTAAGGGCAAAAGTAGAGGGCGGGTATTAAGGAAGTGATTCAATTCAATTCCAGTAGGGAGAAGATGATGTTTAGAGGATGTGAAAAAAAATTTGAAAAAATTACAACGATTGGATTATCTTTCACTTTGTCGGAATTGAATTTGGTTGGCGAAAAAAAATGAATAAGAATTATAAACAGGTCCGTAAACCGAGCTTTTTTTACTTAATTCTTCGAAGCAATTTTTTTCATTTCCAGTGCTTTCTTGCGTATATCGTGTGAAAGTAAACCATACGTTTCTTCCTTTAAATAAGCGCATTGGAGATACAATTTGGCCAGCTCTTTCATTTCTAAAAAGCATTTGTCGTTCAGGTCGGCCAGTAAAAGCAGCACAGGAATTTCCTTTTTCTCGGTTGCCACGGAGTCGGTCCACGCCGCATGGTTCCGCCGCCGTTGCAGGTATTCATACCGGAAATAGGCGGTACCCTCCAATTCGGTGATCCAGTACATCAGATAGGGATCGCCGTTGGTTTTGCCAATTTCGAAAGCCTTGTAGAGCATGTTTTTGGGGTTCAGCTTCGAAATGGTGAAATTGTGGACGTATTCCAGATAGGCGAGTTGGTAAAGTCCATAGCCATCCTGATTCTGCATGGCGGTGTAGGTGGCTTGCTCCATGGATTCCCAGGAATTGACCTGCGGTTGCTGCGCCCATTTATGAGGGTCGATGTCCAAAGGCCGGTCTGGCGTTCGATGCAGGTAATAGTTGAATTCCGAACCTGAACCGGCTGTCGTTTGGGCTTCCGAATGGAAGGCCAGAATCATTGCCAATGCCAGCATGGACAGGATTAAACGGGGTTTCATGAGCGTTCTTATTTGGGACTGTTCAAACAAATATACGTTTAAAACGGCTATCTTTGCTACATCATGAAAAAATCACCTTGTTCCATGCAGGTACAACCGGATCAATCCATGCGGGAATTGCTTTTCCTGCATCCGCATCTGTTGCCCATGATTCATGCATTAGGTGTTCGTGGGCCGTTTGGTGAGCGAACGGTAAGGCAAGTTGGTAAGGATCAGAATATCCTTGAGCCCGTGTTGGTGGCCTTGTTGGAGGTTGGGATTTGCAACGATTTTGTATGGTTGGAAACCTTGCCCGCTTATGGCCTTTTGCAACTGTCTGAACTGACCAAAACGCTGACCAATGTTGTTCGCGATCAACTGATGGATTGGGTGAAGCTGAATCAGAATCTGATCAACAAACTGGAACAATCGGAACAGGGCGTATTCAACCACACGATCCAACAGATTTTAGACGATTTGAACACGCACAAACAGGAACTGGTGCATACTGTTTTGCCTCACATCAACGGTATCTACGAACTTTATTACAGCCCCGAATATACTTCTGGGAAAAGCAATCTACTCACCTACAGCATCGAATTCTTCCCCAAGAAATCATGGTCGAATGCATCTTTTGCCGCCTGTGAGAACATCGTGGAAAAAGCAGTGGAGCCTGAAACGATTTTCTGGCAGTCCCTCCTGCTTTTTCACCAGATTTTCGCATTGATGCTGGCCTTGGAACGGGTGGAAGAGCGCCTGCTCAAGCCGGTGGTGCTTGGAATGGAAGAAGACATCATCAAGACCTTTCAGAAGAAAAAAGCAAAGCCGATGCGGTTGGCGTTCCTTTCCTTGCCTGAAGCGGAACTGGAGCAGGAGCTGCTTAGCAAACGGGAGCAGGAAGTGCTGGGACTGGTAGCCCAAGGGTTGATGAACAAGGAAATAGCCGACCGGCTGCACCTATCCATTACCACAGTAATTTCCCACCGAAAAAACCTCGCTAACAAACTGGGCATCCATTCGTTGGCCGGTCTAACGGTTTATGCGTATACGCACGGTTTTTTAGATGAAATTATCCTCATTAATGAGGATTGACCAATTCTGAATCCTTTCTGAACTTTGCAGCTTTCACTAAATCTGCAAAGCATGAATTCTAAATTTATGATCGGGCTGGCGCTTTTGGCTATTGCTTCCAATGCGATCGCTCTTGAAACGTCAATTCCTTCCGATAGCCTGAAACTGAATATTCAGGAAATCGTCGTCACCAAATCCCTACGTGAGAATGCGTTTTTATACGAACTACCGGCAGCCACCACGGTGCTTTCTGGTCGTCAACTGGCTTCTGAAAACCGCTTTGACTTGAAAAGCGTAGCTGGACAGGTGCCCAATCTATTCATACCCGATTACGGCTCCAAACTGACTTCAGCCATCTATTTGAGGGGTATCGGAACACGCATGAATGCCTCGGTGGTGGGTTTCTATGTGGATGACGTGCCGTATTTGGACAAATCGGCTTTTGATTTTGAATGGCAGGACATCCAACGGATGGAAGTGCTGCGTGGCCCTCAGGGAACGTTGTACGGACGCAATGCGATGGGTGGCGTGATCCATCTGCATACGTTTTCGCCCTTCGAAAACTTGGGAACTACGCTTCGGCTGTCTTACGCCTCGTTTAACGATTTGCAGGTGCAAGCATCGCATGCTCAGAAAATCAACGACCAATACGCCTTTAGTCTGGCAGGCAATTATCACGAAAACAAAGGTTTCTTCACCAACGAAGGAACCGGTAAAAAGGTAGGTGCCACACAGACCGCGGGTTTCCGTGGCAAACTGGCAGCGCGTTATGCCAACGGCTGGAGAGCCGACTTGAGTTCCGCTTTCGAATCTACCAAACAGGACGGTTATGCGTATGCACCGGTGAGCAGCGATTCGATTTCCTACAACGACGTATGCGCTTACAACAGAAACCTGTTTACGGCCGGATTAACGTTGGCAAAGGCGACAGCGACGACTTCCTTCCATTCGGTAACTGGCTATCAGCAATTTAAAGATGCGTTGACGTTGGATCAGGATTTCTCCACCGCTTCCCTTTTCACCTTGAGACAGAATCAACATTTCAACGCACTCACGCAGGAATTCGTTTATAAATCGACGGACGTGAGGCCTTTGCAATGGGTTTTTGGGGCTTTTGGCTCCGCCAGTCTGACCGAAACGTCGGCACCCGTTCAGTTCAAGCAGGACGGCATCGTGACCATGCTCGAAAACAACATCAACCGCGGCATTCCGGCCTCCTTGTCTATGAACGTGCATATTACGGACAATGTGCTGGACATTCCCAGTGATTTCAACGAGCAGCGTCAAACGGCAGCTTTGTACCACCAATTCAGCTGGCAATTGCCTTTTGTGAAGCGTTTGTCGCTCACCGGCGGATTGCGTCTCGAATACGAACGGGTTCAGTTGGATTGGAATTCTTCGGCAGACATGAATTACCTCTACACCATGGTCAGTCACGGCATGACGCTGGGTGAAAGCTTGACGGCCAATGCTTTGCTGAAAGGGGACGCTTCGAAGGACTATGTGGAAGTGACTCCGAAAATCGCATTGGAATATGCGTATAATCGGAAGAATAAGGTCTATGCCAGCTTGACGCGTGGTCATCAGGCTGGTGGCTATAACGTGCAGCTCTTTTCGGATTTGATTCAGACGGAACTGCAGGCGGTGATGTCGCAGCAGATGAAGACCAGCATGACTACGCAGCTGCAGGCGCTGGTGGCTTACGGCATGCCCCAGGCGTCGGTCGATGCCATTGTGTCGCACATTCCTGAATCTAAAAATGTAGAGAACGTTTCGTCCATCCTATCTTACGATCCAGAATACAGCTGGAACTACGAAGTCGGTTTCCACTCCGAGCCCATTACCGACCGGTTAAAGGTGGACGGAGCGTTCTTTTACGTGGATTGCTACAACCGGCAGGTCGCTCAGTTCTCGCCCAGTGGTTTTGGCCGAATGATGAAGAATGCCGGCCAGAGTTACAGCAAAGGTTTTGAAATCAGTGCATTGGCTAAAGTATGGAGCAATTTGGACGTTCGTGCATCCTACGGGTTCACCGAGGCGCGCTTTACCAAATATGCCGATTCCGCCAGGGTGAATGGGGTGTATCAGGAAGTGAGTTACAAAGGCAAGACGGTGCCGATGATCCCCAAGCATACGCTTTCGGTCGGTGCGGATTACTCCATGAACGTGAACGCCAATCTGTTGGATAAGGTCGTCTTATCCGCTCAATACCAAGCCAACGGACCCATTTACTGGACCGAAAAGAACGATGTCCAGCAACCGTTTTACGGAGTTGCCGATGGGCAGGTTTCTTTTGCCAAAGGAAGTGCTCAACTGCAGTTTTGGGTAAAGAATGCGTTCAACGAATCGTTCCGCACGTTTTACTTTGAATCGATGGGGAAGGGGTTTGCACAGCAGAACCGTCCCATGCAGATCGGAGCAACGATCCAATACTTGTTCTAGAACAGGGACACTAGTTTGGGCAGAAATACAATCACGCCACAAACCACCGCCATCAAGGCAGTAAACAGTACGGCGCCGGCAGCAATGTCTTTGGCCAGCCGTGCTGTTTCGTGTTTTTGAGGGAACAGGTGGTCCACTAGCTTCTCGATGACGGTATTGAATGCTTCGGCAGCGAAAACCAAGCCGATGCACAGGGCTACGATGCACCATTCGGAGGCTGAAATTTGGAATAGAAAACCAGCAATGACCACGCAGATGCTTATGAATAGGTGAATTCGAGCATTCTGTTCGGACTTGATCAGTTCCAAAATCCCTGTATAGGCGAACCCGAAACTGTGGAAGAGTTTTTTCAGACTGAAGTTATTCGAATTTTCCATGTTTGGCTTTTTGATTGGTTTGATACCATTGATTGGCCTTGTGGGCGAGCCAGGCTGAACCCGCTCCCAACAGGGCACCTGCCGCTACGTCACTCGGGTAATGCACGCCCAGGTACATTCGGGAATAGCCCACTGAGCCTGCCCAAATAATGCTGGGTGCAATGACGTACCATTTCGGATACATCAGGCTTAAGGAGGTGGCCGTCGCAAAGGCAGACGAGGTATGGCCCGATGGAAACGATGGGCTGCCTTCATCCGATTTTGGAATCATGTCTGGATAGGTGGTGTACGGGCGATCTCGATTAATGCTGTATTTAAGTAGATATGTCATGCCCATATTCAGCGCGGAAGCAGCACCGAGTTCCATCGTTTGATTCAGCAACTCGTCGTTGTGGGTGAACAAGGCGGTGGCTCCCATAGCCAGCGGTGCGCCGACAATGATCAGGACGTGAGAGTCTGAAATGAACTGAAAAATGGGATCGGCGGGTTTTGCTTCGGCAGAATAAATGCTCCGCAAGATGCGTACATCTGCGTTTTGGGCATTTGCACTGAATGTTAGTAGCAAAAATGACAGCAAGACCGATCGAAACATAGTCGTAACGTTTTGCACAAAGTTACGACTAGTTTCGCAGTATTTGATTGCTCCTGGGATTGGATGTGCACTTTTTTTAAAACTACAACACCATTATAATTCAGGACTTTCTCAATTCCAGACACGCATTCCCCACTGTTTTCGGCGGGGTAAGCGCATTAAGGCCAAATACGTCGTCAAGCTGCTTTACAAGGGCAGTGAATTGTTTTTCGATTATTTCAACATCAATTTTAAATAACTCAACCTTTTTTCACCGGTAATCCGAACAACGTAAAGCCCAGCAGCCCGACCAGTCAGGTCTAGGACCGTTTCAGCCGAAATTCGTTCTTTTGAAATTGACAGAATTTTCTGACCGGACAAATTGAAAACATCCAGGCTTTCTGGTAGTTTGCCTTCAAAACGAAGGGTCGAAACGCCCTGGCAGGGATTTGGATAGATTTCAGGTTTTGGTGAAACTGCCGCCGTATTCAAACCTACGGTATATCTCGAAGACTTGAAATGTACATCATCCAAAAGCAAGGTGGAGCCGGCATAGCTGCTGGTGTTGTGATTCCAGAGGCTTGATTGGAAGTAAAACAAGACGGAGTCGCAAGGGATCGAAGATAAATCCAATCCTTGTTGTTGCAACAAAGGCACTTCTTGGTATTGCCAGGCATTGTTCGGTAGTAAAAAAGCCTGATTGAATGCGATGAATTGACCTTGGAATTTGAACATCATGCTCAATTGTGCGGTGTCATGAGGTACGGCAGGCATATACCGGTAATGAAAGGCTAGCGTATCTTTCTTATTGCTCAAGGGGGATCCACCCACCCAATTCTGTACGGTTTTGTCCCAATTTCCATTGCTTATCCACATCGGATCCACAAAAGTTTGTCCCTGCTCATTGGTCCGCGCTGTGGTTTTAATTTCCATAGCGTACGTTCCGACTGCTGCATTCGTGGTCTGGTGGGCACCCGGTCTTTCTTGGTCGCTCACAGACCAACCCGGTGCGGTTTCGATACGGGTTGTCACCCAATTTTCAAAATCACCGTTCAATTTTTCGGGCTGTGTAGCAATGCCTGTAAAGCTGATGTTGTCGATCATCAGGATGCTTCCTGTAGGAGCGACACCGCTCGTGTTGCTACTGGAAACGATGCCGATAATCATCGAATCTGGTGTTTCGGTCAGTGGTGGAGAGAACGGTTTGTTGAAATTGTACCATTCACCCGAAGCCGGTAGCAAGGAGAGGTAATAGGACCCTATGTTCAATCCTCCTTTTTTGAAAAAGACCATGATCATTGCAGAATCCGGTAGTGTGGAATGGTACAGGTAATAACCTTGAAGGCCGGTTGGTTTCCCTGAAATGGGGATACCACCCTTCCAGTTGGCTGGATTTTGTCCTGATGGTACCTCATTTATAATGAAACCAAAGTTGTTTCCTACCATACCATCCGTTTCCAGTCGAAGGGAAAAGTTTCCGTGTTGTGCCAAGCTTGTCTTGCTGGCGTTGTATGGAAACATTCCATCGATTCGGAGCAAATTGGACGAATAGGGGTAACCCTCTGGTATTTCGAATGGATGGCTGTCCCAGATTTCAAAACCTTCGTTGTCCAAAACCGGATTGTTGGATGTGGGAATGTCTTCTATTGTACCTTTGTAGGGCAATATGGTGAGGTGGTCCAGGAAAAGGGTGGAACCAACGTGTTCTATCGTGTTCTCGACGGTGATGGAGGAATTGAACATCAAAACCAAATCGCACGGAAAGGAATTGGGTTGATTGGGCGACTGCACGGAGATCTTCATTTCTTTATAAATGGAAGTTGCAGGTAGCAAAACAGAATTTCCTGAAATCGGAGTGCCGTTATTCACCATCATAAGCATCAGGGAGGCATTGTCGCTGGGTTGACTCGGGAGGTATTTATACCAAAAGGACAAGGTATCCTTGGTGCTGTTCAGGTGCATGCCCCCGCTCCATTTTAAGGTCGCTTTGTTGAAATCCCCCAAAGAAAGGACTTGTGGAAATTCCGCAGGTATGCCTTTTTCATTAATCCCCAGAGAAGTGGTCAGTTTGATGGCATAATTCCCCTCATACTTGTCGGAGGTGCGGCAGTCTGATCCACCTTCCGTACTGGTCAGGTTCCATTCTTTTGGCAATGTATTATTGTGTTGCGTCCATCGTTCGAAATCACCGTTCAGCGCTTCCGGTTGGGTGGTCAGCCCTTTAAGGGAAATGCTGTCAATGAAGAAGGTGCTGCCCGGTTGGCCAGCGCCATTTTGGACATTTCCGCTTGAGGCAAAGCCTACAATGACGGAATCCGGACTGATGGTATTGGGCCATTTGGGCACAATGTCAAAATCGAACAACGTGTATTTGGATTGCTTTTCTTTCAAGAAGAAATCGTATTCTGCCAGAAATTTCCCCTGATATCGGAACGTGACAATGACCAGCGCGGAATCCGGATTGACGAAATCATATTTGTAATACCCACGAATACCCGTAATTGGTTGGGTGATGGGGATGCCGCCTTTCCAAGTGGTTGGATCCCCGTTTTCGCCATGTGATCCGATGATGAATCCGAAATTGACGTTGTCCGTGGCATTGTCCGTCACCAGTTTTACGGCGGATTGACCATGATAACAGTCGGTAGTCATAATGACGTTGTATGGCGTGTTCGACATTGCCTTGAAGGCGTTGGAGTTGAACAGAAAGTTCTCGGGGAAACTGTAGCTTTGAATGCTCCAGTTTTCGAAATCTCCGTTGGGAACGATCGGGGTTGCTGGTTGACCCCAAAGCAAACTGCTGAATGACAATGCAATAAAAAGTAGTCGTGTTTTCATATCCTAGCATTTTAGTGGTAAAAATCGAGGCATGAGCAGTCAGTTCAATAAACTGAATTTTGTCAAATATACTATATAAATGCAGAATGTAGTGTTTTTGTTAAAGCACTAAACTATTTTTTTACACTAGTGTCCGGTTAAATAATTTTCAAAGCTAAAAGGAAGGGGAACCCCTTTCGGTAATTCCCCCTGAAGGTTTACCTTTACGGTTGCGAAACCAAAGTAAAAGAACCGACATGGGCAAAAGTACA
>Ga0247841_10003883_pt1 | contig 26757 bp, 28 predicted proteins | sample LaCruzMarch2015__2_FD_192410 | JGI IMG/M metagenome (GOLD analysis project Ga0247841, IMG submission 192410) | Freshwater microbial communities from meromictic Lake La Cruz, Castile-La Mancha, Spain - LaCruzMarch2015_18m | ecosystem: Environmental > Aquatic > Freshwater > Lake | place: Spain... | reverse complement strand
AAAAAAGAGTTTATTCATATCGAGAGGCTGGCTAATTTAGAGAAACTTCCGGATTTTGGATTTAAAATTAATTGTTTTCCTATACGTATAAAGAATACCGGGGCAGCCTGGGCGAGAGTGGTTGCTTTTTTGGATTAAGGAGGTAATGATGGGACATACGTGTAATTCAATTATTATTAATGCGCCTTATGATTTAGTTTTTGATATTTCAAATGATATCACGCGTTGGACGGAGTTATTCGGCACGGAATATAAAAAATCAGAAGTAGTTAAGAAAGAAGCGAACAAAATTACCTTTCGCCTTACGGATGAAGATGATAAATCCTGGCAATCTTGGCGGCTGCTTTTTAAAGATAAGTATTTTGCTTATGCCCAAAGGGAGGAGCCGGAATTTCCTTTTAAATATATGAAGATTATCTGGCTTTATACGCCTAAGCCGGAAGGGGTAGAGATGGTTTGGATTCAACACTTCGAAATGGATGAAAAGGCTAAATTTAATGACGCGCAGATCGAAGGTTTTATTAATGAAGGTTCGCAGCATAATTTAAAGATTTTTAAAGAGATTATTGAAAAAGAAGCGCTTAAGTGAAGAAGACGACATTTAGTATTCTTTGCCTGGAAGGAGCAGTTTTATCTTTTAATGTGGCCGCCGCGGCAGCCTTAATTCCTTCGATTGCTTCTGATTTTGTTCTTTCTCAATTTGTGGTGGGGAAAATTGTTTGGCTGTATATGCTTCCCTATGGCCTGGCGGCTCTTTTATATGGTCCGTTGGTACGCGCCTTTGATGCCCGTAGGGTAGAATTGGTTTGCATATTTTTATTTTCTCTAGCAAACCTTGCGGCCGGATTATCACAAAATATCACCACACTTTTTGTTGCTAGATTTTTTATGGGACTTTTTGGCGCTTCCGTTATTCCGCTGGGGTTGATTTTGATCGCAAAGCGCGTAAGCCAAGATAAGCGCGGAGGTTATATCGGCTTATTTTTTGGCTCCACCTTCATTGCTTCTTTATTGGGGCTGTTTTTAAGCGGGATTATCCCCTGGCGCTTGATTTTTATTATTCCGGCAATTTTAGGGTTTATCCTGTGGATGGTTATGTATATTTATTTGCCGAGTTTTAAAGACAATTTAGGTGCCTTGCGTTTTGGATATTTTACGGCGTTTAGAAATAAAAAAGTCATTAAAATTTTCGTTTATATCTTTCTGATCAGCATGATTTATCATGCGGTGCAGCAATGGTTAGGTGTCTATTTTTCAACCCAATGGTTTTTAAACCAGTTTACGATTAGTATGTTGATTACCTTAACTAGCTTTAGTGGGATATTCGGCGAGTTTTTTGGTGGGCATCTGGCCGATAGGATTGGTCGGCCCAGAGTAGTAAATCTGGGCATTATGGCGATGGTTCTTTGTATATTATTACTTTTATTCAAATTACCTTTAATTTTACTTAGCCTAGTGATGATTATCTGGGGCTTAGGCTGGACCTTTAATCATGTGGGTTTGTCAACGATGTTGACGGATCTGCCGGCTGAACTGCTAAATGAAGCGGCGAGTTTAAATAGCGGAGTGCGTTTTATTGCCGGTGGGCTAGGCGTAAGTTTGGGCGGTTTAATTATGCAAAAGAGTTTTATTCTGGGATTTTTAGTTTTTGGTACAGGGTTATTAATTTTATTATTGTTTAGCCGTTTAGTAAGTAATAAAAATATAGGAGGAGAGCAATGAGCCTAGAGTTAAAAGGAAAAACAGCGATTGTTACCGGGGCTAGCCGTGGTATCGGAAAAGCCCTTGCTTGTACTGCGGCAAGTTTAGGGATAAATTTAGTGATTGGCGCCCGGAACTTAGGCCCCTTAAAGGAAACCGCAGAAGAGATCGCCAAGAAATTTAAAGTTCAGGTTTTACCCGTAGCTTGTGATGTGACAAAGTTAGAGGATTTGGAGAATTTAGTCAAAAGTGCTAAGGACAAGTTCGGCAAGATTGATATTTTGATTAATAATGCCGGGGTATCCAGCCAGTATCCTTTTCAGGATCAGCCGATTGAAGATTTTGAAAGATTAGCGCACACCAATTATTTAGGCTATGTAAGGCTTATTCGCCTGGTGATTAACGATATGATTAAAAATAAGAGCGGCGCGATTATTAATATGGTTTCCGGGTCAACTTTATGCGATCCGCTGCCTAGAAATTTTATTGTTTACAGCTCGCTCAAGGTTGGTTTAAGGGCATTTTCCAAAGGATTATTCTGGGAGCTGCGCGATCATGGGATTAAAGTAACCTCGATATTACCCGGAGTAACCGATACGGAATTAACCGGTAAATTACAGGAGATTACTAACGATACTTCGCGTTTAATGAGTACGGAAGCTATTGAGAATGCCGTGCGTTTTGCTTTAACCGTGCCGGCGAATGTTTGTCCTTTGGAGATTTCCGTAATTAATCAGCAAACACCTTGGACCGCTCCGGTAATTCCATTTAAACAACAGCATCCGGGGAAATAGTATAAGAAGTAAGTAAATTATTTTGAAAATTAAAAAAGGAGAGAAGCGATGAGAAAAGTTTTATTTTTATTGGCAGCCGCAGTGCTGTTGGCAACCCAGCTTTGTTTAGCGGAAAATGACAATTTATTGCTGGAAGATTTTGAAATCTCGGTTTCCGGCGGCCCGGAAGGGACAGTTGATTTTGGTTCAGGTAATGGCTCAACAGTTGAAGTAACGCAAGGTACGGATGTTAAGAATACCGGCAATCAGTCGCTTAAGGTAGTTTATGATGCGGTTGATGGAGGTTATATTTATGTTGCCCGCGGTACAGGTTTAGATGCTAAAAATGCCCAGTGGACGCTTAACCCGGCAGATGTAAAATGGGAGGGTTATAGTGCTATATCTTTTTATATTTATGGGACAGACTCTAAGGCAAAAATTGCTTTTGACATAAAAGATAACGGCGGAGAAATCTGGCGTTTTATAACCGATGATGATTTTAAAGGATGGAAAAGAGTAGTAGTTAGTTTTGATAAATTTATAGTTCGTGATGACTGGCAACCCAATGGCGCGGATAAAAACGGACAGATTGATTTTCCGATTAAAGTATTTCAATTTGAGCCGCTTCCCGGGTCTAAGGGTACGCTTTATTTTGATACTGTGGAGTTAGTTAAGAAGGGAGAGTAAATGAACAGTCAAGACATAAAGAATTTAAAGAAACGTTATTTTATCTGGTTGTATAAAACTACCAAAGAGGCATTCGATAAGTACGAGCGTAAGTTTACCCAGGTGGAGATCGATAAGGATGTTTTGCTGGAGATGGAAAATACGCTTTTGGGGTCTTATCTGCCGCATGAAAAAGCCCAGTTGGAGAAAATGGTAAATAATTTTCAGGAATATATTTCGGTCAAAGAAAAGGCCTGCCTGGAATTGAAATATCAGGGCTTAAGGACAAATCCGGAGTTTATTTTTCTGGATGTGAAACTCAATGTTATTGAGAAGTTAATTACTAAAGAGTTCGGGCGAAAAGCGCTCGAAGAGATCAAAAGGCTTTATGAAAAAGAAATGACTCATCGTATATTAGGGGGCGGGGAACACTGATGTTAATTGACGCGCATAGCCATTGGCTACCGGATGAAATTATTAGCAATTCCCATTTTTTTCATAAAGCTTGGGGGGATATTGAAACGCAGCTTAAAATGATGGATGATTCCGGGATTCAGCGGGCAGTTTTAAGCTACCCGACCACAGACGCGCATTTAAAATTAGGCAGCATCAGCCAAGTGGCGCATCTTTATAACGATAATGTTGGCCGGATCCTTAAACGTTATGGCCAGCGGTTTATCGGCGCGGCAATTCTTCCGCTGGATAATTCTATTGATATCTTGGAGGAATTAAAGCGCGTAACCGACGAGCTGGGTTTTAAGGCAATTTCACTGGCTTCAAGTTATAACGGCATCTATCTTGATGACCGGATGTTTTTACCGGTATATAAGTTGGCGGAAGAAAAAAACATCCCGATTTTTGTGCACTCGCAGATTGTTAACCCCATAGGTTATGAGCGGGTTAAAGACCCCTTACTTACTCCGGTTATTGAGTATGTTTTTGATACGACGATTTCCATTGGCAAGCTTTTAATGTCGGATGTTTTACGGCAGTATCCTAAGGTAAAATTTATTTTTGCCCATTTTGGCGGGGCAATTTGCTATCTTAAGCAGAGATTTGATGCAACTTATCAGATGCTGCGGGGAATGAATTTTGTCAAAGACCTGCAAGGGCTTCCTTCAGATTATTTTAAGAATATTTACGTAGATACCAGTGGCGATACGACTAAGGCAAATTTTCTGCTGGCTCTTGAACTTATGGGTCCGAAACGGATTTTGTGGGGCAGCGACTGGCCGGCAAAAAGTGATGTGGCCAGTGGTATTAAAGCCGTCAATGATCTGGATATATCCCAGGAGGATAAGCAAAATATCCTGGGTGGTAATTTAGCAAAGCTCTTTTAATGTATAGATATTAGCGGGTGCCGCAGTGGCAGGCCTGCTAATATAAAAGGGAGAAAATTAACATGCAAATGCAGAAAAATGTTCATTTAACCGGAAAAGATTTGACTGAGATGGTGCAGCTACGGCCGCAGGATGTGGGTAAATATGCGATTGTACCCGGTCCGCGCGATCGTTTGGATGTGTTAATGAAGAAAATAGAAAATCCCGTACGTAATTTTTCTTTTATGGAATATACCATGTACACCGGCACCTATGAGGGGATTAAGGTCACCGGGATTAATGGAGGCAGGTTTTCTACGGATACTTCAATTACTACGGAAGTAATGTGTAATGCGGGCATCCAGAATATTATTCGCGTCGGCACTTGTGGTTCACTTGATGAGAATATTAAGGTTGGGGACTTATTTGTAGTTGATGAGGTTATCCGCGGTGATGGAGTAACACCGTATTACGTAGACAAAGATTTTAAAACAGTGAGCGATAAGCAGCTTTCTGATCTTTTATTTGGTATTGCTGGCGAGATGGGGTTAACGGTGCACCGCGGCAAGGCTTGGACGACAGATGCTTTATTGCGTGAAACACGCGAGATTGTCGAAGCTAAGCGTAAAGAAGGCGCGCGAGCAGTGGATATGGTTTCCTCAACTCTTTTAACCATTTGTCAAACCTATAATATTAAAGCGGGATCAATACTCGCTGTAAGTGATAATGTCATTACCGGTGAAATGGGTTTTATGAATCCGCTTTATTATATGGCAGAAAGCAATTTAATTAAAATAGCATTGGAATTAGTCAAAAAACTAGAAGGAAAATAATGAAATTTTCTCCATTATTTTGGCCGATACAATTAAAAGGTAACACCATTTCTATCCTGGATGAAACCAAATTGCCTCAGAAGCTTGCCTATATAAAAGCTAAGAATTATCAGCAGGCTTGTCAGGCGATAAAAGAGATGAAGACCCGCGCTGTGGGTCAGGTGCTTTTAGTAATGTACGCTTTTATTTTAAGTAAACGGCAGAATAAGAACCTAGTTAAGGTTGCCGCAGCGATTAATGCTACGCGGCCGACGCTATCCTTTAAATTCTTAACGGAGATGGTTTTAGGAATGGAAAAAAGCGGCGCGCCGTTAGAAAAAAGCATTTTAGGCTTTTTAGAGATGCTCAAAGGAAAAAGAATTCAGCAAGCAGAAGAGGTTGCAAATTTACTTAAAAATAACGATGTAATTTTGACGCATTGTAATGTCAGCGGGCTAATGCCGTTAATCGCTCAATTTGCCAAAGAGCAGGGCAAAAAAGTAAGTTTTTATGTTACGGAAACCCGGCCGTATTTACAAGGGTCCCGGCTTACTGCTTGGGAGATTATGCGCGCGGGTTTTGATGTAACGATTATTACCGACAATATGGTCGCTTATTTATTATCATTAGGAAAAGTGACTAAAGTTATCGTCGGAGCGGACCACTTAACCTTAAACGGCGATATTGCCAATAAGATCGGCACCTATCAGATTGCGGTAGTGGCCAAGTATTTTAAAATTCCTTTTTTTGTAATCTGCCCGCCGGCATCAAAATTAAAGAGCGGAAAAGAAATTAAGATTGAAATTAGGCCGCCGGATGAATTAAAAATTTACCAGGGGTTATATTTGGCGCCTAAAGAAGTTAAGGCATACTACCCAGCTTTTGATATTACGCCGGCAAAATTAATTACCAAACACATTTATTTAAAGGTATAAAGATGACCGAAAAGGAATTAAGGCTTGAGATAATTGAAGTTGGTAAGCGGCTTTATGCTGCCCGGTTGGCGGTGGCTAAATCTGGAAATTTAAGCGCTAGATTAGATGATGAAAACATTCTTATTACGGCTACAGGTACGTTTCTGGGCCAATTAACTGAAAGCGATATTGTGAAAGTAAATTTAATTAGCGGTAAGCATGAAGGTGAAATTAAACCTAGTTCAGAGTTGCCCTTGCATAGTTTAGTCTATAAGAACTTTTTTTCTAAAGTGGTCGTGCATTGCCATCCGCCATTGGTCAATGGATATTTTGCGGTAGCCAAAACCCTTAAGGCGATGAGTTTTGAAACTAAATTTTACCTGGGAGATATTCCGGTAATACCCCAGGAAACTCCTACGGTGATGGATCCTGAGCCGGTAATTGCCGCCTTAAAAACAAATAATTTAGTAGTTTTAAAAAATCACGGCACAGTAGCGATTGCCGATAGATTCCAAGATGCTCTAAGTATTACCGAGGCATTAGAAGAGGCGGTGAAAAGCGCGGCTCTGGGGCGGCTTTTTGACAGGAATATTCTTGATGATTTAGATGCAGCTTTAAGAGACGATTTAAAATGCGATCAGCCGGCATACACTATGTTTAGCCGGGCGCATATTCAGGCAATTGTCGATCTAGTTAATCAGGATGAATTTATTGCCCAGAAAGGTAAAGAACTGGATTTAACTTTAAAGTTGGCGATTAAGCTTGATGGAAGTAGCGAGATTTTTAAATTTAATTTTGAAAAAGGAAAAATTATAAAGTTAGATACGGATGGCGACGCTCCTTTTGTTATCTGCGCTCCGGCTGCAGTTTGGGAGCAGGTATTTTTGGGTAAATTGGATTCATTTGTGGCGGTTACCCAAGGCAAGATGAAATTAAGCGGCCAATTAGGCCAACTTTCCAAATGGTATGTTCCTTTTAACCGGTTGTTTGCTTTATTCAGAGAGGTGAGGATTAAATGAACTCTAAATACCCGCTGTATATAAACGGCCAATTCATCGAAACTTTGGAAAATCAAAATATCGTTAATCCTTCTACTGGCAAAGTTATTGCCGAGGCTTTTCTTGCTTCAAGCAAAGAGGTAGAGTTGGCTTTATCCAGCGCCCGGGAAGCCTTTGACCAGGGGCCGTGGCCGCAGTTTTCGTTAATTGAGCGTAAAAGATTTATTTTTAAGATTGCCCAGGGCATTTTAGATAATGCCGAGTTGCTTGCGGCATTGGAAACGCAAAATACCGGTAAGCCGATCAAAGAGACTACTTTTATGGATATCCCGTCGAGTGCTAAAACCTTTGAGTTTATGGCGGATAATTTTACGGATTACCTTAATGAAAAAGAATTTAATGTTTCTTCTGATGCCAAGGCGAGATTAATTTCTGAACCCATGGGGGTAGTTGTTTTAATTGTGCCTTGGAACTATCCGCTTTTGATTGCCTGCTGGAAGCTTGCTTCAGCTTTAGCGGCCGGCAATACGGTGATTTTAAAGCCCTCGAGCCTTACTCCGCTTACTGTTTTTGAGCTGGCTAAAATTATCCATCAAGCCGGGTTGCCCGCGGGTGTAGTTAATATTATTAATGGCAGCGGCCCAAAGATCGGTGAGGAGCTTTGTACGGATAAGCGCGTGGATATGATTTCTTTTACCGGCAGCAATGAAATCGGCAGGCAGATGCTGCAGTATTCTTCCAAAAATGTTAAAAAGATGATTATGGAGTTAGGAGGTAAATCGGCGAGCTTGATATTTAATGATGTTGATTTGGATGTTGCTGTGAATAGCGCGCTTACCTCTATTTTTCTAAATCAAGGGCAGATGTGCACGGCGATGTCGCGTATTTTTGTGCAGGAAGGTATCTATGATAATTTTTTGCAGAGTTTCGTCGAAAAGGCTAAACGCATAAAATTGGGTTTAGCTGATAACTTTGAAACTCAGATGGGGCCCTTAATCAGCGACGCGCAGCGTAAAAAAGTTATGGCCTATATCGATAAGGCAAAAGCCGAAGGGGGCAAGGTTTTGTGCGGAGGCAAAATTCCGGAAAATGCGGAATTAAAAAACGGCTATTTCTTTGAACCGACAGTATTAGTAGATGTCGGCGCGCATTCGCATATATTTAAAGAAGAAGTCTTTGGCCCGGTAGTTTTGATTCATAAGTTTTCCGGATCGGATGAAGCGGCAACTTTGGCCAATAGCGTGGATTTTGGACTGGCGGCCTGTATTTGGACAAAAGATTTATTCCTGGCGCAAGATTTAGCCAAGAAGTTAAATGCCGGCACTGTTTGGATTAATACTTATGGCATGTTTTACGATCAGCTTCCTTACGGCGGGTTTAAACAGAGCGGATTCGGCAAAGAGCTTGGCCGCGAGGGATTTTTAGAATACGTCCGCCTTAAAAATGTAGTCTTGGATCAGTCTCCGGAGGGCAAACCGCTGGTTAATTACTGGTATGGGTTTTAAATGAATGTCGCTAAGGTTTTAGAAAAATGCGCCCAAGAGTATCAAAATAAGCCGGCAATTATTTTCCGCCAGGAAGAGATTTCTTTTCTTCAGTTAAAAGATAAGGTATTTTCTTTTGCTCAAAGTTTACTTAAACTGGGGGCCAAGCCGCAGGATAAAATCGCAATTTATCTTCCTAATTGGCCGGAATATATTATCAGTTATTTAGCGATCTGGTCCATCGGCGCATGCAGCGTGCCTTTGGATTTTATGCTTACGGAAGATGAAATAGTTTCCTGCCTGGATCATTCTGAGGCCAAAATTCTGCTTACAAAACACAAGGCTAATATTTCATTTGCCAATCTTAAATCAAGATTACCGTTATTGGAGAAGATTATTTCCTGCCAGTCAGAAGATAAGGAAAGTTTAAGTTTCGAAAAGCTTCTGGCGGAGGGCCAGCCTTGCGTTCCGGAAGTAAAGATTGATGAAAAGGATTATGCTATAATTTTTTATACTTCCGGCACAACCGGTAAGCCCAAAGGAGTTTTAATTAATTATGCCCAGCTGGACGCCCCGCCGAAATCTATGGCTTTTTTTGTAAATTCGGATTTAAGCGCCAAAGATACTGCGCTTTGCGCTTTACCTTTTTCGCATTTAGGGGGGTTGATTTATATTCAAAACATGATCTCTTTCGGTTTAAAAGTTATCTTGATGGAACGTTTTATGCCGTTAGATTTTTTAAGGAATATACAGAATTATAAAGTTAATTTCTTTTGGATTGTCCCTTCAATGTATTATGCTCTTTTGCAATTAAAAGAGTTTGAGACATTTGATTTATCGAGCCTGCGTTGGATTGTTACCTTCGGGGCCTCTAATTCTCCGGATGCTTTACGCAGGTTTCATCAATTTTGCCCAAAGACTAGCCTTTTAAACGGTTGGGGCTTAACCGAAACTAATGCTCCGACGGTAGTTTTACCCATGGGTTCAGAAAATATCGAAAGTGTCGGCCGCCCGGCTCCCTGGATTCAGGTCAGTATATTTTCAGATAACGGTCAGGAAGTATCCAGCGGACAGGTAGGGGAGGTGGCGGTAAAAAGCTGGGTAGTTACTGATGGGTATTTTAAGGATAAAAAATTGACCTGCGAAACTATTCGTAAGGGCTGGTTTCATACGGGAGATTTGGGTAAAATTGACCAAGCCGGTTTTCTCTATATTGTGGGCAGGAAGAAAGAAATGATCAAGGTAGGCGGTGAAATTGTTTTTGAACCGGAAATAGAGTCAGTTTTACAAAAACATCCGGATATTGCCGAGGCAGCAGTAGTGGGGGTAGCGGATAAATTAAGAGGAGAGGTACCCAAGGCATTTCTGGTAGTTCGGGAAGGCAAGAATATCTCTGAAGAAGACCTGCGTTATTTTTTACGCCAGCATTTAGCGCACTATAAGATTCCGCATTACTTTGAATTTTGTTTAACACTTCCTAAAAACCGCACCGGTAAAATAAATAAAGAATTATTAAGAAAGTAGACAAATAATTATGCAGGATATTAAAGAGTTAAGCTTAAAAGAGCTGGAAGACAAATTACTCTTTTGGGGTAGCCCTAAATATCATGCCCGAGCAATATTCAATTGGATTTATCAAAAAGGCGCTTATGAATTTAGCCGGATGAGCAATTTGCCCGCGCCTTTAAGGAAGAAATTAACTGATGAATTTAGCATTTTAGGGTTAGCTCTGGCGGATTTACAGGAGTCTATCGACGGAACAACCAAATTTCTTTTTGAGTTAGCCGACAGGAACTTGGTGGAAGCAGTAAATATCCCGGCAGCCAAACGCATTACCGGATGTATCTCATCGCAGGTGGGTTGTAAATTCGGTTGTAATTTTTGCGCTAGCGCTTTAAAGGGATTTAAGCGTAATTTAACCAGAGGTGAAATTTTAGATGAGGTGCTTTATTTAAAGAATAATTTAAAAATAGGCCAACTGACGCATATTGTATTTATGGGCACCGGTGAGCCGTTGGATAATTATGAAAATGTGCTCAGCGCAATTCGTTTGATTAATTCACCGCTGGCTTTTAACATCGGAGCTAGACGGATTACTATCTCTACCTGTGGGATTATTCCGGAAATAAATAGGCTTGCGCTTGAGGATTTGCAGATAGAGCTCTCCATATCTTTGCATGCCGCTGATGATAAAACCCGCAGTCAGCTTATGCCGGTGAATAAGAAGTATCCTTTAGTAGATTTAATCAAATGTTGCCGGGAATATATTGCTAAAACTAACCGGCAGATTACTTTTGAATACATTTTAATTAAAGATTTTAATTCTGATCTTGCCTCGGCAGAAAAATTAGCTACCCTTTTAAAAGGCTTAAGATTAGCCAAGGTTAATTTAATACCCGCAAATCCGATAGCCGAATTAAAGATTTTTCCTCCTGCAGAACGGGAAATTCTTTTCTTTAAAGATAAAATATTTAGCTTAGGAGTTAATGTTACATTAAGAAAAGAAAGAGGCCAGGATATTGATGCTGCCTGCGGACAATTGAGGTTAAGATATGAACAAAAATAAAATAAAATATATTTTAATAATCCTGAGTATTTTTTTTACCGGCTGTTTTAAACCGGAGATCGGGAATTTTAATGCTCAAGGCGTAAGTATCATTTGTTTCGGCGACAGCATTACTTTCGGTTATGGAGCTAACGCCGGAGAGGATTATCCTACAACTCTAAGAAAAATGGTTAATTTACCGGTGATTAATGCCGGTGTTGACGGAGACACGACCTTTCTTGCCTTAGAGCGGTTAGAAAATGATGTTTTGACTAAAAACCCGCGGTTAGTGATTGTGGAGTTTTGCGGGAACGATTTTCTTAAAAAAATAACCAAAGAGGACACCGTTAAAAACTTAAGTAAGATTATTGACCGGATCCAGTCCCAGGGCGCAATGGTGGCTTTGGTGGATATAAGCGCGGGGGTATTTTTTCAGGAGTACCGGCATGCTTTTAAGAGGCTCGCGGCACAGAAAAAAGCGATATTTATTCCGGTCCTGTTAAATAAAATCATAACTAATCCGGCGATGAAAAGCGATTTTTTCCATCCTAACGCCCGCGGTTATCAGGTTATTGCTAAGCGTATTTATCAGGCAATCTCTGTGTATATTAAATAAAAACAGGGCCAAATTATATCTGGCCCTGTTTTATTTATGCCGAAGAAGGGAGTTGAACCCTTACAAGGTTGCCCTTATCGGTTTTTGAGACCGACGTGTATGCCATTCCACCACTTCGGCAGGAATTTTTAAGTTGACGTCGTCTATTTTATATTCTAAAATAGCAAAGGTCAATAGATAAATTTTGGGGCTGTAGCTCAGCTGGGAGAGCACTTGCATGGCATGCAAGGGGTCAGGAGTTCGATCCTCCTCAGCTCCACCATTCTTTTCAAAGGACGGATAAAATCCGTCCTTTGTTTTATAAGTTATTGACGCTGGTTTCCAGCTGGAGTATAATTTAACTATTATGATTCTCGGTGCGCATGTTTCCGGAGCGGGAAAAATTTACCAGGCGTTGGATATCGCCCATGATTTAGGGTGCGATACGATGCAGATATTCAGCCGTTCTCCACAATCTTGGCGCAACGGTAGCCAGATTACTCCTGAGGATATTAAAGAATTTATTATTCGGCGTAAGAAACATAAAATTAATCCGGTTTTTATTCATATCTCTTATTTGATTAATCTAGCTTCTCCGGATGCGCGCCTTTACCATGGTTCTATCCAGGCTTATATCGAAGATATGCAGGAAGCAGAAAAATTGGGCGCCGATTATATTGTTACGCATATGGGCAGCCATAAAGAAACCTCTGAAGATGCGGGAATTAAAAGGCTCATTGCAGCTTTGAATATAATATTAGAAAAAACTAAAAATTCTAAGGTTAAAATATTATTGGAAAACACTTCAGGTAGTGGTTCGTGGTTAGGCTATAGATTTTATCATCAGCATAAGATTATTAAGGGTATAAAAGATAAGGCGCGTGTAGGTCTATGTTTAGATACCGCCCATGCTTTTTTAGCGGGTTATAACCTGTCGACTAAAGATGGCCTGGATAAATTAATTGATGAGATCGATGAGTTAGTTGGAATAAAACTAATTAAATTAATCCATCTTAATGATGCAGCCGGAGAGTTGGGCTGTCATCATGACCGGCATGATCATATTGGCTTTGGGCATATTGGCATGGCCGGGATGAAAAGAATTATTAACCATCCTAAATTAAAGAATATCCCGATGATCTTAGAGACACCTAAAACCACCCAAGACAGCGATAAAGAAAATTTAGCTTTGGTAAGAAAACTGGGACGTAAATAAAATGCATTACGATTTTAAGAAGATCGAAGAAAAATGGCAAAAGATTTGGCAGAAAAGCCAGGCCTTCCGTGCGCAAACTGATTCCAAACGTAAAAAATATTATCTGTTGGAAATGTTTCCTTACCCTAGCGGTAAAATTCATATGGGCCATGTGCGTAATTATACGATTGGCGACGTGGCTAGCCGGTTTAAGGCCTTAGAGGGTTATAATGTCATGCATCCGATGGGTTTTGATGCTTTTGGCCAGCCGGCAGAAAATGCAGCGATAAAAAATAAAACCAAGCCCGCGGAATGGACGCATAAATGCATTAAAGAGATGGAAATAGAGTTAAAGAAAATGGGTTTTTCCTATGACTGGGAAAGAGAGGTCTCAACTTGCCAAAGTGATTATTATAAATGGAATCAGTGGATCTTCTTAAAAATGTTTGAACGCGGCCTAGCCTATCGAAAGGCTTCGGGCGTTAACTGGTGTGCCAGCTGTCAGACTACTTTAGCTAATGAAGAAGTAATTGAAGGCGAATGTTGGCGTTGTCATACAAAAGTAGAGCAAAAAGATTTGGAGCAATGGTATTTAAAGATTACCGAATACAAAGAAAGATTGTTAGATGATTTAAGCCAACTTAAAAATTGGCCGCCGCGTGTTTTAGCGATGCAAAATAATTGGATTGGTAAAAGCAGCGGCGTGGATATTTATTTCCGCCTGGAAAATAGCGACAAGGTGATTCCAGTATTTACTACGCGCGTAGATACAATTTTTGGCGCAACTTATATTGTTTTAGCTCCGGAGCATCCGTTAGTTAAGGATTTAATTAAAAGTAAGCCGCAGGAAAATGAAGCTTTGGAATTTATTAAAAAGGTGGCCAGCGAAAGTAAGGTCGTCCGCGCAGCAGCGGATGTTAAAAAAGAAGGGGTTTTTACCGGAAGCTTTGCGATTAACCCGGTGAATAATGAAAAAGTGCCGATTTGGATTGCCGATTATGTTCTGATGGAGTATGGCACCGGCGCGATTATGGCGGTGCCGACGCATGATCAGCGGGATTTCCTTTTCGCTAAAGAGCATAGATTACCAATGCGTACGGTGATTGCACCTGAAGATGAATTTTTAAAACCGACAGAAGAATTAACACAAGCATATGAAGGTGATGGCCGGCAAATAAATTCCGGCCAGTTTAATGGGCTGGGTAATCAGGAAGCAAAAATGAAGATTGCGCAATGGATGCAGGAGAAAGGCATCGGTAAAATTCAGACGCATTGGCGTCTGCGCGATTGGCTAATTTCCCGGCAGCGATATTGGGGGACGCCGATTCCGATAATTTATTGTCCGGCTTGCGGGATTGTTCCGGTCCCTGACCGGGATCTTCCTGTAGAATTGCCTGCGGATGCTCCTTTTACCGGGGAAGGCGGAAGCCCTTTAAATAAGGTTAAGAAATTTGTAGAAACTAATTGTCCGCTATGCCAAGGTAAAGCCAGGCGGGAAACCGACACGATGGCTACTTTTTTTGATTCCTCCTGGTATTTTTTAAGGTTTTGTTCGCCTAAATTTAATGCTGCGCCGTTTGATCTGCAGGAAGCCAAATATTGGATGGTTGTTGATCAATATATCGGCGGTATCGAGCATGCCATTTTGCATTTATTATATTCGCGGTTTTTTACTAAATTTTTCCAGGATTTAAAGATGATCGATTTTGGCGAGCCATTCGATAGGCTGCTTACTCAGGGGATGGTTTTAAAAGACGGTGAAGTGATGTCAAAATCCCGGGGTAATATCGTGGACCCGGACTCAATGATTAAAAATTACGGTGCGGATGCTCTGCGCCTGTTTATTTTATTTGCCGCTCCTCCGGAGACAGAGCTGGAGTGGGACCAGCGGGGATTAGAAGGCGCTTTTAAATTTCTAAACCGCGTTTGGCGTATCCAGGAGAATTTAAAAGCTAAGGCGGATGGCGAGGTATTAAAGAGTTTGCACAAAACAATTAAAAAAGTAAGTATAGATTTTGGCGAATTTAAGTTTAATACCGCGATTGCCAGTTTTATGGAGTTGACCAATGTAATTTATCAGCATGGTGCGGATAAAGATGTTTTTTCTAAGCTGGTTATAATGCTTAGCCCGATTGTTCCGCATTTTGCGGAAGAATTGTGGCAGATTTTAGGCAATCCCGAAAGTATCTTTAAGGCGCGTTGGCCGCAATATGATGCCGGGCTTTTGGTAGAGGAGAATGTGGAATTAGTGATTCAGATTAACGGTAAAGTGCGCAGTAAAATTGAAGTTCCCCGTGATATATCCGAAGACAAACTTAAGGCATTAGTGCAGAAAGACGAAAAACTAATTCTCTGGCTCGATGGCAAAACCCCGAAAAAAATCATTGTTGTTCCTCAGAAACTTATTAACATCGTTATATAATTGAGGGGGACGTCCTCTTAGGGGACACCCTTGTATTAAAACAGTTGTTAGATTTGACCTCTTTTTACGTCAGTTGGAGTAGAAGGAGGATTTTTTATGCCTAGAGAAGCCAGGAAATTAGTTGATGGAGGTCATTATCATATTGTTACCAGGGGCATTGATCGTAGGATGTTGTTTAGGGATGAATTAGATAACCAGTACTTTTTAGATATTATACGTGTTAATTTAGCAAGATTCGAAATATTTATTTTTCATTATTGTCTTATGGTGAACCATGTTCATTTATTAATTAAAGTTGTAAGAGCAGCAGATTTGCCTAAGTTTATGCAGGTAGTTTTACAAGGATATGCTTATTATTTTAGAAAGAAATATCTTTCGGTAGGATTCATTTTTCAGAACCGATATAAAAGTCGGGCAATTAATAATGATGCCTATCTTTTGGAATGTGGCCGGTATATCGAGAGAAATCCTTTAAGGGCAAAAATAGTATCAGATTTTTCCGAATATCGTTGGAGTAGTTATTTATTATATGCAAAAGGTGAACAAAATGGCATAGTTAGATTATTGAATCCTGCATATTTAGATTTAGCCAGTACAGATGGAAAGCGTAAGGAAGCGTATGTTGATTATGTTTTACAGGGGCGACCGTATGAGGATATTTTAGATAAGGAGTTTCATATTAAATAGGGTGTCCCTTTTCAGGACGTCCCCCCTCAGGATCCCAGTACATCTTTTATATCAAAAAGCAGCCTTTGGTAATCGATGGGTTTTTCGACGTAAACGGTTATTCCGCTTTTCGCGGCAATGTGTTTGTCAATTTCTTCGTGTTTTAGGGAGGCAGCAATAATCGGAGTATCCACAAACTCAGGCAAAGCCCGGATATCTTGGGCAACTTTAAATCCGCTTTCATCCGGCAGAACCAGATCTAAGAGCACGCAATCCGGTTTTTCTGCCCTTAGCTTTTCCATTCCTTCTTTAGCATTATAGGCAATGGCTACGGCATAACCCGCTTTAAGCAATTCTTCTTTACTTTTTTTGGCGATATTATAGTCATCGTCAATCACCAGGATTTTTTTAAGCATAGGTCAAGTATACACTAAAACATCAACGATTACAATTTAGAAAGGTAGTGAGTTGGATTAGGCTCTTTAATAGGGTGTCCCTTTTCAGGACGTCCACCTTTTTAATATTACAATCTGAGGTTTTTTAGTTAGATGCCGCCAGTAAGTACGTCTATTTAAGCAGGAGGGCTTTAGTTATGCTTAACTTTACTCCCGAAGAAAGAAAAATTACTTTGTTTCTTTTGAGTTTAGCGCTTTGCGGCCTGGTTTTAAATAATTTAATCAAAGTTAACTGCCGGATAGAGAGGATGGTTTATCCGCCGATCCAATTAGCAAGATTAAATCTTAATAAAGTAAACTTAGCAGAGTTAGCGGCCGTTAAGTGTGTTTCCGCGGTATTGGCCCGGCGTATCTTAGAATACCGTGATTTGCGTAAAAAGTTCAACAGCTTAGAAGAACTAAAAGAAATTAAAGGTATCGGTGATCAGCGCTATAGTAAATTAAAGGAGCTATTTTATATTGAATGAAAAGATTATTGGTAATTTTAGCCGTTTTTTACTGTTTGGGAATTATTTTGGCGGGTTTGCTGCGGATTAATTTTTGGGTAATTACGGTTAGCGCAACGGCAATTTTTGCCGCCGTAATTTTATGGGGAAGAAAAAACGGGATATTTTTGGCGGCAGTACTGTTTTTAGCGCTGTTAGTTGGTTACTTAAACACGAGAAATTCCTGGGTATTATCTAATTGCCATATTTACAAGCTTGTTGCCTATAAGGACAGCGCATTATATTGGCTCAATGGGCGCATTGTTAGCCAGCCGGAATTTAAAAATAATCGTCTTTGGTTTATTTTAAGGGTACGCGAAATCCAATTAGATAAATTAAGATATAAATGTTGCGGAGAGGTATTGATTAAAATGGATTTCGAACAAGCATTAAATTACGGGGATGATTTAACGCTGGCCGGTAATTTAACCCGGCCGCCCGGTTTCGGCCGCAGCCGGGGGTATCGGGATTTTCTAGCGCGTCAGGGTATTTATTTAATCATGCCGATTAAAGACTATCGTCAAATTATCCGGCAGGATAAATTTAACGGTGTTGGATTTATCCGAGGTTGTTTTTGGCTGCGTAATTATCTGGAACAGGTTATTCGCCGGCATCTTCCTGCCTTGCCGGCGAGCATACTTGCGGCGATGGTTTTAGGGCAAAAGCGCGATATTCCCTGGTTGGTAAATAATTCTATGGTTAAATCCGGCACCGTGCATATTTTGGTGGTGAGCGGTTTTAACGTAGGGATTGTGGCTTTTATGATTAATTTATTACTTAAGATTCTGCGTCTTGGGCGTAAGGCGCGGATTATTCTGATCGCAATTTGTTTGCTTGTTTATTGCGCGATTACCGGAGCAACTAATCCGGTTATTCGTGCTACGGTTATGAGTTTAGTTTTTTTGGCGGCGTATCTTTTAAGAAGGGAGCCGGATATATATAATTCTTTGACGAGCGCGGCACTATTTATCCTGGTGATTAATCCCCGGCAGCTTTTTGATATTGGTTTTCAGCTTTCCTTTATAAGTGTCCTGGCAATTGTCTATTTTTATCCTAAATTTGAAACCCTGGTGCATCTGGAGGCCTGGAGAAGCAAAATATTAAAATTTTTCGCGCAAGGCTGTTTAGTTTCATTTTCTGCCTGGCTGGGAACGTTGGCCATTATTGCTTTGAATTTTCGGATTATCGCCCCGGTAACAGTTTTGGCTAATATTTTAATTGTTCCGTTGGCTACGCTGATTACTTTGTGCGGGTTTACTTTGGTTTTATCCGGCTTGATTTATCCGGATTTAGCCAATCTTATTAGCCTGCCTACCGCGGCTTTGATCACGCTACTTTTAAATCTTAACGCCGCCTTAATAAAGTTGCCTTTTGCCTTTTTTTATCTTTGACAAAGCCATCCGGCTATGATAGATTGAAAAGGTTGCGAAAACTACTTTTAAACCTTTTCATCCCGAAAAGAGGCAGCGGCCTCGACGAAGGACCTCAACACTATGAAGCGCATAATTTTAAGTTTGTTAATTATTTCTTTTCTAACTATCCAGCCAGCACAGGCTTATTGGATTTGGACCCCGAAGAGCGGAAAGTGGGTTAATCCCAAGAATCTGCCTAAGGATAATCCTAAAGAGCAATTTGCGTATGCTAAATCTTTTTTTGATGACCATAAATATGAGCCAGCCAAGCGGGAATTCCGTAAGTTGCTTAAGGCTTATCCGAAGAGTGCCGAGGCTGCCGAAAGCCAGTATTATTTAGGCTTAACCGAGGAAAAACTGGGTAAATTATATGAAGCCTACCAGGCCTACCAGATGGTCATCGATAAGTATCCATTTAGTGAACGTATTCAGGAGATTATCGAACTTGAGTATAAAATTGCCGAAAAGTTTATGGCCGGAGAGAAACGTAAGGCCTTAGGGGTAACTTTACCCGTTGAGAACCCGGCGATTGAAATATTTGGCAAGGTAGTAGAGAATTCCACCTATGGCGTTTTGGCCCCTAAAGCGCAGTATAAATTAGGTTTGGTTTTAAAAGGATTGATGCGTTATTATGAAGCCGAGGAGGCGTTTAATAAAGTAGTTTCCCGTTACTCGGATAGCGAATGGTCGGCGGCAGCCAAATTCCAGATTGCTTCCTGTCGGGCAAGTTTATCCAAAGGTTTTGCTTATGACCAGGGCTCAGCCCAGGAGGCTAAAGAGCAGTTTGAGCAGTTTGTGAAGGAACATCCGGATGCCGTGCTTTCTTTGGATGCGGAAAGAAATATCAGCCAAATCCGGGAAAAGGAGGCAGAGGCAAGCTACAACAGCGCGGCTTTTTATGAAAAACAAAAAGCTTTTGATTCCGCCAAAATTTATTATAATAGTATAATTAGCGATTACCCGCAGAGCCCTTGGGCAGCGAAGGCCGCGGCCAGATTACAGATAATGGAGCAAAAAAATGAAAAAAAGAAATAACCTGTTTTTATCCCTGGCAACAGCATCTTTTCTACTGACGACGGTTTTAAGCGGATGCGGTTATACTACCCGCTCGATGCTTTATGGAAACTATAATACAATTTATGTTGCTCCTTTCTTAAATAAGGTCGATGTCACTCAAGAATCTTTCTCGGCGAATAAGTATCGTATCTATCGGCCGATGTTAGAGACAGATATTACCAAAAAGGTAATTAACCGGTATCTTTTCGACGGGAATCTTAAGCCGGCAAAAGAGCCGGCCGCGGATTTAGTGCTCAAAGGCGAATTGATTGAATACCGCAAGGACCCTTTAAGTTATACTTCCGATTCGGAGCTTGTTACTGAATACCGTATTAATATTTATGTAAATTTAAGCCTTTGGGACACTAAAGAAAACAAATTACTTTGGCAGGAGAATAGCTTTAACGGTAACTATTCTTATTTTACCAATGACGAGCAGAACAACACTAGTATCAAGGTACCTGAGGCTACTGCGGTGAATAACGCTATTGAGGATTTGGCTCGCCGCATCGTTGAACGTACAGTTGAACAATGGTAATATGGTCTATCTACTTATCGGCCAGGATATTGCGGCCAAAGAAATTCAGCTTAAGAAAATAAAGCAGGAGTTTCTTCCCCCCGAACTGCAAGATTTCAATCTGGATACTTTATATGCCAAAGAAATAATTTTAAAAGATATCCAGGAGCGGTTTCTGTCTATTCCGTTAAAAAGCGCTAAAAGAATTATTGTAATTAAAGATGCGCATCTGTTAGATGAGGAATCCCGGGATTTTCTTTTGGCTTTTTCTAAAAAACCGCTCAAGGAATTGGTTCTGGTTTTAGATTTTGCACAATATGACTATAAAGATAAGTTTGTCAAAGATATTTCTGCTGCGGCATCGGTGTTGCGTTTTAAGGAAACCATTAGCCCGGATACATTCGCTCTGAGCCGGCAAATTGAATTAAGAAAAACAGATTCTGCTTTGCGCTTATTGAATCAGCTGCTTAAAAACGGAGAGGCTCCGGAACGTATTCTGGGGGGTTTGCGTTATGCCTGGGAGAAACAAGATACCCAGAGTTTGCCAGCTAGAAGAAAACTAAAGCTTCTTTTGGGGGCGGACTTAGAAATAAAAACAGGCAGGTTAAAACCTGCCTTTGCTTTGGAAAAATTAGTAGTTAGTTTATGCGGTTTTGCTTAAGCGGCGCATCAGGCGCGATTTTCTGCGGTTAGCGGTAGCCGGGTGAATAATATTTTTTTTGGCGGCTTTATCCAGTTGAGAAAAAACTTTAGAAATGAAGGCTTTAGCTTCATCAGTGTTTTCTTTAGTGAGTAACTCTTGAAATTTCTTAATCGTTTTTTTAAGCTGCCCTTTTACTTTAAGATTGCGGGTATGTTTTCTTTTGTTTACACGGTTACTTTTTAATGATGTTCTGCGTCTTGGCATTTGTTCTCCTAGTCTATTAAATTAATTAACACCCCGCGTTAAGAAAGCACCCGGCGCTTAATTGAATTGCGCCGGTGTTCGCCAGGTGGCGAAATCTGCGCGGGTGTGGCTTAGTAGCCATTATTAGCATAATTAATTCGCTATGTCAATAAACAAATATCCCATTGGTAGTCAAAATCAGGCGGTTGCCCGTTGGGCAACAATTATCAGTTTAGCTACTCTTGTTTCGCGCATTCTCGGTTTTATCCGAGACGTAATTATTGCCCGGCTATTTGGAGTTTATCTTCAGGCCCAGGCTTTTGTTATTGCTTTTCGTATTCCTAACCTTTTCCGCGATTTAGTCGGTGAAGGTGCTTCGAATGCGGCAATTGTCCCGGTTTTAAGTGAATATAGCCTTAAGCATTCCAGCAAAGAGTTTTGGGAATTGGTTAATATCCTGCTCAATCTCTTGATGGTGATCTTAAGCGCAATAACCATATTGGGGGTAATTTTTTCTCCCTTAATCGTGCGTTTAATCGCTCCGGGTTTTATCGGATCCCCGGATAAACTGCAAGCGACGATTAATTTAAACCGGATTATCTTTCCCTATCTTCTGCTTATCGGCCTGGCCGTTTATGCCATGGCGGTACTTAATTCGCTTAAGAGTTTCGCAATTTCAGCATTTGCGCCATGTTTCTTGAATATTGCTATTATTGTTTGCGCTTTGCTTTTTGGTGAAGGTACGTCCGGGTTGGCCAGCGGTGTTTTGTTGGGAGGCATTTTACAGCTGGCAGTACAGATTCCCCTTTTATATAAAAAAGGATTTCGTTTTAAATTTATTTTGGATTTGAAACATCCCGCGGTTGTACAGATTAAAAAATTAATGTTGCCGCGGCTGGCCAGCTCGAGTATTTATCAGCTAAATAATTTTGTGGATTCCATTTTTGGTTCATTAGCCGCAGTGGTAGGAGACGGAGGAGTTGCCGTGCTTTATTTTTCTTACCGGCTGATACAGTTTCCTATCGGTATTTTTAGTAATGCGATTGCCCAGGCAATTTTGCCGACTTTTTCTACTCAAGCGTTGGAGGCAAACCAGGAAAATCTTAAAAATACACTTTCCTGGGGATTGCGCATAGTTTTTTTTATGATGTTGCCGATTACCGCGCTTTTTATGATTTTAGCCGGGCCGATAGTTTCTACTTTTTTTGCCGGAGGTAAATTTGACCTTAACAGCGCGCAATTAACGAGTAATGCCCTGTTTTTCTATAGTATTGGCTTAACGGCTTACGGAGGGACCAAAATATTGCAATCCTGTTTTTTTGCCCTTAAGGATACGGTTACTCCGGCCAAAATAGCCGGTTTAGCCTTGTTGATGAATATCGTTCTTAATGCGTTACTAATGTTTCCGCTTAAAATCGGGGGGCTGGCTTTAGCCACCTCAATTTCAGGAATTATTTCTTTTTTATTTTTATTTTTTATCCTTAGTAAACGCTTGAGAGATTTCGGAGAACGCCAAATATTAAAGTCATTCTTACGCATTCTGGCGGCGACTTTGTGTATGGCGGCAGTATGTTTCCTGGTGAATCAGGCATTAAATTTTGGCTGGGCATTATTTTGCGCCGCATTAGCTTATATCTTTTTTTGTTTTCTTTTTAAAGTAGCGGAGCTTGCGCAACTTACGCATTGGCTGGTTAATAAAAACTTAAAAACCTCCCTATGGAACAGCCACCGGAATTAAGAAAAAAGATTTTGCTTGCTCCGGATTCTTGCGGTGTTTATTTAATGCGGGATTGTTTGGGCCAGGTACTTTATGTCGGTAAGGCCAATTCATTAAAGAAGCGTTTGCTTAATTACCTGGGACGGGATTTAGCCGGCAAGACTCAAGCTTTAATGGCTAAAGTGACAGATGTTGAGTTAAGGCTTGCTCCTAATGAGGCGATGGCTCTATTGTTGGAGTTTAAGCTTATCCATGAGTTTAAACCCAGATACAACGTTTCCCTTAAGGATGATAAAAGTTTTCCATATGTTAGAATCTCTCCGGAAAAATTCCCTTCGCTTCAGGTTGCCCGCAAGAAAAACGATACTGCCCGATATCTGGGGCCCTATACGAACACTAAACTTCTAAAAAGCGCGCTTAAAATAATCCGGCATGAATTTCCTTATCGTTCATGCCGGCGCCTGCTTAAGCAAGGTTGTATTTATCATAAAATTAATCTTTGTCCGGCACCCTGCATCGGCAAGATTAGTCAAAAAGAATATCAACAGCGCATTGCCGATATTATTCTAATTTTAGAAGGCCGGAAGGATTTATTAATACGTAAACTGACTAAATCCATGCGGGATAAATCCGGCGCCTTAGATTTTGAAGCAGCCGCCAGGCTGCGCGACCAGATTACTATTTTGTCCAGAATGTCCGGGCAATTGCATGGTTCTGGTTGTAAAAATGAGTTAGAGGATCTTAAGCGAAGCCTGAATTTAAAAAATCTGCCAGCCAGAATCGAAGGATTTGATATTTCCAATATCTCCGGTAAGCAAGCCGTGGGAGCAATGGTAAGTTTTTATAATGGCCAGGCGGATAAAAATAACTACCGTCGTTTCCGAATAAAAAGTTTTACCGGAATTGATGATTATAAAATGCTTGCCGAAGTATTGCGTCGGCGCTATACTCGATTAATAAAAGAACAAAAAAACCTGCCGGATTTATTGCTGATTGACGGGGGCAAGGGGCATCTCTTAACTGCCGTTAGGCAGTTAAGAGCATTAAATTTACATATTCCGCTGGTGAGTATTGCTAAGGAAAAAGAGAATATTTACAGCAGCCAGCCGGGTAAATTGACCGTGGCTTTAGTTAAAGATGGTGCGGCGATAAATTTAATCCGGCGCATCCGCGATGAGGCACACAGGTTCGCTTTGAGTTATCACCATCTATTGCGCAAGAAAGCGCTAATCGGCAGATGAAGAGATTTACGGTTAAGGTTTATCAGGCGGTTTTAAGTATTCCCTTTGGACAGGTACGCAGCTATAAGTGGGTAGCCAGGCAAGCGGGTTCTCCGGGTGCTTGCCGGGCAGTCGGACAGATTTTAAAACATAATCCTTATCCTTTAATCATTCCCTGCCACCGGGTAGTAAATAGCGATCAGAAATCCGGGGGATATATTTTTGGAGCCAAGCGTAAGTTATTTTTATTAGCGCTGGAAAAGGAACTGACAAAATGTATGCTTCCCAAAAAATAAGGAGTTTTTTATTCTACCTAAGTGTTTTTTTATTTTTCATCGGCCTGCCTTTTATTCTTTCTTTTGCTTTAGGGTATAAATTTAATATCCGCACATTAAAATTTGTAAAGACCGGGTTAATTTTTATTAAGACTCAACCCGCAGGTGCTAAAATTTATCTTAACGATAAACTTATTCCTGAAAAAAGCCCTGCCAGTATGCAGGAGCTGCTTCCCGGAGCTTATAAGGTTACCTTAGAGTTAGCGCAACATTATTCTTGGCAGGCGCAAGTGGAAGTTGAGGCAGGTAAGGTTAGCCGCATAGATAAAGTTATTCTTTTTCCGGTACGGCCCAACCTGCAGCAGCTGAACCAGGAAGAATTTTCTTCTTTTCGTATTGACACTGAAAAAAGATTGGTTTATTATCTGGATCAAGAAAAAAAAGTACTCTACCGGTCGGATTTAGAGGCGCGCAATTTTGAAGATATCGCCAGCCTTCCGGATAAATTTACCCAAGTTAACGGCTGGGATGTTTCGGTTGATCAAAAAAAGGTATTTATTTTTAATCAACATCAGATTAGCGTAATTTTTTTTGATACCCAGGCGGATAATGAATATGCTGCCTCGACAGTGTTTTTGGATCACCCACGGGAAAAAATCATTAATGTTTTTTGGCATTCGGACAGTTATCATTTAGTGGTCTTGACGGACAAACATGTTCAGGTGATTGAATCCCGTCAGGGAGCTTTACCGGTTAATCTGGTAGGATTAAATAAGAAAAGTTCGACGGCATTTTACGATACAAAAGAAGACACGCTTTATTTCAGCGATAATCAGAGAAGCCCCAGCGGCAGTTTTTATAATAATCTGTATAAATTGGAATTAAGCGCTAACCTTTATGTATTAGAAAAGTTGAACAATCAACCTTTTGGGCAAGTTCAGCCACTGGAAAAAGAGGAACGGGAATGAATAAAGCGTTAATTTTAAAGCGTATTTTTGAAATTATACCCGGTGGGTTATCCTGGAGCATAATTGTTTCATTAATCTTACTATCTTTTTTACATCCGGTATCCAGCGCAATTATTATTATTTCTTTTGATTTTTACTGGATCATCCGCACGGTGTATTTAACTACGCTTTTGGTGATGGCTCATCAGCGGCTTTTTCAGCAGAAAAATGAGGATTGGCTGGCGCGCTGTTTAAAATTGACTGCGAATTCAGGTTTTTCAAAGCTGTATCAGATAGTCATATTTCCGGTTTACAATGAAGGGTTGGAGGTTTTGCGCCCGTCACTGCTGGCTTTAAGCGGCAGTCATTATCCTCAAGAAAAGCTCATCGTGGTTATGGCTTTTGAAGAAAGGAATATCCACGCGCATGATCACGCTTTAATTTTAGAGGAAGAATTTAGCGGGAGGTTCGGCGCGTACCTGTCCACTTTTCATCCTGACGGTTTGCCCGGGGAGAGCCGAACTAAGGGGGCTAACGCTACTTGGGGAGCAAAAGCGGTCAGAAAATTCCTGGATACCCAAGGGATTGCTTATGAACAGGCAGTGATTTCTTGTTTTGACGCGGATACTTGTGTGGATAAGGAGTATTTTGGTTGTTTAGGTTATCACTTTTTGACTTCACCGAAGAGGCACCAGGCAAGTTATCAGCCGATGCCGGTATATAATAATAATATTTGGCAGGCGCCGTTTTTTGCCAGATTAGTTGAGATTAGCAGTTCATTCTGTCAGATGATTGAAAGTATGCGTTTGGAGAAGTTTGTTACTTTTTCCAGCCATAGCATGAGCTTTAAGACTTTAGTCCAAATAGATTACTGGCCAACCAATATGATTAGTGATGATTCGGTGATTTATTGGAAAGGTTATCTGCATTATAATGGAGATTATCGTGTAGTTCCGTTATATGTTACGGTTTCTTTGGATGTGGCATATTCCAGCAATATTTGGCGGACGATGGTTGTACAGTATAAACAGAAAAGAAGGTGGGCCTGGGGGGTGGAGAATTTTCCTTTTGTGGTAAATGGTTTTATTAAAAATAAAAAGATTTCTTTGCTTAATAAATTAAGAAGATCTTTTCATCTTCTAGAGAGCCATGTTACTTGGGCGGTTTGGGCGGTAATTCTGGTTGTGATCGGGCCGTTACCCATATTTTTCGGAGGGGCGTTTTTTAGCCAAACGGCCATTGCCTATAATCTGCCGAAGATTACCGGGTTGTTGTTTAAATTCACGCTTTTGACTAGTTTGACCTGGATATTTTTAAGCTGGACGATTTTACCTCCCCGGCCCAAGGGGATCAGCTGGTTTAAGCATGTGCTGTTAATTTTGGAATGGATTTTTGTGCCATTCATAATATTGGTTATCGGTTCGGCTCCGGCAATTGATGCGCAAACCCGGTTGATGTTCGCTAAGTACATGGAATTTAATCCTACGTTAAAAGGTAATAAGGTGTTATAATTGTGGTAACATTCAAAAATATTTTGGAGGGAAAGTATGGATATTAAAAAATTAATGCAAGAAATGGTGTCCAGGGATGCTTCGGATCTTTTTTTCCGAGCCGGAGGCATACCCCGCTTACGCATTGACGGCAAAATTGTTCCTATGGATACCAGAATTTTAAGCATAGAGGACGTGGTGTTCGCT
>Ga0247841_10003882_pt1 | contig 26759 bp, 22 predicted proteins | sample LaCruzMarch2015__2_FD_192410 | JGI IMG/M metagenome (GOLD analysis project Ga0247841, IMG submission 192410) | Freshwater microbial communities from meromictic Lake La Cruz, Castile-La Mancha, Spain - LaCruzMarch2015_18m | ecosystem: Environmental > Aquatic > Freshwater > Lake | place: Spain... | reverse complement strand
TGAAGGCATCAAGGATTGGGGTCTTTTTGTCGATAATATTCAAAATCCGCTGATTAGGAACAACAATTAGAGTGTCTACTTTTTCTTTGAGTCGCATAATTCCTTCATCGGCAGAAAATTTTCGCTTACTTCCCTCAAATTCAAACGGTTTGGTCACAACTGCAATTGTTAAAGCTCCACTTTCTTTTGCAATTTCTGCAATTACCGGAGCTGCACCCGTCCCGGTTCCCCCTCCCTCACCACAAGCCAAAAAGATCATATCGGCTCCACTCAGGTCTTCTTTTAGCTTTTCCTTTGACTCTTCAGCCGCTTGTCTACCAATTTCAGGATCTCCTCCGCTCCCTAGACCCTTGGTTAAGTTTTCACCTATTTGAATCTTTACGGTCGCCTTATTACTAAGAAGTGCTTGGGCATCAGTATTAACAGCGATAAATTCAACGCCGTTAATTCCACCCTCTGATATCATAAAAGAAAGAGCGTTTCCTCCACCACCGCCAACCCCGACTACTTTTATTCTGGCTGCTTGTCCAGCTCTTGGTTTGATCAACATATTATGGAATAAACTGTTTAAAAAAATTCTTTAAACTATCAACAGAATTTCCCAATTTGAAATCCTTTAATATTTTACCAAAATTTTTAAAGTTGTCTTTATCAACAAACATATTATTTTTTCCATATAAAAGCAATCCCACCGTGGTTGAATACTGAGGATCAATAATTTCATCTACCAACCCAGACACTTTTTCAGGAAAACCAATTCTGATCGGCAAACCCACAACTCTTTTTCCCGTTTCCAACATTCCAATTGTCAAAGCCCCGCCCCCAGTAATCACTAGTCCTGATGGAATTTGTTGCCCAAAACCACTTTTTTCGATCTCTTCAAAAATTAATTTAAAGATCTCTTCAAGTCTTGGAGCGATAATTCCGTCAACCAGTGTCTTTAAGGAAACTTCTGTAAGATCTTCTGGCAGATCAAGCTCTTTTAAATTTATTTGTGGTGCTTTCTTTTTTTCTAACGATGACGAAGTATTTTTTCCAAGATTTTTGCTTAAAAAGATCTTTATCTTTTCAGCCGAATCAAGTGAAACCCGTAAACCAACAGCGATATCGTTTGAAATATGACGCGCTCCAATTGGAATTGATGAAGAATATGATAGAGCGCCATCAACATAAACAGAAAAATCAATTTTTCCGCCACCGATATCAACTAATACTATCCCTAATTCTTTTTCAGTATTGGAAAGGACCGCTTCGGCTGAAGCCAATCCTGAAAAAACAAATCCTTGATTTTCGATTCCAAGATCATTCAAAATTCTTTCTTGATTTTTTAAGTTAGTAGTTGATGCAGTAATAATATGCGTTTCCACTTCCAAGCGAACTCCACTCATTCCAATCGGATTTTTTATTCCTGATTGCCCATCAACGATATAGTCTCTAGGAATAACCTCAATGATCCTACGGGTCGAAGAAAGTGAGATCGCTTTTGCAGCCTCTATAACACGAGTAACATCTTCCTCATTGATCTCGCCTTGTGGGTTGGAAACCGCTACAATTCCATGAGAATTAAGTGAAGAAATATGGGGTCCGCCAACGGCAACAAAGGCCCTACTGATCTTGTGACCGGCCATTCTTTCTGCCTTTTCTACGCTCTCTTCAACAGCTTCTGTTGCCTCTTTTATATCGACCACTAAACCTTTTCTTACTCCACGAGCAGCCGTTGTGTTAAATCCAATTATTTTCAGCTCATCCGTCTCGGCCGAATCCATTCCCACTACGGTAGCAATCTTAGAACTGCCAATATCGATTCCACAAATTAGATTGTCTACCATATTAAAAACTAATTATAGGTTTGTCAAACCGCAAATCAACTTTTTTAAATTCTTTTCCTTCAACCTTAAACTGTCTAACGATCAATTCTAGTTGATAATCCTGGACACTCTTATCTTTACTGTTACTGAAAACTACCTGTTGACCGTTAATTAAATTAAATACTAACATATCTTGTCCTTTGATATCAATAGTCAATGCGGTTAAATTTATTTCCTTTAATTTTTCAATAAAATATAAGGCTTGCTTTATGTCATTAAAATCGATCCAATCACCTGTTTGAAAAGAGTCGCTATTTAATTTTTGATAATAGTTTATTACTGGCAAATATTGTGGTGTATCTTTGGTTTTTTGTAAAATCCTTCCATCACAAGACAAATTAAAAAAACCATTATTAACTATCAACGAAGAACATGACTCATAAAAAGAGACAAAGATCCTAAGACTGTTTGGCCAAATTTTTTCAATTTTTGCTGCTTTTATTAAGAAGTTATCCTTTATTATTTTTTTGGAGATTTGATCGTCATCAGAAAACAACATACTTTTATTAATTACATCTTCTTTATTTGCCAGTGAGAATTTTTGATCAGAAACAAGCTCTATGTTCTTTATCAAAAAAAAATTATTAATAAAGAACACAATTAAAAAAAATATCGAACAAAGAACTAAAAAAAATAAAAAAAATTTAAGTTTATTCAAAGATTTCGTTAATGAGATATTTGGAGACATTTTTTTTATAAAATTTTGATAAATTTTTAAAATTACCTTTATAATAGTCTATTTTATCCATCATCTTGTCAATTAATCGTAACAATTTCTCAGTTGGAGAAATCTGGTGAAAAATCTCTCCGCAACCTTCCTTGGCAAAGATCTCTGCGTGATGTTGCTGTTCCCGACCTGATGACCATGGCAAAGGTATAAACAGAGCGGGTTTATTTAGGGCAAGCAGTTCAAAAAAAGTATTTGCACCAGCTCGGCCAATGACCAGATCAGATAGTCCATAAACAAAACCAATTTGATTATCAAAAAAATGCTTAACTAAAAAATACCTATTTTGTAAATTTTTTGGGAGTTGGTTTTTAATTACCAATAAGTCCTCATAATCATGATACTCTTTGGTATCTCCAACCTGATGAATAACTATGTATTTTTCCAATAATGGCTCTAAGATTTTTTTGATATGTAAATTTATACTATGTGAGCCTAATGAACCACCGGTAATATAGATTACCGGCCGATCTTTTTTTATTTCAAAAGGGGCGTCTACTATCTTAAAGACTGATGGCTTAACAGGGTTGCCCGAAACATATGTTTTGTCCGATGGGAAATTACTTTTAACTTCATCAAAAGAAACAAAGATCTTTTTTGAAAAAAAACTAATCAGTTTATTCGCGAGTCCAGGTTTAATTGTTTGTTCGTGAGTAAAAACTGGGATCCTAAATACGAACCCCCAAAATACCACTGGCAAGGCAAGATAGCCACCAAACGACATAATTTTATCTGGACGATAATTATTAATAATAAAGAGCGCCTGGATAAATCCAAGAGGAATTTTAATGAGGCTTAATAATGAAGAGACCGAAATTATTCTATTTAATCGTCCCGCTTCTATCGAAACAAATGTAAGGTTTTTTTTGCTAATTTCTTTGTATTCCAAAGATAGCGTTCTTTCCTTATCTGTTGGATATTTTCGTCCAACGAAAATTATATCTACTTCTTTTTTTATTTTTTCTATCTCCTCAATTAGAGCTAAAGCTGGTGCAAGATGACCACCTGTTATAAGTAATTTCATAATATTATTATACCTTTACCCGCCTCTCTATATTAACCATAATTCCAATTAAAGCAAAGGATATCAGTAGATTGCTTCCTCCGTATGATAAAAACGGAATGGGTACGCCAACTATTGGAAAGAGGCCTGTCATTCCTGCTAAGTTAATAATAAATTGCAAATTAAAAAAAGCAAAAATTCCAATTAATATTAATCTAGATAACCTATCCGGCGACAAACGAATCATATGATATATCTTATAAACAAAAACAAAATACAAACCGATCAAAATAATTCCACCTACAAAACCATATTCTTCCCCAATAATTGCATAAATAGAATCAGTATGGGCTTCAGGTAAAAATAAATATTTTTGACGCGATGCGCCGAAACCTCGGCCAAAAAATCCACCCGATGATAAGGAGATGAAGATCTGATTGATATGATATGAGATTCCTAGCGGATCGACCGATGGATTAAGAAAAGCCAAAAGTCTATTGAACCTATACGGAGACAGTTTTATTAAAAAATAAATGCTAACGATTGAGCCGCCAAAAATATATATAAAATCTGTAAATTTCGCTCCGGAGAAATAATAGATTATTATACTAATCAAAAAAATTATTATTGCCGTTCCCATGTCCGGTTGTAGAATAATTAAAAAAACTAAAAAACATATTAAGGAAATAAATGGCAAAAATCTGTTTTTCTCCTTACTCGAAAACCATGAAGATAAGTATATGATTATTGAAAATTTTGCCAGTTCGGTTGGCTGCAAATTAAAAAAACCTAGATCTATCCATCTTCTTGCCCCGCCAATTTTAGATCCAACCCCAGGAATAAGAACTATTATCAGTAAGGCTACCGTAAGTATCAAAGAAACAAAAGAAAGGAAATATAGATTTTTATAATCAATAAATGAGAAGATTGTCATCACAATTAGACCAAGAAATATCCAGGCTCCTTGTGATTTTAAATAGTGCAGGCTATCGCCAAACTGTCTTGCACTGTTTACAGCCGATGCCTCGAAAATAAAGACTAAACCAACTATCGATAAAATTACGGGGATGGTTATTAGCGGGATAAAAAATTTATTGCGAATAAAGAGCTTACTAAACATAATTGCTAAATCTTAAATAATTTCTCAACATTTCTATTAAACTCTTCACCTCTATGAAATTCGTTGTTAAACATTGCAAATGAAGTTGCTCCCGGGGAAAATAATAAATAACACTCTTCCTTTAAATTCGCAGCCAATTGATATCCTTTTTCAAACGCAAGATCTAAATTATCAAACGGACCGATTAACTTATCTTGATACTTTTCCTTTAAAACCAACAGGGCTTCATCTGTGAACGAACCTGATAAAAGAATAATTTTTTCAACATTGATCAATTCGTCAATTAGAATATCTTTTGGCAGGTTTTTTGAATTGCCGCCTAAAAACAAAATTATTTTTTTATCCCTAAGTGATTTGATAGCCTTGACGGTAGCAATCGGAGTAGTTGAAGTTGTGTCGTTTATAAAAGTGACTTTGTCTTTTTTACCAACCAGCTGTAATCGATAAGGAAGACCATTAAAGTCTTTTATTGTATTAACTGCTCTATCTTTGTCGATCTTTATAATCCCCGAAACTTTTAAGGCGGCCGCGGCGTTCTCTAGATTATGATCACCTTTTAAATATGTTAATTCTGAAGGAAAGTCATTTTTAGAAAAAAAAGTTGTTGATGAGACGTAAGTTACCGAATCAATAGATTGTCTTAAACTTTCATTAGCAACTAAATAATCTTCTTTTTTTTGATATTGAAAAATCGCCTGTTTATCATAAAAATAATCTTCTAATTTTTTATAGTAGTTTAGATGATCTGGATAAAAATTAGTAAAAACTGAAATATAAGGACTGATTTTTTTTTGATGAAAGCCGGAGAGTGCCCAAGAAGAAAGTTCCGCTACCAACCAACTACTTTCATCGGCAGTTTTTAAACAATTAATCGTTGATAATCCAGGTAAACCACCACCTAAACTTACTTTAAAGCCAGATCCCTTTAAAAGATTATAGATCAGATGAGTTGTAGTAGACTTACCTCTTGTTCCTGTTATTCCGATCACCCTTCCTGGATAATTTGCAACTACAAAAGACATCTCCATCTCGATAGGAATATTTTTTTCCTGAGCAGCCATAATTTCCGGCGAATTCCATGGAACAGAAGGGCCCTTAAAAATTATATCCGCGCTTAAAAAATCTTCTAATAAATTTTTACCAAAGTGAAAGGTTATTGGTAAATTTTTTAATTTACTTACGGATTGCATTAATTGTGTTTCAGTTTTTTTATCGGTGACAGTGACCTTAGCCCCAAGCTCAGCAAAAAATTGAGCTATTCCGACGCCTCCCCCCTGCAAACCGAGGCCAACGACTAAGATTTTCTTTCCATTGTATCTTTGCTTTAAATTCTGTATTAATTGTAAGCTCATTAGTATATTTTACTTCATAAACGCGATCATTAAACCGAAGATGACGAAGATGATCGAGATCAACCATAGTCTCATGATAATCTTTGGCTCTTCCCAGCCTTTATGTTGGAGGTATAAATGAAATGGGGCAACCGGAAGAATTTTTCGATGAAAATATTTTTTACCGATGATTTGAATTGCCGAAGAACCTATTTCAATAATAAAAACTCCTCCAATAATAGGAAGAGCAAAAGCTTTTCCTAAGATCAAACCGATAACGGCAAATGTCGCTCCAAATGACAAGGATCCCGTATCGCCCAAAAAAATTCTGGCTGGAAAAATATTGAAATATAAAAAGGCCATTAGTCCGCCTATCCAAGCGGCAATAAATAATGAAGTAGGTACGTCAAGGATCGATCTTGAAATTACCCAAAAACCAAATAGGGTAAAAAGTAAAATACCGCTCGCTAAACCATCTAGACCATCTGTAATATTTACAGCGTTTGCAAAAGCGATAATGACAAACGAAGAAAATAATATGTAAAAATACGAAATATTAAAAACTCCAAAAAAAGGAATATAAACAATATTGATCTTTAGATTAAAAAAAAGCATATAAGAGATTATTACGGATAGTATGATCTGGATAGTTAATTTGTGTCTAAATCTCAACCCAAAAAAATTACTATCTTTCCAAGTGAATATCTTCTTAAAATCATCCAAAAATCCTAAAATTCCAAAAGATAGAAATGTAAAAATTATGATCAATATTTCAGAAGATGCTGACGGATAATTACTAAAAATATTTTTCTTGAAGATCGAATACATCAAGATAAAGAAGAAAAAAACAAAGATAGTGGTCAAAAGGATCAGGATACCTCCACCAATTGGGGTTCCGTGTTTGTGTTTATTGAAATGATCAAAAATCGGAGTAGGTTTATTCAAAAAATCTTTGGTCTTTTGCTGTTGTCTTTGAAACTTTTGCTGATAAAGAAAATTTATGAATGGAACAATGAGTATAAAATTTAAAAGGAAAGAAGAAAAAACTGCAAATAGATAGGTTGACATAAAAAAGTTAAGGGTTAAAAATAAAAAGTTAAAAATTTTGGTACAAATATCATCAATGCGATCACTGTTGCTCCAATAGCATAAATTAACATAGCGGCAGCGGAAACATCTTTAGTGATACGTATGTCTTCCCGAATTTTAGTATCAATTGCGTCACTTGCCGCCTCTATTGATGTATTGATCGTTTCTATAACCAATCCAACAGTAATTAAAAAAATTATGATAAGAAATTCCATATATGAAATCCTCAACATAAACCCTAATCCGATCGATATTAGCGACAGTAATAAATGAATTTTATAATTTGGCTGTGTTTTCAATGACCAAACTAAGCCGTTATAGGCATTTTTAAATGAGATTGTATGATTTTTAAACATAAAATATTTTTTTTAGCTCGACAGCAACTTTTTCTGAGTCATGTCGTAATATACTTCTATATAAGATGTCTGAAGAATTTTTCTCGACCTTTTTAACATCGACCAAATCCTTCTCTATAATTGTATAGCCATTTTTATTCAAATCGTTGACAACTTTTACCTCATTATAGCGTTCATAACTTGATAAAACTTCTGGACTAATTGCCCCGTTATTAACCAGAACGTAGTGAGGCTCTATCCCTAAATATTTAACAAGATCTTTTACGTGGTCTGAGGCTTTATAGTTTGTCGTTTGTCCAGATTTGGTCATCATATTCATAATAAAAATTATTTTTGCTTTACTTTTTTTTATAGATTCTTTAACACCATTAACTAACAAAACAGGAATAATGCTCGTATATAGATCTCCCGGACCAATAACAATATAATCCGATTCCTCAATGCTTTTGATCGCTTTAGGATTAGCGTTTCCCTGAGGCTCTAGATAGGCGGTATCTATCCGGGATTTTTCCAGATGATTTTCGTCTATCAAACTTTCTCCTGTAATTTTTTTTCCATTTAGATATTTTGCGACCAACTGAAGTTTGTTAAAAGTAACTGGAATTACTTTTCCTTTGATCTTTAGAACGTATGAAACGGTTTCAATTGCTTCATCGTATGAATCGCTTACCTTTTCTAATGCTGCTAAAAAGATATTACCAAAATTATGACCCTCCAGATCGCCTTTCTCAAATCTATATAAAAAAAGCTTTCTCCAGAGTAATGGAGCATCGGAAAGGGCAACTAAACACTGGCGCAGGTCGCCTGGCGGTAAAATACCAAGTTGATCTCTTAAACGGCCGGTAGAGCCGCCTGAGTCCATCATAGTCACAACTACTGATAAATCCAAGGGGTATTTTTTTAACCCTGATAGAACTACAAAAGTTCCAGTTCCTCCGCCAATTACAGTTATTTTTTTCATAAATTAAACCCTTTTTAATTTAAAAAACGAAGATACCTTTTTTTTGAGAAAATCGCCAGGGGCCCCGTGGGGTGTGGCGGTCGAAAAAATATGGTATCAAGTTTTTAAGTTCTCTTTCTCTTCTCCATCAGCTAGATAAATTTTATCTTCAACATCGTATTTGACTTTTTCGCCCGGACCAATCCATGTTTTTTTACCTATTTTTATACCAGGAAAGATCGTTACATTTACACCAATTTTTGATAGGTTGCCTACTATTGCTCCAAGTTTGTTTTTATTTGTGTCAACTTTTTCCTCGTTAACTTCAGATAAGACTTTTCCGCCATCAAACTTAAGATTTCCTGTTACTGCCTGGGCTCCAAACATAACGTCGTTATCAAGAATTGAATCTCCAATATAATTTCTGTGCAAGAACACATTATTTCCAATATAAGAACGCGCGACTTCAGAGAAAGAACCTATCAGACAATCTTCCCCTACCTGGCTTTCACGGATCATTGTATAGTCACCTACAACTGTGTTATCTCCAACAAATGCCGGACCAACTATTTTTGAAAAGTCTCCAATTTTTACGTTGTCACCTATAATGACCGGGCCGATTATAAGAGATTTTTCAGAAATTTTTGCTGTTGTGGAGATGCTTTGTTCTTTTATCGTCATTAAAAAATGATGCATCATTGAAAGAATATGCCAAGAATATTTTAAGGCGTCCCAATATGAATCATAGATCAAGTATGATGACTTCAAACCTTGTGCCAGCAGTTTATTGACGATAACCTCATACAGATCATCTTTTTGGGTTTTTGAATCGGAAAAATTATTAAATAGATCATTAATATCAGCAAAATAATCGACTACTAATTTGGTTATAGGGGATGGCATTTTATCTTTACCAGGCTTTTCGATGATCTCAACAATCTTTTTATTATCATCAAACTTAAAATAACCCCCCGGGAAATACTCATTCACTTGCTTACCAACCAATATCAACTTATTTTCCTGATTGATCAAGATGCTTAATTTTTGGATAACTGTATAATCGATCAGATCGCTGCCATTCAAGATCAAGACCTCTCCTTTCAAATGATTTTTAACAGACCATACAGCTCCGGCCATTCCGGAGTATTCTTCCTTTTGAATTATGATCTGTACCAATTTAATACTGTTATTGTCTACTAATCGTTTAATGGTGGTAGCATTTGATTTATTGGCAACCACAGTGACCATTTCCCCGTATTTAAGCAGCTCTTCAATTTGATATAGTATCAATGGCCTGCCTAGAAAATTAATAAAAAGCTTGTTTTCCAAAGGCCAAAACCTAGTACTGTCTCCACCTGCCAAAATTAGTATATTTTTAAGTTTCTTCATGTATATATTTTATCAAATTAAACCTTTTTTATCTCCCCGCCTAATTTATTGATCTTTTCCACAAAATCTTCATATCCTCGCTCCAAGATCGATGCGCCATTAACTATAGATTCCCCATCGGCGAGTAGCGCTGCACAGGCTAAGGCTGCCCCAGCACGTAGATCAGCTATGTTCAGGATTGCATTATGAAGCTCCTTTACTCCAAGAATCTTTATCGTTTGTTTATATGATCTTTCCTTTTCAAAATTAAAGTGATAAAAAAATTCCGGATTTTCAACATTTACGTTAACAAAGTCTATTTCTGCTCCAAGTTTTTTTAGTTCTTCAACATACAAAAAGCGATTTTCAAAAACTCGCTCGTGAATGACCGATGATCCATTGGCTTTTAACATTAATATCGCCCAACTTGGCTGCCAGTCAGTCATAAATCCTGGATGAGGTGAAGTTTCAATGTTGACTGAGGTAATCTCTCCCTGATAAAAAAATCTGTATTTAAAGTTTGATATTTCTTCGACACCAGCTCCCGTTTTTCTCATTATCTGTAAAAATGAATCAATTAGGTTTTTATTAATCGAACTGATCGTTACATCACCGTGACTGGCTACCGCTAATGTTGCATATGTTACCAGCTCATTTCTATCAGATATTATAGTAAAAGGATCTTTCTGCTTAAGTTCGCTGCACTTATTTATCGTAATTTTATTTTCATTTTCCGAAATAACAGCACCAGCTGAATTTAAATATAAGATCAGATCGTCTATTTCTGGTTCATTGGCGATATTGTCTATTTCTATCTTGTCATTGGTCATCAGCCCGATCATCATAAGCAGTTCTGTCCCTGTGTGGCTTGGCTTTTCAAATCGATAATTCCCTTTTGGCTTGTTGATCATTTTGGCGTGATAGTATCCTGTTTCTGGATTGTAATCAACTTTTATACCGAGAGCGATCAAGCCTTTGATGATACGATCAATTGGACGAGCTCCAATTCGGCAGCCTCCTGGGTTAGGAACATAACACTCACCAAAACGATAAAGGAGCGGAGCAAATAGCATGAAAGAAACTCTAATTTTCGAAGCGCTTATTAAATCAACGTGATTACTTTTTAGTTTTTCTCCATTTATCACTAGAGTATTTTTTTGTTTGAATTCTGCACTGGCTCCTAATGATCTAATTAGATCGATCAAATCTAAAACATCATTGATTCGTGGAATATTTTTTAGCACAACATCACCTTTAAACATTAAAGCAGCAATTATTGTTTTTAATGCCACGTTTTTTGCGCCGGATAAAACAACGTCGCCTTTTAATGGTTTGCCTCCCTTTATTAAATATGAATCTGCCATAAAAATATTAAATAATAATAACTTCTTCCACTAAGTCCACCCCAAACTTTTCTTTGACCTTTTCCTTTATTATACTGATCAATTTCAACAGATCTTCAGACTTTCCATGACCTCGATTGATAATAAAGTTTGCATGTGTCGGGGAAATAAAAAAATCTCCAACTGAAAAATCTTTTAAACCAGCCTGGTCGATCATCTGACCTGCAGATTTTCCATTTACATTTCTGAAAAAGCAACCAGATGTCTTGGCGCCCATCGGCTGGGTTTTTCTTCGGTATTCAAAAGCTGATTCAGCGCGATCTTTTAAAATAATTGGGTCAATTTTTTTTAATTTAAAAACACCTTCAAGCAAAATTTCTTTTGTTTCCTGCAAAATGCTGTAATCATAGGCGAATCTAAAATAATCTTTATTAACTTTTTTATCATGTCCATCGCTATCAATGAGATTGGCATATTCTAAACTATCTCCAAAATAGCTGATGGGTTTTGTCCATTTTGAGTTCATGTAGATTGCGCCACCAACAGTTCCTGGCAATCCTTTATGATATTCAAAGCCCTGATAGCCTCTATTGACGGTTTCATTTACCAATTGCGATACAGGGTACCCTGATGAGACTGATATGAGAACGTCAGTATCTGTTTCCTTAAGCATCTTAAACTCCTTATAGCTATTTTTAATTACTAAACCTCTAATCTTATCTTTGACAATTGCCAAGTTTGAACCGCCTGCTAAAATAAACAGTGGTAATTTATTTTTTAAGGAAAAAAATTTCCCTTGAATTAGATCATTTCGAGTTCTTGCATCCAAGAAATACTCTGCTTCCGTTTTTGACCTTAAAGTATTTAAAAATGTCAGGTCCTTATTTTTTTCAATTTTAATTTTGGTTCTTTGAATTTGTTTCAAATTTCGGATTTTGGGTTTCGAATTTATAAGCTGAATAATTTTCTCTTTTAGCTTATATACATCTCCCGCTCCCATCGTAAAAATAACGTCGCCATCTTTTAATATATCTTCTAGACGGTCGATCAAACTGGCGTTTGATTCTATATAATTTAAATTTGTTGACCCAGCAACAATATCCTTTGAGCTGACTTTGAATTGACAGCTATTTTCTCTTGCTGAAGCGAAAATCGGAAGGATCAAGCCAATATCAGAGTGAGATAGGCTTTCATTAAATTCCTTTAATAAATTGATCGTTCTTGAATAAGTATGCGGTTGAAAAATTACAATAATTCTTCTATCTATAAATCGGGCTTTAGCAGCACTTATGGTGGCGGTTATCTCAGAGGGGTGATGCGCATAATCATCAAAAAGATAAATATTATTTTTAAAATAAACTTTTTCAAACCGTCTTTCAGCACCTGTAAAACCGATTATTGCCTTCTTGATCTCATCTGCTTTGAATCCCAGCTTTAAAAGTTGAACGACGACAGCCGTTGCGTTATAAATATTGTGTTTACCAAAAAGTGAGATCTTGAATTCGCCGACGTCTTTTATTTCAAAACTTGATTCACTTTCATTGATTTTATAATTGATTATTTGATAATCTGCTTTTTTCGACTCACCATATGTAATTGCTTTAGATACGTCTATACATTGAGCTAGATTTTGATCATCAATGTTCGCAATAAGTTTTTTATTATTAAAAAAATTTATGAAAGCATCCTTGGTTTCTTCAATATTTTTATATACATCTGGGTGATCAAAATCAATGTTGGTTGCAATAATATAATTTGGGTTTAAAAAGCTAAATTTTGGTGTTTTATCAACTGGTGGGTTAACTCCATATTCATCGGCCTCAGCAATAAAATATTTTTTGTCTTGAAAATCGCCACCGGAATAATCAGTGAAAAAAGGAACCCCAACCAAATAGCTTGGTTTTTGATTTAATTTATTTAAAGCATAAACAAGGAGAGAAGAGGTCGTAGTTTTTCCGTGACAACCACAAACGGCAATTTTTTCTTCAAATTGATCCATTATTTCCCCCAGTAATCTTGCCTGTGAAAGAACCCTAATTTTATTTTTTATCGCCTCGATCACCAATGGATTATTAGTTCCTCCGTGAGCGGCAGAGAAGACAATTAGGTCGGTATTTTTTGGAATTTTGTTGAATTCAAATCCTGCCTGCCAAGCTATTTTATTTTCCGTTAATAACTTATCGGTAATGAATTCTTCTTCAATATCGCATCCAGTGACATTTTTACCCATCTTTTTTAAAATCACTGCCAAATTGGCCATCGCCACCCCTTTTATACCCAGAAAAAATATATTATTGGATTGTTCTAACATCATACATAGTAATTATACACTTTTGACTATAAAACTCAGCATTTCCCCATAATCCACCTTACTATCTCTCCTGAATGAAAAGAACCTCTTTTTATCACAACTTGTGCAAAATGGAAAAAAATCAATATTCTTGTCAGGTATTCCTAGTTCCTTTACCTGTAAATAATTTAATTGGGATAGGTTTAAGTGGAGCTTCCCATGATGTCGATGGAAAATTTTGTCAGCGAAACCATCAAATTCCTCTAGAAATTCATAGTAGCGCTCATCATCAATATCATAGCAGCATTGACCGATCGCTGGTCCTATGGCAACAATAATATCTTCTTTCTTTCCTCCCATATCTATTATTCTTTTTATCATTTTTTGCGCCAATCTCTTAACACTTCCTCTCCAGCCTTGATGCGAAATCCCAATAACCCCCTGTTTCTTATCCAAAAACATCATTGGTGAGCAATCAGCTGTGATGACAGTTAGAACAGAATTTACATCTTTTGTAATGACTCCATCTGTCTCAGAAACCTTTTCGACATTATCAATCAGATTGGCGCTAAAGTTTGTCACATTAACGGAATGGATCTGTTCTGGAATAACTAATGTTTTAAAACCAGGGATATTTGTTTGGACAAAGTTGACTACAGTATCGAAGCTACGGCCATCACCAAGGGCTTTCGTTCCAAATCCACTGAAATATTTATCATCGTTAATTAAGGTGGAATAAAAAATTTTAAGATCTGAATCGTATAAGATCATATGTAAACAGTTAAATATTAAACTGTTAGAGCTTAAAAAATAGTTAAACGCTAAACCGCTAAACTTTTAGTATTTAAGGTTTAATAGTTTTTTAACTGTTTAAGTTCTAACCGTTTAACCGTTTTATTGCCTCTTTAACGGCTTCATATTCATCCCACGGATACTCTATTTTTCCCCGACACAAACTTTTTTCATGTGCCTTTCCTGTTAAAACGATGATATCGCCTTTTTTTGCAATTTTTACTGCTTCCCTTATTGCCTTTTCTCTATTCAGTATTACGCTATAACTTTTTTCACTACAATTAATTAATTGATTGTAGTGAACCTTTGCTACTTTTTCCTCTTCGAAGCCAGATGCAATTGCTTGACAAATATTTGTTGGATCCTCAGTCCTGTAGTCCTCTTCCGTCAAAATTATTAAGTCGCTATATTTTCCACTAGCCTCTCCCATTAACGGCCGTTTAGTAAAATCTCGTAACCCGGCAGAACCAAAAACGTGAATAAGCCGGCCATGTTTTTTTAAGTACTGTTTCCGAATTGCGGGCAACAGCTGTAATAATGCATTTGGAGTATGGGCAAAGTCAATAATTATTTTGAAATCCTTATCGTAAATCAGATCTAATCTCCCCTTAGGTAATTCAAAAGTTTTTAAAGCAGATAAGATCAGTTCATCTGAAAGTCCAATTTCTTTACAAACAGCATAAGCAGCTGAATAGTTATACTGATTAAATTTTGTCAGTTCTTTTAATTGCTCGGAGTTTTTGAATTCAGAATTATAATTTTTAATTCTTAACCCTAAATTTTTAATTTTTTCATATGAGATATCATCTTTGTTAACTATCGATACCTTAGCCATTTTTAGCAGCTTTACTTTTGTTGCTAAGTATTCTTCATATGTTTTATGATAATCCAAATGTTCATGGGTGATATTTGTCATAACCCCAATTTCATATCTAATTCCCCAAACTCTGTTTTGATCAAGAGAGTGTGAAGTGGTTTCCAAAATAAAGTATTCATCACCATTATCGGCCGACTGCTTTAATAACTTTTGTAATGCAAAAGAACTGGGCGTTGTAACATGAAAACCGATATCTGATTCTTTTCCACCAATTGAAGCGAAGACTGACGAAACAAAAGATACTTTCTTTCCCCCCATTTTTAGTATATGCGCGATTAAATGGGTGGTTGTTGTCTTTCCGTCTGTTCCGGTAACGCCAATAACTTTAAGTTTACGACTTGGAAAACTATAAATAATGCTGGCTATTATCGCCTGAAATAAATGATAGATATTTTTTAATTTTTGCATATTATTGCTTTGGGCTAATATTATAGTACACAATCAAATCCTTTGCGATTTCAAAAAACAACGGAGCAGCTGTCTCCGATCCCCAAATCGATGTTTGAGGTTCGTAAAGCACAACAAAAGTTAAAAACTTTGGATTGTCAGCTGGAGCAAAGCCTATAAATGAAGCAATTGTTTTTGAAGCATCATAATGCCCTTTTATTGCCACTTGAGCTGTTCCGGTTTTACCACCTATAGAAAAGCCCTTTGGTCTATCCCATTTGGCTTCAGCATTTTCAACCGTCGAAACTAGCATTTTTCTGATAACATCCGATGTCATCTGGGAAAAGATCCTTTTTTCTACCTTTGGTTTAATTTCGGTAGTTCTATTTTCTGAGACAATTTTTTGTACTATATATGGTTTCATTAAATAACCTCCATTTATGATCGAGGCAAAGGCTCGGATCAATTGTATCGGTGTAACTGCGATTCCCTGACCAAAGGTTACTGTAGCATAATCAATTGGGTACCAACCGTTCTGTGGTTTTAAGTAGCCACTGGCCTCGCCCTCCAAGTCTATATTGGTATTCTGGCCAAATCTAAATTTTTCAAGATAACTATATATTTTATTATTTCCAAGTTTTTCTCCAATATAAACCATACCGACATTCGATGATTTTTCCAAAATTCTAGTCATCGAAATTTTTCCCTCGTATTTATCATTCCAAGTTTTTATATTATATTCACCAACAGCTACCTGTCCTGTTTCATTATACGTATCATCTGGTTTTATTTTTTTTTCTTCCAAAGCTGCCGCCACGACGAGTGGTTTGAAAACCGAACCTGGTTCATATAAATCTGAGATGGCTAAGTTCCTATAAAAATTTTCATCAAATAAATAGTATTTTTCCAGATCATAATCGGGCAGACAAACAAGAGATAAAATAGCCATGGTTTTAGGATCGGCCGTGATAACACATCCTTTTTTTGCTTTATATTTATCCATTCCCTCCAACAACCTTTTTTTACTGATTTCTTGTACGTTCTTGTCGATAGTCAATATAAGATCGCGCCCATCTTCAGGTTCAACCCTCTGCTGAACTCCGATCAATATAGGCCGCCCAAGTATGTCTCGCTCAGTTTCCACAAATCCGGGCAGACCTTTTAAGTCCCGATCATAAAAGCCCTCAAGTCCTAAATGTCCAACGTCCTCACCTTGATCGTCTTTACCTAAAAAGCCTAAAACATGTGCTGAAAGAGAGGCTTCAGGATAAAATCGTTTTGTTTCATAATCAAAACCAATTCCTTTTAGATTTAATTTATCTATTTTGTCTTTCTGTTCTTGTGTCAAACCTTTTGATATTGCGACCCAATCCTTTGACATATCAAGTTTTGCCGAAATTGACGCCTCTTCAACCTCTAGACTTTGACTTAATGTTAGTAAAAGCCTATCTTTATCCTCAACTTTTTTTGGCTCAATATACAATTGATAGCTATTTTGATTTAGGACCAAAGACTGATTTTTTTGATCAAATATTCTTCCACGAATCGGATATAGCTTATTAGTTTTTAAATAAGCGCTCATATTTAAAGGTGAAGATACAACCTGAAGAAAAAATAGTCGCACCAAGATTGTCAAATAAAAAGCTATGAAAATAAGAAAAATTAATTTGATTTTCATGAAAAAATTTAGCGATAAGCATACTTTAACTGATCAATATATTGAGGTGCCGTTGAATTGGTAAATCCAAATTCTTTTGCTTGTTCTTGAGCAAATTTTAATGATCCGAGATTGGCAACTTCTTTTTCCAAGGTCAAATTTAATTTATGTAGACTGTCTGTCTTTTTTTCAAAATTATTAATCTCATCGCTGATAACTATTCCGGAGATCACAACAAAAAGATTGGCCATTATCAACCCTGCCATTATAAAACCTGCTGTTTTTAAAAATATATTTTTCATAGGTTGTTTTTGATTATTAATCGTAATTTGGCTGATTTTTCAAATGTTCTACCTCTTCGATTCATGATCGGTTTCTTATTTGAAAGTTTCAAACCTTGAGATTTTGAAAAATTCTTAACAATCCTGTCTTCTAAAGAATGAAATGTGACCACAGCTATTTTGCCATCATCTTTTATAATTTTTGTTGCGCCACTTAATCCGTTTTTTAAATTTTCAAATTCCTCGTTGACTTGAATTCGTAAAGCTTGAAAAATTCGTTTATAGGCGTTGTTATCTTGTTCGCCGACCGCCTTATCTATACAATCTGTTAAATTGTTGACTGTCTCCAATTTTCTGAATTGACGCATAATAATTACCTGTCGAGCAATTTTTTGAGAATTAATTTCTTCGGAATTTTTTGCAAAGACCTCAAAAAGCTCGGCTTCAGATAAATGATTGAGTAAATATTTTGCCGTCATCTCTGTTTTTAAACTCATTCTCATGTCTAAAGGCTCGTTAAGTTTTTTAAAAGAAAAACCTCTTCCTGATTGACTTATTTGCTTCATCGATAAACCCAGATCGAAAACAACTCCATCAACCGGAAAAAAATTATTTTCTTTGGCAATTTTTTCTATATTTCCAAAATTACCTTCTACTAGCTTTAAATTATCCATGGATAGCGGATTATCCGATACCTGGGCTTGGTCCAGATCAATTGCTAACACTTTTCCCCCCATATTTATGATTGCTTGGCTGTATCCACCCTCACCAAAAGTTGCGTCAATATATTGACCGTTTTTTTTCACTTCTAAAGCTTCTATTACTTGATCTAACAAAACTGGTGTATGCATACAAATATTTAACTTTTGATCTTTTTGCTGTATTTATTCCATTCTTGGACATCCCAAATTTCAAAATGGTCACCTACGCCTATGATCACTGCTTTATCTTTTAATTGGCCGTACTCAAGTAAGTTTTTAGGGACTACAAATCGTCCTTGTTCATCAATCTCTAGGTAAACTAACGAAGAAAAAATATATCGTCTATTATCCATATCCGTAGGTTGAAGTAATGACGGATTCAACAGCTCGGAAGCTCTTTTTTCCCAATCGTCCTTATCATACCCTGACAAACAGCTTCCAAATCCTTTTGTTAATATAAAGGTATTACCTTTAAGAAGTTCTCTAACTTTTTTTGGCAATAACAAACGGCCTGAGCCTGAGAAGTTAATTTGATATTCACCAAAAAACACCATATGATTCCATTATCAACCAAATTTAGATCGTTGTCAAGCGTATTTAACCATAAATCACCCAAAAATAAAGTGGTATAATTTATCCGTGGATAGATTAATAAAAAATACTAAAGACTTCATATTTGCCAAACAAAAAAACATCTTTTCTTCAGCCTTGTTATTGTCCTTTATGATTATCTTGACAAGCTTATCTGGTTTTTTGCGATATAGAATACTTGCTGGATATTTTAATAAGGAAGAACTTGATATTTTTTTTGCTTCCTTTAGAATCCCTGACATTATTTTTGAAATTTTAATAACAGGAGCCTTAACTTCGACTTTTATTCCGATCTATGTAAAGTATAAAAATAATAAAAAAGAACTATCAGAAAATATTTCTTCGATCATTAACCTGATCTTTATCTTATTGACTATTTTTGTTGTTATTGTTTCCCTTTTTCTAGACAAGATCATACCCGCCTTAACTCCCGGTTATGACGTCGTTAAAATGGAAAAGATCATTAATCTTTCTAGGCTTTTACTTTTAGGTCAACTGCCTTTTTTTGTTTTAGGTAATTTTTTGACAGGGATTGGCCAAGCCAATAAAACTTTCTTTTTATCAGCCTTAGCCCCAATCATTTATAATCTGGCAATTATTTTGACAACTGTTCTTTTATACCCAACCTTATTTTTATTAGCTCCGATCTGGGGTGTAGTTATTGGAGCTTTCTTTCTTTTTGCAATTCAGATTCCGCTTTTTTTTAATTCAGACTTTAATTATCAGTTTATTTTAAAAAGGACTAAGGGATTGACTGAATTTATTAGGATGGTTATTCCAAGAGCATTTACAGTTATCGTTGCCCAAATTGATGCAACTATCGATCTGACCTTAACAACTTTCTTAGGATCAGGTGCATACACATTTTTCTACCTTGCCCAACATCTGCAACTACTGCCGGTTTCTGTTATCGGAATTGCTTTTGGCCAGGCCTCTCTACCCTATTTGACGGAAATGTTTCAAGAAAAAAAAGTTGAAGAATATAAAAAGATCGTTACTGATTCACTTCTAAATTTGTTTTACCTAACGATTCCGATTGCATTCTTTTTCGTTTTTGCGAGAACCCCACTAGTGCGTTTGTTCTTTGGAGGTGAAAAATTTGACTGGGAATCCACCGTTTCAACCGCTGTTACCTTATCATATTTTTCTATCTCTTTACCTTTTCATGGCTGTTATTATTTTTTGACCCGATGTTTTTATAGTATGCACGACAGCCGTACTCCCTTTTATGTGAGCGTTTTTTCAATCTTCATTAATACGTTTTTGAGTTTATTATCTATCTTTGTTTTGCATTTACCTGTCTGGTCGTTAGCTTTATCTTTTTCTGTCAGCATGATCATTAATTCTTCACTGCTTTTTATAATCATCTCTTCAAGGCTAAAAGGTTTAGGCCTGAGAATTATCTTTGTTGAGATAGGAAAAATGTTCTTTTCGGCTTTTTTATCGGCCTTTATTGCTTATTTTTCTATGAAGTTTTTAGATGGGCTTATCTTTGATACAAGTCGAACAATTAATGTTTTTTTCCTTCTTTCAGCTATATCCTTGATCCACTTTGCACTATACTTATTTTTATCATGGTTATTTAACATAAGAGAGATATATCTGTTGACATCTCTTATCGTAAAATTAAAAGAATATCAAAAAAAGTTTACTGAAATTTATATTCAATATGAATGAGGATAAAGAAAAATTATTGGCAATTGAGTCGATTCAAAAAAAGCTTTTAGGAAAAAAGTTGAGTTACCGAGAAGTTTTTGCCGTCATGGATGAAATTGCCCATGAAAAACTTTCGGACGTTTTAACTACGTATTTTGTTGCGTCATCCTTTAGAGAAGGTTATACCCCGCAAGAACTTTTTTATTTTACTAAAGCAATGGTCGAGACTGGAAATAAACTCAAGTTTAACGGTTTGGTAGCAGATAAACACTCTGTAGGCGGAATTGCCGGGACGCGAACCACAATGATTATTATTCCTATCATCGCCGCTGCCGGGTTCAAGATCCCTAAAATTTCTTCCAGGGCGATTACAACTCCTGCTGGAACCGCTGACGTTATGGAAGCAATTGCAAAAGTGGAATTTACTCCTGCACAGATAACGAAGATCGTTAACGAAGTTGGAGGATGTGTTGCGTGGAATGGAAAACTTGGAATTGCTCCTGCAGATGACATAATTATTAAAGTCGAAGAGCCCTTGGCCTTTGAATCCTTTGATAAGATAATTATTTCCGTTATGGCAAAAAAAGTTGCTGCAGGTACAACTCACTTAGTCTTGGACATACCCATTGGAAAAACTGCTAAGATTCATCGATTTTCCGAAGGAGAAATGGTTGCTAAAAAATTCGAAAATTTAGCACATCATTTTGGCATTAAGGTCGTCTGCGATGTGAATGAAACTCTTGAACCAGCTGGACGGGGTATTGGTCCAATTTTGGAAGCTCGCGATGTCTTATATGTTTTGGAGCAAAAAACTGACCGCCCGCTCCGATTGGAAGCTAAGTCTTTGCGATTAGCCGGTAAATTACTTGATCTTTGCTATAAAGAGAAAAAGATCAAGAAAAATGGCGAAGATGAAGCAAAAAAAATCCTTGAGTCAGGAACTGCCTTGAAAAAATTTCAAGAAATTGTCAAGGCTCAAGGTGGAAATCATAAGATTACTTCTGACTCACTGGAACTTGCTAAAAATAAGTTTGATTTCAAATCGTCAGTATCTGGTAAAATTAAAGATATAAATAACTATAATTTAAATACTGTAGCAAAAATCTTGGGCGCTCCCAACGATAAAAAAGCCGGTATTTATTTATTGAAAAAATTGGATCATTCTGTTAATAAAAATGAAACTATTTTTACGCTATATTCTGAAGATAAATATCGGTTAAAAGAAGCTGAAGCAACCTTAAAAAATTTACCAATATTTAAAATAGAATAACTATGAAAAAAACAAGCGTATTGTTATTTTTGATAATATTAATTTCTATTTTGTTTTATGTATTTTATAGAGAGGGCTCTCTTCCCGTTAATGAAAAAAGTTCTACTTCAAAAATATTTGTGATCAAACAAGGTGAACCGCTTGACGCAATTATCAATAATTTAGAGGGTGAAGGTTTGATTCGAAATAAAATTGTCTTCCGTTTGATAGTTACAAGACTGGGTATTGAACGAAAAATACAAGCAGGTGAATTCCAGTTGGCCCCAAGTATGAATGCTGACGAAGTTGCCAATAGTCTTACACACGGAACTTCTGACAGTTCGATTACTTTAATTGAAGGTATGAGAAAAGAAGAGATGGCGGAAATAATTTCAAAAACTTTTGATATTCCAAGTATAGAAATTATTAAGAAAACTAATGAGGGTTATATTTTTCCAGACACTTACATGGTCCCGAAAAATTCAACCTTTGACACTATTTATTCAATAATAAAAAATAATGGTAAGTTCATTGGAGTACTTCAAAGCATCAAAAAAAAATCAAAACTTACGGAAAAAGAAGTATTAATACTAGCGTCCCTTGTTGAAAGGGAGGCCAGACAACCGGCAACTCGTGAAAAAATCGCAGGAATTATTTTGAAAAGATATTTGGCAGACTGGCCTCTGCAAATAGATGCGACTGTTCAATATGTCCTTGGATACCAGCCATCAGAGAAATCATGGTGGAAAAAAGCATTGACGGAAGAAGATCTTAAGATTGATTCGCCATTTAATACCTATAAACATCCTGGCTTGCCACCTGAACCGATCTGTAGTCCTAGCCTATCATCGATTGAAGCAGTCATAAATGCCAACCCAAGTACTCCTTATTGGTATTACATCACCGATAAAAATGGTGTTATGCACTACGCCGTTACTCTCGATGAGCATGAATCCAATATCCAAAAATATCTATAAATTAAAAGTCGTTCCAAAGCATCTGGTTATAGACTTCGTGATGATATATTACTTCGGAATTCTTTACCTTTGTACCTAGGTCGACAGGTGATCGATCAGCTGCTTTTTGTTTAAGATCAATAAATTTTTTCTTCATCTCTTCACCTAATACTTTTTCAACTAGATCGCTTTGACGAAAATAATTGATTGCCGTATTAATATCTCCAGGCAAGAATCTTGCTCTTGGTCGTTTATCTTTATCGACTTTTTCCGCCTCTCCTTCAAGTCCTGTTTTTATAAGTGAATACATTAATAAATATGGATTAGCATCTGTCCCTACGCTTCGCACTTCAATTCTGGCTGACTTTTCATTATGAAGCGGAACCCTTATCATGGCTCCACGATCAATTTCGGAAACCTTTATCTCATTTGGTGCTTCAAAATGCGGATCCAGTCTTCTATAAGCATTAACACTGCTGTTTAAGATCAAGCAAATATCATTGGCGTTGGATAGTATTTTTTCAATAAATTTCCAGGCAATTTCTGACAACTGCCCCTTACCGGCTTTGTCATGGAAAAGATTTTTATCTTTTTTAAAGATGGAAATATTTGTGTGCATTCCGCTGCCGTTGATACCCATGACCGGTTTTGGCAAAAAAGTTGCTGTCATACCCATGTTGCGGGCAACCTGTCGACAAATTAATTTATATATTTGAATCTGATCAGCGGCAATTAAAGCGTCAACATAAGAATAATTTAGCTCAAACTGCGAGGGAGCGACTTCAGGGTGATCTTTTTCGTTTTCAAATCCCATTGCTCTTTGCGCCTCAGCCGATCGATCTATAAAATTTCTCAAAATATCATTTGGTAACGTGTGATAATACCCTCCCATTGACATCAGCTCGAATCCGACTTTTTCATTGTAAATTTGCTCTGCGTCAATCCCTTTAACTAAAAAGCCTTCAACTTCATTGGCGGCGTAAACTTTATACTGGTACTTTTTATTCAATAAATTTAAATAACTATCTAAAATACCGCGAGCATCCATTTGGTATGGTTTTCCATCTTGATCGTTAATCTTTCCCATAATCAAAACCTTTCCTGGTCCAAAAACATCGCTTGGTAGCCACCAAAAGGCACCCCAATCAATTCCCAATCTCAAATCAGATTCTGCCTGGCGGGAAAAACCACGAATAGACGAACCGTCGAATGTTAAATTATCGTATGAGTTGAGGAAGAATTTTTTATCATAGTCGATCATATGAAAGCGTCCTTCCAGATCTGAAAAACCTATTGTTACTGCCTTAAGCCTTTTTTCCTTTTTTAAGTAGCTTAAATAAAATTCTTGTAATTCCTTATCGGCAATTTTCTCTTTTCTTCTTTTTTTTGCTTGTAAATTCATTGTTTCTAATTCATCATAAGGAATCTCTAGAAACGACCTCAAAGGCTTATTATCCATAAATTTATACTAAATTAAATAATAATTAGTATAAATTTACAAGAAATTAATATAAATGTCAAGAAGTAAAAGACTATTCTTGGTTTCCCACCGTTTGTCTTCGAATAACCGGTCGTGGTTTGGCTCCTTCGGCTGGTCCAACATATCCCGCAGCTTCTAATTGATCAAGTAGTCTAGCTGCGCGAGCGTATCCAATTGAAAGCCGTCTTTGAAGAAGTGATGCAGAAGCTTTATCCTGCTGCATTATGATTTCGATCGCTTGGTTGAAATATGTATCATTCTCTCCTCCGTTTACTGCATAAGACCCACCACCAGCTGTTTTAATATTTACTGCTTGCTCAGTTACTTCTTGGGTATAGTGAACCTCAGGCGTTTGCGACTTTAAAAAGTTAACTAAATTATTTACTTCTGATTCTGTAATAAATGGTCCTTGTATACGGACAGGCTTAGCCTTATCCGGCGGCAAAAATAACATATCTCCACGACCTAATAATTTTTCAGCGCCCGGCATATCGATTATAACTCGGGAATCTATCATGGAAGAAACGTTAAAGGCAATTCTTGTTGGGATATTGGCTTTCATCAAGCCGGTAATAACATCAACTGATGGTCTTTGAGTAGCTAAAATTAAATGAATTCCTGTGGCACGCGCCATCTGGGCGATTCGGGTAATCAATTCTTCTGACTCTCCCGGAGCAAAGATCATCAAATCCGCCAATTCATCGATGACAAATATAATATATGGCTTCTTCTCAACACCTTTTATTAAATTATATCCGTCGATATTCCTTGCTCCCGCCTTTGCGAACAATTTATATCTTTCCTGCATTTCCCCCACCGTCCACTTTAAAGCCGAAATAATTTTCTCTGCGTCAACGATGACCTCTGTCAATAAATGTGGAATAGAATTATAGATAGAAAGCTCAACCCGCTTTGGATCGACTAATATCATTCTTAGATCTTCTGGCCTTGTCCTAAAAAGAAAGGCAGAGATCCAGGCGTTCAACATCACAGATTTACCCGACCCGGTTGCTCCAGCGATCAGAGCATGCGGCATTTTAGCAATTGAAGCAGCGACTGGTTGACCGGAAACATCTAGTCCGAGAGGTACAAGAAGCGGATCATTGTTTGACGTAAAAACTGGTGAAGATAATAAGTTTTTTTCGGTAACGATCTCTGGTCTTTTGTTTGGAATTTCGATACCCACTAAGGCTCTACCCGGAATTGGCGCTTCAAGCCGTACTTGTCCAGTTGTTGCGGCCAAAGCAAGCGCTAGATCATTTGATAGTGCTGTAATCCTAGAAAGTTTTGTGCCCCGGGTAATTTCCAGCGCATATTGAGTTACCGCTGGACCTCTATTTATCTCAGCTACACGGGCCCTGATCCCAAACGAATCTAAGGTCTTTTCAATTGTTGAAGCATTATAATTTACATCTCCACGATCCGCCTCTTTTTGAGAAACGTCAGCAAGTAAACTGATCGGCGGATATACCCAAGTTGAATTGGTTGATTGAGGAAGCGGTTTGATCACAAATTCCTCTTTCCTTTCAACAACAGTTTTGGCAGGCCCGGATGCTGGAGCAACACTGAATAGCTTGTTCGCTTTTTCTTCAACCTTACTATCAACTATAAATTGATTATCATGTTTAGCAAATTTATCACTCCCTTTGGTAAAAAATGTCCTCAAAAAATAATCTTTTATAAATGTAAGCACCGATTTTAATATCGTAAAAATAAAAATTAGAAAAGCGTCAATTGAAGTGTCCAAAAAAAGTACCAATCCGATAACTAAGATCACTCCTATTATAATAACTGCACCCGCGACAGAGAAATCCAATCTTAGATTATCAAAAATACTCGCACCGATCTCACCCGTCTGAAAAATTCCGATCAAAGAGATAAAGATCATTATCAATCCGCCAGTTACATTTGGCTTTATAAATTTAAATTTTTTAGTATTAAAAAAATGAACCGATAATAATATAAAAATTAAAGGTATAAAAATTGATAAGCCGCCAAACTTTGATACCAATGTTTGATGAATCAAAAATAGCATTCTGCCGCTCTCTTCATTAGCTAAACTTTTTATAAATGAAATAAGGAATATCAAACCGGAGCCAAAGATAATGAAGCCAAATATATTAAATATTGTTCCCTTATTAATTTTTACTTTTAAAAAGGGTAATTTAAATAAAGATTTACGTCTGGCCATATTTTTCATTGTAACGACAATGAACCTAGAAATCAATTGTTAAATATTAGATATGAAAGTTTAAAAATATAGAAATAAGTCCTAACCTTCATTACTTCATCATCTGTAGATTAACCCGTCCCATGTTATCGATCTGATAGACCTTTACTTTGACTTTTTGGCCTAATTTGACAACGTCTTCAGGATGTTTTACAAAGCCTGTACCCATTTTTGAAACATGGACCAATCCTTCTTTACCCGGAACCATTTCTACAAATGCGCCGAAAGGTAGGATTCTTTTTACTTCTCCTTCAAATTCTTCTCCAACCTGAATTTCACGTGTTATGTTGCCGATATGTGCGACAGCTTCGTCAACTTTTGCCCTATCAAGTCCACTAACCGTAACTTTACCATCGTCATCAACGTTAATTTCAGTTTGAGTGCGGGCTATCAAAGCTCTAATATTTTTACCGCCCGGTCCTATGATCTCTCCAATTTTATCTGGTGGAGGTGTCAAGACAACTACT
>Ga0247841_10003880_pt1 | contig 26768 bp, 24 predicted proteins | sample LaCruzMarch2015__2_FD_192410 | JGI IMG/M metagenome (GOLD analysis project Ga0247841, IMG submission 192410) | Freshwater microbial communities from meromictic Lake La Cruz, Castile-La Mancha, Spain - LaCruzMarch2015_18m | ecosystem: Environmental > Aquatic > Freshwater > Lake | place: Spain... | reverse complement strand
GTGCACATTTATGTCCCACGGCTATTTAGTTTATTGAAAATCGGAGAAATTTCCCTGGAAGAAGATGGAACCGGAACCCTGGAATTTCCAAAAGAAATAGTGGGAGATACCCTTGGAAACCTCGTCGTGATTGCTAAAATCGAAGAACATGATCAATTCGGCTTTATAGAAGGCCGGAATACGATCAACTGGGGAGTTCACAAGCAATATTATACCGCTGAAGTTCCTTCCCGTGAATTGTGGACGCCGATCGCCCCATTATGGATGATCATCACCCTGCTGGTTATGTTGGCCGGTGTATGGGCCCATTATGTGTATGCCGTTTATGAACTCGTTATGATCAAACGGCTGAGCAAAAAAGATAAACCCATTTATTAATATAAATACGATTAATCGGTAGCTTTGCGCTCTCATGAGCCTCCAGATTGATTCACCTCAGGTACTTGAAGCATTATCCAGGGGTATGATCCTTGAGGCTAATGAATTGATGGGGGGTGCGTATTCGATCAGCGCTTTTGTAATACACGGAAATCACCTTGGCCGACAGCTTGGATTTCCAACCGCTAATCTTAAATTACCGGAAAACAAACCTTCTCCGCTGGCTCATGGTGTATATGCTGTAAAAATTGAATTTAACCAGTCATGGTACAAAGGGATGGCCAATGTCGGGGTTCGTCCTACTGTGGATGGAAAAAATCTGGCTATTGAGATCCATTTGTTTGATTTTTCAGGAGATCTTTATGGAAAAACGCTTAGGGTCCATTTTTTTGGCCGGATACGGAATGAGCAAAAATTCAAGAGCCTTGATGCCCTGGTAAATCAACTTCACATGGATAAACAACAGGCCTTAAATCTGCTTTTTTGATTCCACCAGGCGGATACCAACTCCGATAATATCTTCAGTCGCCAGGCGAGGGGTGAGATTTTCAATTTCTATTTTTAAAATGCCTGATTTGGCTAAATACAGTTGCTTTTTTAATAATATACGCCCTTCACAGGAATCATTCTTACATTCAATGACAAAGCTACCTGCTTTGGATTTAACCTCCATTTGGTATTCATGTATTCGCTCCTCTCCGGCCGGAGTATTCATAATCATATTAAAATTAAGCGTATTATATTGATAATCGGGTGTAAATCGTCCAAATAAATAAACATCAAATGATTTATCCACTTCTTCAACCGGGATTTCAAAACTAAGAAGATTAAACCGGGCCCAGGTATTACCAGGAAATTTGTGGTATAATTCCTTTGTGTCGGGCTTATCACAACTGCTTATACTATGAAGAAGTAAAAATGCAATAGAGCAGAAGAAAAGAGACTTTTTAATTGGTTTATTTTTATACATCTGAATCATCAGCTGGAATTTTTACTATAAAAGTTGCGCCCTCAGGGTTATTCGGGATAAATGATACTTCACCGTGCATGCCTGAAACAATTCCTTTAACGATTGCCAGTCCCAGGCCCATACCACTTGTCTTTGTAGTAAAATCAGGTTGGAATATTTTCCCGGCTTGTTCTGCTGAAATCCCGGAACCATTATCAGAGACAGCAACGACACATTGTTGATGCCCATATGATAACCGGATGGAAATGTTTCCATCCGGTCTTTCACCAATGGCTTGAACGGAATTATTCAGTAAGTTGGTAAATATACGGATTAACAATGTTCTGTCTGCCCAAACATAGGAATTTGGCGCTGTTGATTGAAAATTATATTGAATGTCTGAAGTATCCCTGTACATCGCTAAAACATAACGAATCAGGTCTTCAAGATTAACCCGTTCGTTCATAGCCTCAGGCATTTTTGCAAAATTGGAAAAATCAGAAGCGATTGCTGATAATGTATCGATCTGTTCAATTAGGGTTTTTGTGAACCGAGACAGACGGTTGCCCATATCGGGCGCCTCATCAAGCCAGGCTTTTTGCAAGTGCTGGGCGCTTAATTTCATGGGAGTAAGGGGGTTTTTTATCTCATGCGCTACCTGCCGGGCCATTTCACGCCATGCATTTTCACGTTCCGATTGTGCCAGCAGCACAGCGCTTTTTCCCAATTCATCGATCATTCGGTTATATTCCGAAACTAATTGTCCTATTTCGTCACCGTGATACCAGGCAATCTTTTCGTTGTCAACACCCAACTTTATTCTTGACATTTTTTCAGCAAGCATCGACAAGGGTGCCGTTATATAATTGGAAACCAATATTGTAATAAATATCCCAAAAATAATCAGCAAAATATAGATATTTAAAAAGGTAACCAGGAAGGAGGAAATCTCTTTCTTTATCTCATCCTGACGTGCAAAATAAGGCAGGTTAATATATCCCAGCAGATTATTTTGTTCATTGTATAAAGGCAAATACGCTGAACTGAATTGCATACTGCCTATCGATTCACTATGAATAAAAGCCGAGCCTTTTTCAATGTTCATTTTCCAAAATGCCTCCGGATTCATCATATCAGATACCAGTCCTTCTTCGAATATTTGCTGACGGCTTGAGGCTAACAGGACCCCTGATCCTTGATAGAAATTTATATCAGTAAAAAAAACATTGGATAGTTTTACAAGAAAGTCTTCCAGTTCGTTTTTTGCAACTTCCGTTATCGTATTTCTATTTCCATACCGGTGTTGTACTTCGACCTGGATAGAATATGCCTTTTCTCTTAAATTAGCAATGTTTTTTTTGGAGTTGATATTGAGGATATTAATTATCTGAACAATCCCAATTACAAGCAAAGTTAAAACCAAAACGCCAAGTAATGAAAGGTGCAACCTGTTACGAAGACTTGATGGGATAAGATGGAGGATTCCCTTATAATTACTCAGACCGCAGGCAAGTAAAACAATTATTGTAAAAAGAATAAATAGATATGAAAAAGGAGTGATCATCGTCAGAAAAGTCTCATCCTTTTTACTTATCAACAATGAATTGGTATTATTGACAGCATAATGGTAGTGGATCATTTCGTCATCCGGAAAGTATGGCGCCGGAGACGCATAGTTATCATACTGGTTTAATTCCATTCTGTAGTTGTAGGTTCCCACACTATGAACAAGCCGGCCATTTTGAAATAATCCATATGAATAATCTGACAAATTCGGAAGGTCAATTCTTGTATTGTCCATTAATAAGCCCGGATAACCCGGATCTGGATATGCATTGAGCAAATTAAACTCCATTACAATTGTAGGCAGGTTTCTACGATTGGAACTGAAATGGTTTTCAGATAGGATAGCCAGATAATACTCTTTTCCAAACCCAAAATCCAGGAAAAAGAGATTTGGGAGGAGTGTTGCTTCGCCATAATTTTTAATGATCCCATGAAAATATGAATTGCAGTTTATCAGGTAACCTTGTGGCTGAATCTGTAACTCCTTCATTGAATCACATATCGTAACCTGTATATCATATTTTTGCCAGTAATCCTTAAAATATTGAGTTTTCAGATAATTTATCAAGCTATCCTGATGGATAAAATTCCCGGCAATGGGCGCTTTTAAAACCTCCTTCATCCATGCATCTCCGCGAAGTTTTCGTTCCAGTTGTTCATAGAGTACCTCCGTGACCGGATTTCTTCGTGTCGCAAGTTTTATTGCCAGGAGGTTCCTTTTTTCGTATTCCTTTTGATTATTAGACCTGTTGAGAATGAAAGTTGAGAAAATTGCATAAAAAAACAGGATGAACAACAGATTCTGAACAGAAAATAGCATGCGGTTTTTAGATTTCATATACCAATATGAACCAAGATAACCAGCGAAGAACAGGATGATCAGATAATCAACACTACCAATTGTTATCCATGAAATCATACAATAAAGAAATACAGCAATGGCTGCGGAGAGAAAAACGCTTTTTTCTCTGCCCGAAACAGCATATAAACCATCGAACAACTTTGTTGAAATCAACCAATAGGAACCCAATAAGATAGTGATAATGAAAATGCCAAACGCGCTTTCATAAACCAATCCAGCTATATTCTGCAGGTTCAACGGTAAAGATGAATTGAGAACCAGGTTGGTAGTCAGATATCCAACGAGGTGAAAACAACAAAGAACAAAGAAAAATACTACTGAGTTTGCTATGATTTTCCTTCGGGGGGAGTTGCTGTACCATGTGGATAGGATAGAAGTGTGCTTGTAAAAGGTCAGGCATATTATAAAAACCACGATTATATTAAGCGTGAAATCCCCTAGTGACGGTAATATTTCCGACGATGAATATAAAGCAGGACTGAATATCTCGGATTGGGTCAATTCTCCGGGAAACCCCGACCAGTATTGAAGAGCCCTCAGTAAAAGAATGTCGAACGAAAAGAAAAGGACCATCAGGGTTTTCCGTGTATCAAACCATGCGAAAGAAAAATATATCCTGAACACAAAATAAAACAAACAGATTGATCCTGCTATGAAAAGCAGAAAGATCAGAAAGGTTGACACATCTGAATAAAAGTTACAAGATGAAAAATTCAGGCTGAATAAATAGCTTCCGTCAGAGGAGAAAATCGGGAATAAACCTTTTCGACTCTCAATCGAAACCGCTCCGGGACAATTAAACTGTGAAGAAAAATTACTTCTTATAAAATTATTCTGAATAGGAAATTCATTTTTTATGAGATAACTTCCTAAAAAAAGATAACGATCCGTTCGTTGAGTGTAAAAACCGTACCAACCATTTTTCAACCTGATAACACCCTGCTTTTCCCGTCCCAGGTTATTGAATTTTTCCGGTAAAATTATTTTATTGCTGCTCCAGAAAATAAGGGAGTCGCCGTCGAATACAAACATGGAAATTTGCTCTGCATCGGACCTTAGAACCTGTGTGCTATTTTTGAATGAAAAAAGACTCATACCTGAGTCTGTAACTTTGATGAAAGAGTTTACTGCTTGTCTTGTTTGTTTTTCAGACTGAAGAATTTGTTTTTGAAAACGGCTTGAAATAGATTTTGCGTTATTTCGATCTTTATAATAAAACTGGATCCCATATATTGAAAGAAAAAAAAACAAAGCCATAAAAAAGTAGGGAATCCCCAGTCTTCTGTTCTGCATTATATAAAATTTCACTAAGTGTTTGAGTAATAGAGAAATATAATAGGGTATTCCCGTGGCGTATAAAAGCGTTTCTCACACGGGTTGATGATCTCCTTCAAAATAGACCCTGCGTACAATCCAAGGCTTAAAATTAAGCTATTTTCAATGAAAATACAAAAATCATACTTGAATGTCCGGTTCCTGGCTTTTTAGCCTGCCAGTTTGACCAATAACCATGTAAAAAGGATTTAATGTAATTGGTCTGACCGGATTTGTATTTTTCACTCAGCATCGAAACATAATACGCATCAAGATTCTGGGGATAAATTTTCAGGATTTCAAAACCATGTTTTGATGCGAGTTGCTGCAGTGTCTCTTTGGTAAAATGATAAAGATGCCTGGGAACATCATATGCTGCCCAATATTTTTTATAATATCGGGCATCCCAGGAATTGGAATTAGGAACTGCGACAACAAGTACTCCGTTTGGATTCAATTGATTTCTGACTCTGAGAATTAAATCATTCAGGTTGTGAATATGTTCAAGTACATGCCACATGGTTATGCAATTGAACTTACCGTCACTGTCCGATAATGTCTCCAGTTGATCAAACACATTGACCATGTTTTTTGATTGGGCAAATGACCGGGCTTTATCACTTGGCTCAACGCCCAATACTTCAAAACCTTTGGCCTGACAATACTTAAGAAACTCCCCGGTGCCGCAACCTATATCTAAAAGTTTTCCACCAGAAGCAAATTTCCGGACAATCTTGTATTTATTGCTAATCGAGATAATTCGGGCCAGCTTATAAACGCTGCTTAGCAAATCTTTATGCCCGGCGTCATGCGAAATATATTCATCTGATTGATAGTATTTTCCAATAGCAGCCTTATCTGGTCTGGGATTGACAAATTTTAACCTGCAGGAATTGCATTCCTGGATCGAAAAAATTTCATGTGATAAAAAATAATCTTCGACCTCCAGGAACGGTAAAAATGAAGTGTTTCCACAAACAGGACAGTTGGAAATTAGTTCATCCATTTTTTAATTATTATTTCACGTGGAACATCATCGTCCGAGATAGACAATCAGAACCGAAATATCAGCCGGAGAAACACCACTAATCCTCGATGCCTGACCTATTGTTCTGGGTTTAATCCGGCTCAGTTTTTCCCGGGCTTCATGTGATAAGGAGGTCAATTCGGAATATTTTATACCAGGAGAAAGGGAGAGATTTTCAAGGTTTGACATTTTATTGGCAATCTCTTGTTCCTTTTCCAGATAACTGTCATACTTTATCAGCAATTCAGCCTCCTCCATAATGTCATTTGATTGAAATTCTCCACCAATAACGGCGCTATTTATTTCAGGGATTCTGGAACTCAATTCCTTCAACGAAACCAGAGGCCGCAATAAAAGGGTAGCAGCTTTTTGTTTTTGTGTTATTCCGTTTTCTCCTAATTCATTTAGATAATTGTTTACCTGAGAAGGCCTGACGCTTTCAGTTTTGAGAAATGATATCAAGGCATCAACCTTCCCATATTTGATTACTACATTGTTGGATCGTTCAGCAGAAGCCAAACCAATCTCCTTAGATAACAGGGTTAACCTTCTGTCGGCATTATCTTGCCGAAGTAGTAACCGGTATTCGGCCCTTGAAGTGAACATGCGGTAGGGTTCTTCTGTGCCTTTTGTTATCAGGTCGTCAATTAAAACACCAATATACGCATCCGATCGTTTCAATACAAATTCTTTCTCTTTTTTCAATTTCAAATGGGCATTAATCCCAGCCATCAAACCTTGCGCAGCCGCCTCTTCATATCCTGTAGTTCCATTTATCTGTCCGGCAAAATATAGATTTTCAATAATCCTGGTTTCGAGTGTAAAATTCAATTGTATTGGTGGAAAATAATCATATTCGATCGCATATCCTGGCCTGAAAAACTTTGCCTTTTCAAAACCCTTCACTTTTCTTAACGCTTTAAATTGAACATCCTCGGGTAGTGAGGAAGAAAATCCATTTACATAATATTCTTCAGTATTCCAGCCTTCAGGTTCAATAAAAAGTTGGTGACGTTCCTTGGAAGAAAATCTATCAATTTTATCTTCAATAGATGGGCAATAACGCGGTCCACGGCCTTGAATCCTTCCGGTAAACATTGGAGATTTGTCGAAGCCTGTCCTTAGTATATCATGAACTTCAACGCTTGTATATGTTAAAAAGCAACTTCGTTGCTTTGTTAATTCTGTTGTTTTAGTAAAAGAGAATTTCCCGGGAATTGAATCTCCCGGCTGCTCTTCCATTTTGGCAAAATTCAGGGAACGTCCGTCGACCCTGACAGGCGTTCCTGTTTTCATTCTGTTTGAAACAAAACCATATCGAAGTAATCTCTCAGTAAGATTAATTTCAGCGCCTTCACCAATCCTTCCTCCGGAAAAGTGCTTTTCTCCAATATGAATGATACCGTTTAAAAAAGTTCCGTTAGCTAAAATTAAAGCCTTGCAAGTAAATGAAATACCCAGCCCTGTTGTAATTCCGGTTATTTTTTCTTTATTAACAACGATATCGACAACAGAATCCTGCCAGAAATCAATATTTTTAATATTTTCAAGTAACCGTCTCCATTCAACAGAAAAAAGAAACCTGTCATTTTGAGCCCTGGGACTCCACATCGCAGGTCCCTTAGAACGGTTCAACATTCTGAACTGAATCATGGTACGATCAGTTACTATTCCCGAATACCCCCCTAACGCATCAATTTCTCTGACAATTTGCCCTTTTGCAATACCTCCCATAGAAGGATTGCATGACATCTGAGCCATATTCATCATGTTCATGGTAATCAAAAGTACTTTTGATCCCAGGTTCGCGGCTGCTGCTGCAGCTTCACAACCTGCATGGCCGGCCCCAACAACTATGATGTCATACCGATTCATAATAACTGTTTCACGTGAAACTAGTAAAAAGTAAAGTCCATATCCTCGTCTGAAATTCCATTTTTACAGAACTATAAATTTTTTAATATAGTAGTTCTCCTTAGCCCGCATTTCTTCTCTTTCTTTCTCCGACGAATCATTATAACCAATTAAATGCAGAATGCCATGAATTACAACTCTTTTTAATTCATCGTTCCGGTTTTGCTTAAATTTTTTAGCATTATCGATTATCCTGGGAAGGCTAATATAAATATCCCCGCTGATGACATTCGCTTCTTCCATCAACGGGAATGTGATAATGTCGGTAAGAGTATAATGCTTTAAGTACTTCCTGTTAAGCCGAAATAAGTAATTATCATCGCAGAAAATTATACAAATTTCTCCAGTACCTTTACTTTCTTCAATAGCAGTATTATTTATCCAATCCCGTATTTTATTTTTATTCTGAATTCGAAAGGCAATTCCCTCCGTAAAGAAGTGAATATTATGACTCATTTCTTTTGTTTTACTTCATCCTTTCTTGTCCAATACTCCTTCAACTGATTTATTCTTTGAAGTGATTTTTCATAATTCATACTCGAAACATAAAAAACCAGTATGATACTTTTTGCATTTACGGAAATAATAATCTCATCCGTCAAAGCCTTAATAATAAAGATATCCCTTGATAGTTTATGCTTTCTTATTTCAAGATCAAGAATGTCTTCCGTATTATCAACTCGGTCTACGGTACTATCGAGCCTTATTTTAAAAACCAGACCTTTAGGATTTCTATCAAAAGAAATTGAAATTTTTCCGCCTTCCCGCTCATCGTTCAAAGCAAATAAAATTTGTGCTGACTCGGTTGACGCCAAAAGGATATTACCAAAGTATTCGTTGTTTATGTTATAATAATCGCATATTTCTTCAACGAATCGCTCTAATTTTGAAATTTCTTTCTTGCCGGTGATGACCAGCTCCCTGTAATCCTGTTTCATATCAGTATCCTATTTTCACAATATAACTATTTACTTTGCTTTTGTAAAACGAACTCAGTACCGGTAAAAATAATTGAATATTGTCAAAGCTCGCTTTACGTTTCATGTTATACTTAAAATTTTGCACAGGGTTACTTATTTTATTGTTTTTTGATTCCGTCGACTCTCTTTTTTCTTCTTGGTCCCTAATTTGCTCCGCCTTTTCAGATTCTAGTAACCTAGTCATAATTTCCTGTTGTCTACGCATTGTTTCCTGGGTTACGTTCTTATTGATCAAATCCATTTCAATCTTTTCCATTTCTCTAACTGCCTCATTTAATGATCCTTGCTCTTTTAACCCTCTTGAACCCATTTCATCCTGATACCGTTTCATTTCATTTCTTAAAGCTTCCTGCTGGGCAGCGAGTCTCGCAATTTCTTTATTTATACCGCCATTCGCTGCTTTTTTTCCTCCCGATTTACCACTCTTTGCATCCATTCCTTCTTTAAGTTTTTGTAGTTGCTGACCTATTTGATTCTGGAGTCCCTTCATTCCCTTTACTGACGCTCTTCCTTCTTTACCCGAAGAATTTTTACAAGATTTCTTACCCCCTTTTGATTGCATGTTTGACGACATTTGTTCCTTCATTCTTTCCAAAGATTCATTTAGTAACACTGCAAGGTTATTGATCGAGGTCATAGTGTACTGCTGTTTTGCTACAGCATCATTAATATTACGATTATCCATAGCCAACAGTGTCAACTCAATATTCTGTCTGATTGCTCCGATTTCCTTTGAGACAAAGGGTTTCATTGTAAGTTGGCGCTTTGCAATAGAAATTAATGAATCTTCTACCACTGTCAATTTCACACCAAACTCACGTTGTTTAACTACAATTTCCGGGAATCGCGGATCGCTTCTTGAAATTACCCTTGTAAGACCAATCAGGTTCTCCTGTTCAAAAGAAAGCCTTATTAAATTTTCAAGAATCATCCTCAAATTTTCTGCATCCTCTTCCAGCTGTTCCTCTTCGTTTTCCTGCTGCGACATCTCCATCTGGTCAGCGAGTTCACTCATTTGCTTAGCAGCTTCTTTTTGTGATTTCTCTGCATCCTTAGTATTTTTTCCTTCAAGGCTAATTTTGCTTTTTTCCTGGTTTTTCCTTATACTATCTTGTTTGGCTTCCGTATTTCCCAAATCGGCAGGCGTTTCCAGTTTCTGCCCTTCCGTTTTCAAGTTGTTTATTTGTTGAGAAATAGAATCTGTTTTCTCATTGATTTTCTTTTGTTGATCGAGTAGTTTTTCAATTGGAGATAATTTCATACCTGTTTCAATAGCCAGGTTTTCTTGCTTTTCAGCAGTCTTCCTCAATTCATTGCTTAATGCTTCCAATTTTCGTTCGAATTCAACCTGTTTCATCAGTGCAAGATTTCGGTCTAACTGGGTTTCAAGTTCCTCATTGGTTACTTTCATTTTCTCCATGAGTTGTCCTAGTTTTTCTTTATCAACCTTTTTAAGCAGATCCTGCAACTCTTCTATAATTTTTTTTAAATCATCCGATAGCAACTCTTCCATCAACCTGTTCAGCTGTTTTTGCTTCTCGGTAATTCGTTCGCTGGTTTCCAAATACTTTTCTTCATTTGCTATGTTTTCTTCATTTCTTTTGATTGCCTCTTTTACTTTTTCTTCAATCGCCTGATTAGCCTTAATCAAATCTTCGATTTTATGTTTTTCCTGCCACGAAATGGAGCTTTGCTCAACCATTTTTTTATTAAGTTCATCCATGGTCTTCCGGATAAACTCAGATTCATTCAATCCTTTCTCCATTTCGTCATTCATAATTTTTTCGTTCTTATTCGTAAGCTTTATCAGCTCCTCAATTGATGGGGTTGTAATTGTTTTTACCTCAGATTTGGTCATTTTTGGGCCATGCATTCCATCATTATCCCATATTTCAAAAAAGTATCTGATATTCATTCCAGCTTTAGGCATAAGTTTAACCAGGTCAGCTTTATAATAAAAAAGCTGGTTATTAACATTGTTTTCAATTGGAATGCTCTCAGTAAATATTTTCGCCTTAGATGTGTCATTATCAAGAAAGAGACTATAGTTGAACGTCAATTTTGTAAATCCATAATCATCTTTCAGGATGCCATTAAAAAAGACTGCACCGTTAAGAGCCGAATCACCAGTTTCAGAAACAATAATTGACGGATAAACGTCTCTGATAACGGTAATTCGATAAACCAAAGAGTCTGGCTTTAAAATATTATCATTCACGGGCGAAAGACAGTAAGTAGAAGTCTGGAGATTACCTGCAGTGTAAGAAAAGGTGGTATTTTGCTTATCGCTGAGGTTGATTTCTTTATCGCCTAACCGAAATTTAAGAATATTCACATCTTTGGTAAAAAATTTCCATTTGACAACCGACCCCTCAGGAATAATAAAATCGCCAATATTCTCAGTTGTTTCCGATTGTTTGTTAATATAAGATGGAAATGTTGTTTCAATACTAAAACTCAGTAGAATAGGTTTTGGAAATACTCTGATTTCATAATTTTCGGATGCGAAATCTCCTGCAGTAATCCTGAAATTGATGTTTTCCTGCAGTGATTTGAAAAGATGGGTGAAGACAAATCCTTTCTTTTTCACCATTTTATAGGTTACGTCCTTTGTTCTAATAAAAAATTCAATTGGAATCTCATTACCCGTAACTTCGATTTGCAGCTCCAAATCCTCTTGTTGTATTGCATTCAAATCATGATTCAGAACAATAATTTTAAAAGGTTGCTGCCTTGCAAACTGTTTATTAAATTGAAGGATACGGGAAGTTGGATCAGAAATTATTTTTGGTTCAAATAAGGCCATTATTATAAAAACGAAAACCGGAACTAATGCAAAACGGATATAACGTAAATTTTTACGGAGATCGATAACTTTGGTAAACCGGAACACTTTAAGAACTGCTGTTTTTTGTTCAATACTGGCAGTGAGTAATTCGGAATGATCATTCCCAGATTCATTCTTTTTAATCAATTGCAACGCATTCAGCAATTTATCCTGAATTTCGGGAAAATGGTTTCCTATTATCACAGCAGCCTGAACATAAGAGATAACCTTCCCAATCTTAATTAACTGAAGGATTGGAATAAAAATCAGTCGGAAAAAAAGAAACACAGTTATGGCCAGAAAAGTAAAAAACAGAACAGTCCTACCTGTCTGATTGAATTGTAATACATATTCACTCGTAATGATAATGAGATAATATACAGCTAGTATTGAGAATGTCCACAAGAGACCCCTCATTAATTTGTTTTTGTAATATTTGCGGATGAACTCATCCAGTTTGTTTATCAGTATGTTTATTTCAGCCATCCCCTTTTATAAATAACTAACTGCTTGCACAGATTTTACTCTTACAATGCAAAAATACGAATATTAAAAATGGCGATTGAATCAGAATGGTTAGAATAGCTTAATTTTGTGTCAATCAAAGAAACCCTCAGATGAAACCAGACCATGTCCGCGTACGATTTGCACCAAGTCCAACCGGACCTTTGCACATTGGCGGTGTTCGAACCGCTTTATATAATTTTCTGTTTGCCCGAAAGCATGAAGGCGCCATGATTTTAAGGATTGAAGATACCGATCAGAACCGTTTTGTCCCCGGCGCAGAACAATATATTTGTGAATCTCTTGATTGGTGTGGTCTCGAATTTGATGAAAGTCCCGATCTTGGAGGGCCATATGCGCCTTACCGGCAATCAGAACGCTCGGCGATATACAGGGAGTTTATAGTCCGGTTGATTGAAACGGGACATGCTTATTATGCATTCGATACAGAGTCCGAATTGGAGGAAATGCGCAGGTTGGCAAAAGCAGAAGGAAATCGTATTTTTCAATATGACCAGCAAACACGAAAATTACTAAAAAATTCGATCGTGCTTCCCAGCCATGAAGTAAAGGAGTTGCTTACATCCTGCGCTTCATATGTTGTTCGGATAAAGATTCCGGAAAACCAGCAAGTTGTTGTACACGATCTGATAAGGGGAGAGGTGGTGGTAAATACAGCCAATCTCGATGATAAGGTACTTTTTAAATCTGATGGCTTACCAACCTACCATCTCGCAAATGTCGTAGATGATTATCTCATGAAAATCACCCATGTGATCCGTGGTGAAGAGTGGCTTCCTTCTGCGCCATTGCATGTTTTGCTTTATCGGTTTTTCGGATGGGAGGATATTATGCCTCAATTTGCACACCTGCCACTTATTTTAAAACCCGATGGAAATGGTAAATTAAGCAAGCGTGATGGTGACCGGCTTGGCTTTCCGGTGTTTCCCATTGAATGGAAAGATCCGAATACCGGCGAACCTTATTCCGGGTATCGTGAAACAGGTTATTTACCAGAAGCTGTTGTCAACATTCTTGCTCACCTCGGTTGGAATCCAGGCACAGAAAAAGAGCTTTTTTCGTTGGAAGAACTAATTGAAGAATTTTCACTCGAAAGAGTCGGAAAACACGGCTCCAAATTCGATCCTGAGAAGGCAAAATGGTTTAATCACCAATATATGCAGAGAAAGTCAGACGAAGAACTTGCATTGATGCTTAAGCCATACCTGGAGTCGCACTTTGTTTTTCCGTCAAAAGATTATATTGGTAAAGTTATCCATTTGGTAAAAGATCGGGTTGTTCTTATTTCTGATTTATGGGAGGCCTCCTGGTTTTTTTTCATGTGTCCGCAGCAATACGATGATGAGGTATACAAAAAAATTTGGCAATCAGGAACTTCTGGATTTATTGCTGATTTTTTAAATGAAGTAGAGACGCTGGATGATTTTAATAAAGAGACCCTGCATGCACTGGTTCAGGAATTTACTGCGACTTCTGGCATTAAAATGGGTCAACTGATGAATCCCCTGCGCTTATTGCTGGTTGGCACAAATCAGGGACCAGGGATGATGGATCTTGCAGCTGTTCTAGGAAAAAATGAATTCGTTGCAAGAATCAAGGTTGGTCTCGAAAAAATTAACAGAACAAGGTGAAAAGACTTTTACCGTCCCCTTTACCGTCCCCTAAACGTATAAAACCCCGTAAGTCAATGACTTACGGGGTTTTATTGTTGTCCGACTAGGACCTTCACCCTTTGTGTTTCCCCGGATCATACAATATCGTAAAACCCAATAAATATAAGGGTTTCAGAAAACGACAAATTCAGAATGATTCAAAAAAACCTAAATAAACGAGATTTTACCCTCAACCCTACCCTCAACTCGTTTTCTTTTATTATCTTTGTTCCTGTTCAAACCTTTTAAAATTTTCTGTCATGGCAGGATCAGTAACTTTCGTTTTGAAAAACCCGATTACAAAGAAATCGGGAAAAACCAAACCTGAACCAAAGGAACCAGGTACACCCAAACCGGATACCAATACACAAACACCTATTTTAATGGTCTTTTACTATGGTGATACTCAAATTGTGGTATCAACAGGTGAACGTATTGCGCCGAAATATTGGATTAAAAAGGACCATAAGGCGAGGGAAACACAGGACAATAAAGACGGCGAAAGTATCAATACCCGCCTAAAATCCCATAAAACAAACGTTGAGAACGCCGTTAGGGATCACCTAACCGCAAATGGAACGATTATTAAGGAAAAACTAAAAAAGGAACTTGTCAACGTTTTGCGACCAAAACCGAAAAATGAACAGGAACAGGAACCAATGACTTTTTTAAAATCAATCGCCGAATACAAAACAACCTGTACCAGGTCCCCAAAAACAAAGGTATCCTATCAGTCAACCATTAACACCCTCACCAGTTATAACGACTATCAGAAATCAGGAAACCATAAAAAGGATTTGACATTTGAGGATATTAACCTGGACTTTTACGAAAGTTTCATGAATTACCTGGTAATGGTTAAGAAATTCGCAAAGAACACAATAGGCCGGGACATTAAGAATATCAAAGTTTTCATGAATTATGCCAACGAAAAGGGATACACTACAAACCAATGGCATACACACCGGAAATTTAAAAAGGTTGAGGAAACCGCCGAAACTATTTACCTGAATGACCAGGAACTCGAAACAATTTACCAAAAGGACCTTTCAGATAATCCAAAACTGGACCGTGTACGGGACCTGTTTATTATCGGCTGTTACACCGGGTTAAGGTTTTCAGATTTATCGCAGATCACCCCGGCGAATATCACCAACAGCGGAACCATGTTAAGGGTTAAGACCATCAAGACCGGCGAAACCGTTGTGATCCCGTTACATTGGACCATTAAGGAAATTTTGCAGAAATACGATAACGCATTACCCAGGGCAATAAGTAACCAAAAATTCAATGAATACCTGAAAAAAATGGGTGAAATTGCAGAGATCAAAGAAAACGTGATCCTTAAAAAATCAAAAGGGGGGTTAAGTTTTGACAGTCAGTTTAAGAAATATGAGTTAATCACCGTTCACACCGCCCGCCGGTCCTTTGCGACTAATATGTACCTGGCAGGGGTTCAGTCTATTTCGATCATGAAGATCACCGGTCATAAAACTGAACGGGCGTTCATGAAGTACATTAAGGTCACCCAGGAACAAAACGCCGAATTACTGGCAAAACATAAGTATTTCATCAAACCGTTGAAGGTAGTCAAGACCCCCCGGAAAAAGGCAGTCAATCAGTAATCAAACCATAAGACAGGCAACCAATGGAGAAACTAAATTTTAGGACATATCACAAGGAATACATTCCATATTTCCGGGACATTACCGGCGAAAAACCTGAACTTAAAACCATTGAGCAGTTAGAAAATATTGAGGTTTGGAAAACCGCCTCCACTATTGAAAAAACTTTTTTACTTGCTACCTTCCTGGATTGGATCGGGGACGGGTTAATTAATTCACCAACAACGTTTGATGAATTGAATGAAGTTTACGAATACCTATCGGGGCAAATGGATGAACAAAACCAGAGGGTTGAAAAAGTTCATCAGATTGATGAAAAATTACAAGAATTACCCACAAAACAGGCGAAATTAAATTTTCTTAATTCGTTGTTGCTCGAATATGAAATGTTTAAAGGTCAATTTCCTGACCAGGATAAAGATAATCGGGACATAATACAATACTTGACCTCAACGATTAATTATTGGGAAAAACACAATAACGATCCAACCGCCGGGGACCAGGTGACCGGCAAACCATTTGAAAAGATCAAATGGAAAGGGAAACCGTCACAATTTGCGTTCTTGTTTTTAGAATTGGTTAAACATGGTTTTATTGAACCGCCGTTTCATCGTGGGGAAAGTAATAATTATACAGGACTTTCACGCCTGTGTTATCAATACTTCGATATTGATACGACCCCCGAAAACCTCACAAAGGAATTGAAACCCGATAATGAAAAGACAGGAACAAGGAAAAACACCCTATCAGATACTAACCGGGCAAAATTCACAATTCCAAACTTATCTGATTTAGCCTAATTCTATTGGTTTTCCTTACAGTCCTGACTGTTTACGGACTGTACAAAGGGGTTCAGGTGACCGTACATTAGCAGAAAATTCAAACATTCTGCAAATGGAAAACATCCTGTTACATTCAACCAGCCTAAAAGACTTTCAGGCAATTATCGGGCAAATTGTTGAGGATAAACTCAAACAATTCAAACCTGAACCACAACAGCAAACCAACGGCGAATATATCACCCGCCGGGACGTTTGTACACTTCTCAAAATATCCTTAGCGACACTTCACTATTACACGAAAGACGGAACCCTGAAAGGTTACCGGATCGGGGGGCGTGTTCTTTATCGCCGGGATGAAATTACAGATTCTGTTCAGGTTATTCAATCTACCAAATACAAACATGGAAGGGGGTAACATGGAAACTCAAACCAAAACAGGCAGGAACCCGGATCACAAACATTTGATTTTTGAACTTAACCAGGTAACCCGGTATTTTGAATTAACAAAAGGCGAATTTGGATTCTCAAAGGTCCCCAACGAACTCAAATTAGAGGAAACCCAAAAGAAAGGTATCATTCATTCTGATTACCTTATCCGGGGACGGATCAGGAACGGAAAGTATCTGTTCTTTACTGGAATACTGAAAACAAATTACGATCATTGGTATTTCGGGGACTTTTTCGAGATCAGGAACGGGATCAAAAAGAACAGTTTTATTCTATTCCATTTTTCCCAGGATCAGACCAGGTTTGAAATGTTTTTCTTCAATCACTTCAAATTATATCCCGACCGCCGGGGTCACTTTATCAGGAACTTTATTAACGACTTGAAACGATAAACGGGGCGAATACCCGACCCCGTTAAAATTGTTCAAACCTTATGACAGGCAGTCATTAGGAACAACAAAGGTACACTAAACGGGGTCAATCTGAAAAAAAATGATTGACTTTATCAAAATACGAACATTGAACCCCGACATTAACGGGATCAGGAATAACCCCCGCCTGGATTGGGAACAACGAACCAACGAAAAAACAGGTGAAATTAAGGAATACACCGCCGACTTTCACGGTTTGACTTTTCAGATCATTGACAACCAATATTTGAATATTTCGGGATCAATACATAAACATTGGAACGCAATAAACGGGCGGGGTGACCATAATCATAACGATTTTACATTACTGGATTTGACCGACGTTATATTGGGTTTTAGTAAACGTTTTATCATGACCCCCAGTAATTGTATTATCGAAAACGTTGAATGTGGGGTTAATGTGATCCCGCCGATCCCGGCAACTGAAATATTACGATCAGTCATTAACCACAAAGGGAAACCATTTAACCGGATACTTTCCCAAAAAATGAATTACCTGGAATGTCAACACCGGCAATATTTCCTAAAATTATATGACAAGGGATTACAATACGATCAGGGCAATATATTACGGTTTGAGATAAAGACCCGAAAAATGGAAATTGTTAAAAACGCTAACATCGAAACGTTATCGGACCTAATGAACCCCCATAACATGAAACAACTGGGAACGATTTTAACGGGCAATTTCAACGATATTTTGTTTTATGACTATACGATACCGGAAACGGGATTAAATGCAAAGGAACGCCTTATTTTGACCCAGGGACAAAACCCGCTGTTTTGGGGCGATTATAAAAGAACAAACCCCGAAAACTATTTTAAGAAACGGAATCGGTTTAAGGACCTTGTTAAGAAATACGGCACCCGGGATATTCAGGAAATAATCTTACCGTTGATTGGTCAAAAATGGAATGAACTGTTAACGAATGATCCAAAAACATTACAGGAATTGACCGGGGGTAAAAAATCAAACATTACAGGAATTGACACTTCTAATATAGGGACAAATCCTGTAAACTTATCTTTGAACGATCCCGACCCCGGAACACCTCCACGCCGTTACTGTTTATCCTGTGGGCGGGATATTACTAATCAACGACCAGGGGCGAAGTTTTGCGGGGCGAAGTATGTAGGTTATTCCCAGGCTCACCGTTGCAGGAACATTGACAGCAACCCCCGGAACAGGATCAGGTACATAAAGGAAATGGAAAGGATCAACCCGACCCTGTTTGACACGGTCCCGTATTTCATTGAATACAGGCGGGTATCAACCAGTTAAAAAAGGATTTCAGTAAACAACTATAAAATTACAATGCCATGCCGTACAAAAAGAATGACCCCAGGATAAACCGTAACGGGCGACCAAAAGGATCACCAAATAAAACAACCGGCGATTTGCGGGAACGAATAACGATTTTGATTGAAAAGAATTTCAAAAAGATTGAACAGGATTTTGATAAATTGGATTCAGAGAAACGCCTGGTAATTTTGGAAAGGTACCTGAAATTCTGTCTACCGACATTACAGGCAATGAACATGAACGCCGAAATAAAAAGTAACCTGGATTCAATGACCGATGACCAGTTAAACGATTTGGCAGAAAAGATAATAACCCTAAATTCTCAAAACCATGAACAATAAACGGAAAGAACTGATTGATGCTATTGTAACCGGCGACATAAAAAAGATCAGAATAGCGAAACCAATACCCAGGTACATTATCATTTGTAGTGAGGATGACACCAGGGAATACACCCTGGATGAATTAGAGCAATTGAGTAAAAAAGATTGTTTTTCCGATGATCCCAAAGAACCATATGTAATAAAACTTCCATGAAAAAAGACAGCAACAGAATACAACTGATAAACGCCCTGTCAGCGGGTGACGTTAAAAAAGTCAGAGCAATGAAAAGACAATTACCATTTTTTACCGTGTTTACCGATGAAAAGGGCGAATATTCTTTCAGTATTCCATACACAGGGGGCGAAGGGAACCGGGACCAACGAACGGGAAAAGGTAACTGGGAACAATCCCTAACCAGGGATGAGAACGAACGCCTAAACAATTCTATTGAGATCGTTTGTTTTGAAATATCAGTAAGATCATGAAAAAAGACTTGAAATTTCACTTGTCAAATGAAAGGATACTTCCAAAATTTCAGAAATTACTCAACCTGATTGAGGGGGAACCGATCCTATTAATTTACCAACGTTATACCCTGGACCTAAAAACCGTTGATAGTCATATTATCGGGGCAATGGTTGAAGGTGAAATTATCAACGAACGAACCGGGATCGGCGAACCCGTATTAATGGAAAACGAACTTGAATACGCTGTGTTTTGTATGTACGGTTTCCCCTACATCCCTGATTCAAATTAAAACCAGTTAAAACCTTTTAAAACCTGTGGTTTAGGATTGTTTTTTCAATCAGGAAAACCTATTAAAACCTATTGTTTTGAGTTATCAGGTACTTAACAAAACTTAACATTCAAAACTTGTTAAAACTTAACATTCAAAACTTATTAAAACTTATGGTTTTTAGTTGAAATAAAATAGTACATTTGGTTTCTATATTACTGTTATTCAGACATTTGTAATCAATTAACCCACTATTGTAATTTAAAATCTTACAACTAAAACCAAAAACCATGAAAACAACCATGAAACCCGATCAGGCAAAAGTAATTCTAGACAGATTGATTGATGAATGTAACATCCCGGAAACGATAACAGGTTTACGCCGTTTAATGGATTGTTATTTCCTTAGTCCTGAAAATGAATTCCATCAAATGGATGTTGAGGATGAAAAGGAAACTTTGTATCACCAGGTTTATGTTTTGACTTCGATGTTAAATACCGTAAATCGGGAAATGACATTAAAAGGGCGGGAATGAAAAACTAATATTTTGCCAGTTAGAAAAAAGGGGGGGGCGATTTGGTCCCCCTTTTTCATTAACCCCGTTCAAAAGACTTTTACCCTCAACTATACCCTCAACCGGGAAAGAAAAACCCCCGTAAACTATTGATTTACAGGGGTTCGTTGTTGTCCGACTAGGGGTCGAACCTAGACTCTAATGATCCAGAATCATTTGTGTTGCCAGTTACACCATCGGACAATCTGGCTGCAAAATTAATATATTTTTCGCTAAATTGTCACATTTTATTTAACTTTTTCCACTTTGGACCATGAATCCTTCAAAGGCACAACTCTGTTGAATACCAGCTTATTAGAGGTTGAATCCTTATCTACACAAAAATAACCGGTTCGTTCAAATTGATATTTCTCCAGAATTTGTGCAGATTTTACTGCCGGTTCAATCAATGCTGTGACAATTTTCAGAGAATCGGGATTTAGGAAATCCTTGTAGGTTGCTCCCTCTTCATTTTCGTCCGGATTTTCCTTTAGGAACAGCCGGTCGTAAAGTCTTACTTCGGCTGCGACGGCATGCTTTGCGCTAACCCAGTGTAAAGTTCCTTTTACCTTCCGGTTGCTTTCAGGCATACCACTTTTCGTCATTGGATCGTACGTACAATGAATTTCTTCGATTTTTCCTGTTTTGGGGTCTTTAATGACACTTTCACATTTAATAATATAGGCAGCCTTCAGTCTGACTTCACGGCCAGGAGAAAGGCGGAAAAATTTATTGGGGGGATCTTCCATAAAATCATCTCGTTCGATGAAGAGTGTTTTTGAAAATGGTACTTTTCTTTTTCCCTTCGATTCATCTTCAGGATTATTTACGGATTCCAACTCTTCTACAAGATCCTCAGGATAATTATCGAGGATGACCTTTACAGGATTCAACACTGCCATCAGCCTGTTTGCGCGATTATTAAGGTCTTCCCGAATGCAGAATTCGAGTAGACTAACATCAATGATATTGTCACGTTTTGCAACACCAATCACATCGGCAAAATTGCGAATAGATTCGGGTGTATATCCGCGCCGGCGCAATCCGCATATTGTAGGCATGCGGGGATCATCCCAGCCGCTGACATTTCCTTCACGGACAAGCTCCAGTAATTTACGTTTGCTCATAACCGTATAGGATACATTCAGTCGTGCAAATTCAATTTGTCTCGGAGCATAAATGCCGATTTCCCCGATAAACCAATCATAAAGTGGCCGGTGAACCTCAAATTCAAGGGTGCATATTGAATGAGTAATATGCTCAATGGAGTCGGATTGACCATGGGCAAAATCGTACATTGGATAAATACACCATTTGTTTCCCGTGCGATGATGATGGGCATGCAAAATTCGGTATAGAACAGGGTCGCGCATATGCATGTTAGGAGAGGTCATATCGATTTTTGCTCTGAGCACCCTTGTACCATCAGGAAACTCACCAGCGCGCATTCGGGAAAACAAATCAAGATTTTCTTCGACAGAACGACTCCTGAATGGACTTTCTTTGCCAGGCCTGGTTGGCGTGCCGCGGGTTTCGCTGATCTCCTCGGCCGTCATGTCACAAACATAAGCTTTACCTTTTTTGATCAGGATTTTGGCGTATTCGTACAACTGGTCAAAATAGTCCGACGCATAAAACAAGCGGTCTTGCCAGTCAAATCCCAGCCATTTAACATCTTCCATAATGGAATCTACATATTCCACATCCTCCTTAACGGGATTGGTATCATCGAAACGTAGGTTTGTTTTACCATTATACTTTTTCCCCAAACCAAAATTCAGGCAAATTGATTTGGCATGGCCAATGTGCAGATAACCATTGGGTTCGGGTGGAAACCGAGTATGAACACGGCCTTCATTAACGCCATTCCTGATCTCTTCTTCAATAAATTCTTCGATAAAATTCAGAGCGCGGTTTGTTTTTTCTTCTCCAGCTGTTTTTATTTCTTCCATAAAATCAGATCTATTTTGCACTTTGTCATACGGCCAGACGTAAATTTGATCGCTAGTCACCCTCTAACAGAGCAGTAGATTAATTTGCAAACTTACTACAATTTAAAAACAGGACAGCAAGTTCATCGGAATTTGATAATTTCACCGCTTGAAAACTATACATTATGGGCCAAATATTATTAGAAGGAATGGAGTTTTTTTCATTTCACGGGTGTTTCAAGGAAGAACAAATTATTGGAACTAAATTTATTGTTGACCTTATTATTGATGCTGATACTGAAATAGCCGAAGCATCGGACCATCTCAGGGATACTGTTGATTACGTCGGTCTTTACCGGTGTGTGAAAAAGGAGATGGAGCAGAAATCCCATCTGTTGGAACATGTTGTCCGGCGCACTATAGTTGCCATACAAAACGAATTTCCAGCTATTACATCTATTGAACTCAGGATTGCTAAGATTAATCCGCCAATGGGTGGAAAAATGCTCCAGGTTACCTATAAAACCAAGTGGAAGAAATGAGTTGGTACTTATTTAAAAAATTTTTATACTTTTGCACTCCCAATGCCAATGGTTTCGTGGCCGAGTGGCTAGGCAGCGGTCTGCAAAACCGTGTACAGCGGTTCGACTCCGCTCGAAACCTCCCTAAACCCGTTTCTCCAAGAAGCGGGTTTTTTTATTTTGAACTGCCAAGGGTATATTCACTTATCAGGACAAGCATTAAAGTAAAAGTACTGCTTAACAGGATTCGAACGAAAGTTGCGAAGAATTCGGTTAAGCGGAAAATTTCCAGGTAGAACAGGGAAATGTGATGCACCAGGACAAGAATTATCGCATAGTAAAGAAACCATTTCATACCCTGGTTTCTGAGAGATGGAGTTTCCCCGATGAGCGACTCGGGACCAGAAGAGATAGCGGAAATTACAAAGGGACGTGCAAATCCCATAAGAACACAAGCAGCCGCATTCAACCCGATGGTATTGGTAAAAATATCAATGCCAATTCCTAAAATGAATGAAAGAACCAACAGCATCCAACGGGGTGTGGAAAATGGCAGGAGAAGAATAAAATAGATGTAAAAATAGGGATTTATATATCCTCCCAGGTTTATGTGATTCAGAATCAGTACCTGAAAAATGATCAGGAAGAAAAAACGTAAAATATTGAAAAAAACCGTTCTGGAGGTCAAAGTCGTTTTTTTTGCTTCTTGTATAAGTTATTGGGATTTAAAAGAGGCTTTCAGCTCTTCTTTTTCCTTACGCATCATGTCTACTACCACTTCAATATAACCTAAACTGTTAAAATCAGTGGAAAAAAGAAGTTCTGCATTGTTAAAATTTTCGTCCTGTGGATTATTGAACCTGTTTATCGTACCTATCAGTAATCCTTCAGGAAATATGTCGGAGTTGCCACTGGTAATGATTGTATCTCCTATGACCATGACAATATGTTTCGGTATTTCTTTTACCTGCCCTTTCCTGTAACTGCCTCCGTTCCACTCCACGTTTACTAACTGGTTATTCTTTTTAAATTTTCCGGAAACCCTGCTGTCTTTGTTCAGCAATGACATTGCCCAGCTAAAATGCGGGGATACACTTACTACCTGACCAACAATCTTATTTCCAATAATGACTCCCATATGGTTTTCGATTCCATGAATTGATCCTTTGTTGATCATCAGAAAGTTATTTCGCTTGTTGGTAGAATTGCTTATTACTTTAGCGCTGATATACTTATACTCAAGTTTTACGATGGAGTCTTTTTTATAAAAAATATTGAGATCGGTTGTATAAAAGGCCTCAGGTATGCGGGAATGCAATTTGGCCATTTCTTCAATGAGAACTCTGTTTGTTTTTCGAAGGGAAAAATACTCTGATATACCGTTAAACATGTTATTCACTGAACCAGAAACGGCATTGGAAACCGAATAAAGAGAACTGCTTTGGAATTCGTTATAGTTGAAAAACAGAATCAATGATAGTGTCTCAAGAAGCAGGAATAGGAAATAGAAATAATGCTCCCTCAGAAATAAAAAAAGATTCCGCATGGTACCTCTTACTTGATGAGGAAGGTAAACTTATCAAAATTTTTCAATGCGATGCCTGTTCCGCGGGCAACAGCACGCAAAGGGTCTTCGGCAACATGAACTTTTAATTTTGTTTTCAGATGGAGTCTCTTATCCAGACCCCGGAGCAATGCTCCACCTCCTGTCAGATAAATACCAGTTTCGAAAATATCCGAAGCCAGTTCCGGAGGGGTCATTTCCAGCGCATTGAGAACAGCCGCTTCGATTTTGGCCACCGATTTGTCGAGACAGTGTGCAATCTCGGCATGGTTTACTATAACCTCTTTAGGAATACCCGTAAGCAAATCGCGGCCATGAACGGCATAATCAGGTGGCGGATTGTCAATGTCGGCCAAAGCTGCCCCTACTTCAATTTTTATCCGTTCTGAAGTGCGTTCCCCCACGTTGATATTGTGTTGTTTCCTCATATATTCTTCAATGTCGGCATTGAATTCATCGCCGGCAATGCGAATTGATTTGCTGTTCACGATACCACCCAATGCAATAACCGCTATTTCACTGGTACCTCCGCCGATGTCGATCACCATGTTTCCCACTGGTTCGAGTACATCAATCCCGATACCAATAGCTGCTGCCATGGGTTCATGGATCAGACGTACTTCCTTTGCACCGGCTTGTTCAGCAGATTCCTTAACTGCACGTTCTTCGACTTCAGTAATCCCTGAAGGAATACAAATCACCATTTTCAATGCTGGCGGAAACCATGATTTGCGAAGATCGATCATCTTGATCATTGCCCTGATCATATGCTCGGTAGCTTGAAAATCAGCAATGACCCCGCCTCTGAGCGGACGAATGGTCTTGATATTTTCATGGGTCTTGCCATGCATCATCTGGGCTTTTTTCCCAACGGCAATGATCTTTCCCGAGCTGCGTTCGATGGCAACGATGGAAGGTTCATCAACAACAACTTTATCATTATAGATGATGACTGTATTGGCAGTACCTAAATCTATTGCTATTTCTTTTGTGAACAAACCCATTGAATCAATTATTAATGTTTAAAATGTCGAATACCGGTAAAGACCATCGACATGCCGTGTTCATTGCAGTAATTTACAGAATCGACATCCCTGATTGAGCCCCCCGGCTGAATAACGGCTTTAATTCCCACTCCGTGCGCGATTTCCACACAATCGGCAAAAGGAAAAAAAGCATCCGAAGCCATCACCGCACCCGTCGTGCTAAATCCATAGGCTTGCGCCTTTATTATCGCCTGCCTGAGTGCATCTACCCGCGAAGTCTGACCCATTCCACAACCAATAAGCTGTGAATCTTTAACCAGAACAATCGTATTTGATTTCAAGTGTTTAACTATCTTATTGGCAAAAACCAAGGCTTCTGTTTCCTCCTGCGCAGGTTTCCTGTCAGTCACATATTGAAAATCTGCTTTCTCTTCTGTCTTGAGATCTTTTTCCTGTTCAAGAACCCCGTTCATGATTGATTTGAATTGCCGTGGAGAGAAATCAAATGAAATTTTTTGCAAAATTATTCTATTTTTCTTTGATTTTAATCGTTCAAGAGCATCATTTTCATATCTCTCAGCAATTAAAATTTCAAAGAACAACTTATTAATTTCATCTGCCAATTCCAGATCAATGTTTCCGTTGACAATGATAATTCCCCCGAAAGCCGAAACCGGATCGCATGCCAGCGCATCCAGGTAGGCTTCCCTGAATGTGTTACGGCTGGCTATGCCGCATGGATTGGTGTGTTTGATAATTGCTACGGTAGGTCCGGTAAATTCACCAATCAGGTTAATCGCGGCATCCACATCAACCAGGTTGTTGTACGATAATTCCTTTCCATTCAAACGGGTAAAAACCTCTTCGATGTTTCCATAAAAAGTACCTTTCTGATGTGGATTCTCACCATAACGCATTGGATATGAAACAGGAATGCTTTGTTTGAATGATGGAATGTTTTCTTCTTGGTTCAGATAGCCGAAAATCTTTGTATCGTAATGAGAAGATACATTGAACGCCATGGCAGCAAACTTTCGTCGATCGCTTAAACTGGTAAACCCATTGTTTTTTTCCAACAATTCAATCAATAGAGAATAAGAGTCTTCTGAAGGAACAACCACAACATGGGCCCAATTCTTTGCTGCGGCGCGAATCAGGGAAATGCCTCCGATATCGATTTTTTCAATGATCTCCTCTTCGTTCCTGGAAGCAGCAATTGTTTTTTCAAAGGGGTAAAGATCAACAATAACCAGGTCGACTGAAGGAATTTCATATTTTTCAACATCGTCCACATCCGAAAGCTGATCCCGACGCCAAAGTATGCCACCAAACACTTTTGGATGCAGTGTTTTCACACGGCCGCCCAAAATAGATGGATAGGAGGTGATTGATTCAATTGAAGTTGTATGAATTCCCTTGCTCATAAGGAAATCAAAGGTCCCACCCGTGGAAATAATTTGAATCCCGTAAGATGCAATTTTACGGGCCAGATCTTCTATCTTTTCTTTGGAATAGACGGAAATGAGGGCGGATTTAATTTTAATCTGGTCTGTCATATGACTTCCTTTTG
>Ga0247841_10003878_pt1 | contig 26772 bp, 22 predicted proteins | sample LaCruzMarch2015__2_FD_192410 | JGI IMG/M metagenome (GOLD analysis project Ga0247841, IMG submission 192410) | Freshwater microbial communities from meromictic Lake La Cruz, Castile-La Mancha, Spain - LaCruzMarch2015_18m | ecosystem: Environmental > Aquatic > Freshwater > Lake | place: Spain... | reverse complement strand
CGCCACCGGTCACCCACAGAATGGATTACAGGTCTGGCTTATCAGCAACAATTACCTGAAGGTCTCCACGATCTCCGTCAATTCGGATAACACCTACGAGTTTGAACTCCCGCGCGCGGATACACTCAACCTGGCGGGGGGACAATATTTTGTTCTCATCCAGCACCCGATGATGAACGGGCAGTTCGATATCGTGTATAATCCGTCAAGCGGGGAAGTGACGAACCGGATCCTCGGCAACGGCATGACGATCTTACGGATATCCGGTGCCGGCAGTCTCCAGAGTACCAGTTCAGCAACGGCACTTATCGCAGCCATCACGAGCCAGAATATCGATGACACTTTTGTGACGTACTCGTTCTTTATCAATGAACCGACGGCATTCATCAACCCCGTTGGCGATCATGTCGTTGGGGACAAATTCACGATAAACGGCTCGACAAATCTTGCGGTCGGAGATGAACTGATGGTGGAGATTACGTCCTCTTCGTTCAAGCCGACCACCAAGAACCAGGATGGCGGGTACTCCGGCGCGTCCGGGATGGTGAAGGTGGTACCCGGTTCCGGCGGGTATAACCGCTGGTCGTTCGAGGTCGACACAGCATCCTTCAAACCGGACGAATATATCGTCACCGTCCGTGGGCTTCTTGTGAATGTGATCGGATCGACCACCTTCAACCTTCTCCCGACTACGGTGAATACCCCTTACACACTTGTGGTTCCGACCCTCACGCAAACACCGTCGGTCATTGCAACCCCCATGACCCCTGCACCCGCTTCCCCACCTACCTCCCAGAAATCCCCGGTGGCGTTCTCTCTTTGCATCGCTGCACTGGTTATTGCCTGCCTTGTCTGCGTACGGCGGTCATAATCCTGATCTCTTTAAATTGACCAACCGATTTTTTTAATCCTCAAAAAAAGTTGTCGGGTGTCAGGCTACCATCCAAGGAACAGGGTCTTTGACCGGGAATAGCTCTCCAGCGCGTGATACCCGTTCTCCCTGCCGATGCCACTCTCGTTCACTCCCCCGAACGGAACTTCCGGGGGCACGATGAGGTGCCGGTTCACCCAGATAATGCCAGCCCGTACATCGCGGAACACCCGTTTCACTGTCCCGATATCTTTTGTCCAGACTGACGCACCCAAACCATATCGCGAACGGTTCGCTTCGGCAATCGCGGCATCCAGATCGGGGATGGTTACAACCGGCAGCACCGGACCAAAAATCTCATCGGTGACAAGGGAGGTGCCCGGTGCCACACCCGTGATCAGCGTCGGCTGGTAGAAGAATCCCCGTTCATAGTCGTTACCGCGAAGCGTACAACCCCCGCACAGGACGGTCCCTTCTTCTTTTTCTTTTACGACCTCCACCTGTGAGGCAATACGCGTGAGCTGTTCCCGTCCGGTCATCGGTCCGATATCGGTGCCGGGCAGAAGTCCGTCTCCCACGCGCAGGGCTTCGGTGCGAGCCAGTAACTTTGTTGTAAATTCCGTCGCGATCTTCTCGTGCAGGTACAGGCGTTTTACCGCGGTGCAGGTCTGCCCGGCGTTGTAAAACCGACCCCGGATCGCTCCTTCAACTGCCTGGTCGATATCTGCATCCTCCATCACAATCATCGGGTCGGAACCCCCGAGCTCAAGCGTGATCTCTTTGTTCTGGTGCGCTGCCATCGCACGAATCTGGTGCCCTGTTGTGCAATCACCGGTGAACGAGATCTTCTGCACGAGCGGGTGAGTTACCAGCGCCGCGCCGACTGTTTCCCCGGCGCCCGTCACGACATTGAGCACGCCCGGGGGGACACCGGCATCCTGCAGGAGTGCTGCGATCTTTAAGGTAGTTAAGGGAGTGCGGGATGCAGGTTTGAGGACAAGCGTGTTTCCTGCGAGGAGTGCCGGACCGGTTTTCCAGCCCATGATGATCACCGGCATGTTCCACGGGATGATCGCTGCGCAAACGCCCAGGGGTTCCCGGGTGACCAGGCAGTCGCCGGCATTGCCCAGATGAATGGCTTCACCAGCCGGCTTTCCGGCAATTGCCGCGTAATATTCGAGAATATTGGCACAGCCCCGGACTTCATCGATCGCTTCCCGCAGGGGTTTGCCCTGTTCGAGTGTCAGCTGGCGACCGAGCGCCTGGTGATGGTGTCGCACGAGTTCAGCTGCCCGGTACAGGATCAGCCCGCGTTCCCGCGTGGTTTTTTTTGACCATGCGCCAAATGCCGCTTCCGCTGATTCCACTGCGGTGCTGGCATCAGCTCCCGAGCTGGCGGGAACCTGATCCAGCACCTCACCGGTCGCCGGGTTGATAACTTCCAGCCATGTCTCATTGGCTGCTGAAACTTCCTTTCCGTCAATTCGCATATACATAAAATATCCCGCCGGGTCTTGCTTGTAGTCGGTTATGGGACACCGGAATAAAAAAAGGATTGGACGTGTGTGTGCTGCGGTGGAAACACGATCTGGTTGCCGACACCTGCCACTAAACCCCCCGGAAAAAAAGGATTAAGAATGGATTATGAACCTGATTCGTTGGAGAGCACCGGCTTCAGGCTGAAATGCAGTTCAACGGTACCGAATGGAACTGTTGTCGTGCCGCTCTTGACCTGCGCGCCATTGTTGTAGACATTAATTGTGAGCCGGTCACCGGTCCCGCTCTGTTTTTTTACCGAAATATCAATGATATCTGTCTGGGCAGCCGGGATCTGTTTCATCCAGACCCCAGTTGCATTCACGGGTACCTGCCGTCCCGCTGGACCAACGCTCCCGACAAAATTCCCGGCATTCTCCGGGTATTCCACCCGGATCCATACACCGGTCGGGGGAATGAGGACACCTGATGGTGAAACGGCAACGCTTGTAACAACCGGTGTGGGGGTTGGTGGAATCGTGATGGCAGCAGTGGGAGTGGATGCAGGCGTTGTTACCGGTGGGGTAGCCGGGGCAGTCGTCACAACCGTTGTTGTTATTGCTGTGGCAATTGTTGTAGGCACGGTTGTTGGCACCGTTGTGGCTGCGGTCGTTGGCACGATTGTCGTGACCGGTGTTCCCAGCCCGGAACCTGCATGGATATACGCGCCTGCCAGTACTGCAATGATCACGATGATAATTGCTGCTATTCCGAAGATCATGAACTTTGAAGAGGAAGATCGCGGAAACGAACGACGGCATGCCTTCCCGGATCCTTTTTTAGGATAGGGTGTTGCAGGCTGTGTGCCATCCGGTAGAGTGACATCAGGGGTATCATCAAGCGAGATCGCTGCGATGAGATCCGTGAGCGAAATACCTTTCCGGGCAGTTTCGTCACGTGCCACCGCCGCCTGCTCACTGAGTTTTTTCATCCACTCGTCACTCTCCTGTTTTCGCTGTTCCCGGGGTTTTTGGGAGAATACGAGATCCATGGGTTGCGTGCCGCCCTCTGCGGTTGCAATGGAGAGGGAGATGATCGGTTCACCGGTGGCAGTCTCGGATCTGGTGACGGTCTGGATAACCGCAAGAGGAAGTGTTCTGGGTCTGAAGTGGGTATGACTGCTGTCCGAGAGGATGAGGCGCTGGTTTGTGAGTATCACATCAGACCGGACGGTACTGGAAATTACATTGTGTGTTGCAAGGAGAATCGTCTCATCGCTGTTCAGGTACGGGTTGCCCATCTTGCCACCTTCGCTGTTCTATTTTGCGTTCTCTATAGCAATATGCTTTTATGATGTATGGTCGGTTTGTCTGGCAGTACTCGGATCGTTGCAGCATCCTCCGGAACAGTCGATCGCCCACTCGAACCGGGTGCCGGAATTCGCATCAGGCACGTTTGACCTCCTGCGTGCATGCGTGCAGACGGTTTTACATTTGGCAGGTTCTCTGTTGCATCGTCCCACAAAAACTCTAATACCTCCCCTCCCCTAATCACTGGTTTGATGAGGTGAGGTATGGATCCGGCACACGAGAAGACCACGACAATGCTTATTGAAGTGAACGATCGAACCTGGGAGCACCTGGTCGAGCATGGAACGATGCCCGTTGCGGTGATGTTTTACTCACCTGCCTGTTCGTTCTGTCACCAGATGGAGCCGTACTTCCGGGGTTTCGCAGAGGAGTTCAAAGGCAGGTGCCTTTTTGCCCTGCTCAACATCACCACCAGCCAGTGGACCGCGGAGCGTTATGGTGTCCGGAGCACCCCCACGTTCAAGTTCTTCTGCATGGGGAAGTCTGTGCAGGAACTGGTCGGAGCCGTCTACCCGGCGATCCTGAAAAAGATGATTGAGGACGTGCTGCTCCACGGGAAAGAGTGTGCCAGAAACTCGACAACGATCGATTACGAGATCACGGGATATGGATGAATCCCGGTCCGAGCCCACCCCGTACAACCGGGTGGGGGAGGATGACGCTCGGCGTGACGAGTACTTCGGTGAATGCCCGGGCTGCATCGAAGTTCCGGCTACGCGATCTTTCTCATGCACCCGCATTGCTCTGCCGCCGCCGCAACCGCTTGTGCCACCGCACGGGTGACTCCCTTGTCAAGGATGCTGGGAAGAATTTTCTCGCGGTGAGGTTTTGGGATATAATCGGCGATTGCGTGTGCCGCAGCAATCTTCATCTCATCCGAGATCTTTGTGGCGCAGGCATCCAGTGCTCCCCGGAAGATGCCGGGGAACGCGAGCACGTTGTTGATCTGGTTGGGGTAGTCACTTCTTCCCGTCCCGACAACTGCCGCACCCGCATGTTTTGCCGCTTCGGGCAGGATCTCGGAGACGGGATTTGCCATCGCAAAGACGATCGGGTCCCGGCTCATGGAGCGGATCATATCCTCGGTGACGATGTTCGGGGCGGATACCCCGATAAAGACATCCGCGCCTTCCATCGCATCGGCAAGTGATCCGGATTTATTGTTCCGGTTCGTCTCTTCCCCAAGGATGAACTTGTACTTGTTGCTGTACAGCCCCTCACGGCTCCGGTGAATGATGCCCTTCTTGTCACAGACGATAACATCATTCACCATCGTGCAGACGTTTGGGTTATACCCGATGCACTTTAAGATCCGCGCAATGGAGAAGCCGGCAGCTCCTGCCCCGGAGATGACGATGTGTAAGTCTTCAAAGTTCCTGCCCGTCACTTTACATGCATTGAGTACTGCGGCAAGCACCACGACCGCAGTCCCGTGCTGGTCATCATGCATGACCGGAATTCCGATGTCCTGCAGGGCGTCCTCCACCTCAAAACATTTTGGCGCGGCGATATCCTCAAGATTGATGCCGCCAAAGACCGGGGCGATGTTCCGTACCTGGTCGACAAAATCCGTCTCATAATGCTCGAAGCAGATCGGGAACGCATCGATGCCTGCGAACTCCTTAAAGAGGATCGCCTTTCCCTCCATTACCGGTATCCCGGCTGTGCCGCCGATGTTGCCCAGTCCCAGGACCGCTGAACCGTCCGTGACGATCGCGATCGTGTTCGCTTTCAGGGTATATTTGTACGCGAGGTTCCGGTCTTTCATGATCTGGCGGCAGACCTCGGCGACGCCGGGTGTATAGGCACGGGACAGGTCATACGGGGTTTTCAGGGGAACCTTTGAACGGATCTCCAGTTTTCCGTGGTACTTTGCGTGCAGTGCAAGCGAGTCCTTATAGATCTCATCGCTTCCCGGTGAAAACAGCATTCTAGGTACACTCCTGTACGAGAAGAACGTGGCGATAGGTAATGAACCTTATGCTGGCACGGGAGCGCAAATAGGATGGACCTGTTGCCGTACAGACTCCTGTATTTGCACGCGGCAAATGACGAAACCCTGTACCGTTCGGGTTCGAACGGATTTTCGCCCAATCGCCCCCAAGGATTTCCGGCAGGATGAAATCTGCACACGTCAGCATCCTCAATACGGGATGTCGCAGGTATGACGAACGTCTCCCCAAGTTACATTTTAATACATAAATGCACAAAATTATACATCAAAGTATCGGTTGTGCAGATGCAACGGGCAAAGGATACCCGGGACACTGACAAGCCCGGATACCTGTAAAAAGATGATGTGATACACCATGAAGTCAAAAGATATTGCAATTGTCGGTATTCTCCTCGCCATTGGTGCAATCCTGAGGTATTTCCTCGCGATGCTCCACACGCCCCTCACGCCGAACATGATCATCGCGTTCTATTGTCTCGCGATCATCCTCATCCAGCCAAAGGTCTATGAAGCGCTTGGCATTGGTATCGTCGCCGGACTCTTGTCCATGCTGATATCCAGTTCCATGTTCCCACCGGCAAACCTCATCAGCGAACCGATCGGCGCACTCGTCTGCTTCGGGCTATACGCTGTGCTGAAGAACCGGACAAAATTTGCGCCAACGGTCACAACGTTTCTGACGACACTCGCCAGCGGATTTTCGTTTGCGGCAATCGCCATCATCTTTGTCGGGGCAACGATCCTGACCAAGTATAACGGGAATCTCTTCAACTTCATGATCGTCTTTGTGCCGATCGTTGTTGTCACCGCGGTGTTCAATGCGGTCATTGTCCAGATCCTCTACGTCCCCTCAAGCCGGGTACTGGTGAGAGGAAAGGAATGATCGAGCTGGTTAACGTCAGTTATACCTACCCCCACACCGCCCGGGCGGCACTTGACCATCTCTCCCTCTCTTTACCGAAGGGTCAGTGTCTCATGGTCACCGGTCCGTCCGGAGCCGGGAAGACCACGCTCTGTCTTGCGGCGTGTGGCATCCTTCACCATGAATATGGAGGCAAAAAGGAGGGACAGGTGAAAATTGACGGCAGGGAGGTCAGTGGCTATGTCAATCTCTCGGAGATTGCCCAGAACATCGGGATCGTCTTTGATGATCCCGAAGCCCAGATGATCTTCACGACCGTGGAAGAAGAGATCCTGTCCGCACTTGAACACCGGGGACTCCTTGCAGCGGAGATCGAGGATCGCCTCGCCGCGATCATGGAGACCTGCTACCTTTCCGAGCTCCGGAACCGCTCCCCGCACAACCTCTCCGGGGGTCAGAAACAGCGTGTGGCACTTGCAGCAACGCTGGCGCTGGGCAACGATGTGTTGATCCTTGACGAGCCCACATCAGAGCTCGATGAGCATGCGACCCACCGGATTGTTGATATCCTGAAAAACCTCAAGGCTCAGGGAAAGACCCTCCTCTTAGTCGAGCATAAGTACACCCATTTCCGGGATATGATTGATACCCTTGTCGTCATGGAGAACGGTACGATCCGGGCTATCGGTGCGCCACGCGATATCCTGACCGATGAGCGCCTGCGAAGGATCGTGATCCCTGACTTTTCACAGATACGAGCGAACGCCGTTGACCATGCCGCACCGGCTGGTACTGCCCCTGCAACGGTCGTCTCGGTTCAGCACCTGTCCTATTCCTATGATGAGGTTCCTGCCTTAAAGGATGTGAATCTTACCATCCATGCCGGGGAATTTGTCGCAATCGTCGGGGAGAATGGTTCCGGAAAGACCACGCTTGTCAAACATTTCAACGGGCTCCTCTCCCCGACCAGGGGTGACGTATTCATCCAGGGGAAGAATACCCGGACCTGTTCCGTCGCTGAACTGGCTCGCGATGTGGGGCTTGTCTTCCAGAACCCGGACCACATGTTCTTTGCCGATACTGTAAAGGAAGAAGTGGAATTCGGGCTCAAGAACCTTGGGATCAAGGACGGTGCCGCAATTGTCGATGCAGCGCTTGGCGATGTCCGGCTCCTGCATACCAAAGACCTGTACCCCCGCTGGCTCTCGCGCGGTGAGCGGCAACGCCTCGCTATCGCCTGCGTCTGCGCGATGCAGCCATCGATCATCGTGCTGGACGAACCGACCACCGGGCTCGACGGGGATGAGGCATGTCTTGTGATGGAGATCCTGCACGATCTCCAGCGAAAAGGACACACGATCATTGTCATCACCCACAACCGGGACCTTGCAACGAACTGTGCTGACCGGTTGATCACGATGGAACAGGGACTGATCGTCTCGGATTCACAGGTACGGTGAATACGATGGCAGAGATTCTTCAATATGTCCACAAGGATGGATTTTTCCACACGATCCATCCGTTCACGAAGATCGCGTTCATCATTGTCATCAGCCTGATGTGCATCATATCAATAAATATTCTATTCCTCGCGATTCTTGTTGTTGCCCTGCTTGTCATCGCATACGCAAGTAACCTGTACAAAGAGGTGATAGCGCAGCTGAAACTGGTCATCCTGATGAGCGTTGTGTTTATCATCATCACGGTGATTACAATGCCCAACGGTGCGGTGATCGGGTATGTGATTCCGGCGGCGGTGCCATTTGTTGGCGGGTTTATTCCCATCACCCAGGGAGCGCTCGAGATTGGGTTAATCCTCACCCTGAGGTTCATGGTATTGATCTTTGCGTTCCAGCTCTTCCTTATCTCCACCCAGCCCCGGGATCTTGTGCATGCGCTGGAGAAATGCAGGATGCCAATCGATTACATTCTTATGTTCATCATCGCGCTCCGGTTCATCCCGACACTCCAGATTGAAGGCAAACGCATTCACGAAGCCCAGCTGGCACGGGGCTACAATCCCGGTTCCGGATTTTTAGGAAAGATCCGGAGTGTCGCACCGATCGTGATCCCCCTGGTCTCGAATGCGCTGCTCCGTTCGAATGTGCTTGGGCTGACCATCGATATGCGGGGATACCGTACTGGTAAGCGAACCCATGTCCGTGAGAAGCGGTTTCTCCAGGCTGATTATCTGGTGCTGACGGTTTTGGTTTTTGTGTGTGCGGGATTTATTTTTTTTACGATTAAGCAGATTTTGTAAAAAAAATTTTGGCTGCCAATCGCAATTCCTGGAATTCCACCGGAACAAAAATTTTAAAATAATTTACCAGATTTTTTTAACCGGAAAAATTCCCGAACGCGACCAGAAGAGATTCAAGATTCAGGGATTCACCTGAATGCGGGAAAAATACTATGATCCGCGGTAAAAAACCGGTCACAGCGATCGCGGAAGCGAAAAGTTTTGCCGAACGGATGGGTTATCGTTCGCTTGACAATACAGACAATGATCTCCCCTTTGACTTTCTGATCTACAAGCCGGAATCCATCCGGCTCGTGAAGGTCCGGTAGACCCGGTTCCGAATTGACCCGTATGACTCCTCGGACAAGGTCTGTCCAAAGGAAGTTGCGGGACTCCGGACGCTCACGTTTCCTCCGTATGTCATCCGCGAGCTCTGGCTCCGGACCCAGCACGAGCGGGTCTGGCGACGTTTCATGATAGGTGCCGAGAATGTCGAAGAGATCGAATGGTGGGGACCTGACAGATATACCAACCCACACTCCCGGTGAGACTCTTTTTTCACCTCTGAGCGTTCTCAACCGGAAAAAATCCGGTAGGTTTCCAGTGGAAATGATGCCAACACCCGACAATATTCTTCGTTAAAATTGTTGTTTTGTCAAAATACCCATTTTAATGCGGAAAAAACCGTGCACTTTAGCAGCCTTTTACGGGATTCCTTTTTTACCAACATTATAGTCCGGTTATCGCAGAAAACACCCGCCAATCGCAGGATATTGCCCTCTAAATCGATCACGTCGGAGAATCCGGAAACTGGCCGGTCCTGAGGAGGACCTGGGAACCTGGCAGCTATCCCCACCCACACCCCCGGTGAGAGACCCTTTCTTCACCTCGGAGCCTTCCAAGCCGAAAAAAATTCAGTGGATCTCCAGTGGAAATTGTGCCAACGCCTGACAATATTCTTTGTTAAAATTGTTGTTTTGTCAAAATATCCATTTTAAGACGGAAAAAACCGTGCAATTTAGCGGCCTTTTACGGGACCCCCTTTTTGATTAATATACAGTCCGATTATTGCGGAAAACGCCTGCCAATCGCACGATAAAGCCCTCCAAATCGATCACGTCGGAGAATCCGGAAACTGACCGGTTTATCGCCGGTATTCGAATATGTAACCGATCTTCTTGCCGGCCAGGATCATTTGGAAAGAAATTTCCGGAATTTTCTTTCGCGCCAAAAAATATTTTCCGGATTTTTCAAACGTGAGTGAAGCGGGAGTTCCGCATGGTGCAATAAAATTTTTTGTGAAAAGAAGATTTCAAAAAAATGATGCAAAAGAAAGCGCCTCGGCCGGGATTCGAACCCGGGTCAAAAGCTCCGGAGGCTTCTAGGATGTCCACTACCCTACCGAGGCATTATGCAACCATGTCCATGAGCGGTTCACGGTTCCATACTAATAACGTCGTGGCAAGTATCAAATCTCTCGACAAATGGAAAGAAAATGGGATAATCACCGACGATGACAAGCACCTGATCGATGAATATATTATCCAGAGACGAGCCATCGGGATTCCGGCGCAACCCGATCTTTTACCAGCTCGACCTGAACCCGGATAAGGCTAACGAGAACCTCATCATTGATCTGATCTATGATGACCTCGCACCCATCCGGCTGAATGACATGCGCCGGGGCACGGATATGCCGCACGGTGTCCGGTTCTGGACCCAGGCATGGCGCAGCAGGTGGTGGGGGCAATCACAAGTGGGGGGCTGTGAAGTCTGGTTGTTCAACCTGAAACATCGGAGATAAAACCGGATATGGTTCTCACATTCTCCTGTTCGGTTGTCGGGATGCGCCCTCTACTATATTTTTTTCTTTACGGTTCTGTTAAGTTAGCGGTTGATCTCCGTTTTTCCTTTCGGAAAATCTTCGCGCTCAACCAACAAATCGTGTGAGGTTATTATCTTCACACTACCCGAGCCCGTTCAATCAGAGGCTATCAACGTTGGACGGAAACACAAAGAAACTTCCAGAAACACCGCTCCGCAGATTCGACCAGCGCTAATCCCCGCCAGACAATCGCGCATACTGCTGAAACGTGAGGTAAAACACGAAGAATCGCGAGAGAAATGTCGACAACAAAAATAGCATCCGCTCGGAGTGCCAGGTTCGGCAGTGGACCCTATAACTCAATCAGTAATACTGCGTAAGTTGTTGAACAGGTGAAATATTGTTTTGCAGATGCCCAAGGAGCAGGATCTGGTACACGACAAAGTTCGCCAGAACATGCAAGCATTCACTCTCGTTTGTGACTCTCCGGACATCGAATTTCACGGTAGCTTTGATATGACTGTGCGTCCGCTCGCAATCCCCTCGTTTCGCATACACAACCGGGAATTGCGGGTCGACAACATTCTGGTTTCTCAGGAACATGCCGACCTGTTCCTGCCGACCATTCGCATACAGGAACTCAAGTTTTTGTCGGAGGGGTGCAGTAAGTGAACCTCCCTGTTTCCACATTTTGTTGATCCAGTGATCCAGTCTGCCTTCAGTACCCTCTTCATTCACAACAGCGGTCCCGCGAAACTGAATATACGGTCGTGCGTGAAGGAAATGATGAATATCAGCATGAATCTGAAACGCATCATACCCTCCATCCGCAAACACTGCGGCAATTTGGGGATTCATCGGCTCAACACCTTTGATCATTTCGATGGCGTGGGTTGAATCCGATGCACTTCCATTCGTAAAATGGCAGAATACCGGAATGTTGCCGAGATGAAAGATGTGTGCCTTGTACATCTTAACCCCATAGTGAACATTGAAATCGGCATATTTGTCATAGCGTGAAGCTTCGACCGGTGTTGAGTCCATAATTCCCGCATGTCCAGACGATGCTCTGCATATCAGGGATCCGACAATTTCCATGAGATGTTTTACACCCTCTTCTTTGAGCCGGTATTTGACAAAATGGTGTAATGTTGACTTGGCGGGAACGATAAACCCTTCTGTCGTCCATGGAAGTCCAAGATCTCGACAGTCCTGGTCAGTGAGTGATTGGAGTGTGTCAGCATATGACGCATTCCGAAAGAACTTCACAATCATCAGTTTCAGCATGACAAGTGGATCGTAGATGGTTCGTTCCCCTCCGATTTTGTAGCAGTGCTCTGTTACATATCGTTCAATGTGATACAGATCCACATACTGCAAATACTGGCAGATCGACGTTCGATTCGGTAAAATCTCACTTAATGTGAGCCCTTTGGTTTCATCAACGAAGAAAACCATGAAAGGCAGTCTGGATACTATATATAGCTGCCGGTTTGGATCTGCGGGGTGTTTCTTGCTACCTGCCGGATCACTGCTTCAGGAAAATGGGTGGGGGTTTTATTTGTTCATCCCTTGATTGGACGGGCTCTACCCATGAATTCAAATCACTTCCACAAACTAGCAAACCGTGAGTTCCCCATTTTTACAAAGGTTGAGGATCATCAAGCGGCGGCATCTGATTCAATTGTTGAACGATTCTTTGTTGTGACATGCTCAAATCTCTTCTTTGATTTAATGTCCCAAGATGATTTTGAATTATCTCATTAAGATCAGACTTATCGACGAATTTTATCAGAGTTTCAAAATCGATATATTCAAATTTAACATCGGGGAACTTTCTGAAGTGTGTAAAATTTTCAAGTATGAAAAGCAATCCAGCATCATCTTGTAGGTGATTTTTAACCCACAGTCGAGATTTTTCTTTATTCCCCCATTCATACCAAACTATGAGAAGATTATAAAGCCGGAACGATCTTTCTAATTCACCCGTTTCTGATAAATATTCTATTCTATCTACGGCCAGTTTCTTTAACTCTTCAAATGTTTCTGGTTTGAAGAGTGCCCTAGTGCCTTCTCTTGAGCCCCCTCCAATATATTCACATTCGTTATGCTGTGGATCTTGGATTATTGAAAAAAGGTCCCACAAAATTGAGTATAGTAATTTGCTTGAGGTAATTACCTGTCGGATTAAATCAACTCTTTCGTGTTCCTCAAGACGTGATAATAGTAATCTGACAAGCCAAAATTTGTGATAACTGTTGATAATTCCATCTGTTTTATTTTGCTGAAGTTCTACTTCCAAAATCTTATCAAATACATTATAAATTGCAGGGATAATTTCAATGGCTTCATCTTTTGTAATACTGGGAGAATGATCGATAAGTCTCTGTAATATGAGGTCAATTTTATTCAGTCCAAATTCATTTTCATTCGCGATTCTGATTAACTCAATATTTAGCGATTCTCGGTTGTTGAAAAATCCTTTTAATCTATCAAATTCCTGAGAGGATAGTGAATCTTGCGGAACAGTCATCCAATAATATCTCGAAAAGAATTCCGGACAACAGATCCTCATCTCTCTTCTCACTTTATGAGCATCATAGGTATCAATTGTTGCAGAACTATCTAGAACGGATGAAACAACGGGAAAAATTGATTTGATAATTTTCTCAATTGGTTCCCTATGGGAATCATCGACTTTATTCAACAAAGATGTATGGTATTTCTTGAATTCTTCTTGTTCATAAAACGATATTTGTGAAGGAAAACCATAAAAATAACTGGAATTCTTTTGAATTCTTTCATAGTACTGTGGAGAAAAAAGTCGTAGAATCTCCAGCGCTATGAAATCGATAGGATTGACCTCACTTTTTATCGGGGGATAGGTTACTTTCAAAGTATTTGTCAATCGAACGACCTGTCGAGGTGTATCAATCAATTCACTAATCCCACCATTATATACATTAAGCCAATGCTTTTTATCCCAGCGTTCTTTAGGATATTCTCCCATTAATTCCTTTAATTTTTCGCATAGAATTGAATATAATGATAATTTCGTTGGGGTAGGCAAATCGAAAGGTGCTTGAATGATTTTTTCCAGATATTTACTACCTGACGAGCATTGAACCGGTTCTAACATTGGCTCTATAACAGACCTATCAAAAGCTAGGACATATACGACGTTAGGAAAATCGGCAATTATCTTAATAACTTGAAAGATTTGCTTGATTTCATCACTATTCAAGCGATCAATATCGTCAACAATTATTACGATTTTTCTATCTTTTGGTAACTCATCAATTATTTTTTGTTTTATTGAAACAACATCCATTAATTCGGGATTAAATGACTTTTCGATAGAATCCATTGTCAATTTATAGGGACGGTTGAGGACAGGAGTGATTGCAGTAAGATACTCCCCAAACAATACTGTAATTTTTACAATTATCTTGAGTTCCTTTTTGAGACCCAGCCCAAACTGAGCAAAAAATTGCCTAATGAGATCTTCTTTGCCTGAAAACCACCATGGATTAAATCGAACAATTATTGGTTTCTTCTCGTTATTTTTTATAATACCTCCATCTGTTTCATAATTTGAAAGATAATAATTAATAAAATTGAGGAATGTTGTTTTGCCAGCACCCCATTTCGCATTTATAGAGACAACAAATCCATTCGGCTCGGAAATTGAATTAATGCCTAGTGCAACATTCTTCGCAATATTCGCATATCCTAATCTGTCGTCTGCTGGATTATTTAATGCAATATCTGATGAATAGGGATGGGGTATATTCACATTTGGTTCGCTAATATTTTTTATTTGGAGGGGACTTTCATCTTTTTTCTTATTGATTAATCCAATATTGAATGTTTGGGAAATTTTCTTAATGACGAATTTTATTTGGTTTGATTCTTCTTTTTGAAAATCAATCCGATCAATTTCATTATTTTTTTGTTTAACACTGAGTAGTTTTGCAAAGGTGTATCTACTTCGTATCTGGTTTGCAGATGCAAAACATAGGGATATTATTGCGAGACCAATTCCAAATGTTTGCATCTGATCTTTCAATGGTGAAGATAGAGTTCCTACATCTTGGGAAAACCAAATAAAAGCTACACCAATAACAATAAGTCCGTAAAATAATGAGGATATTAGCGCATCGAGACCAGTAAATTTCTCAATACAATACATCCATAATAAGGTTAAAATAATAACCAAAAATACGATGAGAGTGAGCATAACAATAAATTCCATTATTTCTCTCCTTTTAACATTATGGGATAATAATTATTGGTATGTGTAGCGTGCCAGAGTTTCTATCCTAAAACACTAATGAGACCTGTGGTCACAGGCCTTACGCATGAAAATCATCAACTGCAATAATCACTTTTTGAACGGTTCTGGTGCGTCTGTCATCGGCGGAATAAGAATCCCCAGCTCAGTCGGTATTTTTTCCCCAGTCCTGATAAATCTTTCTATCAAATGTTCAAATCCGCTATCAAGGGTTAGATTTGTTGAATGCTCAGCGCATCGTGCTTCTTTCGGTCTTTCATCCGATAACTTTCACCCCGGATATTCAACGTAGTACAATGATGGAGCATCCGGTCCAGAATCGCAGCAGCGATCACATGATCCTGGAAAATTTCGCCCAATCCCCAAATGACTTGTTAGAAGTAAAGATTGTAGACACCCGCTCATACCGTCGTGATATCAATTGAAAGAAACAATATGCAGCAGCAGAATCAAAGGGCAAGTAACCGATTTCATCGATAATCAGCAACTTTGGTTTGACCAGTTTCTTGAGATAGCGGTCAAGCTGATCCTGCCGGTAAAATTCCTACTTCTTCCCTTTACCCACCCGACGGACCCTGACCGAGTTTGCATGGGCGTGGAGACCTTCTGCGGTTGCGATAGTCTCGACGATATCGCCAATGGTCTCTAGCCCGTTTCTGTCAATCATCTCAACTGATGCGGTCTTGCAGAAGTGCTGGACATCAAGCCCGGAGTACATCTTTGAGTACCCTGCGGTCGGGAGCACATGGTTCGTCCCCACTGCGTAATCGCCGCAGGCAACTGCGGAGTACCTGCCGACAAAGATGGCGCCGGCGTTCTTCACCCGGGTGACCACTGCCAGGGGATCGGCAACCTGGATCGAGAGGTGCTCGGGCGCGACCTCATCCGAGGCGGCAATCGCGGCATCGAGATCGGCAACAACCGCATACCCGGAGTTTTTCATTGCCTGTTCGATGATCTCTTTTCGCGGGGCTTTTTCCATCTGTATCTCTATCTCGCGCCCGACCTTCGCCGGGAGTGTTATGTCGGTCGTGATCAGGATGCAGGCGGCATTCGGGTCGTGTTCTGCCTGCGCGAGGACATCAGCGGCGACAAACGCCGGATCAGCCGTTTCGTCCGCGATGATTCCGATCTCGCTCGGACCTGCGGGGAAATCAATCTCCACGTTCTCCCTTAACATCATCTTTGCGAGCGTGACATAGACGTTCCCAGGACCGACGATCTTCTGGACCGGTTTTACCGATTTCGTCCCGAGCGCCATTGCGGCAATCGCCTGCGCCCCACCGGACCGGTAGATCTCGGTCACACCGGCAATGTCAAGGGCGACAAGGGTCATGGGGCTGATCGGGGGCGGAGAGCAGGCGCAAATCTCCTTCACACCTGCCACCCGTGCCGGCACCGCACACATGAGCGCGGATGAAGGGTAGGCTGCTCTGCCGCCGGGGATATAGAGCCCCACCCGGTTGAGGGGGGTCGTCTTGATGCCGAGCACGATGCCCGGCTCCATCTCCTGAAGCCAGAGGTCGCGGGGGCGCTGCAGTTCGTGGAAGCGTTCGATCCGGGCTTCTGCCTCGATGAGACTCTCGACAATCTTTGGGTCGACCTCATCGTATGCCGCTTCCCGCTCCTCATCACTGACCGCGATCTCGGTCAGTTTTACGTGGCGGGAGAGTTCCCGTAATGCGGTATCGCCATCCTTTCGTACCCGTTCGATGATCCCGGTGACGGTGGCACGCGCCTCTTCCAGGCTGCCTTTCCTGCCGGCAACCCACGCATCGATCTCGACTGCATTCCACATAGTGCGAATAGCTATGGCTGGAAAGGTTGTTAAGGTTTCGTCAACCGTCGAGGGTTCGCATACCGCAAAAACCCGTAAACGGGGTGACGCGAAACACACACCCGCTGCCGGTACCATTTGGCAGGATTACCCCCACCGGGTCAGAAGGTTTTCCCGGCTCGCTGCACGGCAACCGGCAACGCGCTTAGGAAGTATCCGTACGTTTCGACACCCGATTCTTCTCAGGGATCAAACCGTTCTTCTTTATGGCTTTGAGGATCGCCCAATGTCCCCGACCGTGTATCTCACCGAGCTCGTGCAGGATCTGCTTCTTTGTCATGCCTTCCGCAGAGCGTTGCATATACTCTGCGGTGAGCTGGCGGATCTCCTCGGCGGTCCAGGACTTCCACGAATTTTCAGGGTTATCCAGGACCGGTTCACGCAATGAGGACAGAAGATACCCGGGGGTGAGGTTTTCGATCTCCGGTATCTTTGTCTCAAATATCGGTTTTGAGATCTCAAACCCGCAGGCTTTCCGGTTCAGACCAATGGCGACCTTTGCGGTGGAGAACCCTCCGAGGAAGAAGTCGCAGATCAGATCGCCTTCGTGCGAGCTGTACTGGATCATCTTTGTTACGAGCTGCACCGGCAGTTCGTTCTTGTTCTTCACTGTGCCGGGCTTGTATTCGCGGTTGATGATCCAGACATCCTCACGGTCGGCGTTGTTCTGCGAGCGTCCATCCGGGGATTTTTCAGAGAGCCCGTACCTGGATTCAAGGTTGAACGTCCGTTCCCTGCCGGGCTTCTCATAATAGAGGATGTGGTAATGGCTGGACACATATTTCCGGCGGGTGAACACACCGAAACTGTAGCGCCAGATGAGGTGATTGACCTCCCGTAACTGCGTCTGTTTCAGGGCGTGCAGGATACTGTAGAGGTTGGTATAGCCGGACACAATGTACATCGACCCACCGGGACGCAGCACCCGTTCCGCTTCCTTCACCCACCGGATCGAGAAGTCCCCGTACTCCGCTGTCGGGATCTCGACATATCCCCCGACAACATACTCCTCGTTCCGGTTGTAGTGCCGGTGAAGTTTATCGCCTTCGATACCGTAGGGCGGATCGGTGATGATGAGATCGACCGAGGCATCCGGAAGATGTGCCTGTGCTCCACTGATACAGTCTCCGTTATAGAAGGTGCCGAAAGGCAACGTGACGGATCTCATGAGGCATCCTGTTCGGCAGGGGGTATAGGTTGGGCATCGATCATTGCAGAGGAGTATTGATGCTGAACCTATGAGAATATCCGCATGGGACACGGTTTCCGGACAAGCCGGAAACAAACTGGCACCACGATCCTCCTGCCCCGCAAAAGAACCGGTTTATTTAAAAACTCGAAATTTTAGATTCATTTCGCCAATTACGCTTCATTTCGCGTGCGCTCCAGTGGAAACAAAGGGGTATAAAAGGGTTGGCTGTATGCTGATTTGGCAAAAATAGTGAGAAAAATATTGCAAAATTCCAAACCGGTTCTCCAGACCCCGATTTACGGATCGTGTTCGTGCGGGATCCCAGTGCCAGATATCGTACTCCCATTGCCCCGGGGTCAGGTTCGTACCGTATATCCGGCTTTTGTCAGGCAGCGGATCACCATCGCATCCCACAGGGTGGTATCGTCTTCGACCACTGCATTGATCTGCTCCTCGAAGAGCCGGGTCAGCGCAGGATCTTCGGAGGCGAGATGCCGCTCGCACATGATCCGCCCGGCTCGCTTGCCGTTTCCACCAAGGATCAGCATCCGCCAGCAGCCATAGTCCCGGCAGATCTCCGGGCGCGTGAGATGGACGGTACAGTACCCCTGCGCGGCAGCCGGGTCAAACCGGAAGAAAGGGCACACCTCCGGGCGTTCGACAAAGATGCTCCGGTCCCGGAAGAGTTCGTGCTTGTCCGGATCGACACAGACCGGGGTTTTCTCGCCAGTGTACTGGTTGTTGACAATAAACCGGTCATTGCCCAAATCTTTGTAGATGACATGGACAAGTCCCAGGTGACTGCAACATTCCCCGCACTGCTGGCATTCAAACGATATGGTGTCCACCCACCTGTACCGGATTGTGCTTTCCGTCCCGTTCGTGAAGCGCTGCCGCGATGCCGGTCCAATCACAGCGGCGGGTCATGTGCTCTACTCCCGCTTCGCGGTCAAGAGAAAGATCGTGAAGTCCCGGAGTGCGCCCGTCCGCGAAGAAGGTTTTGCAATCGTGGCAGCTTCCTCGAACCGGATGTCCATAAACCCGGCGCGGGCGAAGAGTTCTGCGAGGTGTGCCCGGTCAAACCCGTCATGTTCAGCAATACCGGGCTTCTCATGAAACTCCCCGTTCTCTGCATCGAGATCCGCAATCGCAATCTGTCCACCGGGGAGGAGCAGGGAATGAAACGTACGTGCAGCAAGCAGCGTATCATGGACATGGTGCAGCGTCATCGAACTCACGATACAGTCAAACCGGGGCAATCCCCCGGTATCCCCGCCGACACTCCATTCACGGGGTTCGATATTCGTGATATCTTCGGTTGCAATCTTCTGCGTGAGCATGGAGAGCATCTTCGGCGACGAATCCACAGCAATAATCCGCCCGACATGCTGCCGGCACTGCAACGCCACAAGTCCGGTGCCGGTGCCGTAATCCATCAGGGTCTCGGTGCCACACGGATGCAGGGCGCGGATCATCGCACCGGCAATTGTCGTTGCCATCTGCACCCGGTTGGGATCCTTGTCCCAGACAATTGCTGCCTGTTCAAAGTAGTCTGACATTGGGTTTCACTCCATTCGTTTGGATTTCCGGTGGTGACGAAATTGATGTGCTGCTCTCGTGTCCGATACAGGAAACAAGCGCTCAATTCTATTCTCTTTCGGTTCTCCCTTGGATCGTTGATCACATTCCCTGATATATCGGCTGCATACACCCGGAAACGCCGGCAATCGGTTCCCTGATCGTTCACATCGAAATGCCTTCTTGTGAAGGTTCTTCCGATGAATGAACTATATTGTCCTGCCTGGTAGCCTTATTGATGCACAGGACGGCGCTACCGGGACCGGACACCCGTCACGTCCCATGCTTATGATATACTTCAGCACGGAGGCATCCGTTGTCTCCGACGGGCACCTGCCCGCTGCATCACATACGCCACAACAATCCCGATCACGAACGCCGCGGTCATCGATACGAGGAGCGCGATGACGCCAACGAGGAGCGTAAGCGGAAGTGAGGATGTCTTCACACTGTGCCGTCCCATCTCAAGCGCGACAAAGATAAGGAGCGAGCCGAAAAAACCGACAGAGATGAGCGTGAGGAAATCAGCGGACGCAAACAGGAGGGCGATGACGATAAAGATCACGCCTGCGCAGACACTTGCCGCTCCCGTCCGTGCGCCATACCGGTACTGCCCGGCGAGCCCGCCAGCACCGTGGCACATCGGGAAGCCCCCGAATGGCACGGATGTAAGGTTCATAAGCCCGATGGTCCGGGAGAACCGCGAAGCCGGCACGTCAACCCGGAAAAGATCCTTTGTCAGGAGGGCGGTGGCAAGAATGGCATTTGTCACGGTCAGGAGCGCCTGCGAAGGCACCAGGGAATATGTTGCGGTGACGTAATCCGCAGGTGCCGGAATGACAAGCGATGGAAACGACAGCACGTGCACGGCAGGGTATCCGTGAAGAGCGATACCGGCGACGATGCCGGTGCAGATGATGACAAGAGCCGAGAGATCGGGAATGGCGGCGCGGTATGTACCGATAACAAAAAAACCGAGGATGATCGCAATGCCGAGCCCTGCATAGATCGGATCTGCGGTGATAAACCCGATTGCTGTTTTTACAAGAAGCAGGGCAAGCCCCAGCTGGATGCCGCGCACAACTGCTTCCGGGATCACCTTTTCGAGCCAGAGAAGGATGGGTCCGTAACTGATGAGAAGGAAGATGAAACCAAGGATGATCCCCGCCGCAGCGATCTCACCTGCACTCAGTTTTTCGGCAATGACGACCACCGCAATCGCCTTCATCGGTTCAATCGGGACGGGCAGACCGTAGTACCAGCCGGTGACGATAAACCAGATGCCAAAGAAAAGGAGCATGTACCCGACATTCATCGTCGTCACAAGTGCGACCGCGAGGATGAGCGGGATGATCGTGCCGAAATCGCCAAACGCACCCGCAAGCTCAAAGAGCGAGAATTTCAGTGCGGGTTTTCCGGTCACGGTCATCGCATCACAAGAAAACGATCAGGGAAGGGAATTATTCTGCCCGGATGATCGTGCCGACATTTTTACCGTTTATTGCTTTTTCGATATTGCCCCGTTTATGGCAGTTGATGATCCGGACTTCGCGGATGTTGACCGCGTTTTGCAGGAGATCGACGACCATCCGCTCAATGACGAGGTCGTTAAGATCCAGTTTGATCAGTTCGGCAGCGGTGATATCCCGTATGAGATCTGCATCCGGATTCTTCCGGGGATCTTCGGAGTACAGCCCGTCAACGTTCTTTCCGATAATGCAGTTCCTTGCTCCGAGGACTTCAGCAATAAGGAACGCGCCGGTATCAGTGCGGTGCGCCGGAACGAGATCCGAACGTGCCGGGTGTTCGTACAACCCGTAGGGAGGCGTGCCGTGGATGACCGGGAGCATCCCGAGCTTCATGAGCATCGGGAGTTCAAGGAGGTCTCCCGTGTGGATCCGCGTGCCATTGTATTTTGAGAGCAGGATCGAGACCATGATCGCATTCTGCTCGGAGATCTTCGCAGAGAGTTCAGCGAGCACACCGGTGGGCATTCCCAGGTCCATGCCGATGTCCATGATATGACGCACCCGCCCGCCGCCACCGGTGACGACCAGCACCTGGTGCTTTTGGGATAACTTCCCGATCTCCTCGCAGAGTGGGTACATGACCTCCCGCCCGTAATCGATCGCGCCATGCCCGCCGATCTTGACAACGTTAACCTCCGGTGCTATCCGGATCTGTGCCCGGGATCCACCCTTCCTGTGCATCCCTTTCCTTACGAGGGTTTCACCCTGGAGTCCGCTTGAGAGTTCAAACCGTTCGCTCATGATGGTGTCAACACTATAGATATCAGGCAAAACAATATAAGGAAACGTAAACCAATTGGTATATCAGCCACCGATCACAGGTACGAATCCAATCACGGGCATTTGTACCGGAAACGGTGAGGAGGACAGAAATGAAGATCTATATTCGTGAACGCCAGAAAGTAGGCGAGGGTGTCGAGTCCCCGAAGTACCGCATCGTCGCAGTTACCGGGGGTCAGATTCAGATCGAAGCGACACATTTCCGGAAATTTGAGATTGAACAGCTTGCAAAGGATGCCGGCGCCGAGATCGTCTACCTGAAACCTGTGCCGGATGAGCATAAAGGCAAAAAGAAGTAATAAACAAAGGCGATTTGTATCCAAATTGCCTGACTGGTGCGAAATGAGGGGGATGAATGGTCTCCCCTCAAACGCATCTTTACATGATGCGAGAACCGGTTGGTTATGTTTTTCTAAACGGTGAATTCACTGCATCCAGGAAGCAGGTTCCTCCCTTGGAGGGTGCACATATCGCTCATCTTGCAATACGGTTGCACTCACCTTTTTTTTAAGGACGGATATCCGCAAGCTGAAAGCACATCAGACGGATTAAGGCGTGAATCTTCTCTAGTTTCAGTAGTAAGTGCAGCAAGAGTGACAATGGATACCGGGAGTGGGATGCCATACACACCCGTAGTGGCAATACTCTGGATATTCTTCATGGCATAATTGCGAACACTCCAGCGATCTACGATAATACCAATTTTGTAAAGAAAGGTCGATGCACTGCTGTATGGCATTATCGAGGCAAATGTGATGCAGAGATCTATAACCGGGGATCCAATTCGGGTATCAGGATAGAATGGCTGGTGGGCATAAACCACTGCATGACATTCTCTGCACTGGAACCGCTTTATACGGACCATGATGGTTCTCGTTCTACTGCCATCAGCTACAACTGCAAAATGTTTTATTTTTACATCATAATCTGCAATACCGCCACTGCAATGAGGACAACTGGTGAGACTGTCAAACAGTATGCCATCGCAGGCATAAAATATCGCCGGGATAAGATCAGCGAGAATCGGGAGGATCCGGTACTTATTTTTCATTGCTGCACGCTCTGCCTGTTCCTTAACAAGACAATTTCATTATAATCATGATTCTCGGTCATGATAACAATTTATCATTTATTTTCCACCAATATTCACCATTTTTAGCCAGTTTTTCAGAATGTTAATATACGATCGTGGGGAATATTGGCTCTGTTTAACAATCAAAATTTGTTAACAATTAAAAAAATGTAAATGTCTGTTTGAATTGCTGGTGAAAAGATATGAGTGATACAAAAAGTGCATTAACCTATGTACCTACAACCTGCCCGTACTGTGGCGTAGGCTGCGGGCTTAACCTCGTAGTTAACGAGGGAAAGGTTGTTGGGGTCGAACCCAACAAGCGCAGCCCGATAAACGAGGGCAAGCTCTGTCCCAAGGGAATGACCTGCTGGGAACATGTCCACAGTCCTGACCGGCTGACAAAGCCAAAGATCAAGAAGAACGGCAAGTTCGTGGACGCTTCCTGGGAGGAAGCCCTTGACCTGATTGCAAAGAAGTTCAAGGAGATCTCAGACAAGAATGGCCCCAAGGCTCTTGGCTTCCAGACCTCGTGCCGTACGGTCAACGAGGACTGCTACGCGTTACAGAAGTTAGCGCGCGTGGGATTCAAGACCAACAACGTCGACAACTGTGCGCGTATCTGCCACGGTCCGTCTGTTGCCGGTCTCTCTCTCTCCTTCGGGTCCGGTGCCGCCACCAATCCGTTCGAGGATGTCCTGAACTCCGACCTGATCGTCATGTGGGGTTCCAATGCAATTGAAGCCCACCCGCTTGCCGGGCGCCGCGTCATGCAGGCAAAGAAAAAGGGAATCCCGATTATCGTGGTTGACCCGCGTTACAGTACAACGGCACGGCTTGCCGACAAGTGGATCCGGTTCAACCCGTCGACCCACATTGCGCTCGCCAACTCCATGATGTACTGGATCATCAAGGAAGGTCTCCAGAACACGGCGTTCATCAACGAGCGTACGAAAGGATTCGATGACCTGAAAAAGACCGTTGAGAAGTATGCCGATTGCGAAGAGATCCACGGTGTCAAGCTTGAGACGGTCAAGGAGTTTGCCCGCCAGTATGCCAAGGCAAAGAACGCGGTCATCATCTACTGCCTCGGCATCACCGAGTTAACAACCGGTACCGACAACGTCCGTTCGATGGGCAACCTCGCGCTGCTCACAGGCAACGTCGGTCGTCCCGGTGTTGGTGTCAACCCCCTCCGTGGCCAGAACAACGTGCAGGGCGCCTGCGATATGGGGGCATACCCGAACGTCTACTCCGGTTACCAGGCAGTCGCAGTTGCCGACAACCGTGCAAAGATGGAGAAGGCATGGGGCGTTACCGGTCTGCCCGACTGGTACGGTTCGACCCTGACCGAACAGATCAATGACGCCGGCAACCCGATCAAGGCGATGTATTTCCTCGGTCTGAATCCGGTTGTCTCCTACCCCGACTCGAACCATGTCAAGCAGCAACTGGAGAAACTTGATTTCTGTGTCTTCCAGGATATCTTCTGGACAGAGAGCTGCGAGTACGCGGACGTTGTCCTGCCCGGCACCTGCTTTGCCGAGAAGGACGGGACATTCACGAGCGGCGAGCGCCGTGTCAACCGTGTGAGGAAAGCCGTCGATGGTCCTGGCGAGTCGAAGTACGACTGGGAGATCATCGCCCTGGTTGCCAAGAAGTTAGGTCTTGCGGGCTTTGACTGGAAGAGTGCCAAGGATGTCTGGGACGACATGCGGGCATGCACCCCGGGCCAGTTCGGTGTGACCTACGAGAAGATGGAGAAACCCGAATCGATCCACTGGCCCTGCCCGACCATCGAGCACCCGGGAACCCCGATCCTCCACGTCGGGAAGTTCTCCGCAGCGGATGGCAAGGGCACCATGTTCGGTCTCGAGTACAAACAGCCGGCAGAAGTTGCGGACGCGGAGTACCCGTACACGCTCATGACCGGACGTGTGATATTCCACTACCACACGAGGACCCAGACCGACCGTGCTGCACAATTGCACTATGAAGTGCCCGAGTCCTATATCCAGATCAACACAATAGATGCAAAGCAGCTGGGTATCAAGGAAGGCGAGAAGATCAAGGTGACGAGCCGCCGTGGCGAAACCATAACAAATGCACGGATATCGGATGACGTTGCCCCGAAAGTGTTGTACATGGCGATGCACTTCGCCGGTGGTGCAAATAACCTTACCAACACAGCCCTCGACCCGCTCTCCAAGATGCCGGAGTTGAAACACTGTGCTGTTAAGGTTGAGAAGATTGCGGGGGCGAAGTAAATGGCAAAAAAAGGCGAAATGCTGTATGCATGGACCAATGATGCCGGCCTCTTAAAGAAGGCGGAATGTGGCGGTGCGGTAACCGAGCTTCTTAAGTATGCACTTGAGAGCAAGACCGTTGATGCAGTGCTTGCCGTAACACGCGGTGTTGACTTGTACGATGCGGTCCCGGTTCTTGTTACTAATCCCAAGGACCTTGACAACTGCGCCGGTTCGCTCCACTGCGGAACTATCCTTCTCTCCAAACTGGTGATGGAGTACGCACCCAAGATGTCCGGTAAGAAGCTGGGAATGGTCGTCAAGGGCTGCGACATGATGGGTCTCCTTGAGCTCGCAAAGCGCAAGCTGGTCAACCTCGACAACATCGTCATGATCGGTGTTAACTGCGGTGGATCGGTCAGCCCGGTCTCCGCACGGAGGATGATCAAGGATAAGTTTGGCGTCGACCCGAACACGGTCACGAAAGAAGAGATCGACAAGGGTCAGTTCATCATCGAGTACGAGGGAGGTCACAAGGGGATCTCCATGGATGAACTTGAAGAGGCTGGCTACGGGCGCAGGTCGAACTGCCGCCGCTGCAAGCTTAAAGTCCCCCGTCAGGCAGACCTCGCCTGCGGGAACTGGGGTGTCATCGGCGACAAGGCTGGCAAGGCGACCTTCGTCGAGGTCTGCTCTGACAAGGGTGCAGCACTCCTGACAAAAGCAGTCGATGCAAAGAAACTCTCCACGGAACCGGCAAACCCCAAGGGGGTCGAGATCCGCGCCAAGGTTGAAAATGCAATGTACAAACTCGGCGACAAGTGGCGCAAGCACGACTTTGAAGCACTCAGATCCAACCTCTGGGAGACCATTGCCAAGGAGACCGGACGCTGCATGAAGTGTATGGCGTGCATCGAGCATTGTCCGGTTTGTGTCACCAGTCCTGACAAGTATAAACAACCCGACATGATGGTCCGCCGTGGTTTCATCCCGGCTGACCCGATGTTCCACCTGCGGCGCTTTGCGCATATCTCCGACTCCTGCATCAACTGCGGGCAGTGCGAAGAATGCTGCCCGTGTGAAATACCGCTGGCGCTCTTCAGCCACGCGATCCGCACGGAGGCAGACAAGTTCTTCGAGCCGAAGCTGGGGAAGTCAGCCTATACCAATTAATTTTTTTTTTGCCGGTGAACAACGAAATAATAAACCTGTAAACAGTCCACCGTTTACAGGGATAAAATATTCATCTCTAGGATAATAACAGGGATATGTGATAAAAGGGGAGATAATATCATGACATCCCCTGGATATCCCCTCACGTATCTCCTGGAAAGCCCGATCTTTCCGCGATATCTCGGTCGTTTGTGCGTTTATTTGCAGCTGGTCGCCAGAATAATTGTGTATAGACCTCTTTTTGGATGCCGAATAACAGAGCGGGATTACTCCCGCCCCGTCTTCTCGGAACCGGACTTGAAATTTTCACTTCATCCGGCTCGAGCCACTACTACCCTTTCGGGTGTCAGCTAAGAATAGATGTAGAATTCAGTTTCTGTTCTTTGCTGCACTTGCAATTCGAGATTGCAGACTATTAACAAATTTTCGTTGTCGGTAAGGTCCGTAACCGTAGTTATCTCTGGTTCACTTACT